>Ga0209402_10001415_pt1 | contig 26261 bp, 28 predicted proteins | sample ArcticOcean_MG_C_3_FD_187437 | JGI IMG/M metagenome (GOLD analysis project Ga0209402, IMG submission 187437) | Marine microbial communities from western Arctic Ocean - ArcticOcean_MG_CB8_126 (SPAdes) (version 2) | ecosystem: Environmental > Aquatic > Marine > Oceanic | place: Arctic Ocean... | reverse complement strand
TTATTAAAAAATGAATATATTTTCAAATTATTTGAATTATTAGAAAAAGGTGAAATTGCAAAAGAATCAATTGAAATAATATTTGAAAATATAATGTCTAAAAAATCAAAAACCATAGAAGAAGCTATGAAAAATGCTTCAATTGAATCCATTAGTGAAGAAGATGTAGATAAAATTATCAAAAATATAGTAGACAAAAATCAAGAAATTATTAAAAATCAAAAAGAAAGAGCAATGGGGCCATTAATGGGAATGGTAATGAAAGAGCTAAGAGGTAAAGCCTCAGGTGAAATAATAAATAAACTTCTTTTAAAAAATATTAAAAAGAAATTAGAACAGGGTTAATTAAGTGATAAAATGGAATTTAAAGAAATTTATTGTATAACTTGTGAAAAAATAATTGGACGCTATAACATAAAATTTTACAATGAAGATAAAATTGCAGAACTAATGAAAACAAGTCATGTAACTCACGTTAGAAACGGTCATCAAATAAACATTAGAAAATATATAAAAAATTAATATGATTTAATTTTTTCAATTGCTTCTGAAAGATTTGTAATTCGATCTAATTTATGATTTGAAATATGTAAATTCCAAGGTTGTGAATATAAAATAACTTTTTTATTATTTTCAAGAAATTTTACTGCATTCAAAGGTGAATCATCAATAAAAACATCATAATCTAAATCAGCTTTCATTGGTCCATCAATTACAGATACATAATTATCATATGAAATATCATGATAATTTAACCAATTTTTTACAAAGGAATCAGTAGAACGTTCTCTAGCAGTTACAATATCTACCTGTCCAAGAGTTGAAAGATTTTTTGTTGTAGATGATAAATTTTCTTCAGTAGTAGGTAAGGATTTCCAATCTTTCCAACAATGACTTAGTTCTGCATAAAAGTCAAATGGATTGATATCAAATTTTTTCCAAAATTCCCAATCAGTTACTTGATTTTTAGAAATATGTGGCCGAATTGAATTACTATAATTTAACCAAGATACTATTACATCAGCAAGTACTCCGTCAACATCTAATGCGATTTTCATTTTTATCAATTAATCAGTAGTTTTTTGAAATTCATTTAAAAGATTTTTTTGATGTTTACTGAGTTTTTTAGGAATAGTTACAACCATTCGAATAAACTGATCTCCTGTTCCTCTTGAATTAATATGAGAAACACCTTTTCCTTTTAATTTAATAATATTATTTGGTTGACTACCAGAATCAACCTTAACTTTTTCATTTCCTTCTAAAGTAGGAACACTAATTTCACAACCTAATGCAGCATCAATCATAGAAATATCTTGATCATAGAAAATATCTTTTCCATCTCTATGGAAATATCTATGAGGTTGTACCTGAACTCTAATAACTAAATCTCCATTTACTCCATTTGGAATTTCATTTCCTTCATTAGAGACAATGTAATCACCAGAATCAATTCCAGGTGGAATTTGAAAATCAACTTTTTTAGTTCCTTTAACTCGTCCTTGTCCTTTACAATTACTACATGGCTTTTCTATCATAGAACCTTCACCTCTACAAGTAGGACATGGTGCAGCAGTAACAAATGAAGCAAATCCCATATCACGAGTTTGCCTTACTTCTCCTTGACCGTTACAAGTTGCACATGTTTTTTTATTTGTACCAGGTTTACAACCAGAGCCACTACAATTATCACATTTAATTTGTTTTTGTAAATTAATTTCCATTTTTTTTCCATGTAGTACATCTTCTAATGTTACTGTAGTTTGATAAAGAAGATTAGAACCACGTTGTTGTTGTTGATTGAATCCTCCACCGCCTCCACGACCAAAAATTGATTCAAAAATATCATTGAATCCTCCACCGCCTCCACGACCTTGAGAAATATCATCGCTACTATATCGACCATCAACTCCAGCATGTCCATGTTGATCGTATGTTTGCTTTTTTTCAGAATCTGAAAGAATAGCATATGCCTCAGAGATTTCTGTGAAATGCTCTCCAGCATCTGCAGATTGATTACGATCAGGGTGGAACTTTAATGCTAATTTTCGATATTGATTTTTTATTTCATCTGGAGAAGAAGTTTTAGAAACTCCTAAAACTTCATAATAATCACGTTTTGCACTCATGAGTTATTCCTTCATTATAATTACACTATAAATGATTGAATTTAAAAAATTAGTTAGTTTTTGTTTCATCAGTTGAATCTGATTTGTTAGTTGCTCCATCAGCAGTTGCTCCATCAGCAGTTGCTCCATCAGCAGTTGCTCCATCAGCAGTTGCTCCATCAGCAGTTGCTCCATCAGCAGTTGCTCCATCAGCAGTTGCTCCATCAGCAGTTGCTCCATCAGGGCCTTGTTGTCCATCAGGGCCTTGTTGTCCATCAGGGCCTGGAGGCGGAGTAGCATTCTTGTAAAGTTCAGTGGTTACTTCATTAACTAAAGATTGAAGTGCTTCAAGTTTAGGTTTCAATTCAATTGCTTCTTTATCTAAAACTTCTTTCACTTCTTTTACTGCATCAGTAATTCTAATTCCTTGTTCTTGTGAAATCTTGTCTTTTAAATCATCATTTACTAATTTTTCAGTAGTATAGATATAACTCTCAGCCTCATTTTTGAGTTCAATTTTTTCTTTCTTTAATTTATCTTCATCAGAGAACTTTTCAGCATCTTCTTTTAATTTTTCAATTTCTTCTGGAGATAATTTTGAATTAGATTCAATAGTAATTTTTGCTTCTTTTTGTGTACCAAGATCTTTTGCCGTAACATTGATAATTCCATTTGCATCAATGTCAAATTTAACTTCAATTTGTGGAACTCCTCTTGGTGCTGGTGGTAAATCAGTAAGGTTAAAGCTTCCTAAAGAAACATTATCAGTTGCCATCGGTCTTTCCCCTTGAACAACATGAATAGTTACAGCTGTTTGATGATCAGCAGCTGTTGTGAAAACTTTAGCTTTAGAAGTTGGGATAGTAGTATTTCTTTCAATTAGTGGTTCTCTTACACCACCTAATGTTTCAATTCCTAATGTTAGAGGTGTTACATCAAGTAAAACAATATCACTTGTTACATCACCTGCAATAATTCCTGCCTGAATTGCAGCTCCCATTGCTACTGCTTCCATTGGATCAACACCAGATTCAGTTTCTTGTCCAACAACTTCACTAACAAATTTTTTGACTAGTGGAATTCTTGTTGGTCCACCTACCATGACAATTTTATTAATATCAGAATTAGATAATTTTGCATCTTCTAATGCTTTGAGTATTGAAGGCTTACATCTATCAACAATTGGTCCAATTAATTCATCTAGTTTAGCTCTTGTAATTCTTAATTCAAGATTTTTAGCACCTGCAGAAGGATCATGTGCAATAAAAGGTAAATTGATATCAGTTTCCATTACTGTTGATAATTCAATTTTTGCTTTTTCACAGGCTTCTCTAATTCTTGTCATTGCAGTTGAATCAGAAGTTAGATCAACACCTTCTTTTTTCTTAAATTCATCTACAAGATAATCAATTAGAACTTTATCCATATCTGTACCACCTAATTTAGTATCTCCAGATGTACTAAGTACTTCAAAGACACCGCCACCCATTTCCATTATAGTGACATCTAATGTACCGCCACCAAAATCAAAAACAAGTATTTTCATATCTTGTTTAGCTTTATCTAATCCAAATGCTAATGCTGCGGCAGTTGGTTCATTAATAATTCTAACAACATCAAGACCAGCAATTGTACCAGCGTCTTTAGTGGCTTGACGTTGATTATCATCGAAATATGCAGGAACTGTAATTACTACTTTTTCAATTTTTTCTCCAACAAATGCTTCTGCATCTTTTTTAATTTTTTGAAGAATGAATGCAGAAATTTGCTGAGGTTTGTATTGTTTATCTAAAATTTTAAAAGTTTCATCTGAGCCCATTTTTCTTTTAGCAGCAAAAATAGTATTATCAGGATTAGTTACAGACTGTCTTCGTGCAGGCTCACCAACTAAAAGTTCACCATCCTTAGTAAATGCAACAACTGATGGAAAAGCTTTACCACCTACAGTTGCACCTTCAGCAGCTGGAATAATAGTTGGTTTTCCACCCATTACAACTGCAGCAGCAGAGTTACTTGTTCCTAAGTCAATACCAATAATTTTAGTCATTTTTTATCATCATCCTTCTTTGAAATTTCTACTAACGTAGGTCTTATTATACTCTGATGAGAAATATATCCCTTCCTGATCTCTTTAATGATGGTATTATCATCTAAAGTAGGATCAGAAACTATAGAAATAGCCTCATGGAAATTTGGATTAAAAATTTCACCTAATGCCTCAATAGCTATAACATCATATTTTTGCATTAAGGATTCCATATTTTTTAAAATAGAGTTTAAACCATCCGCATTAATTTTACTTTCAGATAGTACATCTTTAGCTCGAATAAAGTCATCATAAATTTTGATAAAATCTAACATAAATTCATTAATTTTAGAATTAACACCATGTTCAATATCAGATTTTGTTTTTTTACTAAGATTTTGAAAATCTGCTAATACATGTTTTAATTTTTCTTCAAATTGAAATACTTTTTCTTTTTCCAAATCCAGTAATTTTGATAATTCTTCAACTGTTTGTTCAGATTTTTTAGAAGAATCATTAGTTTCAATTGTATCTTCAGAATTAACTTCAACAGGAACTTCTTCAGAATTAACTTCAACAGGAACTTCTTCAGAATTAACTTCAACAGGAACTTCTTCAGAATTAACTTCAACAGGAACTTCTTCAGAATTAACTTCAACAGGAACTTCTTCAGAATTATTTTTGTTAGACAATTTAAACAAAATAATTATTTAGCTAATTTATAGTATTATTGAATAGTTTCGCATATAGGGTTAGCTTTTACAATTATTAAATTAGAATCATGTTTAGTTTTTTCAATACTATCAAAATCAGATTGTGAACATGCCACAACAATGGTAGTTTTATCATTATGAAACAAATTAAAATCAGGATTTTGATAAGCTTCTACATCCCCAATATAATCACGTAATCGTGTAGTTAAATTTTGAATCATTTCAATTTTATCTCCACGCATTGCATGTTGATCAATGGTCCAAGATAATGCAATTTTTGTTCTGCTTGCTTTTAAATCATTTTTCTTTAATGTTCCACGAATTTCATCAATTAATCTTTTCATGTAACCATCAATACCTTTTACACTTCCATTAATCAAATACATTAATGAATTTGAACCCTCAAATGATGAACCTAAAGATTTTAGATCAAATAATCCATTAATCATATTATCTAAAAATATTTCTTGAAAATTACTTGAAGAAAGATCATTTTTTGTAATTTCATCTTGTGCATACTTACAAACTTCTAAAATACTGCATAGGCCAGAAAATCTAGATAAAATATCAATAGCATGAAAATGTTCTGATGAAGAAATACCTACAAATTTTTTTTCTTTTTTATTTGTAGTAAGTAAATCAGAAAGAACTAAATCTTCTTTGCCATTAAATGAACCAATAATTTTTGGTTGTTGATTTAGATCTTCTAGAGGATAATAAAAATAGGATATATTTTTACCAGCTTGAAGTCCAGTCACATGTTCCAATAAAGAAATATTTTCATTATTACCTCCAAACCCAGTTGGAAGTGTAAAAATTACAGAACTATTTTTTTTTAATGATGTAATTGCATCTTTGAATTTAGAATGAATTTCGGTTTTAACATCTTGACCTGTTTTTCTAATTCGAGGAGTAAAGAAAAGATATTGAGCTTTAGAAACGGCTACATCAATTGGCTCCATAGCTAATAGGGGTTCATCCTCTTTTAATGAAGAAACATTTGGATAAGTTTTAGCAATTTCAGCTTTAAGGGATATAGCAGATGGAGTTGATTCATCTATTATGTAAACATCAGCGCCTTTAATGGCCATTTGAGATGCAAGAGCATATCCTTCAGTACTAAGCCCATAAACAACAACTTTTGTTCCCGCCATCCAATTAGAGATGATAAAGGACTAAGAAAAACTTATTGAAGTACAGTGATTATCAAAAATACTTGAAAATATGGATTGATATTCTAACACCAAAACAATTATTGTTTTCTGAACCAATAGTTGAAAGATTAAAGGTGAAACATGATCTTTTGTGTACTTCAAGAGAATATGAAGAAGTTTCAAAATTATCAAAAATACGTCATTTTGACCTTATGTTTGTTGGAAAACATGGTGGTGGTGATAAAAAAACTAAACTTGAAGCCAGTATTGAAAGAATTAATAAACTATCAAAAAAAATTGAGAAATTTAAACCCGATTTAGTAATTAGTTTTGGATCACCAGAGGCAGCAAGAATCTCATTCGGATTAGGAATTAAACACATAATGTTTTGTGATTCACCCCATGCTAATGCAGTAATGCGATTAACATTGCCATTAATTCAAAAATTACTAATTCCATACGTTATACCAAAAAAAGAATTTTCTAAGTATGGAATTAATGAAAAAAATATTGTACAATACAAAGCAATTGATGCAGTAGTTACGATGAAAAGAGAAATTAATGAAAAAATAGTATCCCCATTTAAAAATAATAATAAAAAAAATATTTTGATTAGAGTAGAAGAAGAAGAAGCAGCATATACATCAAAATCAAGTAAAATTATTCCAATAATTCAAAAAATTGCAAATGATTACAAAGATGAAAATATCATAGTATTAGGAAGATATACAAAACAAATTTTAAATTTACAAAAAGTAATTGATAATAAAGTAAAAATTATTAAAATGTCATTTGATGGAAAATATCTATTAAATAATACAGATATTTTTATAGGATCTGGGGGAACTATGACAGCTGAATCTGCTTTAATGGGAGTTCCTACAATATCGTATAATGCAGTTCCAAATATAGTAGAAAAATTCTTAGTGAAAAAATATTTGGTAAAAAGAGAAACAAATCCATCAAAAATTTCAAACCATATTAAGAAAATTTTTGAATTAAATAACAATCAAAGCCAAAAAAGAGCAGAAAAAATTGTTAAGCAAATGGAAGATCCGATAGAGAAACTAATTCAAATTATCAAAAATTAATTTTAAGAGTTAAATTAAATTAAAAAGTTCATTAAGGGAATAGCAATTTTCGATTTAGCAGCCCGGTAGTGTAGCGGTCAAGCATAGAGGCCTTTGAAGCCTTTGACCCCAGTTCGAGTCTGGGCCGGGCTACTTTATTTAAAAATTAATCATGACTGAGGCATGAACATAATATAGTCAACATAACTGAGACTAGCCATAATGACAGACGTCATCTTAGGAATGGGCGAAGTAGGTCAAACATTATTTGATTTACTCGTAGATAGAAAATTTGATTGTGTTGGAATTGATTTAGATGATTCAAAATGTAAAAAATATTCTGAAAATGAAGTCATTAAAAATCCAGAATATCTTCACGTATGCCTACCAGGAGAATTAACAGGATTTACAGATATTGTACTTGACTGGATTGATAAAATAAAAAATATTCAAGTAGTCATAATCCATTCAACTGTAAAACCAGGAACTACAAAAATAATACAAGAAAAATTAACAATACCAATTTTATTCTCACCGGTTAGAGGAGTACATAAAAGATTTCTAAATGATATTAAAAAATATACAAAATTTATTTCGTTTGATGGTATAAAAATAGATCCAAAAATAAAAACAGATTTAGAAAATAGATTTGAAAAAATAGAATGGATGTCAACAACAAAAACAGCAGAACTTGCAAAAATATTAGTGGATACAACATATTATGGATGGTTAATTAACTATGCTCAAATTACTAAAATGATTTGTGAAAAAGAAAATGTTGATTTTGATGAAATGTGGAAATTTGCAGATGAAATTCATGAAAATTTAGGAAATAGACCAAAAATGTTTCCAGGTATTATTGGAGGGCATTGCGTAATACCAAATTTAGATTTAGTAGAGTATGAAAATTTAGACATAATTAAAAAAATTAATGAAATGTATGAAAAATTTAAAAAATAATTCTAATTTTTAAAAATCTAATCTTGTTAATAGTTTTGATGCAATAATAAAAAGACCAGTTGCAAGGACTGCAAGAATAACCATTTCAAGAATTACAAATTCTGTAACAGTTCCAAAAATACCTGCTCTAATTATATCAACAAGATATGTTAAAGGATTAAGATAAAATGCCGTACGTAGTGGTTCAGGTGCAGTATCAGCTGGATAAAATGCTGAACTAACAAAAGCAAAGAAAAGGAAAACAGTGTTAATTATTACATTAAATCCTTCACTTGATCGTAATCTAGTAGAAATAATTGAAGCTAATGAACCAAATAATACAGATCCCGTAATTGCACCAAAAATAATGATTGGAATTGTGACTAATGAAAATTCTGCTGATTGAAAAATTACAGGGTATCCAACAATAGCAATCAAGGAAGCACTAACAAGTCCAATTATGGCTATAGTGCAAATATTACTAAGAATGTAATGACTTCGAGTAAATGGTCCAGACATAATTTGTTCAAACATTCCATGTCTTCTATCATTCCAAATTAAAATACCAGAAATTAGGGTACTATTCATAATATTAAATCCAATCATACCAGATGCTAAGAATGCAGGATAATCTAATTCCTTACCAGCAAATGGAACTTGATTAATTAATGGACCATATGCAAAACCTGCTACAAAAATATAGATTAAAGGAAAAATAATTTGCCAGATTAAAAATCCAGGATTAAGTGAAATCGTGAGATTTCTATTGACAAGTCTAATTATTGGATGCATTTTCCTTCATCATTTTTAAAAATATTTCTTCAAGATTTGTTGGTACTGCAGATAAATCTTCAATTTCAATATTATTTTCATTAAGTATTTTCAATACTCTAAGTAATACTAATTCTGATTGCTCTGAATGAATTATGATTGTAGTACCAGTATTGAAATCAATTTTATAATCAGGAATATCAACTAATAAAGAAGAAATATCAGATTGTTTTTTTAATAAATGAATTTTAATTGTTTTTTCTTTTCCAAATCTGTTTTTTAAGGCATCAGGTGAATCTACAGTAAGAATTTTTCCTTTATTGATAATAGCTATTTCATCACAAAGATATTCAGCTTCAGATAAAATATGAGTTGTATAAAAAATTGTTAAACCACTTTTAACTTTATTTTTTAAATAATCTAATAATTTTCTTCGAGCTTCTGGATCTAATCCCACAGTTGGTTCATCTAAAAACAATAGTTCCATATCATGCATAAATTCACGTGCAACTTGTACTCGTCTTCGTTGACCTATAGAAAGATCCTCATTTCTTTTCTTACGAATTTCAACTAAATCAAAATCTGTCAAAAGTTGTTCCATTCTTTTGTTACGTTCAATTTTTGGAATATCCCACATCATCCCATATTTATCAAGAGATTTTTCTACCGACAGTGTAGGCTCATAACTGGGTTGTTGTAGTACAACCCCAATTTTATCACGAATTTTTAATGGATGTAAAATTGCATCTATTCCCAAGATAGAAAGTGAGCCTGATGAAGGTCTAATTAGAGTAGTAAGAAGTTTGATTGTGGTTGATTTGCCAGCACCATTAGGTCCTAAAAATCCAAAAACTTGACCTTTTTTGACTGATAAAATAAGATCATTTACAGCATTTACAGAACCATATGATTTTGATAAATGATTAACATCAATACAGGACATAATCAAACTGCGATCTTCCTATTAATTTAGGTAATGAGATAAAATATGATAATTAATCAATCATTTAGATTTATTTGTAAAAATAGTCAATAAAATTTGAAAAAGATCATTTTTAAAATTTTATCATGGAAATAGTCAGACATTTTTATTAAAATTAATGAAATTTTTATTAACACAATATGTTTATGAAAACTAAATGTCAGAATCACAAAATCTTATTGATAAATTACTTGAACAAAAAACAGAATTAACTAAAGAAATAATTGAACAAAAAATTGCAGAAAAAAAGGAAAAAATTGGTGCAGGTTACCTAACTGATCAAGGCGCATTATTTCTAATTGCATCAGATTATGGAGTTACTTTAACAGAATCATCAAAAACTGAAATTAACTTAAAGGATCTATATGCAGGAGCAAAAGATATTTCATTAGAAACAAGAGTGTTAAACGTTTCACCTACAAAGCAATTTTCAAGAAAAGATGGTTCTACATTTAATCTAAGGACAATGACTGTATACGATTCTGAGTCCACAGCAAGTGTAAAGTTATGGGATGAAAAAGCAAATCTATCAGGTATTGAAAATCTCAAACCAGGTGATTTAATAAAAATTACACAGGCTTATGTAAAATCAGATTTAGACGGTTCAGCAACTATCAACATTGGTTCTGGTTCAAATATTGAAACAATAGATACCGAGAGTCAGATTCCACTTATTGATAAAATTACAAAAGATATTAGTGAATTACAAGAAGGACAAAAAGATCTCGTAGTATCAGGAATGATTGATGGAATAATTAGTGGAATGCAATTTACAAATTCAAAGGGTCAGCCTGGAAAAGCACTTAGAATGAGACTAAAAGGGAAAGACAACACTGCAATGAGAGTAGTTCTTTGGGGCAAAGATGAATCATTAATTCCAAATATGATTTCACAATCAGCTAATGTGAAACTATTAGGTGTCAGGGTCAAATCAGGAAATCAAGGAAATCAAGAATTAGAAATTCATGGTAATGAATCAACAATGATTGAAATTGAAGGTGGAAAAGAGGCAGAACCAATTATTGCTAGAATTTTATCAATTGTAGTAACTGAAGCTGGAAAAAATATGATTATAGCAGCAGATAGTAAAAAAAATATTTACAATATTAGTGATTTTTCAAATTCAACGAGTGACTGTGTTGAAGGGGATGTAATTGAATGCATGCCATCAAAAAGTTACGGTAATTCAATTACATTAGATGAAAATTCATTTATAAGAAAATTAGATAATGATGAGACTATTCCATCATTAGCTAAAATTCGAACAAAAATTAGTGATGTAAAAGTTGATGGAACATATTGTATTGAATCTATAGTATTGAAAGCTCCTGAAAGACGCGAGGTACAAACTAAATCAGGTGAGTCAATTGCACTTTCAGAAATGTTTGTTGAAGATGATACAGGTCAAATTTGGGTAAAAGGATGGAGAATTCAAGCAAAATTAATTGATAAATGTGAACAAGGAGAAATTATTTCAATTACAGGATTAAATGCAAAAACAAATAATTTTGGAGAGGGCAGAATAGAATTATTTTTAACAGCACATTCAAAAATTAAAAAGAAAAATTAAAAGATTTTATCAGATAGACCTAATTCTGTAATCGTATAAGAAAAATATTCTTTATTGAAAGGTGAATAAATTTGTCCATTAAATATTGATGAATTTTTAAAAAGATGAATTTTGACATGTGTAAAAAGATCAATTGCAGTTGCCATATTTTCAACTTCTTTGTCACCCATATTTCTAATCATATTAGTAATTACAATAGGAATTTTATTAGTAATAGCATAAAATGATAATTCATGCATATATTTCATAAATAAAGAATTTTTTTCAAATATAGATTCATCATTATTATATTCATAAGAAAATAAATCAGTAATATTATCAATTACAATTAAAGAAAAATTATTTGTGTGGAGATTTTTAATTGAATTAATTTGTTCAGACGTATTTGTTACTCTGGATACCGTAATCTTATCAAGTAAATTAAAATCCATGTTAGATTTTTTTTGAATTTCTAATATTCTTTCAGGTCTAAATCCACCAGTAGTATCTAAATACAAAACATTTCCACCATTTTTAATTGAATTTATTGATAATTGTAATAGTAACTGGGTTTTTCCAGTTCCGCTTCCACCAAAAATATCTACAATTAGACCATTAGGAATCCCACCAGACAAAAAATTATCTATTTTTCTTAAACCAGTTTTAATCATGTATACAATTTATAGAAATACGAGAAAAAATTTAAAGAATTATAATTTTAGCAACTGTGACAAGGCTTTTATGCTAGAGAAGAATTTTTGAAAATAAGTGAATAATTAGTGTCCCAAACAAACAGTGCAAAAAGACCATTAGCAGTACTTCAAAAAAGCACGAAGAAAAAAGTTCTAGTCAGATTAAAAAATGAGGTTGAATACAAAGGTAAAATGGACAATGTTGATTCTTACATGAATTTGATAATGACAGATGCAGAAGAAATCCATGATGGTAAAACTATTGCACACTATGGTAGAGTAATCGTCAGAGGAAATAATGTATTATTTATCAAATTAGAGAATGAACTTTAATTAAATTAAAAGTGTAGTTTTATGACCAATAACTTTCTATTTACATCAGAATCAGTAACAGAAGGTCATCCAGATAAAATATGTGATAATATTTCAGATGCATTTTTAGATGAATATCTAAAACAAGATCCAAATTCAAGAGTAGCAGTTGAAACAATGGTAACTACAGATTTTGTAGTAGTATCTGGTGAAGTTACATCTAAAGCAATTTTTGATAAAAAAGCCCAAGAAGAATTAGTTAGAAAAACCATTAGGGATATTGGATATAACGACAAAGAATTGATGTTTGATGGCGATACTTGTAAAGTTGATTTAAGATTACATTCACAAAGTCCAGATATTAGTCAAGGAGTAACAGCAACTGAAGAAAAAGAACAGGGTGCAGGAGATCAAGGATTAATGTTTGGCTATGCAACAAATGAAACTGAAGAATTAATGCCTATGCCAATCTTGTTGGCTCATAAACTTATTCAGAAATTATCTGAAGTTAGACGAAATAAAACATTAGCATGGGTAAGACCAGATGGTAAATCACAAGTTTCAGTAAAATATGAAAACGATAAACCAACAAAAATTGAAACAGTTGTAATATCAACACAACATGCACCTGAAGTTTCTCAAGAAGAAATTTCAAATCAAATTATTGATAAAGTAATCAAACCAGTTTTAGGAAATCTTTGGAATGATGAAATTAAAATTCACATTAACCCTACAGGAATATTTGTGATTGGAGGACCTCACGGCGATGCAGGTTTAACTGGAAGAAAAATAATTGTGGATACTTATGGTGGATTTGGAAGACATGGAGGCGGAGCTTTTTCAGGAAAAGATCCATCCAAAGTAGATAGATCAGCATGTTACATGTGTAGATATATTGCAAAGAACCTTGTTGCAGCCAAATTTGCTGATAGATGTGAAGTTCAAGTTGCATATGCAATTGGTGTAGCTGAACCAGTGTCACTTTATGTTAATACTTTTGGAACAAATAAAATTCCAGAAAATCAAATAGAAGAATTAGTTAGAAAGAATTTTGATATGAAACCATCAGGTATTATTTCACAATTAGATTTGAAAAGACCAATTTATAAAAAAACAGCATCATATGGTCATTTTGGAAGAAATGAACCAGAATTTACTTGGGAAAAAACAGATAAAGCAGAAATATTAAAGCAATCTGCCGGACTTTAATAATTCTATAACAGATTCAAATTTCATTTGGGTTATTTTTTGTAATTTATTATAATTTCCTTTGAAATCACCAATTAGAATATTCAGATCATCTACTCCAAAATTAGATTTTGAATTAGTTATAGCATCATAATATGCATTTTCTAAATTAATTTTTTTTATTTTTGTTTTAGTATCTTTAGAAAAAAGTTTCACATATTGTTCAAATGTAAGATAGTCAGGACCAACAAGATCAATTATTTTATTTTTAAATTTAATGTGATCAAGGGATTGAAAAAAAACTTTCACCACATCATTGATAGAAATTGGTTGAATAGAATAATTTCCAGAACCAGGAATTTCAATTATTTTAAGTTTAATCTGTTTTTTTAAAAATTTTGTAAATAAATCATCTTTTCCAACAATATATGATGGTCTAAAAATAGTGTAGTCTAAACCAGAATTAATAATAATTTTTTCTGCTTTATATTTAGAGATAAAGTATCCTACTGAAGTTTTACTGGAAACTCCAAGACCACTATTATAGATAATTTTTTTGATTTTTGCTTTTTTAGCTAAATTTACAATATGTTTTGTAAATTCAACATTTATCATGTCATAATCAATATGGATAGATTGCTTTCCAATCCCTACAAGATGAATTAATACATCAGAATTTTTAATTTTATCAATAATAATTTTTTCGTCATAATTTTTTGAAATTATTTTAAGTTCATCATTATATTCTTTAAAATCATTTCGTGAAATTGAAATTAAATCAATATTATTTTTAGATAAATATTTCCTAAGATTTTTTGCAACAAATCCATTTGCCCCAGTAACAACCACTTTGATACGTTTAACCATAATTATCTTAATTTACTTTTAATTTTAAATCTATTCAGAGAATTTTAAAAATAATGAAATAAGAGTTAATACTAGAAAATGAATTAAATAGATCATGGTAGAAGAAAAAATTAAATTAAAAACAGGGTATACTACTGGAAGTTGTGCAACTGCGGCTGCAAAAACTGCACTATTATCAATTATTAATCAAGAAAAAATTCAAAATGTTAGTATTATTTTACCTAGAAGATCTTTTATTCAAATTCCAATACACTCTTGTGAATTTAAAAATGATAAAGCAAAATGTTCAGTTATAAAAAATGGTGGAGATGATCCAGATGTAACTCATGGTGCAGAAATTATTGTTGAATTATCATTTACAGAAAAAATAAATGAAATTGAAATTGATGGAGCTGAAGGTGTTGGGATAGTTACAAAACAAGGTTTGGGTTTAGAAATAGGAAAACCTGCAATTAATCCCGTACCTAAAAAAATGATTAATGAGAATTTAAGAGATGTTGGAAAAGAAATTCTTGAGAAAAAAGGAATTAAAGTTGTAATTTCAGTTCCAAAAGGAAAAGAATTAGCACCAAAAACTGACAATCCTAGATTAGGTATCAAAGATGGAATTTCAATTTTAGGAACTAGCGGAATTGTGATTCCATTTTCTACAGCATCATATGCAGCATCAATTAGACAAAATTTGGATGTTGCAATTGCAGCAGGAAATGAAACTGTAGTGTTAACAACTGGTGGAAGAAGTGAAGAATATGCAAAAAAAATTGTTGACTTGCCAGTACATTGTTTTGTACAAATGGGGGACTTTTCAGGATATACAATACAACAATGTGGTAGAAAAGATATCAAAAAAGCATATGTGGTTGGATTTATTGGAAAACTTGCAAAAATGGCTGCAGGGGTTAAACAAACTCATGTTAAAGGATCAAAAGTAGATATGAACTTTTTATCAGAATTAGCAAAGAAAGCAAATGCAGATGAAAAAGTTATTGAGAGTATTAAAAAAGCAAACACAGCTAGACATGTTTCAGAAATTATTAAAGAAAATAGCATAACTGGATTTTTTGAACTAATTTGTAGTGAAACTTACAAACACATGAGAAAACATTCTGAAGAAAAAGTTCCAATAGATGTAATATTATTTGATTTTGAAGGAGAAATTCTTGCTAGAGAATCACAAGAGTAAGGTATTTTATTAAAGTGAGAAAGTTTTGAGTATGGAAAATGTATCAGTTCTTGCAATTACTAAAAATGGAGTCAATATTGGAGGGAAATTAAAAGAATTATTCCCTGATTGGAATATTTTTGCACCAAGTAAATTATCAAATGAAAATAAGAGCATCATATGGTATTCTGAGCCTACATCAGATAAAATTATTGAACTTTTTAAAAACTCTAATGCATTAATTTGCTTATTTTCTTTAGGTGCAGTAATTAGATTAATTGCGCCCCATTTGAAAGATAAGAAAACAGATCCTGCAGTAATTGTTATTGATGATAAAATGACTTTTGTAATCAGTGTATTATCAGGGCATATTGGTGGAGCAAATGAATTAACACAAGAAATTTCTGAAAAATTAAATGCATTACCCGTAATAACAACTGCTGCAGATGTAAACAAAACAATTGTGGTTGATTTAGTAGGTAGGCAATTTGGCTGGAAAATTGATGATGAAACAACAGTAACTAAGATTAGTGCACATATGGTAAATTCAGAATCAATTGGTGTTTTTCAACAAACAGGTAATAAAAAATGGTATAAAGAATTACCAAAAAATGTTACAATCTATGATAATTTAGAAGAATTAAAAAAATCAAATTCTAAAGCACATCTTATAATTTCTGATGCAATAATTGATAATGAATTAGCTCAAGAATCTGTAATATATCGTCCTCAAAGTTTAGTTATTGGTATCGGGTTACATTGGGATACAACGAAAGATACAATCAGGGAGGGAATAGAATATTGTTTAGAAAAATTTAATCTAAGTTCAAAATGTATTGCAAAGCTAGTTTCAATAAAAAAACCTGAAGATGTTCAAGGATTAATTGATCTTGGAAAAGAAATGAAAATACCTGTGGAATATGTAGATAGAGAAGAACTTTCTGAAATAATAACTCCAAATCCTTCTAGTACAGTTAAAGCATTTGAAGGAACAGCAAGTGTTTCTGAAGCTGCTGCAATTAAAGTGTCATGTGGAGAATTAATTGTAGAGAAGCAAAAATTCCCACCAAATTTAACAATAGCAATTGCGAGGAAAGTGGAATGAAACGAGGGTTATTGATTATTGATAGAGGAAGTCGCCAAAGAGAAGCATCTGAAGAATTAGAAGTGATATGTGAAGGAATTAAGGCTAAAGGCGACTATACTTTTGTAGATTTTTGTTTTTTAGAAGTTGAACCACCATACATTGAAGATGGAATTGAGAAATGTCTAAAACAAGATATTGATTCACTTACAATAGTTCCATATTTTCTATATCCAGGTAAAAAAGTAAAAAATGCAGTCACAGATGTAATGAAATTTCAAAAAGATACCAAAATTAAATTTGTAGTTACAAAACCAATGATGATGCATAAAACTTTGGTAGAAATAGTTCAAAACAGAATAGACTCAACATTAAAAGAAAATCAAATTACTCTTGAAAATAAAGATGTGGATGTGATGGTTATTGGTCATGGAAGTGTGGATCCTAATGCACAAAGATCATTAAATTACATTGTAGATGCATTAAAAGATAGTTATAGAAATGTAAGTAGAGTATGGTTAGAAATAGAGCAACCAGATATTTTTGAAGGGATTAGAAGTTGTGAAAAAAATAATCCCAATGTACTAGTGAATGTATTTTATTTTCTTCATGAAGGAGCACACGTAAAAACAGATATCAATAATGATTTGATACCAGCGTTAGAAAAATCTACAATTAAAAAAAGCTATATTACAAAACATATTGGAACAGATCAAAAAATGATAGATTTAATATTAGAAAGGGCAGAGGAGGTAGAGAATGCAAACTAAGAAAGGCCAATCAATTGAAGATGCAAGCATGAAAATGATTGAAGATGAAATTGGATCACATAATTATAATGAAAAAGAATGGCCCATTGTAAGAAGAATAATTCATTCTACTGCTGATTTTGATTTTGCTGATAAAAATAGGCTCATTTTTCAAAAAGATGCAATTGAAAGTGGTATGCGTGCTTTAAAAAATGGATGTAGTATCGTAGTAGATGTTAATGGAGTAATAGGTGGTCTCAATAAACAAAATCCAAAAGATTTTGGTAATGACATAGTTTGTAATATATCAAAACCAGAAATTATGCAACAAGCAAAAGATGAAGGTAAAACACGTTCTCAAGTTTCAATGAGAATTGCAAAAGACGATATTGATGGAGGCATAGTAGCTATAGGAAATGCACCAACTGCATTAATGGAGGTAATTGAAATGGTAAAAGAAGGAATAGTAAAACCAGCATTAATCATAGGAATTCCAGTTGGATTCATCTGTGCCCCAGAATCAAAAGAAGCATTATCAAAGTTAGAAGGAACTCCGTTCATTACTAATTTAGGAAGAAAAGGCGGAAGCTCTTCAGCTTCAGCAATAATTAATGCAATTTTTAAATTAATTAGAGCAGAATCATCTACGTAAGATTATTCCTCTAAGTCATAAACTAGAATATATTAAAAAAATGATCCAAACCATTTCTTAAAAGAATCAAAAGCGAGATTGGAGAGCTTGAAAGGCTCAACCAATCTCATGAAGAATGGAGAGTTCCGTTCTTCAGTTATACGTTTTGTTAGTAATTTTTCAACTAACGCGATTTTGGAATCAAACGTAAAAAACTACAGACATAGTGACCTATAAAATAAACGGTAGTGGCCAGTAATTGTGTCCAATATAAAATCTAAAAGTAGTTTGTATTATTTACTTCCAGCATTTGGAAGCATAATTGGCGGACTAGTTGCCATGATTATCTTAAGAAAACAAGGTCGTCAATATGATAAACTAGGTAGGAATTGTGTTGTTCTTGGAATTATAGCCTCAGGATTTGCTATTGGTATGGATTATGTCAATAGTACATATGACATTCCAATGATCGAAGATTATCTAAACCCTAATGGAATGTTTGATATTCTTAGTTGGTTTGGCGGTACAAGTGTCTATGTCTTTCCTCCAATTGTAATTGTATATTGTATAATTGCTAAAATAATAAACAGAAATTAAATTATCTACGTGATTCATTTAGACAATTCTTTACAAAAATTTCAGCATAATTAGAACTATCAAAATAAAGATGACCATATGAGGCAAGCGTATTATTTTGAATTATTCCATCCTGATGATTTGTTATTCCTTCTCCAATCTCTAAATTAAAAGCAAATTTAGAATCAGATGATACAGATTCTAATTGAGAATAATGAAATTCATGACCACGAAATGTATGTAAACTATCAGATAAAATATTTTTAGAAGATAACTTTCCTTTTGTGTAATTTAATCTCATTTTTTTTGTCATTGTTGTTTCTGCATCAAATAAACCAACCATTTTGAATTTTTTCTTATCATTAGTAATAGATTTGGTTAGATACATCAAGCCTCCACATTCAGCATAAATAGGAAAGTTATCTTCAGATAATTTTTTAATAGATTTTTTCATAATTTGATTTTTTGCAAGATCATTTCCTAAAATTTCAGGAAATCCACCTCCAATGTATAATCCGTCACATTTTGGAAATTTTTTATCTTTTATTGGACTGAAAAAAGTTAATGATGCACCTTCACGCCGTAATGCATTCAAATTATCATCATAATAGAAATTAAATGAATTATCTAAAGCAACTGCAATTTTTACTTTAGTTTTTTTATAATTACTTTTAATATTTTTAGGCAAAGGAATAGGATTTTTGATAATTTTAATAATTTGATCAACATCTAATGATTCTGAAATAATTTTTGAAGTTTTTTCAAGTTTATTTTTTAGAATTTTATTATCATATGTAGATATCAATCCAAGATGTCTTGATTCTAAATTTAGGGTAGGATTTTTTGGAATTACACCAATAATAGGTAGTTTTGTTTTTTCTAAAGCATCTCTACAAAGAATTTCATGTTTTTTACTTCCAATTTTATTTAAAATAATTCCAACAATTCTTGATGTTCTGTGGAATTTTTTAAAACCTAAAGCAGTTGCACCAATAGAACGAGCAGTTTTACTTGCATCTAATACTAAAATTACAGGAGATTTTGTAATGGATGCCACATGGTGTGTACTAGCATAATTAGAAGATCCCTCAAATCCGTCATAATACCCCATCACGCCCTCAATTATTGAAACATCAGAATTTGAATGAGAAACAAAACTATCCAAAACTTGTTTTTGACCCATTAACCATACATCAAGATTGTATGTTTCATTTTTTGAAATAGATGAAAGATAACTAGGATCAATATAATCAGGGCCTACTTTGAAAGGTTGTACAGAAAAACCTCTTTTTTGTAAGGCATAGATAATTGAACATGTGATCGATGTTTTGCCAACACCACTAGTTGCACCTGCTAAAACAATTCGAGGTATTTTCAATGTATGTTTAGAATTTTTTTTTTATTTAAATTAATACATTAGAAGAATAACGAATGTTTTTACTGATAAAAATTAATGACTAATTATGGAAAAAGATGGCTTAACTATTGTTTATACAGGAAAAGGTAAAGGGAAAACAACAGCAGCACTAGGAATTGCATTAAGAGCTACAGGGTATAAAAAGAAAATATGCATGATTCAATTTATCAAAGGTTCATGGCATTATGGTGAAATGGATTCATCAAAGAGACTAGAACCAGAATTTGAAATGGTTGCGATAGGTAAAGGGTTTGTAGGCATTATCGATGATAAAAGTCCAAAAATAGATCATCAAGAAGTTGCTAAAGAAGCAATTAAAATCAGTAATGAAAAAATTCAATCAGGTAAATATGATATAGTAATTTTAGATGAGATAAATTATGCAGTAAATCTTAATTTAATTTCACTTGAGGATGTTTTGGAATTGATTAAATCAAAACCTCAAAAAATGGATTTGATATTAACAGGTAATTATGCAAAAGATGAAGTAATTGAAGCTGCAGATTTAGTAACAGAAATGAGAGAAATTAAACATCCATTTCAACGTGGTATTAAAGCAAAAGAAGGAATTGATTTCTAACGAGCAACATTAATTTACACATTGGGAAGTTTTAGAAGAATTGTCTACTGAAATTCAAGAAATGCCTGAGCAAGGTGAAATTATTCTAGCAACAGTAACTAAAGTAATGGATCATGGAGCATACGTTACATTAGATGAATATGACGATATTCAAGGATTTTTACACATTTCAGAAATAGCACCAGGTTGGATTAGATCAGTAAGCAGATTTGTTAAAGATGGCGAGAAGAAAGTTTTACTTGTAAAAAAAGTAAAATCAAAGGATATTGATTTATCATTAAAACAAGTTTCAAAAGATCAAAAAAAGCAGAAACTAAAAGAGGTTAAAAAATATGAAAAAGGTAAAACATTATTAGAAAATCTTCAGGAAAAAATAAACTTAACAGATGAAGAAATTGAAAAATTAGAAGATAAAATGTATACACAATTTGATTCAGTTTATGATGGATTTATGGAAATTGCAAGAAACGGAATTAGTATAATTACAGATCTTAAACTAACAAAAAAAATTACAACTGCAATTGAAGAAATTTGTTCAAAAATTAAACTACCTTCAGTAGAGATTAGAGGGATTATGGAAATAACCAATAACAAATCAAATGGAGTTGAAATAATTAAAAAAACATTATTGGATATAATAAAAAAAGATTCAACAATGGATATCACATATTTAGGAGCACCAAAATATAGAATATCAATTACTTCTGAAAATTTTAAATCTGCTGAAAAATCATTAAAACCGATAATTGAAGAAATTAAAACCGATATAGAAAAGAAAAAAGGTGTATTCAAATTTACAAGAGAAGATTCAAAGAAAACACGAGAAAATTAAAATGAGATTTCTATTACGAAAATGCTCAAAGTGTAATCACTATACATTAAAAGATAAATGTCCAAAATGTGGTGAAGAAACAAAATCTGTTCATCCAGCTAAATTTTCACCAGATGATAAATACATGAGATATAGATTAGCAGAAAGATATTCTTAAACGAATTCCTTAGATTCTTAGTAAATCTTTAGTAAATTTGTGCATTATAATTGGTCTATCTTTTACAATAAGTGAATCTTCAATTCTAATTCCAAATTTATTTTCCAAGTATACTCCAGGTTCTATAGTGATTGCCATATTTTCTTTTAATTTAGTATTACTTCGATAAGAAATCGTTGGAAATTCATGTACTTCTAAACCAATCCCATGTCCAGTGGAATGAATAAAGTATTGGCCATAATTTTTTTCTTCAATATACTTTCTACATGCAGAATCAACGTCCTTACAATCTACATTTAGTTTAACAGACTTAAGACCAAGTCTTTGTGATTCTTTAACAATTTCATATGCTTCATTTGCTTGAGAAGAAATTTTTCCAAGCGCAAATGTTCTAGTTGCATCTGAAACATAGCCTTTGTATCTTAATGTAAGATCAGTTACAACAAGATCACCTTTTTTGAATTTTCTTTGACTTACTTGTGCATGTGGAAGTGCACCGTTTGGACCTCCAGCGATAATTAAAGGATTAAGTGTAGAGGCATAACCAGTATCAAACATTCCTTGTTCCATTGCATATGTCATCAAAATTGTTTGTAATTCAGATTCTTTTTGTCCAACTTTAATTTTTTTTGAACAAATTGTAAACATTTCATCAATAATTTTAGAAGCTTTTTTTAAGATTTGAATTTCTTTTTCATCTTTTATAATACGGGCATTGTAAAATGGATCTACAGAGGATTTAATGTGTGGAATTGATTTTTTTAGGCTTAACATAGTTGAATAATTTTGGCAATCAGTACAAACATGATTTTTCTTAATTTTCTGTATTAGTGTAGAAATTAATCCAGATCCACGTTCAGCAGTAATTACATCACAATCTTCTGATTCACTTATTGCTCTTCCAACCTCCAGTTCTGGAGCAATAATAGTAGTTTTTCCATTTTTTTCAAGTAATCCAATAGCCTCACCCCAAAAACCAGTCATGTAAAATAAATTCTCAGGCTCAAATGTAACTAATGTATCACAATCAATCTTTTGAGCATGTTTTAGAAGATTTTTTCTTCGTTGCTTCATATCAAAATATTGTACATTCTTAATTTATGTATGATGTAAAGTTTGTATAAGGAATTTAAAAAAATCTAGCGTGGTAGAAGAAAAGAAGAAAGTAGTTGCATTGCTTTCTGGTGGTTTAGATAGTCAGCTTGCAGTAAAAATGATGCAAAAGCAAGGATTCGAAGTTTCTGCTGTTGCAATTAAAACTCCATTTTGTGATTTTGATTGTGGTAGAGGATGTGGTTTTGAAATTAGAGAAAGAGCAGATGATCTTAATGTAAATTTAAAAACAGTTTATCTTGGTGACGAATACATTGAGATGTTAAAACATCCAAAGCACGGAATTGGTGCAGGATTTAATCCATGTGTGGATTGTAGAACAATGATGTTTGATGCTGCAAAAAAACACATGGAAGAAATTGGTGCAGAATTTATTATTTCAGGTGAAGTATTGGGTCAACGTCCAATGAGTCAACATGCACCATCGTTAGCTACTATTGAAAAAGAATCAAATTTAACTGGAAAAATTGTTAGGCCATTATCTGCGGGATTATTACCACCAACAGATGCTGAAAAAAGTGGTTTAATTAAAAGAGAAAATCTTGGAATGATTAAAGGAAGACAAAGAAAAATTCAGATACAAATGGCTAAAGAGTATGGTATTGAAAATCCACCAAATGCAGGTGGTGGTTGTTTGTTAACTGAACCACAATTTGGAGTTAAGGCTAAAGATTTGTTTGATCATATTGAAACTCCAACAATTAATGAAATTGATTTGTTAAAAATTGGAAGACACTTTAGATTAGATGAAGAAACAAAATTTGTCATAGGAAGAAACAAAGATGAAAATGAAATGATTAAAGCATTAGCGTTACCTGGAGATATTTTACTGGAGGCTAAAGATTACGTAGGGCCAATTTCAATTTTACGTGGTAAGAATGCAAAGTTACATCTAGATTTTGGATCAGCTGTAACTCTAAGATATTCAGATGCACCAAAAACTGAAAAAAATATTGTTTCTATTAAAAATGGGGATTCAACAGATGAAATTAGTGTAGAATGCGCAGAAGAGGAATCTTATCTTAAATTTAGAATGTAGGCGTAAAAAATTTAAAAAATTAAAGAAGAGTTTTTGAGGGAGTAGATCTTTTTCAATCATAATGCAAAAGCAAGAAAATACCACATATCTAAAAGCAATTACAATTAGAGATGCTAGTGATGTTCATTCTATTAAAGAAGATATTAAAAAAGGAATAATTTTAATTCTTAGAGTTACTCCATTGGCACAAAAGGATGTGGATCAATTGCGTAAAGTAGTTGAAGAATTATATTCAATTGCTAAAACAGCAGATGCAGATATTGCAAGATTAGGTGAAGAAAGAATCATTGTTACTCCATCTACCATAAAGATCTGGAAACCAGAGTACGATTTAAAATAATTTTATTGCTTCTTGAACTTGAGGGTAATGAGCTGCAAGTTTGTATGTTCTTCTAATATTCATAGCAAGATTTTCAGATTTTGAACGTTCTCCGTGGTTAACTAAAACACGACGAAGTTTTGGTCTTAATCTTTGTACAAATGACATTAATTGGTTATAATCACTATGTCCACTAAATCCATCTAATCGTTCAACACTAGAATTAATAGCAACAACTTCAATTTTACCTTCTTTTCCCAACATAGAAACTTGTTTAGAACCATCAAGAACTCTTCTCCCCATAGTTCCATTTACTTGATAAGAAACAAACAATACTTTATTTTTTTTATCTGGAGCAATATTTTTGAAATATTCTAGAACAGGACCGCCTTCTAACATTCCAGATGTTGCTAAAATAATACATGGTGAATTTTCTCTCATTGGTTCTTCTCTAGCATCTGCATGTTCAATATTTGTAAAGTATTCAGAATCAAATGGGTTATCATCAGTTTCTAAAATTTTCTGTTTTAATTCTCTTGCAAGGTATTCAGGGTAGGATTCATGAATAGCTGATGCTTCAGAAATCATTCCTTCAGTAAAAACTGGAGCTTCAACCATTTCACCAGATTTCATGTAATGATCAATTACCATCATAATTTCTTGTGCACGTCCAACTGCTGGAATAGGTATCAAAACTTTTCCTCCGTCTGCTAAAGTGTTGTTTACTGCATTGATAAAAGAAGATTCTACCTGTTGCCTAGTTGGCTGAATATCTTCATTAAGACCATAAGTACTTTCAATCAATAATGTTTCTACTCTTGGGAAATTTGCACTAGCAGCTTCAAATAAAATACTTTTTCCAAATTTAATATCACCTGAATAAACAAAATTATGATCACCATTACCAATATGAAAATGACATAATGCGGAACCAAGAATGTGTCCAGCATTAGCAAGAACCAATTTAATATCAGGAGAAATATCAGTCACAGTTCCATATGGCAAAGTGATTGTTTGTCTCATTACTTGTTTTACATCTCGTTCAGCATAAATTGGAGTTCTACCTTGAGCAGCTGCGACTTTAATTGCATCTAATTGAATTAAATTCATCATAGGTAATGTTGGCTCACTGCAATAAATTGGACCTTTGTAGCCATATTTGCACAATGCTGGTAGGAATCCAGTATGATCCAAATGAGCATGTCCAATAACTACAGCATCAAGGTCATCTAATGTAATATCTAATGAATCAAGTCTTGGATATGCATCCATTGGGGAACGAGCACCAGGATTGATTCCACAATCAATTAAAATTTTACTTTCTGGTGTAGATAATAACATTGAAGATCTACCTACTTGACCAAAGCCACCAAGAGTATGAAGAGTAACTTCAGTTCTTTGAGATATTCTAGATCTGAAAATATCATCACCTACTTGTTTCATTTGTTTACTTCTTTCAGCAGAAGATTGTTTTAGAGTTGCATTAATTGTTTGAATAGTACGTGATGGGATAGTAGTAGCTTTTCGAATTCGTAATCTCCAACCTATTTTTTCAGTAAGATCAACATGATTGAATTCTTTTGCATCTCTTTGTAGTAACCAAGGTCTTTTTGCTTCGATAGAAACTTCACCAGTGGATGCATCAAATAAAGTTCCTTGTAGATTTGCTTCTTTTGGAACAAATTCTGTAATAATTTTTCTACATTCATCTTCAGGTTTTCTAATAGATTCATCAGTTCTAATTACAATACGTTTTTTAATTATATTTACAAGATTTGAAATTGTTTCATTATTTTCTAAGAGATATCTAGGAGAATTTGTATAAAGTGCAATTCTTGGTCCTTCATATTCTATTTTTGTAATACTTGCTTCTTTGGGCATACTTTGCAGTATGGTTGCCATGATATTCTGGCTACTAGGAGGTAATTCTTTCGGAGGTTGTTTTTTTTGCATTAAATCACTAAAGTTCAATAACTGCTTTCTTTTGTTCATCGGTCAAAAGACGGAATCCATTTTTATCCATTGTTGCGATGTTAATTCCATCACCTGTACCGATGTTTCTAACAATTGCAGCTTTAACAGCTCGTAAAGCTACTTTTTTTGCCTCTTCAACTGTGAGGTCATTTCTATATTCTTCTTCAAGTAAACCATAAGCTACTGGTGATCCACTACCAGTTGTAACATAAGATTTTTCTTCAACAGAACCAAACATATCAACATTAAACAATGCA
>Ga0209402_10001414_pt1 | contig 26261 bp, 21 predicted proteins | sample ArcticOcean_MG_C_3_FD_187437 | JGI IMG/M metagenome (GOLD analysis project Ga0209402, IMG submission 187437) | Marine microbial communities from western Arctic Ocean - ArcticOcean_MG_CB8_126 (SPAdes) (version 2) | ecosystem: Environmental > Aquatic > Marine > Oceanic | place: Arctic Ocean... | reverse complement strand
ACCGGCAGAAATGCGAGCGACGAAATGAAAGACACCATTCGCTCAACGATCAACTTCGCCGACGTCCTGCCAAAATGGAATTACACAATCAAGCCGCAAATCGGACACTAATTTTCCGAACGGTCCTAAGAGGCGGCCTCGCTGATCTGATTGGGCGAGATACTTGAGGTTATTCGCCGCCTGGTACCTTGTTTTGCTGCTGCCGCTGGATAACGCGAGACTACTCAAGGCAAGATAGTCCTTCATACGAACCATTTCCGTGAACAGCCCCACCCTCTCCGATGTCGAAAGCGTAAAGTTGTTGCGTTTCAAATCGTCAATCGGCGCGGTGTGATATTCCTTCGGCAAATACGCGGTCCACGTTGTACGGCCCACCGGCACGCCGAACTCTGCGTTGTCTTTCACCGATGGGATTCGCGGAGCGGGCAATTCGATCGATTGCGCCAGTCGCACACCGCGCGGTAGTGATCCACTTTGCAACCGACCGCTGTAAGCCAGCTTGACGTTGAACGACGGGTCGGCCTGACTCGTGTTGGCCAACGGCACCAGATGAAACGACTGTTTGTTGCGTTCGGCCTGAACCGTCCGCGAAGGTTTCCCCTTCACAAAGACCGATAGCAGTTTTACGTCCTTCGGCAACCCGACCGCCAGATATTGCCGCGTGCGGTTTCGCACGCTGTAAACCACCTGCGTGCGGTAACTGCCGTCGCGTTCGACGACGGTCAATAGCGTCGCCAGATTGACGACCGCCGCCGCACCGCGCTCGTGTTGAAACTTCGTTACGTTCCACACCGGCGCCGGTTCGGCACGCGTGAGTCGCACCAATTCACTCGCCTGCTCGACCAGTTTTGAATCGACCAGCTTGATCGGTAAGTCTTCCGCAATAACAGCTTCCAGATTATCGCGATTGTCCGCCGACACCTGATTCCGCGACAAGTTCACCACCACCACGTATTGCTGCTGCGTTTCCAGCGGCGAAAACTTCGCTTCGCCTCCGCGTTGCCCGACGAAAATTGGAACCGGCGTTTGCAGTTTGTCGTCGGCCGGCGGTGAGAGAATGGCGTCGGCCATCAGGTAATATCGCCCGCGTACCGGATCCTGCAGCAATACGTCCCAGCGCGTGCGCGGTCCGACCAAATCGGTTTCAATCACCCGCCGCAATCCCGGCGCTCGAAGCTGCAGTTTTCCTGCCAGCCAATCGGGCGCGGTGAAGGAAAACCGATCGGTCGCCGCCCGCTTGATCGCCCATTGCAGTTCCAATCGATAACCAATATCAGCATCGCCGACGGTCACTGTTGTCACGGACGACGCACCAAGTTCGACCTCCGCCCGCCGCAGGTTGATAACAATCGGTCCCGGCCCCGGGTCAGTCCTCGACGCCGTCAATGCAAACCGCACATTTTCGGTTTTTCCACTGCGCAGCCGTGGCGAAAGTCGATCAGGACGAACCGACTTCCAAGCGTCCATCACGACGAGCGTCGGCACGTAGAATTCGTCGATGCGAACCGCCGCACCACTTTCCAACCGGTTCATTCCCAGCGGATAAGGCAGCGAGAACAACGTTTGCAAATCATCCGGCTCCTTGCGAATCGTTCCACCCAGCGACAACGTCACCGCGCCGGTTCGCGGTGCGTTCAATTCGATAATCAGATCGGAAATGCCGTTGTCGTCCTTGTTCACGTACCAATCGGAAATGCCCGGCGCATCGACTTGCAGCGGCACATAGTCGGCCGGCAAACGGACCGCAATCCGCGATCGCGGCGTCTGCTGCAGATTCAGATCGATCGTACTTCTCACAACGATCTTCCGTCGGCCGACATGCACCAAGTGATCGGCAACCGCTCGCGTTTGGGGACTCCGCCGCGAAATTGACAGGTTCAACTCGAACGGCCGCGTCGTATATCGATACGCCAACTGCGGCGACGATGACAGTTTCAATCCTGCCGGTGCGGCGAACTGCGATGCGTTGATTTGGTTGATGCCGTTGCCCGCTTCGACGTTCAACACCAGCACACTGTGCAGCTTCAACTCGTCGTCGCCAAATATCACGCGGGTCGCCTGTTGCGCGGTGACTCGTGGCTCGACGGCATTTGCTGCCACGTTCAACCGAAATCGCGGACTGTAAAACTTGTAATACAGCGACCCCGCTCGCCGCCGGGTTTTTGCGACCTCGACTGCATCCACGCGAATCAACCCTTGTTGGTCTTCGACCGACAGCGTGACTTCGCTGCCATGGGAGACCGCCAGCAAGCCGTTCTCTCGAACGGCATCGACGGCATGAATACCGTTGACCGTGCCGTCTTCCAGCACGCCAGCCACGTCGAACGCCGCATCCGGCACGTCGTACTCTGTGTGGATTTCAACCGCAATCGCATCGCGGACTGCGGTTAACAACTCAACCGTTATCAGTTGCCGTTTCTCTTCATCGACCGCCTGCCAACTCTTCAGTTTCGATCCCGGAGCCGACACGTCGAGAATACGGTGTCCCAGCGGGGCGGAAATTCGCAGTTGCTGAATTTCTCCGCGCAACACCTGATAGGTCAGAGTCGCGCTGGTATGCACCAAGCCGTCGGCTATCGAGACGTCCAGTGAATTCGTCACGCTTGCCAGCAATGCCATGTCCGGCTTCAACCCCGTGCGTGGAAACCACCGTGCTGAGATCGTTGCAGTCGAACCGAGACTGCTTTTGATTCGCGTTTCCTCGACTTCTTCTTCGCCCGGCTCGACATCATCATCGACGTCGGCCACCGCGACATTCGCCGGTAGCGCCACACGTTTCGGGGTGATCTCAATTGTCTGATCGGCATCGGGAACGACCATCTCGAACGTTGTAATTCCCACCGGCGGACAGTTGAACCGAAAACTGCGACCATCGGGCGACGTCTGCACCTGTGCCACCAATTCCAGTTCGACTGTGTGCGTTCCCTTCGACGGCAACAGCAGTGAATACGTTCCCTTCCCCGTTCCTCGCAACAGTACCTGCTTCGTCTCGTCGTTGTTTATTCCGACTGTCTTTATTTTTCCCACGGCCGCATCGCCGAACGACACGGGAACCTGAGCCCACGGTTTGTCTAACACCTGCACCGTCAGCGTCGCCTGAATTCGCACGAGATCCTTCTCGACCCGGGCCACATACCGCGACTCGGTAATGACCGCCGAAACGGGCGGCCCGCCGGCTTTCATCGCCGATGCCCCTTTCTTCAGTTGCAGGTATTCCAGATAGGGAATCAGCACGGTGGCATCCCCTTTCTCGAAGACCGTCTTCAGGTTTTTGTAGGGCAGATAAATCAGTCGATCCCATAACGGAGCCGGCTTCGTACCCGGTTCCGGTGCGGTTACCGGCGCGTCACCCATCGGCTCCTGCGCGACGGCTGGATTGGACTGGGCAATTGAAAACCCCACCGCCAGAATCAGCAGGCACGAGAGTCGTAAACGGAGTTGAGAGCGACGCATAGCAACGGCTCCTGAAAGTCAGCGCGCAAGGGAAGTGTTGTGAACTAGGGACGCATCACGACCGGAAATGGTTTCCGCCGATTCCGCAGATTCGTCCGACTGTGCCGATTATTCTAACGTACAGACGGCTGTCAACGTGGGGCGAATCCGGGAATTGTTGGGCGTGGAATGCCAGATGTTACACGGCCGTTACAGACCGCGCGGTGGGGGCGCTGGCAGTCCGATGCCAGCGCGCGGGTTCCACCCTAGCGCGCGGGTGCCACTGGCGTGTCGCCAGTGCATCACGCAAAACACTGGCGACACGCCAGTGGCACCCCCATCGCCGATCAGGATGGGTATCGCTTGCAACGTGTCAGCCGGCGCACGACTGCGTCTGCGCGACGTAGAACTCGATCGTTTTCTGCAGGCCCACGCTGAAATCGACCTTGGGCTGATATCCCAGATCGCGACGGGCGGCTGAGATGTCGGCCCACGAGTGTTTGACGTCTCCCGCACGAGGCGGCTCGAAACGGGGATCGAACGGCTTGTCCAACTGCTGGCAGATCGCCTTGAGAAGATCGAGAACGCTCAGCGTTTCGCCACAGGCGATGTTGTACACGTTGCCCGAGACGCCGTCGGCAGTCGCAGCACATACGTTTGCTTCAACCACATTTTCGACAAATGTGAAGTCGCGCGATTGCGAACCATCACCAAAAATAACGGGCTGCTTTCCCGCAAGCAGTGCCGCCGCAAACAGCGGGATCACTGCCGAATAGGGACTGTCGGGGTCTTGCCTCGGTCCGAAAACGTTGAAGTAACGCAGCCGCACCGTTTCCAAATCGTACGACGACGCGAAGGCCTGGCAATACATTTCGCCCGCAAGTTTGGCGGCCGCGTACGGCGAGAGGACCTCGGGGCCATGATTTTCCCGCTTGGGCATCTCCGGCTGGTTTCCGTACATGCTGCTGGAACCTGCGTAAACCAACCGCCGCACGCCGGCTTGTCTTGCTGCGTCGAGCAGATTGACCGTTCCAGTCACACAGGCGGCATGCGTTGCCAGCGGCCGTTCGATGCTGAGGGGAACCGATGCCAGCGCCGCCTGGTGAAAGATAACTTCCACGCCGTCAACCGCCCGCTCGACCGCCGCTCGATCGACCAGATCGCCTTCGACGAACTCAAATCGGTCGTTGACGTGCGCCAGGTTATCGAGCGATCCCGTGCAGAGATTATCGAAAACTCGAACATCGTGCCCGTCCGTAATCAGCCGCGTTGTCAAATGCGAGCCAATAAAGCCCGCTCCACCTGTTACAAGGAATTGTGTCACAGGAAATTACTCCGAGTTCAAACTCAAGGAAAAAGGAAAAAGGGAAAAACGCGATCTTCTTCTTACTTTTCACTCGATTTTCTAGGTGCCGGCTTCGCTCGGATTTCGTCGAGCGAACGTCTGCTGTTTCATCTTCCGCAGGCACAGGTGAATAAGCAAAGCAACATAGGTGAATAAGTGCAGCAGCAACAGTCGCAAGTAAAGTGGATCGGCGGCGAGCATGGCATTGGCTATCAAAGCGACAGTAACAAGCACCGGAGCGATTCGCCGCAACCAGTGGCTGCAAACGACCAAGGTGGTCAGCGACCAGCCGGAGAGACGCAGCACCTGCCATGCTTCTTGCATGCGGTTCAAACAGCGGTTGATCATGCTTCGGTGTTGACCGGGTACGTCTGTAATTTCGCAGCGTCGTCGGGCAACTGCGTCGGCGTCGAAGGTGACTTCCAAGCCGCTGCGATAGACATTCAATCCGACAAACAACCCAACATCCTGCACGTCCTCTGGAATTGTCCCAACCAGTTCTGCCTGATACGCGGCAACCGTACAACTGCGATCGGGCGAAACCCCAAACCGCGTCTCATGCTCGCCCACCTTATCGAGAGTGTCGGCGGCGCATGTCGGCGGCCGGCCACAAACGCCGCCGACATGCGGACTATGAAAACCAACGGCCAGACGCCGAATTGTATTTCGATCAAAATGAACGCCGCAGTCGGTGATGAGAACAATCTCGTTTCGCGCTTCGGCCAGACACGCGTTGATCAGTTCGGCTTTTCCTCGCGGTGATTCATAATGCACGGCACGAATGCGGGGATCGTTGACGGTGGCAATCAGATCGGCGATTAAGTCAACCCGTGGGTCGCAGCCGACGACAACCTCCATCCGGTCCACTGGAAACTTTGATTCCATCAGATTCTGCAGTCGATCCAGCAGGTACCGGTCGTCGGTAAACACCGGGAGAATCACGGAAACTGTCGGCAGGTCGGCGTCGTCAACCACAACTGTCGATTCGCGGACGGCGAACTTGCTTCGCATCCGCAATAGCAGACTGAGTAGGCGCGGATAGACCACGGCGACATAAAGTGTCAGCCCCAGCGAGATCCAAAATATGGTTGCAATGAACAATTGCATGATCGTGGAACCTGTCTCGTTCGGCGGCGTTACGCTAACGCTATTGCTTCGCAATCTCCACGAAAACCATAGCTTACACTGACGTTGCGAACAGCTGGCAGTTTGCCGTCGTGGAGCTTTGCAGCAAAGTGACTTCGCGTTGGATCGGAGAATGGGAACCGGCGCGTTGCATTGTGCGGATCGGCGCGATTCTGCGGGCAGAACGATATCCCCACCAGCCCGTCGCACAAGCGAGGGTTTGAACGAACCAAAGGCGTGCGCGAAAACCCTTGTTTGCGCGACGGGCTGGTAGCTTGCGCTGCGGGCTGGTACTTGCGACCTATGCCGCCGATTCTCCGATTGCGGCCAATACTTCGCCGGCGGCGGCGACCGTTGCATCGATCAGTTCGTCGGTATGCATTGTCGAGACAAAGTTTGCTTCAAACTGGCTGCATGGCAAGTAGACGCCGCGGTCCAGCATGCCCTGAAAATACTGGGCGAACCGCTCGGTATCGTTCTTGGCCGAAATTGTGTAGTTCGTCACCCGCTCGGGGTTGAAGAACAGCGTGAACATGCTGCCGACCTGCGCCACGCTGTGAGGGATTCCGGCGGCCGTTGCCGCTTGTTCGATTCCCTTGACCAGGCGTGTCGTTTGTGCTTCCAGGCGGGCATACGGTTTGGTTTCCTGCAGCGTTCGCAGCGTTGCGATGCCGCACGCCATTGCCAGCGGATTGCCCGATAGCGTTCCCGCCTGATAGATCGGACCGACCGGTGAGATGGAGTCCATTACGTCGGCCCGTCCGCCGTACGCTCCCACCGGCATTCCGCCGCCGAGAATCTTGCCCAGCGTTGTCAGATCGGGCGTGATGCCCCACAACTCCTGCGCGCCGCCGTAGGCGAGACGGAACCCCGTCATCACTTCGTCGAAAATGAGCAGCGCGCCATGTTCGCGGCACAACTGCTGCGCCGATTCCAGGAACCCCGGTTCGGGCGGAACGACACCCATGTTGCCCACCACCGGTTCAAGAATTACGCAGGCGATTTCATCACCGCGATCGGCGAACGTCTCCTTCAGCGAATCGACGTTGTTGTATTCAATCGCAATCGTGTCCGTCGTGCAGCCCTTCGGGACACCGGGGCTGGATGGAACCCCGTGCGTCAATGCGCCACTGCCGGCTTGAACCAGCAGGCTATCGACATGCCCGTGATAGCAGCCGGCGAATTTGACGATGACATCGCGTCCGGTGTGGCCGCGGGCGAGGCGAATCGCGCTCATGGTCGCTTCGGTACCCGAGTTCACCATTCGCACACGTTCGACCGACGGCACCGCTTCGATGACTAGTTCGGCCAATTCGGTCTCGAACTCCGTCGGCGCGCCGAAACTGGTTCCCCGCGATAACGTTTCCTCAATCGCGGTAACAACGGCGGGATGTCGGTGGCCCAGAATGTGTGGCCCCCAACTGCCGACGTAATCGATCAACCGGTTGCCGTCGATGTCGAATAGAAATGGGCCGTCGCCACGTTCGATGATCAGCGGTTCGCCGCCGACGGCACCGAAAGCCCGTGCCGGACTGTTGACGCCGCCGGGAATGGATTTCACAGCGCGCTCAAAATGAGCGCGGCTGCGGTCGCGTTTTAGTGAAGTCACGGGATGATATTCCTTTTTTCCGTTAATCGGCCGGCGCAATCGGTGGGAAACTGTCCTCGAATTGTGCTGCCCTGACTGGTGTTCTGGGGTTATTCAAAACGACACGAATGACAAAACGGTGTGACGACTATGTTATGCTGAATTGTCAAATCATGCACGCGAGGCTTGCTGAGACTCAATTTCTACTTTCATGACCCGTGTCCTTTCGGCTCACGAAATTCGATATGTCGGAAATGTTACCGATTCAGCGACGATTCCTCATCCTCGAACAGGGAATCGGTACCGGATTGATCAACGTGGTGCTGAACGGGGTGATTGCCATCCTGCTGTTTCGTGGCGTGGAAACGGTCCCGCTGTGGGGGCCGCTCAGCATTGCCGGCGACACGTTGGCAACAACGTTTCTGCTTCCGCTTTTGCTTTGTCTCATTGCGACGCCGTTGGCGCGGCGCAAAGTCACCCGGGGAACGATTCCCCCGCTGACGCGAAACCGTCGGGAGCATTGGCTGTTTCGCCGGTTGCCCGAGCGCGCGCGTTTGCGTGCTGTGGTTCTGGGGGTGATTTGCACGCTGATTGTCGGACCCCTGGCGCTCATCGCCCTGTCATGGCTGAAAGTCACGTCGCTTCCGTTCTGGGATTTCATCGTCTTCAAGGCGCTGTTTGCAGGGGGATTGGCCGCACTGCTGGGGCCGGTTGTTGGGTTGTGGGCAATCGTCCGTTTTTCCGACGGTTGAAACTTTCCACGACCCTCACATGGTGGACGGGCTGACGACGACGGTTCAACCCAGCAGGGTCAGCGGGTGGCGTCGCTCTTCGAGTGGAAGAGGCACGGGTTTGCCGAGGCGTTGTGACTCGAACACCGCGAGAATCATCTCCGTCACGTCGCGGGCAACTTCGACGCCATCCAACGGCTGGCGGTCGTTTTCGATTGCATCGAGCAGATCCTCGATTGCCAAATGATGCCGCGCCCGGAACTTGGCGTCGTTCAATGGCTCGGGCTGACCGATGCCAGCCGACGAAACATCCTGCCAGTTCTTCCCGCTGCGACCGGGTGACCAGCCGGGATCTCCCAGATACTTCACCGAGGGCATGGGTCCTTCGAGCAGTTCGATGATGCCGGCCGACCCGCGAATCTGCAAACCGTACCGTGACGGCCGACCGAATGCGTTGCGATGGGAACTGAAATAGGCGTTGGAGCCGTCCGGCATGCGGTACATCGCCTCGCAGGCATCGCCGGCAAGCGGGCCGATTCCTTCGGCACCGTCGATGACGTCGCGTTTGGTAATCGGCTTTCCCTGTTGCGTCACATGGCTCAAACACCAACTCGGTTTTCCGCCGAGTGCGCGGATCATGTCGAGAACGTGTGTCCCCAGCACCCACAGGTCTTCGCTGCCGCCACGGCGGTCCTCCTTACCCCGCGCGCGATACTCAAGTACGGTGCCGATGGCGCCGTCGTCGATCAGTTTGCGAATGGTTTGCAACTTGGGGCTGTACCGTGTGGGGTGAGCGAGTGCGAATTTGACACGACCTTTTTGACACGCCGCGACAATTTCGTCCGCCTCTTGCAGTGAACGGCAGAACGGTTTTTCCATATAGACATGAATGCCGCGTTCGGCTGCCGCCACCGCCATGTCGCGATGTTGGTCGATCCACCGTTGTGCAATCGTGACAATGTCCGGCTTCACCTCGTCGAGCATCTTGCGGTAATCGCTGTACGTGCGATTGACCGTGAGCCGTTTCGCGGCGGCTGCCAGTCCCGCCTTGTCGTCATCGGCGACAGCAACAACCTTCGTATTGGGTATGCTCAACCAGGCGGTATCGGTTGCATGGCCGTAGTTTCCGCGTCCGGTTCGTCCAATAACGGCGACGCGATAAGTTGGTCGCATGATTGCCCTCTTGCTTCACCGCAGACGTGACGCGCACCGGGCCGCCGCAGTTTGCAGCATCGCCTCGACGGTATGCCAGGAACCGACAACGCAAAAAAATAACTCCCGCCCGACTTCAAGAGCGGACGGGAGCATTGTGTATCGCTGGGGGGGATCAATAAAAGCGCGCGCTGAGGATTGCCCGTATCGACACACATTATTCGACCCGTTCATTCTGTCAGGGGCGGTGTGGTATGTCAACAATCATCGCGTCAACGTTCGGTTCTTCCACATTGCACTAGAAACCCGGTTTCTTCAAAAAACCGGGTTTCTAGTGCGCGTAATCATGCGAACGCGCGCGGAGGACGCTCGGCAATTGCCGCGTCGGCCACCACGGGAACATGGGTCGATGGACCGGCTGGTTCGTACTCGAACGCGTCGAACGGACCGGGTTCCGGGGCGAATTCGCAATAGGGACACGTTTCGCCGTAGATGATCTTGCTACAACCTTCGCATTCGTGCGGACCAAAAAACAAGGGCGGCGGCGCCGACATGCGCTGGTGCGTCAGGAACATGAAGACGGCAATGAAGAATGCCGCCAGATACGACGCCTGCGTGCCGAAAAACTGCATGATCACAAACACCAGCGAGACGCAGCAGGTCATGTAGACGGCGAAGTCAAGCCACCGTTTTCTACTAACCTGTGCCTTGCGATTTGCCCGGAGAACGTGTCCGGCATCGCGACTTCACGGCAATCTCGAAAGCGCAATCCAAGTATTGCGGCTAAACAAAGCGCCGTCCCACAAGCCTACGTCATGCCGGGAAAAGCGATGGTCTGCCGCCCAAAATCGGTAAGGGAATCACCGCAAGAACGTCCTCACAACTCGCGCAAACTGTCAATCCGATTCGCCCGCGGGCGCCTCAACCGGCAGAAGCGACAGTTCCGTCACAACCTGCAGATGGTCGGATTTGGAATTCGACAGATGACGGCAACTCACCGCATGCAACGGTCCACCGATCCAGACCTGATCAAGCGAAAGGACCGGCACGGGTGAAGGCCACGTAGCGGAATTTCCGTTGCCGGCCACCTCGAACGTATTGGTACAACAGAGACGCAGCCGATCAAGGAAAATCGAATCGGTCGGGATGTTGAAGTCGCCCATAATCAATAGCGGTTCGCTCTCGCGTGCCTCGACTAATGTCGACAATGCGCGAAGTGCTTTTTGGCGTGAGGCAAACGGATTGCTGACGATATCGACAACGAGAACCGTCAGTTGCCTGCCATCGATTGCGACCTCGAATTCCCCACACCTTCCTCGACCGGCGAGCGATATGAGTTTCGAGCGAACGATGGTTCCCCCTGTCATCAACACGATGCCGCCACCCGGCGTGGCAACGTCGTATCGGTCGAACTCCAACCGCCAGAAGTCTCGCTGCTTCGGTGTGTGTCCGCCCGCCTCAACCAAGCCGATCAACGGCGCGTCGATACGGTGAATCTCCTCGGCAATCGGCTTCCAACCCGGATACCCGTGCTGACAATTCCAAAGCAAGACGCGAACGGTGTCGGCGGATGCCTGTCTCTCGTTGTGAAAGAACGACGACGTCCACCACCAGCCGCCGCATGCCAGGCCGGCAACGATCGCGAAAAGTGCCAACCGCCGAGATTTCCGTAGGAAAAGCAGGCCGCCGACAACGAGGGCAGAGACTGCAAGCACCACCGGCGGCGTGCAATAAAACCAGACCGAAAGTAGCGGTATCCGGTCGCGGACGGTGAGCCGTAAAATGACGGTGATCACCCAGAATAAGACAGCGCCCGCGCCAATCAGACGGCGAACATTGAACGTCGAACGTGGCGGTTTGAAAACCGCGTCGAGATCGGCAGGACTGGCGTTGCGCTCCTCCATTCTCGAACGTTCCTCTGTCACACGCTTTCGCGCAACGTTTTGCATCAGGCGATCAGAGCGTCGATCACGCTTCCGTGCACGTCGGTCAAACGAAAGTCGCGGCCGGCGTAGCGATAAGTCAGTCGCTCGTGATCGAATCCTAATAGATGCATCATCGTCGCGTGCAGATCGTGAACGTGAACCTTCTTTTCGACCGCACGAAAACCGAAATCGTCGGTCGCCCCGTATCGCTGTCCGCCCTTCACGCCGCCGCCGGCCAACCAGCAGGTGAACCCGTAATGATTGTGGTCGCGGCCGTTGAGTGCCGGCAGCTCGGCCACCGGCGTTCGGCCGAACTCACCACCCCACTGCACCAACGTCGTCTCCAACAGGCCCCGCCGTTTCAAATCGGTGAGAAACGCGGAAATGGCCGTGTCCCAATCGGCCGACAGCTTGCGGTGATTCTGCTCCAGCTGATTGTGATTGTCCCACGGCTGCCCGCCACCGCTCCAAACCTGCACGAACCGCACACCGCGTTCGATCAGCCGTCGAGTGATGAGCAACTGTCGGCCGTGAGTCGTCTCGCCGTACATGGTTTGCGTCGCCTTGGTTTCACCACTAACGTCGAAGGCGTCGGTTGCTTCCATCTGCATGCGGAAGGCCAACTCGAACGATTGGATACGCGATTCCAAGCGGCGGTCATCGGCACGTGTCTCCAGATGTTTGTTGTTCAGTTGGCGCACAAGATCCAATTGCCGCCGCTGCTGTTCGGCCGAAAGTTGTTTGTTGCGGATGTTGGCGATCAACTTTTCGACGTCGGTGTGCTTTGTGTTGATGTAAGTTCCCTGATACGCACCCGGCAGAAACGCTGACCGCCAGTTGCGCGTGGCGACGATCGGGTAGCCGCCGGGACACATCGCGATGAACCCCGGCAGGTTCTGGTTTTCCGAGCCAAGCCCATAGGTAACCCACGCCCCCATACTGGGTCGCGGCAAACGGCCGTCGCCGCAGTTCATTAGCATCAACGACGGCTCGTGGTTGGGGACGTCGGCATGCATGGAGTTGATGACGGCGATGTCGTCGATGTGGGCGGCCGTCTTGGCAAACAGATCGCTCACCGGAATGCCGCTTTCGCCGTAGGGTCGAAACTTGAACGGCGAAGCCATCACCGCGCCGGTTTTGCGCTCGGTTCGCAAATTGCCGGTGGGCAGTGGCTTGCCGTGATGCTTGGCCAGCAGCGGTTTGTAATCGAAAGTATCGACCTGCGATGGCCCACCGTTCATAAACAGATGCACGACCTGCTTGGCACGCGGCGTAAAGTGCGGGTTCTTTGGTGTAAGCGGCAGCGCCGAGGAAGGCGTCGCTGAGAAACCCGGTTTCTGCTGTTCGGTTTCCGCCTGCAGGACGCCGGCCAAACCGAGCATGCCCAAACCGGTGCCGCAGCGCGTTAGCATGTCGCGACGGGAAACGCCGGCCAGTGAGAGATGATCCAATTGCATCGTCAGTTGCTCTCGTGTCGAATCCAACCCAAACCGTCGGTCTGGGATTCTTCAGTCAACAAATACAAACTCATTCGTCATTAACAAACCGTGAACGAACTGCAGCCACTCGTCTGCCGTCGGTTGATCGCCCAGAAATTCACCGGCGATTGTTGCCTCTGCCGACGTCGGGGCTCGGCCGAACAATAGTCGGTTCAATCGTTCGACGCGCGGATCGGTTTCCTTGAGTTCCGCCACATCGGGCCGACGTAAAATGCGTCGCGCCGATTCCACCGCGAAGTTGTTGTTCATCAGAAACAGTGCCTGCGGCGGTACTGTGGTACTCGTTCTTTGCGGGCTGGTTGTGACCGGGCTGGGAAAGTCGAACGACCGCAGCAACTCCGGCAAATCCATCCGGTCGATGAATCCGTAAATGGTCCGCCGTGGAACGTAACCGGTCAGAACATTCTGCGGCGGTCCGTACAACTGTGAATCGTTCGCGTCGGCGACGGCCAGCAGCGAATCTCGCATCGCCTCAAAACCGAGACGCCTTCGGTTCATTCTCCACAACAGCAAATTTTCAGGATCGATGCGGCGCGCGTCGGCGCGATCGACCGACTGCTGCTGATAGACGGCGGACAACATGATCTGCCGGTGTAGGCGTTTAATCGACCACCCGTGCTGCATGAAATCGGCCGCGAGATAATCGAGCAATTTGGGGTGTGTCGGCGGTTCGCTTCGCAGGCCGAAGTCGCTGGGCGTGGAGACGAGTCCCTGACCGAAATGATGCAGCCACACGCGGTTGACAATCACCCGCGCCGTCAACGGATTGCCTGAATCGACAATCGAACGCGCCAACTCCAACCGTCCACTGCCGCGTTGGAACGGCTTGTTGTCGGCGTCGAGCATTGTCACGAATCGTCGCGGGACCGATTCCCCCTTGCGGTTGGGATTACCCCGTAAGAACACGCGTGACTCGAACGGCCGTTCGGCGTCAACCAGCGCCATCGCACGTGGCGGCGCACCCGGCCCCGTCATAATCCACTTCTCGACTTCCTTGAGCAGTTTTTTGAATTCCCCCTGTGCCGGCCGGTCGGGCAGTAACGAAAGGAATCCCCATCCAAGAACCTTCGGCACGTCAGCCGGAGCATCTTTGCCATACAGCACCTGCCGCAATTCGTCCGTAGCGGCATCGGCCGGTTGTTCTTTTGAAATGGGCGCCGCCGGGCTGGTGGGCGTTTGGACTTGGGCGAACAGTTTTCCGTACCGCTGGGCGACGTCTTTCAACGAACTCGGCGGCGATTGGGCGAATGCTTCACGCACCAACCGGTTCACCTGAAGAGCATCGTCGGTCTTGGCCATCAGCCGCGCGGTGACGGCTGCCACCTGCTTCGTAAATTCTTCCGATGGGATATCGGAAAATGCGTGCCATGCCGACCATACCGGGTGCCGCGATTTTCTCGCCTTCTCCAAATAGGTTTCCCACCGCAGCACCATCGTCGGATTCAAATCGCCGGCGGGGATCAACAGCATGAAGTCTTCGGTACTGGGATGCTTTCGCCGTTCATGAACGCGCAACATATACTCGGCGGCCCGTTTGCGTCCGTCCGCAACTAACGCGGCATGTTTCTTGTCGATGAACTCGTTGAACTTCGCCATCCGCGACTGCAATTCGCTGTCGAACTTTCGGTAGGTATCGGTATCGGGCGGTGGGGTGAACATCGGGGGGACAACCGGTTCGGGCGAGTTCCCGAAGACGCCGTAAAGCGCGTAGTAATCTCGTTGAGTGACCGGGTCGAACTTGTGGTCGTGGCAACGACTGCAGGTGACGGTCAGCCCCATCAGGCCGCGCGTGACCACATCGATGCGATCGTCCAGCACGTCGTGCGTGTTGTTCATAAATCGTGCGCCGAGTGTTAGAAAACCCATCGCCGCCAGCGATCGTTTGTCTGCTTCGCCCGCTACAAGTTGGTCGGCAGCCAACTGCTCAATCACAAATTGATCGTAAGGCAAATCCTCGTTGAACGACCGAATCACATAATCGCGGTACGTGTAAGACCACGGGAATTTCTTCTCCTCAAAAAACACGTACCCCTTGTTGTCGGCGTAGCGAGCCACGTCCAGCCAGTGTCGGCCCCAGCGTTCGCCGTAATGAGGCGACGCCAGCAGTCGGTCGATCAATCGCGCGAAGGCATCCGGTGATTCGTCTGCTTCAAACTGGGCGACTTCATCAACAGTCGGTGGCAGTCCGATCAAATCGAACGTTGCCCGGCGAATCAATGTCTGGCGATTCGCCATCGACGAAAGACTCAATCCTCGCGATTCCAATTTCGCCTGCACGAAGCGGTCGATGACCGTGTTCGCCGCTGTCGAATTTGCCACGTCGGGAACACTCGGAGCGCGGATCGGCTGAAACGCCCAGTGCGACTTCGCGGCTTCTGTGGGATTCGTTTTGACCAATCCCGGTTTCGATTCAGGCCACGGTAAACCAAGTTGCACCCACCGCTTGAGCGTTGCGATGTCGGCCGGCTTCAACTGCTCTTCCGGCGGCATTTGGGCGTCGAGGTCCTCGTATTCGATGACTTCAATCAACCGGCTGCGATCGGGACGGCCGCTGACGACAATCTTCCCCGACTCGGCTCCCGCCAATAACGATGTCTTCGAGTCAAGACGCAGACCGCCTTCCTGTTTCTTCGCGCCGTGACATTCCAAGCAATGCGCGACGAGGATCGGCCGCACCTGGGCTTCAAAGAATTTCGCCTCGGCCGGGGATATCGTTGGCTTTTTCGCGGCAGGTGGCGGATCGGCCAGCGCAGCGCGCGTCATACCACCGAGAACAATGCACGCTCCCGCCAGTATGGCCGCCTGCAGAATGTGCCTCGTCGATTTGTGCATGTCATTCCACCCGATCGACTCGCAAGCCGCCGAACACAACAAATGTCGGCGAATCCCTCTCCGTAGATTTTACCCGATGGTGCGACCATCCGAAACCAGATGGCAAAAACGCGCGGTGTTCCCAACTCGCGACGCGACCAGCCCGCAGTGCAAGCAAGGGTCATGTCGAGACAGTAGACACAGACAACAACCGCGTGCGACAATCGTATTTCGTTGATTCACGCGGCTTCACTCTTCAGAGAATCGATTCGATGCGAAATTTGATAATGGCATTTGTGGCGGTCCTCTTCTCGATGGCCGGCTCGCTTGATGCGGCCGATAACTGGAACCAGTTTCGCGGTCCAAGTGGAAACGGTCAGGCCGCGTCCAAGTCGCTGCCAGTTGATTGGAGCGAGACGAAGAACGTCGCCTGGAAAACTGCCGTCCACGGCAAGGCGTGGTCGTCGCCCGTGGTGTGGGGCGAAACAATCTGGATGACGTCGGCCACTGCCGACGGAAAGAAGCTGTTCGCCGTTTGCGTCGATGCCAACAGCGGTCGCATCGAACACGACATCACCGTGTTCGACATCGCCGAGCCGATGTTCTGCTTCGATTACAACAGCTACGCCAGCTCGACACCGGTCGTCGAGGAAGGCCGCTTGTGGGTTCACTACGGCAGCGCCGGCACGGCCTGTCTGAATACGGAAACCGGCAAGACTCTCTGGAGCCGACAGGATTTGCTTTGCGATCATCATCGCGGTCCGGGTTCCTCGCCCATCATTTTTCGCAACCTGTTGATTGTCAACTTTGACGGCTTCGACGTGCAATACGTTGTCGCGTTGGATAAGAACACCGGCAAGACCGTCTGGAAGGCCAACCGCGACCGTGACATCGATTACGGCAATACGAACGGCGATGGCAAGAAAGCCTACAGCACACCCACCGTCATTGAGCATAACGGACGACTGCAACTGATCAGCCCGTCTGCCGTCGGCACAGTTGCTTACAATCCACTGACCGGCAAGGAGTTGTGGACGGTTCATCACGGTGGTTTCAACGCGGCCGCACGACCGTTGTATCAGCACGGCCTCGTCTATCTCAGTTTCGAGGGTGGCCGCCGATTGCTCGCCGTCCGTCCCGATGGCAATGGCGAAGTCACCAAGACCCACGTGACCTGGACCTACGGCAAATCGACGCCGACCCGTCCATCACAGCTGATTCTCGGCGACTATTTTTACATGGTCAACGACAAGGGCGTCGTCACCTGCCTCAACGCCAAGACCGGCGAACCGACCTGGACGCACCGCATGGGAGGCCGCCACACCGCTTCGCCGATTCTTGCGAATGGGCGAATCTATCTCTGCGACGAAGACAACACGTCGCGCGTCATCGAAGCCAACCCCAAAGAGTTCCGCCTGCTGGCCGAAAACGAACTCGCCGACGGCTGCATGGCATCGCCAGCGGTTATCGGCGACGCGTTGATCATTCGGACGAAGACACATCTTTATCGAATCGAGCGGTAGATGTGGGCAGTCTCAAACGCATTATCGAAAACAACGACACGAAATGGGGCCGATTCTTCGATCTCATCATTCAGTCGCTGATTGTTGTTTCGTTGATCACGTTCTCGCTTGAAACGCTGCCCGATTTATCGGCTCCTGCTCGCCGATGGCTCCGTTACATTGAAATTGTGACGGTCACAATTTTTACTTGCGAATACATCCTGCGTTTCTTCGTCGCCGTCTGGCTGCTGTTTCCGCAGCAAGTGGGCGATGCAGGCAGTTGGGGCGGCACGTCTCTTCTTGTTGGTGTGCTGACGATGATTGCCGCTGTTGCGGTGGCGTTTGTCGCCGGTGCCATCATCGGCAGTCAAGTCGGCTGGCTGCGGCGGCTGTATATTCCGCGCCAACAACTGCTGGATGAAGTCGCCGCCCGAGCGCGGGAGGTCTTCTTCGACAAACGCGTCCATCACACCGCCAGTGCCACCGGCATGCTGATTTACGTCTCGCTCTACGAACACACGGCCATCGTCCTGGGCGACCAGGAAGTTCTGGACAAACTCGGGCAGACGTTCCTCGATGGACTTTGCAAGCAACTCACCGAGGGTTTTCACCAACACAACCCAACCGATACACTTTGCAGCGTCATCGCCGCAGCCGGGACCCAACTCTCGGAACCATTGCCCCGCGCGGCAGGCGACGTTAACGAACTGCACGACACGTTGATTCTGATCGACTGAACGCTGGCGCCGTTTTCGAGCGCGGGTACAGGTCGTCGGTATGTGATACAATGCCGTCTGTCGATTCTCACATTGAAAAGAGTGGAGAGACGCAGATGCATCGTCGGCAATTTCTGGTTGCTTCCAGCGTTGGGTTCGCCGGTATGGCGTTCGGCCGACCAGCCTGCGGTGCCGCCGATGAGAATCTGCCGACGGGTCGAGCGACGGCGAAATCGACGATTCTGTTCTTTCTCAGCGGTGGCGCGTCGCACGTCGATATGTGGGACATGAAGCCAGAGGCGCCGCTCGAATATCGCGGGCCGTTTCAGCCCATTGCCACCTCGGCGCCCGGGGTCCGGCTTTGCGAACATTTGCCGTTGTTGGCCCAACAGGCGCATCATCTTGCGCTGATAAACTCGGTTGGAGGAACCGTCAACACCAACGACCATCACGCGGGCTATTACCACAATCTGACCGGACACGTCCCCGATCAAACGTTTCTGACGCTCGGCAACAATCGCAAGCCGGTTTCCGGCGACTGGCCGTTCATGGGAACGGTCGTGGCGTCGAAACGCCCCCAACATCCGTATCTGACGAATGCGATTACACTGCCACAAATGGTCGGCGCTCCGGCCTACACGCGGCCGGGACAATTCGCGGCCCGGCTCGGTGTTGAACACGATCCGTTGTATGTGAACGGCAACCGCGATGAACCGCTGAACTTTCAAGCGCCGGCGATTGCCTTGACCGGAGATATCACACCCGACCGTTTGACAGCGCGATACGAACTTATGCGCAACATCGATGCCGCGCATCGCCAATTCGATCAATACGCGAAAGTACGAACCTGGAGTCGGCAGCAGGAGCGCGCGATGTCGCTGCTCACGTCGTCGCAGACAACCGAGGCGTTCGATGTCTCGCAAGAACCCAAGGCGTTACGCGAACGTTACGGCGAGACGGTCAACGGCATGAGCCTGTTGCTGGCGCGACGGTTGGTCGAAGCGGGCGTGCCGTTCATCACCGTGTTCTGGATGGGCGATCCCAAAGCCGCGAAGGCTCTCAAGTGCGCCAGTGGCGGGGGTTGGGATACACACGGCAACAACTTCGAATGTTTGCAGAAAGCCCTGCTGCCGGAATTCGACCGCGGATTCTCGGCATTGATTTCCGATTTGGAAGATCGCAGTTTGCTGGACGACACGCTGCTGATGATTACCAGCGAGATGGGGCGAAAGCCAAAGATTGGCGATCCGCGTTCCGGGGGGACATCGGGTGCGGGCCGCGATCATTGGACGCACTGTCTGACCGACGTCCTCGCTGGCGGCAGTATTCGTGGCGGTCAAAGTTACGGTTCGAGCGATCGCTACGGCGAGTACCCTGCCGACAAACCGGTGACTCCCGCCGACGTGACAAAGACCGTCTATCACGCGATGGGCGTTCACGATCTGATCGCCTACGACAATCAGAATAAGCCATACCAGCTGCTCGAAGAGGGCGAGGCACTTACGTCGCTGTTCTAATTCTCAACAAGCTGTTTTAAATCTCAACAAAAAGTCGCGTGCTAATCTGGTAAACTCCTTACCAGACGCTCCTACCGAAATCACCAAATCCAGTCCATACCAATCGCCGGTGAGTAGTAACCGGTGAAATTAGTTACGGTGAAAAAACCCGTAGTCGGTCCCCCGGCCGAGATTGGGAAGCTCTTTGGCGGTAATTTGCCACGCTTCGGCCTGCAGAATGTCGCGATGAACTTCACCAACGTTTCCGCCCGTGGATTGTTGGAATCACCATTGTTGGGGAATTTTCAATACGACTTCAACGAGTCGGCACTGAAACGGGCCGGTATCGATTTGAACCAGCGAATTTCCGTCAAGGCCACCGGCACATCTGAAGAAGTGCTGCGAGCCATTTTGGACCAGGTCGGCGTCGATTACCGCATCGATGGCCGGAAAGTCATCCTGACACCGAAGGCCGGCTGCGGTGGCAAAAAATAATGTCCGGTAAATCGGCTTGCCGGTGATCTCTTATCTGGTGTACTCTTGCAACTGGTTTCACTGCACAATCACGCGAGGCGGCTGTGAATAAGCGAAAAACGATACTGCAATCCACCGACGAGCCGATTCCACTTTCGGAGATCGAATCGGCCTCGGAGCAGGACGAAGGCGACGATTTTGAGATGACCCTGAAAGAGAACGCCGGCGTTGCGATTCCATCGGCTCGGCCATCACCCCGGCAGACGATGGCCGAGCGACCATCGGGCGCGCGACAGACGATGGTCGAGAGACAGGCCGCCGCCGATGCCATGCCGTTTCGCTCGGTGAATCGGCCGCCAATGGGGCTACTGATCGCACTCGACGACGCCTCTGCCGATCGCGGCGAAGAGTGGCGCATCCGCCAGTCGCGACTCATTATCGGCCGTACAGAAGGCGACATTGTTATTCCGCACGACATCGACATGTCGGGCGAGCATGCGGAAATCTGCCGCAACGAAAAGGACGGCGGCTATGAGTGGCATCTACGGGACCTGAAAAGTACCAACGGCACGTTTCTCCGCGCACATCGTTTCGTGTTGCGAAATGGCAAGGAACTGTTGCTGGGCGGTCGTCGGTATCAGTTCCGACATCCCGGCGTGATTGCCGATGCAGCAGCCGGATACGGAGGCCGCGATGCCCGTGTGACTCAGCCGTATCAACCGCCTCCATCCAACGTCGCCCAACAACTATCTGCCCGACTGGTGGAGTTGACCACCGACGGCGATGGCCGCGAATTCCTGCTGGGTAACGAATCATCGCTGTTCGGTTCCGATACTTCCAGTTGCCTGCACGCCGTTTCGGGTGACCCGTTTCTCGATCCCGAACACGCGCGGTTCTATCAAGACAATCGTGGTCGCTGGGTTGTTGAAGACCGCAATTCCCTCAACGGCTTGTGGGTTCGCATCGAACGTGTCACTCTCGATCGGGCCAGCGAATTTCAACTGGGCGGACAACGTTTTCGATTCCGAATTCCGTGAAAGCAGCAGTGATGGCAGAAGAGCAGGCGTGGACAATTGGTGCCGCGCCAGAATGCGATATCATCGTCGATCATCCGACCGTTTCCGGCCGTCATTGTCGCATTACGCGCACTGCCGACGGATTCTTGCTGGAAGACCTCAATTCGACCAACGGCACTTTCGTCAACGGCACGCGACTTTCATCGCCGCTGTCTGTCACATCGACAGACGAAATCAAGCTGGGGCCGGAAACTCTGCTGCCATGGGAGAGCGTCGCCCCATCGCCACCGGGCCGACAAATCATCCGCATTGGCCGCACGGCCGACAACGATGTCGTTCTCGATTATCCCAACGTTTCAAGCAATCACGCTCGGATCATTGTTGAAAACGGACAGGCGACGATTGAGGATTTGGGTTCGACAAACGGCGTCGCAATTGGCAAACCCGATAACCTGATTCAATCAGCCCCGCTGCGCGAATCGGACACCGTTTACTTCGGTTCGATGGCATTTCCAGCGGCCGAATTGCTTCATCCCGGTCAAGAGCCTGCGCCAATTGCGTCGATTGCCGGGCGGGGATCGTATTCGGCCGGTGTGATGCAGTCGCCGCGATCGATTGCCCTGGGAGCGCTATCATTGGTGGTGTTGGCCGTTTTGGCTGTGTGGTTGCTGAAGGAGAACGGCGATGAAACCGAACCGCCAGCGACCGATTTCGGGGCAGCCGATGCAGCGTCAACTGACGAGTCGATCAACCGTGAAGTCGCACTACCAAAGCCGGCGACTAAAATCGCTGACAAGCCGGTCGATGCAGTTTATTCGGTGCTGGTGCAGAATCAGGGAACCGAACGGTTACTGCATGTTGGCACGGCTTGGGCCGTCGGCGAACATCAGTTGGTAACGTCTGGTATCGTCGCGCGGTACCTGAAAAAGTACAGCACCGACATCGCAGCGATTCGCGTACGATCAGCTTCGCTGGAGAAGGTCTTCGACGTGACCGATTCGACGGTTCATCCCGAGTTCAAGAAGGCGGAAGCCGCGATCAAGGCACCAGTTGAGGCGGCGCAACAAAAACGTCAGCAGTTGGATGACGTACAAGAGGCCGAAAATCATCCAAGCAAAGAGGATTTGGAAAAGTTGGTGAACGAGTTGATCGATGCGGAAGAAAAGGTGTTTCTCGCGGGTGAGAAGATGGTGTTTTCGGATGTCGGCCTGCTGACGGTCGCGGAAACTCTACCGTTCGTTCTACAGATCAAGCCTCAATCGCAAGAACTCGCCGTCCAAACCAAAACGACTTTGTACGGCGTCCCCTTCAACCCCGAATCGATGGCAACAATGGGGCCACGAAAACCGACGAAACTTGAAGGCCGGTTAATGCGCGTCGTTCGGCCATTGGATGAATCCGGCAGTCCGCTCAGACGACTATTGGTCAGTTCGCCTGCCGATCATCACGCCCAGCAATGGCGCGGCGGCCCCATTCTCGATGACAGAGGATTTGTCGTCGGCATCTACGTCAGACCGGCTCAACCTATCGATCCTGAAAAACCGGTGACCGGGGAATCGTTCGATGCCGTATTGGTCGAACGACTCCAGCAGTTGCCTATCGACTTTCCCGAAGCGAAGAAATAGCGAGGACACTACGATGACACGATTGCCGCTGCAATGTAGAGGACTCGTTGGACTTGCCATTGTGACCGCATGCCTGTTCGAAACTGCTGCGCTGGCCGGCGCACAGGTGATCGAAATTTCGCAAGCGGTCGTCGCACAACGGGTTTACGTGAGGAGTCCCTACCGTCGCCGCTACGGCGGATATTATGGGGCCGTCGATGCACTGGCGTCGCGCGTGTATGCGCAGGCCGAGTTCCTTCGCGCCAGCGGCGAGGCGTCGGTCAATTATGCGACTGCCCGCGAGATTCGAGCCCGCGCCGTTCGTCTGGAAATTGAGAATTCTATCGCGCGAGTCGAAGCGTATTGGGAACGCAAATCGATCGGTGAAGCAGAACGATTCAAACGGCGGACCAATTTGCTCGACAGCAAACGGCGCCAAAACAGCAAGACGTGGGATCGGCTCAAGAATCATCCGGATGTGAACGGCCCAGCCATTGCCAACGGCCGCGCTCTGAATTTTCTGTTGCATCGCCTTTCTGCCAGTGTGTTGGCGTACGAATATTCGCGCGAATACAGTGGTGACGGCGACCGCGTTGCCCAGCAACTGGCTCTGCCCCACGACATGATGGCCGGGTTGCAACTTCGGCAGCACCTCCCCAATGGAAAAAGCTTGATCTTCACGGCCGACGATCCTGCGCCGCTGAAGGTGGATTGGTGGCCGTATACGCTGCGAGGGGATGACTTAGAAACGCATCGGGCCGACTTCGCAAAGCAGCGAGAAAAGGTCGTCAAAGAGGCCCGCGTGGGGAAAATCAGCGACAAAAGTCTGCGGGAACTTAATCAGTCGTTTGTGAGTCTCAGCGATGAATTTCGCAAACAGAATAAAAAATCGCAACGGCATAGCAACGGCTTTCAATCGTGGGAACAGTACAAACAGGCCGACTCATTCTTGAAGAGCATGTGGGGTGAAATCGGCCGGCTGCAATCGGTTGGCGACATCAGTTTCCTGGACGGTGAGTTACAATTTGACGCCGGTCGCGACGGCGACAATCTGGTGGCGCTGCTCAAATTCATGTCGCGCAACGGTCTCGACTTCGCGCCATCCAAGCCGGGCGGGGAGAATTCGTACCATTTCGTTTTCGCCATGATGCGCGACCTGTACGGCAATGTGGCCGACGACGACGAAGCGCTCAAACCGCAGACCGAAAAATACCAGCGATGAAGGTGACGCTCGACGTTGTTGAAGGTCCGCATCAGGGCCGCACTTTTGCTTTCGCCGAGCACGACACATTTATCGTCGGCCGCGCACGATATGCGCACTTTCATCTGCCGCAGAAAGACCAGTACTTTTCCCGCGCGCATTTTCTGCTCGAGGTGAACCCGCCATTGTGCCGGCTGATGGACATGGCGAGTACGAATGGCACGTTCGTTAACGATGAAAAAGTTAGCCAAGCCGACCTCAAACACAACGACCTCATCCAGGGGGGCGACACTGTCATTCGCGTGCGGCTCGAAGGAGCGGGGGCCAGATCGACAAATCGAATGGTTGGCGATTCGGTGGTCGATGAACCGGAAATTGACGAGCCAGAGTCATTCGATTTTGTCGCTGGCGACGAAATTCCAATGACAACCGACGCTGCAGTCCAGCCGACCATCGTCGGGGAGTTTTCGTTGGGGAGTGCCGCGACCGGTTCCGATAATACGGGACAATTTGCCGGCTATCATCTTCTCCGCAAGCTGGGCACCGGCGGAATGGGCATCGTGTATCAGGCTTTGCGCGATAAGGACGGAGAAACGATTGCCCTGAAGACCATCAAACCGGGCGTCCCGGTTTCGGAGCGAGATGCGAAGCAGTTCTTGCGCGAGGCATCCATCCTCCGCGACCTCAACCATCCGCACATCGTTCGCTTTTTCGAGTCCGGTGCATCCGATGGACAACTTTATTTTGCGATGGAATTCGTGCCGGGACACAATGCCGGAGAATTGGTCAAGAAAGACGGTCCACTACCGGTGAACCGGGCGGTGGGAATCACCTGCCAGTTGCTCGAAGCACTCGATTACGCTCACGGCAGGCAATTCGTGCACCGCGATATCAAGCCGCAGAATATCATGGTGAGTGTTCAGAACGGCAAGGACAACGTGAAACTCGCCGATTTCGGTTTGGCTCGCGCTTACCATTGCACGCGATTCAGCGGACTGACATTGCAGGGGGAAATGGGTGGGTCGGTTGCGTTTCTTCCGCCGGAACACATCACCAACTACCGCGAAGCAAAACCGCCGGGCGATTTGTACTCGGCGGCCGCTACGCTTTACAACCTGCTCACCGGCAAGCACGTCTACGATTTCCCGAAAGTCATCAGCGAACGCGTGCTGATGATTCTGCAGGACAAGCCAATCCCCATCACCGAACGCGATCCAGATATCCGCCCCGGCCTGGCAACCGTCATCCACCGCAGCCTGGCCCGCAACCCAGCCAAACGCTTCCCCAACGCCCGCGCCATGCGCCAGGCATTGTTGCCGTTTGCAAAGTGAGACGTTGGGTGGGAGAATTCTGACGGCGGATTTCATCGTTGCAGAGGAAAGCTCAGTCGCTCCCGCATTTCCTCAAACACTTCGTCGGCGGGTTTTCCCTCGCCTGCCTCCATCTGTGCAACACCTTCCGCAATCGCATCACGATCCTGTTGTTGCCGCAGAGCGACCAGCGCGTGTTGATAAGTCTCGCCATCGACAATCATGTAGACGCGATCTGTATCCGGATCAATGACCTCCAAGCCATCCGGACCGTTCGCAGGCAGAGCATCGGTGAGTTCTTTGGTGAGTTTTGGAATCATGATTGCATTGTACCGCGAAAGTTTCACCGCAGGAATAGAAAGTGAGTGAGGTTGGCCTGGCTGCGTTGATCCCAATGAACAATCACGACGATTGGAGATAGTCCGGCGCTCGGCGGGGCGACGCGAAGCCTCGTATCCCGCTGGAAAATGAACAAAGGTTCTCGACAGCATGAACAAATACAGTGACCTTTAGACCACTAACGATATAATGCATCCCAGAGGAATCGTTTCCCATTGAGATTTCTCGCGCCCGGCGCGATGTTGACATTATTATCTCGCGCAAGCGAATTCTAGTTATGCACTTAAATCCATCGAATCAGTTCGACTGGCTTCTCCAACGCCGCTTTGTGGCCGTCATTCGTCGCGAACACGACTGGCTTTTCGCCTTTGAAAGGGATGCCAATCTGGCTGTGGGGTGTCTTTGGCGGCTCATCGAGGGGAATCGCATTCGACTGACGAGTCTTGACGATGGACAACAATTTGGCTTGCCTGCCCCTGTTGATGCTGCCGAAACGATCAACTCGCGATTGGGAAAAGCTGCCATTGTGAAAATCGATATACAGGAAGGCATTCTCGATCTTCAATTAACTTTTGACACAGGCGATATTCTGGAGATCATTCCAGATTCCTCTGGCTACGAAGCTTGGAACCTATTGGGTTCGGATCAACAATTCATTGCTGTTGGTGGCGGTGACCTTTCCATACTCAAAGGCAACCCGGGCAGTCGTGCATAACAATGCGCTCAACCTGACCCGGTGCTGCCGGGCGCGGTGTTTCGTAGAATCTGTTTCCTCTGCCCGGCAGCACCGGGCAGGTTAGCTTGGTCGTTAGCCAGCAATAGCACGTATGGAGAACAATGCCCGAACCAACGGTCGGGTGGCTGGGGTCAGGGCGATTGCACCAAAAGTCATGGTGCGCATAGGACTTTATTGAGATAAGTCTCGTCCCATCCGGCGGTGAGTCGTTTGTTCTTGATGCCTACCTTCAGTGTGGACTCGTTCTTCAACATGCTGA
>Ga0209402_10001412_pt1 | contig 26269 bp, 31 predicted proteins | sample ArcticOcean_MG_C_3_FD_187437 | JGI IMG/M metagenome (GOLD analysis project Ga0209402, IMG submission 187437) | Marine microbial communities from western Arctic Ocean - ArcticOcean_MG_CB8_126 (SPAdes) (version 2) | ecosystem: Environmental > Aquatic > Marine > Oceanic | place: Arctic Ocean... | reverse complement strand
AATACTGGGCACGTGTTGAGGCGGACGTGATCAAGCAGATCAAGGTCCGGGACGATTCTCTGACCGACGCGCTGGCCAGTGTGGAAAGCGTAGTCGAGGCCGGTCATATCGCAATGCTGGACAAATACGAGAAGGGTGCGCTGGGAGGGACGGGTCTCACCTTCGACTGGGACATCGCCCAAGAGGTGGCAGAGCGCTTCCACATAATGTTGGCAGGAGGGCTCACCCCGGACAACGTTGCGCGGGCTATCAAGAAGGTGAGTCCATGGGGAGTCGATGTGTCGAGCGGCGTCGAGACCGACGGCGACAAGGACCCGATCAAGATACGTGGATTCGCCTCTGAGGTAGCGAGGACAGATGAGCGTGGGGAGAAAAAATCACCCTCATCCTAGCCTTCTCCCTTGAGGGAGAAGGGACCGGACCTCCTCTCCCTAGGGAGGGAGAGGATTGAGGTGAGGGTTCTTTTCGGATCGAGCAAGGACAGCAATTGAGCGCGACCGGACTCCTGATATTCGATCTCGATGGCACCCTTTTTCGCACGGAATCGGTCACCGTTCCTGCCATTCAGACCAGCTTTGCGGCATATGGCCTGCCAGCACCCCCTCACGAGACGATCCTGCCCCTAATCGGGACGCCCATGGATGATCTGCGTTCCTGGGTTCACGAGCGTTGTCCAGAGCAGCGGGCCGACGACCTGTTCGCAGAGATCGAGAGCCGGGAACTGGGCCTCATCGCCACTGACGGACTTTTGTACGCAGGGGTTCGGGGCATGCTGACAGAACTACGGTCAGCCGGGTATCAGATCACACTGTGCACGAACGGCCCCACAGAGTATGTCCGCAGGGTCGTCGAGTCCCAGGATTTGGACGTGTTCCTCGACACGTCGAGGAATCGGATCAGTGCCTCGGACACGAAGCCAGCCATGGTCAGGAGCATCCTTGCTGAGCTGGATGGTCGGCCAGCGGTGGTAATCGGCGATCGGCTAGGCGACGTCGAGGCCGCTCACTACAATGGGCTCCGCTCCATTGCCGCAAGCTATGGCTATGGGACCAGTGAAGAGCTCGCCGCCTCGGATCGAGTGGCCCAAAGCCCCCACGATATTCCGGGATTGATCGCCGAGCTGGCAGAATCGACGTAAGCCGACTCGTCACCCCGCAGCTACTACTCGCCGCTATAGTCGTATTTCGGACGCGCGCCGCGCAATTGCTATGTAATCTTGCGGAGGTCTATCTCCGACGGCGTACCTTTGGCGGTAATTCGCTCGGCAACCTCACATGCTCCCCAGAGTAGCAACAACGAGAAGAGCCCCAGAACCATACCGTTGAGCAAACCTCTATACATCGCGTCCATGCCAATTACCATCGCCTCACTCATAGTTGCACCTCCCTCTAGCGTTGCCTTCACCTAATATCGTCTCACCATGATGTCATATGCAGGTGAATACGTAGGTATGGCGCGTGCAAAATCCATGAAGAAGATCGCGAGACGGCCGGTTAAAGACGGAATTCAGCGCCAAAGCTAGCCGCTAGAGATCCAGAGAAATAGGTCGAGACGCCCTGGCTAGAACCCTGTCAGACGCGGCTGGTGTGGCAGATCGTCGCTGCCTTCAAAGCCGGAGACGCCTACGCCCACTAGGCGAAAATGCCTTCCGGGCTGGATCTCTGGGGTCAGGAGCGACCTGGCAGCGACAGCGATTTCGTCGGGGGAGATCACGGGTGCGGGCAATGTTACCTGGCGGGTGAATGTCGTGAAGTCCGACAGGCGTAGCTTGAGCTTCACGGTGTGCCCGCCGATGCCGGTGCTATCCAGTTGCCGCGCCACGCGCTGACTGAGCCGGTCGACGAGTTCCCGCAGCATATCGGGGTCCCCGGTGTCCGTGGATAACGTCGTCTCGGCGCTCGCCGACTTCCTCTCGCGGTGCTCTATAATGGGACTACGGTCCTCGCCCAGGGCCAGACGGCGCATGTGGTGTGCTGTCCCTCCGAACCGTTTGGCCCACCACGTGTCGGACTGCGCAATTAGCTCCGCCACGGTGTTTACGCCGTCCCCTCGGAGGCGCTCAGCGGTCTTGGGACCGATCCCGGGGAGTTTTTGGATGTCCAGGGGCGCAAGGAACTCGCGCTCTTCACCCGGGGGCACTACCGTGAGGGCGTCGGGTTTGTTCATGTCGGAGGCGATCTTGGCCACCGACTTCGAGGTCGCGACCCCCACCGATATGGTGAGGCCCAGCTCCCTGACCACCCTCGCTCTGAGGTGTGCCGCGATGTCTTCCGGGGTATTGGACGCCGTCACAACGTCGGTGACATCCATATAGGCTTCGTCCAACGAGAGGGGCTCCACCAGCTCTGCGATCTCCCGGAAGATCACCATTACCTGGCGCGAGACCTCACCGTATCGGTCAAACCGTGGCGGTACGCGGATAGCTTTCGGGCAGCGCTGCAAGGCGGTATACATGGGCATTGCGGAGCGGATCCCATGGCGGCGCGCCTCGTAGGAGGCGGAGGCAACCACACCGCGGCCCTCCGGACTGCCGCCCACGACAACGGGCTTTCCCCGGAGCGCGGGGTTATCGCGCTGCTCTACCGATGTGTAGAAGGCGTCGAAGTCCGCATGAAGGATATGCCGCATCGTCTCTTGTCTCGCTGATCTGCCCTAGCCCGGAAAGAACGAAAAGAAAAGAATTAGTATATTTTCTGAGGGACACCCTCAGGCTCCCGGCATAAGGGCTGCGCCCCTCTGCACACCCGCCGAACTAGCTCTACTGGTTTCCGATGATGATGTCCAGGACGGCGGGCTTGCCGAGAGCTAGTGCCTCGGTCATGGCGGGGCCGACCTGCTCGGGGTCGTCGATCCTACGCCCATATACGCCCATCGCTTGGGCTATCTGAGAGAAGTCCGGGCGGACAGGGAAGTCCATGCCCATATAGCGGCTATCGGCCCCCGGCTGCTTGAGGACGAGGTCCTTGTATATGTCCATGTTCAACTTGAGAATGCGGTACTCGGAGTTGTTGCAGATCACGTAGACAACGGGAATCCCGTCGCTGGCCGCGGTCCACAGGCCCTGCACCGTCATCATTGCGCTGCCGTCTCCCTCAATGGCCACCACCGGCTTGTCGGGATTCGCCAGCTTGACGCCCATCGCGCCGCCCATCCCCCAGCCCAGGGCCCCTCCCCGTCCGCCGAAGACGGTGCCGGGCTCCGTAAAGTCAAAGGAGTTGAGGAGAGCACCGCCGGAGGTCACGGCGTCGTTGATGATGATCGAGTCTGAGGGCAACACCTTCGCGATCTCGGCCATCATGCGGTCCGCCGACATGGGGCTCATGTCCCATCGGTCCTTCAGTCGGCTCTCGACCGCCTCGTCCATTGCCGCCTTCATGGTAGCGGCATCGTCAGCGCGCCCCTTGGCCGCCTCTCGCGCTGCCCCGGACATGTTCGCCTCCACCGCATCGGCCAGCATGGCGAGCCCCGTCTTTGGGTCCGCGATGATTCCGACATCGGTTGGCTGGCTGCTGCCGACACGGCTGATGTCCTGATCCAGGTGAATTAGCTTGGTGTCGTCACCGAAAAACCGCATCGCAGGATCGGAGAACATGTAGTAGACGGTAGACAGCTTGCCGATAGCCAGCACAGCGTCCGCAGCGCCCAGCACGCCCATGGACTCGGGGAAACCAATCTTGATTCCGCCCAGGTACTGGGGATGGGTCGAGGGGAAGTTCATCTCAGAGTAGGACGACGAGTACACGGAAGCGCCGGTTAGTTCGGCTACCCGCACAGCTTCCGCCGCTGCTCCTGACTGGGCCACTCGGTCGCCAACGATAATCACGGGTCGTTTTGCGCCCGCCAGGATGTCGGCGGCGGCCTGCACCGCCGCTGCATCCGGAGCGGTCCGGAAGTAGCCCTGCGGCGGGGGGAATATGTCCATCTCGCCCTCGTCGTCCAGCGCATTGGCCGAGAACGCCACGAAGGTCGGACCGGTCGGCGGCGTCCTGGCCTCGTTAAAGGCTCGACGTAGCGTGGTGGGCACCTGCTCCGGGTGGGTCGCCTCCGCCGTGAATTTCGTAAATAGCCGCACCATCTCTGCCAGGTCGGTGCGGCCTCGGGCAAGTTCTCTGATGTCCAGATTGCCGGCTGTCAACACGAGCGGGGTGCCGCCTTCGGCAGCATTGTGAAGCAGGCTAATGCCATTGGCCAAGCCTGTCTCGATGTGCAGATTTACGAAGGCCGCCTTACCCGTGGCCCTGGCATAGCCGTCTGCCATGCCCATCGCCACGCCCTCCTGCATAACGAGCTTGTACTTGAGCTCAGGATGGTGCTCCAACTCGTCCATGATGGGGGTCTCGCTGGTGCCGGGGTTGCCGAAAATATACTCGACACCCTCGGCCTTCAGCGTCTCCATCAAAGCGCGCTTGCCCGTCATTCTGGTCATCATCGAAGGCCTCCTACGAATGGTTCTAGGTTCGTATATTGTTGCATGGCATACCATGCCCCGCCCGACGAGGCGTGCGCAGCACCGCCTTGAATCTGGGGGTGTCAGGGGGTATCCTAACAGCTACTTACAAGGGGCGTGTTTTGCAGTGTAGTTCTACGGAGGTGTCCCATGGTCCGAGCCTACGTGCTGATAGAGATGGCGGCAGGACACTCGCGTGACATGGTCAATCTGTTGCAAGGCAAGGCAGAGATCCGCAGCATCAACCGCGTCACAGGGCCCTACGATGTGATCGCAGAGTTAGAGGCTCTGGACATTGAAGCGTTGAGCGAGGCCGTCTCCGAAAACATTCACGCTGTGAAAGGGGTCCTGCGGACGATCACCTGCGTCTGCATCAGTTGATCCCGGGCCCTAGTTCAAACCGTTGTGCTCGGTTGCGCCGTTAGCCTCTTCCATCCCCTCGTCGTCGTCCCAGCCGTCTGCGGCTCGGCGTCGCCTGTGTCCAAGTAGGGCACGTGCCAGGACGAGGCCGGCAACTCCACCAACCCCCACCGCCATAGCCGTGTCGCCGTTGTAGGCCAGTACGAGGGCAACCAGCGAGCCATATCCGAAGACCACGCTGAACAGCGAGGAGAAGGGCAGTCGTTGACCGGCCAGGGCGACTGCGCCGGCAATCGCGATGCTGACAGCGCCCAACACAGGGAACACTGCCAGGATTACTCCGCCAAGGGCAACCAAGCCATCGCCGCCCCTAAAGCGGGTGAATATCGAGTTCCAGTGTCCGAAAATCGCGGCGGCTCCAGGGACGAGTACCCAGGTACCATCGACCCCCATCTTGTCGGCCAAGACAACCGCTGCCGCGCCCTTTCCGAGATCGCCAAGGACGACGAACACGGTCGCCACCTTCCCCACGGAATGCAGCACGTTTGACGCGCCAGCCAGCCCGGTACCGGTCGAAAGGATATCCACCCCGAGCCTGCGGCTGATCTGAACGGCAAGGGGCAACGCGCCGAGAAGATACCCGGCGATAGTGGCGGCAAGGATTACTGGCAGGGAGGCGATGAGGTCGCCCATGCTGAGTGGCTCCTCCATTAGAGCTGCCTGGCTCTCGGATTATACACATCCCCGGGGCGTCGCGCCACGCCCCCAGTGCCAATTCCGCACCCCAGCTTATTGCCGTTCTCCTCACGCCGATTATGCACATATCTCGGTGTGAAATCTTCAAGCAACGGAATCGCGATGAGATTCGTTATAGACTATTGTACGTAGACAAGAGTGCACGCGAATCCCGTGGCTGCCGGGCCACAGGCTCGATGGAGACAATCGCATATGAACCTCGCCGATGTTCGCCAAATGAACCAGGAAGTGGAAAGGGAGGCCTTATTTCTCCAGACCCTTCTGCAAGAGATTCGGAAGGCTGTGGTGGGGCAGGATACGCTGGTAGAGCGGGTCCTTGTGGGGCTGCTGGCCAACGGGCACATTCTCTTGGAAGGGGTACCCGGCCTGGCCAAGACCTTGCTGGTAAAGACCCTCGCCCAGGCGATCAACGGGAACTTCTCTCGCCTGCAATTCACCCCTGACCTGCTGCCAGCTGACCTGATTGGCACCCAGATTTACAACACGGCGACCAGCCAATTCAGCGTCCACCAGGGACCGATTTTCGCCAATCTGGTCCTGGCCGACGAGATCAACCGTGCTCCAGCAAAGGTGCAGAGCGCCCTCCTCGAGGCCATGCAAGAGAGGCAGGTCACAATCGGCGACACGACCTTCCCTCTCGAAGAACTGTTCCTTGTACTGGCCACCCAGAACCCGATTGAACAGGAAGGCACGTACCCCCTGCCCGAGGCGCAAGTGGACCGTTTCATGCTCAAGGTGCGCGTGGACTACCCGTCCCGCGACGAGGAACGAGACATCGTGAACATGATTACAGGAGAGTCACAGTCTCCTATCACACCGGTGATCGAGCCACAGCAACTTCTGAACGCCCGGAAGGTGGTGAGGCGCATCCACGTGGACGAGAGGGTCAAGGAGTATGTGCTGGACCTGGTCCTCGCGACCCGGAATCCGCCAGGCAGCGCGCTGGGAGACCTACGCAACCTGATCGCCTACGGTGCTTCCCCGAGGGCGAGCATCTACCTGGTGGAGGCTGCCCGGGCCAACGCGTTCCTTAACGGACGTGGATATATAACACCAGAGGACGTTAAGCAGCTGGCCCCCGATGTTCTAGGGCACCGTGTAATTACCACTTACGAGGCCGAGGCGGAGGAGATCACCGGAGCGATCATCGTCCAGCGGATACTCGACCATATCGACGTGCCGTAGGGATGCTATCCCCCGAAATCGCTCGCAAGATTCGGCAAATCGAGATCAGCACCCGACACCTGGTTATGGACAGCTTCGCCGGCGAGTACCACTCGGTATTCAAAGGCCAGGGGATGGAGTTCGATGAGGTCCGCCCCTATTACCCTGGTGACGACGTGCGGAGGATCGATTGGAACGTCACCGCACGGACGGGGTCCCCGTTTGTGCGGCGCTACCAGGAAGAGCGTGAGTCTACCGTCATGCTGGTGGTGGACGCCAGTGCCTCCGGGGACTTTGGGACCGTTGGCCGGTTCAAGCGTGAACTAGCGGCAGAGTTGGCGGCGGCGCTTTCGTTTGCCGCTACCAGCAACAACGACCGCGTCGGGCTGCTGATATTCACCGATAGGGTCGAGCTGCTTGTTCCGCCCCGGAAGGGCCGCAAGCACGTACTCAGATTGATTCGCGACATGCTGGTGTTCGAGCCCCGCGGCAAGGGAACGGACATTCCCATGGCCCTCGAGACCATCAACCTGGTGCTGAAGCGACAGGGGATCATATTCCTGATCTCAGATTTCCTGGCGGACCCGGATGGCTACCGCAGGCCTCTGGCTATCACGAATCGGCGTCACGATGTGGTGGCCCTGGATGTGCACGACCCACTCGAACGGGAGATCGCCGACGTAGGCGTGCTCACCCTCGAGGATGCGGAGACGGGTGAGATGACCATGGTCGATACCGGCAGCACGGCCTGGCGTGAGGCTTTCGCCCGGCAGGTGATCGACCACGACAACAAGAAGGGGCAGGTTTTAGCTTCCCTGGGTGTTGACAGCATCAAAGTAGCAACGGGAACGGACTACGCAGCCAAGCTAACCGCGTTCTTCCGACTACGAGCAAAACGTCTTTCCCGCTAGGCGCTGCGCGCGCTTAGGGGGGCGGGGCTGGTGACATATGTTCTTGAAGAGGTTGGGGATATGGGGTGGGAGCGGACCAAGACATCTCACTGTGTGCCAGGGTCTACCGTAGGGGCGGGTCTGTGACCCGCCCTCTTGGGTCGCGGATGCCGCGTCCTAGCAATTGACGTGCACAGGCTCAGAATGACAGAGGTTTCGTGAGCGGCGAACAATGTTACTGAGAACACTCACCATAATGGCGGCGGCGGTCACGGGCCTGCTGGTTGTTGGCCCTGTGCCGGTCTACGCCCAGGAAGACGTCCCCGTTCAGGTCGACCTGGTCGCCGACAGGTCCGAGCTGACCGTGGGAGACCGAGTGACCATGAACCTCAACGTGACCTACCCATCAGGGTTCCAGGTCGTGTTGCCCAGGCTGCCCCACGAATGGGGCGCGCTGGAGGTTCTTGATCAGTCAAATACTAGTGTCGTGGACAACGAAGACGGGACTGAAACGATTAGCCAGGTGATCGAAGTAACAGCGTTCGCGCCGGGTGAGTTCCTGACACCTGGACTCGAGATAAGCGTTCGTGAGCCTGCCGGTGGATATTCGGTAAAGACGGCACCTCCCGTCTCGCTGATCGTGGCCTCTGTATTAGCTGAGGGGGACGAGGAACTGCGAGATATCCGGCCCCAGGCGGATCTGGACGTTCCGCCCGTATGGCCATGGGGACTTGGGGCGGTGGCAGCCATCGCACTGCTCGGAATCGCCATCTTCCTCTTCTTGCGACGGCGTCGGGAGCAGATAGCAGCGGCACCCGTCGTCGATCTTCGCACTGCCTATGAGATCGCCCTGGATGAGCTGGCCCGTATAGTCGAACTCGACCTGCCAGCGCAGTCGCGGTTCAAGGAGCATTACACACTGGTAACCGATGTACTGCGTACATACATCGAAGCGGAGTACCGGATACCGGCGATGGATCGCACGACCACCGAGCTCAGGGCAGCGCTTCGGCTAGCGCCGATCGACGTTCCAAGCACCCGAGAGGTGATCGGCTTCCTCTCTGACTGCGACCTGGTCAAATTTACAGAGCTACTGCCTGATGTACCGGAAGCCATCGAGGCAACTGAGGATACACGCCGACTGGTGGAAATGATCAGGCCAGCCCGGGTAATCGTATCCGCCCCCGATTCGGTGTCAGGGGAGGCGCAGACGGCATGAGCGTAGAATTTGCCACCCCGTGGCTTCTGGCTCTCCTCCCACTTGTGCCGCTCATAGCGGTGGCTAGGATGTGGGCCGGGCGCAGGTCATCGGCCGCGCTCCGATACGCCCACAATCCACTCGCGACGCCCCCGAACCGCTCGTGGCGGGTGGCCACCCAACCAGCTTTGACGGGTCTAAGGCTTCTGGCGCTGGCGCTGATTATCGTGGCTGTCGCACGCCCCCAGACCAGCGAGGCGACACAGATCATCAATGGCGAGGGGGTCGATATCGCTCTGGCACTGGATATTTCCGGGAGCATGGCGTCGCTCGACTTTGCTCCCCAAAACAGGCTCGGCGCTGCCAAGTCCGTCATTGGCGATTTCGTCGAGGCGCGTCCCTATGACCGGATAGGACTGGTTGTGTTCGCCAATCAGTCGTTCATCCAGGGACCGCCAACGATTGACCACGATGTGCTTCAGGTGCTTCTGGCCGAGGTGGAGCTTGTTACGGACCTCGGTCTCGACGACGGCACCGCAATAGGCCTTGGACTCGCCAGCGCAGCCAACATGCTCCGCGGGTCCACCGCCGAGAGCAAGGTGATCATCCTACTGACAGACGGTGCCAACAACGCGGGGAACATCGACCCCATAACGGCGGCACTGGCCATCGAGGCCCTTGGCATCAAGGTATATGCGATTGGCGCCGGACGGCCCGGAATAGTACAGATCCCTCAGCGTACGCGCTTCGGGACCAGGATCGTGCGCTACCGCAGCGACCTGGACGAGGAGGTCCTCACAGAGATCGCCGCCACGACCGGCGGCAAGTACTTCCGCGCCGAGAATGCGGCAGGGCTGGAGCAGATCTACGAGGAGATCAATAGGCTGGAGAAGTCGGAACTCGACGTGCAGGTTTTCACGCGCTACCAGGAAAAGGCAGTCTGGCTGCTCTTGCCCGCCCTGCTCATGCTACTGAGTGAGCTAGCGTTGCGGAACACGCTTCTACGGAGGCTCCCATGAGCCCTTTCGCAGCCGGAGGTCCCGCGTGACATTCGGCCAACCAGAGTTTCTATATGCACTCACGGCGGTTCCGGCCGCAGCCCTGCTCATGCTGTGGGCGTCTTGGCGTAGGCGATCTGCGTTGGCGCGCCTCGGTGACGCAGGACTAGTAATGATGTTGAGCGCCTCCGTCGACAAAAAGGCGCGCGGACTGAAAGGCTGGTTCTGGCTCTTGGCTCTGGCTTTGACCATCATCGCCGTCGCGAGGCCTCAGTGGGGCAGCGACGTGGAGATAGTCGAGCGGCAAGGGGTGCAGCTCATGGTAGCGCTCGACGTATCCAAGAGCATGCTTGCCGAGGATCTCAAGCCGAACCGGCTTGGCCGCGCCAAATTGGAGATCGCGAGCCTTATGAACAGGCTCGGCGGGGACGAGGTCGGACTTGTCCTATTCTCCGGCGCAGCGTTCCTCCAGTTTCCGCTCACCTTCGACTATGCGACCGCACGCACGTTCCTGGATGGCGCCAATGCGGGCATGATATCGCGTCCGGGCACAGTGGTAGGAGAGGCGATAGACGTGGCCATAGAGGGGTTCGACGAGCAGAGCGCCGGTCAGAAGGTAATTCTGATCGTCACGGACGGCGAGAGCCATGAAGGCGACCCTGTGCAGGCTGCCGCGGATGCACTTGAGCTCGGCGTGGTCGTGTTCACCCTGGGGCTCGGCGCAGGCGAGGGCGAACCGATACCGAACTATGACGAATTCGGCCGGGATGCTGGATTCGTACGCGACCAGCGGGGCAACGTTGTCCTTTCGAAGCTGGACGAGGACACGCTGCAGGCGATTGCTCGCGAGGGTGGCGGTCGCTACTACCGCTCCTCAGCCGATGGCAGCTCAATAGACGCCCTCCTGGAAGATTTTGACTCACTTGAACAGGACGCGATTGCCCACGAGGTGGAGACCCGACGCATCGAGCGGTTCCAGGGATTCTTGTTGGCCGCGCTGGTTGCCTTGGTGTTGTCCGAGCTCGTTCCTGACCGCGTCGCTTCGTGGATGAGGTGGCGAGATCGCGCCCGGCAGGGGGTGTCCGCGTGACCCACGCCCGCACGTCCCTCGCATATGTAGCGCTATCGCTTCTGATGCTGATTCTCGTCGCGTGCGGTCGCGGGGAGGCCGTGGCCAACAACCAGGGAAACGAAGCCTTCGAGACCGGAGACTTCGATGCTGCGCTACAGGGGTATGAGGAGGTCCAGGAGTTGGCCCCGGATCGCGCGGAGCCGTTCTACAACTCGGCCAATGTTCGCTACCGCAACGACGAACACGACCTGGCACAGGAAGACTTGCAGCAGGCGCTCCTCACTGCAGACGACGATTTGGCCCGTGCAACGCTGTTCAATCAGGGGAACTCGTTCTTCGAATCCGACGAACTGGGTCAGGCGGTGGAGTCCTACATAGAGGTGCTCCGCATGGACCCGGACGACCAGGATGCCAAGTACAACCTGGAACTGGCCCTGAGACAGCAGGAGGAGGAGCCAGGGCAGGAACCGGAAGAGGAGCAGCAGGAGGGTCCTGGCGAAGAGCCGCAGGAAGACCAGGAGGAAGGCGACGGCGACACTGGGGACGAGCCTGACCAGGAGGACGGAGAGGGCGAACCTCAAGACGAGCCGGGCCCCGGGGAGGGCGAAGATACCGAACCCGGCGAGGAGGGTGAAGAGGAGCCCGGTCCCGGAGAGCCTCAGCCGACAGAGATCAGCGAGGAGCAGGCCGAACGGTTGCTGGACTCGATCGGCCAGACAACCGAAACACTGCAAAGTGCTGTTCAAGGGACAATTTTCTTCACCGGCAACGCTCCAGAAAGAGACTGGTAGGCTTCGCTGTGAATATGCCGTCCAAATGGAAATTAGCGCTGATCGGGCCGCTCGCGGCCTCCCTGGCGATGCTGCCTGTGATCGGCCTTGCCCAGGAGCCGCCGATCAAGGCCGAGGTGGATCGCAACGAGGTGGCGGTAAACGATGTGCTCACCCTTACGGTGACCGTCAAGGGATCTCCGGTCGTGCCGAACCCTGCCCTTCCTCAGATGGACGGGGTCGACGTCACTGTGCTGAGCCGGAGCACCGCTAGTCAGCTCAGCATATTCTCTGGAAAGACTAGTGTCCTGGCCGTAAGTCACTATCGGCTAAAGCCACTGAGCCCTGGCACCCTGACCATCGCCCCGATATCGATTACCCTCTCAGGTGAGGTCCACGAGACAGAGCCAATTACCGTTGAGGTCCACCCGGGCGCGTTTAACCCGAGGCCGGACCCTGAGCCTGCTCCAGGCAACCTGACGGTCGCCGAAACGTTCTTTGTGAAAGCCGAGGTTGACAACCCAAACCCATATATCGGGGAGCAGATCGACTACATATTCCGGTTCCACAGTGCCCTGGGTTTTGTGAACCCGCCACGCTACGATTCCCCGCCATTTATTGGATTCTGGCATGAGGGTGAGACCGACTCGCGACGCTATGAAATGTTTCTCAATGAGCGAGAGTACGGAGTCATCGAACTGCGTACCGCCCTCTTTCCCACGGTCACGGGCACGCTGACGATTGAGCCTACCCGGTATGGATTCCCAAGCGCTGGTTTCAGGTCGAGTCGCCAACTCCTGACTGACACGGTCAGGGTGGATGTCCGCCCGCTACCGTCGGGGGCCCCGGCTGGCTTCGACGGCGCAGTCGGCCAACTCGACATCGACGCGAAGGTGGACGTGGCATCGGCCGCCGTGAATGAGCCCGTAACCCTGACGGTCATCGTGTCCGGAACCGGAAATATCGATACGTTGCCAGACCCGCTTCTGCCCGAAGTGGCGGGATGGCGTTCATTCGTCGGCCCCCCTGCCGTCGACACGCAGGCCGTGGACGGCAGGATCATTGGAAGCCGCTCGATCGAACGAATCTTCGTCCCCACTGCCGAAGGCGAGTTCATGATTCCCTCGATCTCATATAGCTACTTCGACCCCACCACGGAACTCTATGAAACCGTCTCCACCGATCCTATTGCGGTATCGGTAACCCCGGGAAGCGTTGATGCTCTTCCGCCACTACAGGCAGGTAGAGACCAGGTAGAGCGAGTCGGCACTGACATCCGCCACATCATGCCGGCTCCATCTAGCCTGGACCAGCCGGAAGGGCCGATAGTGGAGCGTCCAACCTACTGGGCCGCCTGGGCCCTCCCACTGATCGTGATTCTGGCCGGTACCGGCTGGAAGGTATTGGGTAACGCGCGGCGCAGGCGGACGGCGACAGGCGTTGCACCCCACACGAGGGCCATGATGTCCCTGGACAATGCGCGCCAGCAAGATGACGATCCCTACGACACGGCGGCGGCGGTGCTGACCTCTTACCTCTCGGAGATGCTTGGACAGCCTATTTCGGGCCTTACCCACCAGGCACTGGCACAACTGCTGGTCGATCGAGGCGTCGACGAGGGCCTGGTTGAGACGGTCGAGAGCTACGTTGCGACAACCGAGCGTGTTCGGTTCGCACCTGGGTCTGCCGAGGACACTTCGGGCGAGAGCGTGCTGGATGAGACGGCCAAGCTGCTGGCAGACCTCGACGGGTACTTCGCATGACCCGGCACCTACCTCTGTTCGCGCTCCTGGTTGTGGCGTTGGCTTTGTGGCCCGCAACACTTCGTGCCGCCTCGCCCGGCGACCTAGACGCCGTGGCAGCCACCAACGCGCTGTACGAGAGCGGTCGCTATGTCGAGGCGGCCCTGGTATACGAGCAGCTCATAGACCGAGGGTACGAGTCTGGCACCCTGTACTACAACCTTGGCAACGCCTACTTCAAGCAGGGAGACCTGGGCCGGGCGATACTCAACTATCGACGCGCCGAGAAGCTTTACCCACGCGACGCCGACATACGCGCCAATCTCAAGATAGCCCGTGATCATCGGGCCGATGTCTTCGAGGAAGCTGGAGGTGCATTCGCCATCGAGTCGACCAGCAACCCGACCAATCGGCTGACGCTGGACGAGCTTGCGTTGTTCACGCTGGCTGTGTGGGTTGTACTGGCCATGCTGGTTTTGGTGCTGCTCTTCGCAAAGCGGCGATCCGTCAGAAAGAGCGCGGTCTACGCGTCGGTTGTGGTGGGGCTGGCACTCCTGCTGAGTGCTAGTGTGACGGGTGAACGGTGGTACTCCGAGGGCGCTGACCACGAGGTTGTGGTCGTGGCCGAGATGGTGGATGTGGTCTCAGGGCCCGGTACCAACTACGCCCAGGAATTTACCCTGCACGGTGGGTCCGAGGCGCGACTGCTGGAGCAACGAGGAAGTTGGACACGCCTGTCCCTACCTGGTGGCGACCTGCAAGGATGGGTGCCGTCGTCTGCCGTGGAAGAGCTGTAGCGGGAGCCTCTGCCCTCGAAGACACTGCCGTATTTTTGAGTTTGTCCCTTTGCCTCGCGGTCCTGCACCCCACAATCCCCTGCCCTATCGCGCTGCGACTAGTCAGAGCTGCTCAGAGCTGAGAGCAAGTCCGGGGTTACTTCACGCAGGAAAGTCTGAGTGGACTCGCTGAGGTCCCATGCGCCATAGAGTCTTCCGAGGAGCTTGCGCATGGTCGGGTCGAGCAGCATCTCCTCGTATCCCGCAGCATCGTCCATCTCGACCAGAAGTTCCAGTTGAGACCGAAGAGCGCCTGCCCCTGAGTAGACTTTGGCTGACTGGACACTGGGGCTATTTCGGATTGCTGGGATCACCTCGTTGATGAAGAACGTTAGCTCGCCAAAAGCAGCTTCGTCTGACAACGATTCCTTGAAGCTGAACGTTCGGATGTAGAGTGTCGCCATATCCTTTTACCCCTTTCAACGAGATGGAGGGTCTCCAAGAGACTCAGGCGGACCGATTTAGCGAATGAGCATGACCCGCGCCCCGATTCGAAGGTCCGCCCAGGCCCTGTCAGCGGTGAGGGCGGGCAGGTCTAGTTTGAGCGCTAAGCCCAGGCATGCCCTGTCTCCCAGGGACAGTCCGATACCGCGAGTACTTGGGTGGAGCATTCCCGCGGAGTAGGCTTGGTCAGAATCGAATGGCAATACATCAAGATCGAGCCCACTCAGCGCATCCCTAACGACAGGTTCCGGCATCCCGGCATCGGCGAGCTTTCCAACGACCTCGGCCAGGTTCAGGGCACTGATCACAGCTACCGGAATCCGATCTCTAGCCACATCCCCGCCCGGCTCGTCGTTTAGGAACGCCAGGAGCGCCGAGGCGTCCAGTACTACCTCAGCCACGTCCAGCCTCCTCATGCCGCTCTGCAAGAAGCTCATCCGTGAGGTTCTTATTTTTAGGCACATAGCGGCGCACAAGTGCCCGTGCTCGCTCCGCCGCCCGCGCGGGTGTGAACAGTCGCACCTCGCCTTCCTCAAGGGCCAACATCACGTGGTCGCCGGTCTTCAGTCCAAGCGCTTTGCGGTACTGGGCGGGTACTACTACTCTGCCACCATCGCCAATCACAGTCATTATTGCAGGCATATGCCACCTCTACACTATTTTACCATATTGTGTATATTCTGCCAGATTTCCTGATATTTAGCAGGTTGACGTTGCAGGCACGGTGACGCAATAATGCCGCCGATGCACCGGTAGCACCAAAACGCGGAGGCGACAGCATGTCGAAGGAATCCCACCATGTGGCAATTGAGCGGAACGTACCGTCCACGATGCGCGACGGCACCATCCTGCGTGCGGACATCTATCGCCCGGGCGACGGCGGTCGATACCCGACCCTCCTGAGCCGTACTCCCTACAACAAGGACACGACCGAGGAGCCGTCCCGCAAGCTTGCGGAGCGCGGCTACTGTGTGGTCGAGCAGGACGTGCGAGGCCGCTACGCGTCGGATGGTGAGTTCACACCGGGCTTCTTCTCCGGCGAGCATTTCGATGCCGAGGACGGCTACGATAGCGTCGAGTGGGCCGCAGCCCTACCCTGGTCGACGGGGAAGATCGGCACTATAGGCGGCTCCTATGTCGGCTGGACCCAGTGGGAGCTGGCCCACACTCGCCCACCCCACCTGGCAGCGATGATGCCGCAGGCCATCGCGGCGAACCTGCTGGACCGCGAGATGAGCGCGGTGCTGCGTCTGGGCAGGGTGTTGTGGTGGAGCGTCAACTCCCTGTCCCCCGACCAGCGCGTGCGCGACGATGCCCCCTGGGGGCCACGCACACAGGACGAGGCCGAGCGGCTATGGACGGACCGCGACCGCTCCAAGTGGCTATGGCACCTGCCGCTCGCCGAGATCCCGGACTACGCGATGCATGGCATCGGCAAGCACTGGCGCAGATGGCTGGCCGACCATGCCTCCGACCACTTTGGTTTTTTGGAGCGCCATTCTTCCATAGAAGTGCCGGCTCTGATCACCAGTGGCTGGTACGACCAGCAGATCGGCAGCATCAAGAACTTCACGGGCATGCGTGCCAACGGTGCCTCCAGAGCAGCCAGAGACGGTACTAGGCTCATCGTCGGACCGTGGACCCACGTCTCCTATAACTGGGAGTCCGTCGTTGGCGAGATGGACTTCGGCCCCGAGGCGACGGTCGATTTCTACGACACCGCAGACGCCTGGTTCGGGCGGTGGCTGAAGGGTAAAACGCAGGCCGAGGAGGCTCCGCCCATCTGGTTGTTTGTGATGGGCGCAAACTCCTGGCGCTCGGAGACGGAGTGGCCGCCGGCCGGGACTGTGTACGAGAACTACTTCATGCAGGCTGACGGAGGGCTATCACAGCAGGCTCCTGGCGATGCCTCGCCCGACGAGTACGACTTCGACCCGCGAGACCCGGTCATGACGCTCTACAGCCCCGGCGGGCAGCAGGAGCCCCACGACCTCCGCGCCCTTGATGGCAGGCACGATGTCCTCAGCTACGCTACTGGGCCACTGGAGGCGCCCGTCGAGGTGATCGGCCCGATTGAGGTGAAGCTGTGGGCGGCGTCCTCTGCCCCGGACACAGATTTCATCGTGCGCCTGGTGGACGTGTGGCCCAACGGATTTGCACAGGAGCTTTGCTACGGCATTGTGAGGGCGCGTTATCGCGACTCATTCACTACGCCAACGCCGATAGAGCCGGGCAAGCCGTACGAGTACACGATCGCGGTCAACCCGACAGCGAATCTGTTCAAGAGCGGGCACCGTATCCGGATCGACATCACTAGTAGCGACTTCCCCAACTTCGACCGCAACCACAACACAGGCGGCGACGACTACCACGAGGCGACACTGGCAACAGCGCACCAGACGATCTTCCACGACGGTGGCAGGCCGTCCAGGGTCATCCTGCCGGTGCAACGATGAGCGCAAATGTGGAGATCCGCCCATACCGCGCAGCAGACCTGCCTGCCCTGCATGAGATCACGACGGAGGCCTTCGACGGCGTGTCCATTGACCAAATTATCGAGCGCCGCTACGGGCTCCTGGGCGAGTCGGACTGGAAGGCCCGGAAGGCGGGACATATCGACGACGATGTGCGGCGCGATGTCGACGGCATATTCGTGGCCGAGCAGGACGGCCAGATTGTGGGCTACGTCACGACCTGGAAAGACGAGGTCGCAGGCATCGGCCACATCCCGAACCTGGCCGTTCGCGAAGGCTATCGCGGCAAGGGCATCGGACGACAAATGATCCAGCACGGCCTCGACCATTTCGATGCAACCGGCATGACCCACGCCAGGATCGAGACACTAGCCCACAACGAGCCCGGCGATCACCTATACCGCTCGATGGGGTTCGAGGAGATCACCAGGCAGATCCACTTCATCCGTCCGCTGGGTGAGGGGTAGCGCGCCACACGCCTATCTAGCAAGCGACCTGCGAACCAGGCCCCGGACAAGCGGATGGAACTGTGAAAGCGGGGCGTCTGGTATGGGCTGAACCACGGTCTGGGGACTGGTGTCGAGTGTGTCACAGGAGCCGTTTTGAATGGCCTGCCAGAGTCCAGTACAATGGCTTCTTACGATTACTGTTCGAGGTGATAGAGCTTGGCAGATACGATGCTTGTATATACCCATCCGGAGTGCAGCTACTCCGGGGCGCTCAAGGCGGAGTTGGACGACCTGGGAGCGGAATACCAAGAGATCGATCTCGCGCTCAAACCCGAGGAGTGGGCGACGCTGGAGGCCCTCACTGGGGGCGAGCGAATCACGCCGGTCTCGGTGGAGGGCGACTTCGTCAGCATCGGGTTCCACGGGGTTGGTTGAAACTTCTAATACGGGGCCGTTGGCCCCGCACAACCAGTTCTGCAAACTGAGTGAGGAGGAGACATGACCGTCAAGGCGAGCAACACAGTCAAGGTGGGCGACACCGCTCCAGACTTCACGCTACCATCCCTGGACGGGGATCCGGTTAGCCTTTCGGACTACCGAGGCAAGCGGGTGGCGTTGTTCATGTGGGCCTCGTGGTGAGGATGCCGAGGTCAGCTGCCCGGGTGGCAGCGTTTCTACGAAGAGAATGCCAGCAAGGGAATTGAGGTCCTGACGGTGGCCATGGACGCCCAGGGCGCCGCTAAGGCCCGGCCCTACGTTGAGTTGGCCCACGGGACGTTCCAGACGGTTGTCGACGCAGAGAATGTCCTGGGCGGGATGTATGGATTCCGGGCGATCCCGAACGGCTACCTGATCGACGAGAACGGCGTCGTGCAGTACGAGAAGCTGGGCGGGTTCGATATCCGCAAGCCCGAGACGGCCGCGATAGTAAATCGGTGGGCCGAGGGCGAGGATCTGGCAGCGCCGCAAGATCCCAAAGCCGAAGCGAAGGACGGACCTTCGGCTGAGGCAATCGCACTGTTCCAGAAGGGTCTGGAACTCTACAAGGCTGATAGCGTCGACGAGGCGATGGTACTTTGGCGGCAAGGCTTTGCACTGGACCCGGACAACTACATCATCCGCAAGCAGATCTGGGCGGTGGAGAATCCGGACAGGTTCTATGCCGGTGATGTTGACTACGAGTGGCAAAGAGAGCAGACGGCCAAGGGGCAATAGCCGCCGGGGTCATCGAATTGTGTTCACACGCAGGGGCGGTCATGATGACCGTCCCTGCTGCATTTCCCCTATATGGGGAGTGCAAAGGGGCCAGCCCCTTTGCGTCTTAATCTTGCTTCGGGAGTTACACATGAATATCAAAGACGCCTTCGACATGAAGGGCCGCACTGCCATCGTCACGGGCGGCGGCACCCACTTGGGCAAGGCGATGGCGACCGCCCTCGGCGAACTCGGTGCGTCGGTGGTGATAGCCAGCCGCAGGGCCGCACTCTGCGAGGAGGTGGCCGAGGAGTTGCGCGAACAGGGGCTCGACGTTACGGGCCGTGGGTGCGACGTGACAGTTGAGTCAGAGGTGGACGCGCTTGTCAAAGAGGTTGTCGATGAGCACGGACGCCTGGATGTCATGGTCTGCAACGCTGGGGGCTCGGCCGCACCCGCAACGCACGTCCCAAACGGCTCCGTGGACGAGTTCATAGCGACGCTTGAGCTGAACGTGAGAGGTACGTACCTGTGTGCGCAGGCTGCCGCAAGGGTCATGGTCGAGCAGCGGGGCGGTTCGATCGTCACGGTGGGTTCGATCCACGGTTCTCTGACCACAGATAAGCGGTTCTACGAGGGGCTCGGATTCGGCCGAGGCGGACCCGCCTATCAGACGTCCAAGGGCGCGATCATCAACCTGACGCGGAACCTGGCATCAGAGCTGGGCGAGCACGGCATCACCGCCAATTGCATCAGCCCAGGGCAGATCCCGAGACCGGACGCCAACCCAATAATGGTCCAGCGCTGTGCTGACAACATTCCTTTCAATCGCGGTGGTGAGGCAGACGACCTGAAAGGCGCGGTAGCGCTCCTGGCGTCCCCAGCAGGAGCATGGATCACAGGGCACAACCTGATCGTAGACGGAGGCTGGTCTATCTGGTAGGTGCTGGTGCTGCGCACGCTTCGTTGGCGGGGGGGGTGGCAGTGCCTCTGTGCGAGCTCTCTTGGTTGGCTCTGATAGACCGAAGGATACCGGCCCCGCCCCCGTAGCGTGCGCAGCACCTAGTCTAGGACGGCTATTGCGTCTATCTCTACTACCAGGCCGTCTTCGGCTAAGGCGCTGATTTCGAGGAGGGCGTTGGTCGGGTATTCGCCGTGGAAGAACTCGTCGAAGACCTCAAGGGGCGGCCCGGAGAAGGGCCAGAAGTCTGACCGATCCGTTACGTAGGTGGTGAGCTTGACGATGTCCGAGGCCTGCCCGCCCTCCGCGACGACGATGCGCGTTATGCGATCGAGCACTACTCGCAACTGCTCCATGGGCGGGCCGCCCGCGGCTTCCGTACCACGAGCCGTAGTGCCAGAGATGAAAAGCATGTCGCCGGCACGGATCGCCCTGACATAGCCGGAGCTTGCCGGGTAGATGTCCTCGTGGTTGTTACGTACTTTCTTCATGGCGTGCCTCTTTGTGGATGTTCGTTACGCTATCGGCTTATGGGCCTTGATCGAGTATAGCTGCGGCACCGAGTCGTTGTGCTCCGGCAGCCGCCACCAGCCATCGTCACCGCGCACCATCCCAGGAAGAGCCCGCCAGCCGCTGAAGGGGAACTCGTGGAGGAACTCGATGGTGAGCCCCGCTGCGGCCAGTGAACTAACAATCTCGCCCAGTGAGTGGTTCCACTCGTAGGCTGCCGTTTCGAGGGGGGTGTCGCCGTCGGTGTAGGTGTAGGACTCGCCACCGTCGGGTTCGTAGACCGTCGGCTCGCTGGAGCCGAAGTACGGGTAGCGTACGCGCAGCCCACCGTCACCCTCATCGTCGAAGATGTTCTTGGCCGGATGGCCATCGACGATGTAGAAGGTGCCGCCAGACTTCAGGAAATGGGCGACGACACTGGCCCACCCGGGCATGTCAGGTAGCCAGCCGAGGACGCCGTAAGAGGTGAATACGATATCGAACTGCCCCGGCTCGTCCAGGGCCACTGGAAGGTCGTAAATGTTGGAAGCGACAAACCTCGCAGGGATGTCGAGTTCGTCACTGAGGGACCGGGCGAGATCGATCGCAGCTTCCGAGAAATCGACTCCGGTGACCTTTGCGCCCATCCGGGCCCAGGATATGGTATCCATGCCAAAGTGGCACTGCAGGTGCAGGAGCGACTTGCCGCGAACGTCGTCCATTTCGTCGAGCTCGATGGACATTAGGCTAGACCTACCCGCCTTGAATCCATCGACATCGTAGAAGCGGGACGCGGCATGGATGGGAACGCGTTCGTCCCAGTTGCGACGGTTTCCGTCCATTGCGGCGTTCATTTGGTCCTCACCAATATCCTCTCCCCCAAGTGGGAAAGGGGACCCTCACCTCAGTCCTCTCCCATTGAGGGAGAGGAGGCCGGACGTAGCCTATGGGTTGGCTATGTTCTGGGGCTGGCCTTCGAGGAAGGCTATGACGTTGCTGACGATGCCTTCGTTCAGGCTCTCGATGCCCTCGGGGGTCTGGTCGGCGATGTGGGGTGTGAATACCACCTGCTCACATTTCAGAATTGGATGGTCCGCGGGCGGTGGCTCCGGGTCGAAGACGTCCAGTCCTGCGCCGCCGAGGTGCCCTGAGTTGAGGGCTTCGACGAGCGCGTCTGTGTCGACCAGATCGCCCCGCCCCCCGTTCACAAAGAGAGCGCCGGGCTTCATTAAGTTAAACTCCCGCTTGCCGAGCATGCCCCGGCTATCGTCGCTAAGCCTGACCTGGATGGTCACCGCATCGGACTGTCTCAGCAGGTCGTCCAACTCGACAAACTCGACACCCAGTTTATGCCCGCGCTCAGGCGAGGGATTGAACGTCCAGGCGATGACCTTCATGCCCAGGGCGTTGCCGATTCGCGCCACCTCGCTGCCCGTGTTTCCGGTGCCGATGACGCCGAGGGTCTTACCTCGCAGGTATGTGTTCGCCAGAGGCGCCCATCGACCGGCTTTGATCTCCGTGGTCTGGTATGCGGCGTGCTTCGCCACCGCGAACAGCAGCCCGATGAGATGCTCTGCCACGTACGGCGCTATCTTGCCCGGCTGGTTGCTGACCACAACGCCGCGTTCCCTCGCAGCGTCGAGATCTATGTTGTCGGTGCCGATTGAGCATGTGGCGATCATTTGCAGCTCGGGCAGATGCTCCAAGGAGTCCTGGAACCAGTCAATGGCGCCACGGGTGTTGAGGATAACGTGGGCGCCCTCGACCCGACGCATCTGTTCCTCCATAGACCCAGGACGGTCGGTGTAAATGGTCACTTCGCCGTAGGGGGCGAGGCGATCCAGGTGAGCCGAACCCTGTATCTGGGGTGGGAAGTCACCCGGAATCACGAACTTGAGCTTGCCCGTCGATGTCATTTTTCTCGTTCTCCTCTTGCCCCGGTCTATGGCTCTGCGCTGATACTGCGTGAGGCTATCTTCGGCACGGGAGAATGTCAAGAAATAACGTACGTGGACGGTATCGGCGTGGTATTATCGAATCGACCGCCGAGGACCCGCTTGATTGGGGGCCCAAGAGGCGAAGAACATGCAGTCGCTGAGGAGGCGAGCCTTGAATCGTAGTGAACTGAAAAAGGTGATCCGAGGGACGATCGTTACGATGCCGACGGCATTTGACGACAACTACAAGCTCGATCTGGATACGATGGCCGAGATTACCAAGTGGTACATCTCCGAGGGCCTGGGCGGCGAGACATCGCCCTTGAAGGTCGCAGCGGCAATGGGCGAAGGCCCGGACCTGGCCGACGACGAGCTGGCTCCCCTGCTAAAGTGCGTGATCGACGCGGCCGATGGCAAGGCCAACATAATTTGCGCCGTGAAGCCCAAGAACACGATGCACACGATCGAAGACGCCAAGATGGCACAGGACCTGGGCGCCATCGGCCTCCAGATCGACCTGCCGTTCTTCCATCATGCCAAGCAGGACGACAACGTCCGCCACTTCACGGACATCTCCGATGCCATCGATATCGGAATCATGATCTACAACACCCACTGGTTCTGCCACTCCCCGGTCGAGGAGTACTTGACTGCGGACTCGATGCTTCGGCTGGCCGACGCCGAGCATGTCACAGCGATCAAGTGGGGCGTTCCGGACGGTGAAGACTACGACGACATGACGAAGTTCTCTGACATCTTCAACGTTATCGACAACACGGGCCAGACCGAGCGCTGCATGCGCAACGGTGGCGCGGGTTACATCAGCTCTCTAATAGCGGTCAGTCCCGCTTACGAACAAGCACAGTGGAAGCTCTACGAAGCCGGGAAGTACGAAGAAGCGAACGCCAAGAAGGCCGAAGTCCAAGGCGTGCTGGCCCCGTGGCAGGCCGCTACGGGCCGCAAGTCTGGCGGCTACCGCCAGATGAAGGGCATGCTCGAAGCAATGGGCAAGTCCATGGGACCAACCCGCCCGCCGACACTACCTCTCGATGCCGCCGAGGTCGCTCAGGCCGGTGAGGCCGCCCGCAAGCTGGGGTGGATGTAAACTTCGCACTCCGTCCGGCGGCCGCAGCAATGTTGCTGCTGGCCGCCGGATGTTTTACGAGCGTTTCTCAGAGTGCCGAATCTCCCACAGAGCCCCCCGCCTACTGCTGCGCCCATTGCCGCTGAGACGGCCTTGGGTGCCAGCGTGACCGCATTCTCAGTCGTCGGCTACCCCGGGACCTACACTTTCGACGTAACCGTGCGCAGCCCGGATATCGGGTGCGCGTGCTATGCAGACTGGTGGGAGGTCGTGTCGACGGACGGCGACCTGCTCTACCACAGGGTGCTGCTCCACAGCCACGTGGACGAGCAACCGTTTTCGCGATCTGGTGGTCCAGTTCCTGTTAACACCAACGATACTGTGATCGTGCGCGCCCACATGAGCACCACCGGCTACGGTGGCTCCGCCCTCCGAGGGAGTGTTAAGATCGGGTTTGTCGCTTTGACCACGCCTCCGAATTTTGCTGCAGGGCTCGCGGAGCAGGCTCCACTGCCGTCTTCCTGCGCTTTCTGACGGGCTGCAGGGCGAGTTTACCGACATGCTCCTTTTTCAAAAGAAGAAAAATAGATATTAATATGTGAGGGACACCCTCACACACCCGGCATAGGGGCGATGCCCCTCTGCACACCCCATTCCGTAATACACCGATTCCCGACTCGCACAACGTGCGCAGCACCTCGCTCTGGCACCACCAAGCCCCACCCAACTCAGCGTGCGCAGCACCTTCGCTCTGGCACCACCATGCCCCGCCCAACTCAGCATGAGCAGCACCCTCGCTCTCGCACTACCGGGCCACGCCCAACTCAGCGTGCGCAGCACCCTCGCTCTGGAACCACCGAGCCCCGCCCGACCCAGCGTGCGCAGCACCGCAGCACATTGACCTGTGTTGGCATGTAGCATAGACTGGTTATTGCAAGTAGTTGCAGGAGCGAGTATGAGCTGTGAAGATATGACGGTGCAAGTGCTGAAGGAGTCGGGCCATCGCCTGACCCCGCAGCGGCTGATGGTGGTTTCAGCGGTCAGACACGCTGATGGCCACGTTAGCGCCTCTGACATCGCTAACAGCATCAAAGAGACATATCCCTATATCGACACGTCCACTATCTATCGAACCCTCGGCGCACTCAAGGACATGCGATTGGTGTCCGAGACCGACATGGGTGGTGGAGAGGCCATCTACGAGTGGATCGAGCCCAGCCGGCACCACCACCTGGTGTGTCGCAACTGCGATGCCGTCGTCCTGTTGGACAACCGGCACGTTAGCTCCCTAGGCGAGCAGATCATCGCAGAGCATGGATTCCTGGCGGATCTAGATCACTTTGCGATTGTAGGGCTGTGCGAAGATTGCAGGCCGGCGGCCGAGAAGGCTAGCTGATCATGGAGCTGGAATCGGGTGCACTTGCAGCGCTCACCCTGGGACTGCTCCTGGGGCTCAAACACGCAACAGATGCGGACCACGTCGTGGCGGTCTCCACCATCGTAGGTGAATACCGGAACGCATGGCGTGGCATCTGGGTCGGCGCTTCGTGGGGCCTTGGGCACACGACGCCCTTGCTGGTTTTGGGTACCGTCATCCTGCTGTTCAAAGGCCCGGTGATGGACCGGTACGAGTCCGCAGCGCCGGTGCTGGAATTCTGTGTCGGCGCCATGCTGGTATTCCTGGGAGCACAGGTCCTGTGGAACCTCAGGCGGCGCCGCCTCCATGTTCACGAGCACGCCGAGAGCGACGGCTCCCACGTCCATATACACGCAACCCATTCACCCGGGGAGGGCACGGACGCCGGGCAATCCCACGGCTTCTTCCAATTTGGAAAGCCATTCTTCCGGGTCAAGTCATTCACAGTCGGCATCGTTCACGGCCTGGCTGGCAGCGCTGCGGTGATGCTGGTCTTACTGCCGACGCTCTCATCGGTCTGGGTTGGAGTGGGCTACCTCGCACTGTTCGGCGTCGGCACAATCCTCTCGATGTCCGCCATCACGCTGGCGCTTGGCGTTCCTTTCGCGGCTACCGGCGGCTCACAGCGCCTCAACCGCGCGGTCGCAATTACTGCCGGTGTGGCGAGCTCAGTAATCGGCGTCGCGCTGATGTCGGACACGATGTTCGGCACGTCCCTCCTGCCCATATAGGCGGCGCTGCGCGCGCTTAGTGAGGCGGAGAAGGTGGCACTCAGGGGCTAGACTCTTCAGCTCGACTCTGAGAAACATATGGCTCTGTATGGAGCCATATGTGAGCCAGCACCCCGGGATTCTACGCACGTGAACGATGCCTACCTCGCTGAACTGAAGGGATTGCTGGATCGAACTATCCCTCAGCTTGCCTCCACAGATAGGCTATCGTTCAAAGGCGTATTTGGGGCTGTCGGTGGCTACATCGACGGCAACATATTCATCTCGTGCGGGAACTTCGGCATCGCTCTTCGGCTTCCTCCGGTAGCCCTTCAGGGCGTGTTCGAAGAAGACGATGTCCAGCCCTTGAGATACTTTCCGAAAGGGCATATCAAGATGGAGTACGCGGTAATTCCAGAACGGATTCTGGAGGATCGTGCGCTGCTCGTCCAGTTGATGGGCGAGAGTGTGAGTTACGCAAGAGGCACCTAGTCGCCTTGAAAGACCACGAGGCACCCGGGCTCAGCGCCCCTCGGAACCCATCTCCTGCCACAACGCCGCTGCGCCCTTTAGGCCCGCATCGTCGCCGCTCTCAGCCTGGACGACCCGGACACCGATGGCCGGACATCCCGGTTGGCAGGCGTTGAACGCGTCGCGAACTGGGCCAAGCAGGAGGTCTCCGGCCTTGGACATCCCTCCGCCTATGACGGCCGTATCTGGCGAAAATAGGTGAGCTAGGTTGAACACCCCAATTGCCAGGCTTTCCGCCACTTCACGGAACTGTCTGGCAGCTTCTGGGTCGCCCTGCGCTGCCCTCGCCGCGACCGATGCGCCATCGTCTCCAGAGAGGCGTCCCAGAGCGGTACCGGATCCCAGG
>Ga0209402_10001411_pt1 | contig 26275 bp, 26 predicted proteins | sample ArcticOcean_MG_C_3_FD_187437 | JGI IMG/M metagenome (GOLD analysis project Ga0209402, IMG submission 187437) | Marine microbial communities from western Arctic Ocean - ArcticOcean_MG_CB8_126 (SPAdes) (version 2) | ecosystem: Environmental > Aquatic > Marine > Oceanic | place: Arctic Ocean... | reverse complement strand
AGTAAAACCTGTTAAACAATTTTGTAAAAAACATAAAATGGAATTATTTAATGTTGAAATGAAAAAAATTCATGGTGGGACTATACGATATTTTATAGGAAGAAAAAATAAATACCCTGTTTCAAAAAATGTAGATAAATTGCTGAAATTAGAAAATACTAAAAAAATTTATTCAAAAAAATATCTGGATGATTTTGCAAAAAAAGTAAGTTCTCATCGTTCCAAGTTGGTGGAACTCCTCTATGATTTAAAAAAATCTGGCAAAACAATTGTTGGTATAAGTGCTCCAGCCAAAGGTAATACTTTATTAAATTATTGTAAAATTGGTCCAGAACTACTTGATTTTGTAACAGAGAAAAACCCTCTCAAAATTGGTAAATATACTCCAGGTATGCATATTCCTGTTTACTCTGATAATAAATTATTAACTGACAAACCTGACTATGCTTTGGTTTTGGCTTGGAATTTTGCTAAAGAAATAATGAATAATAATTATTTATACAAAAAAAATAAAGGAAAATTCATAATTCCATTACCTATACCAAAAATTATTTAATTTTTATAATTTTTTTATTAGAAACTGATTTTTTTATTGCATCCATTATTTTTGCTTGATCAATAATTTCTTTTTCAAAATTATTTTCTTTTAAATTAGACTCAAAAATTTCCTTACAAAATATCTCTGTAAGTATTTGAAATTTATCATATTGACCAACATTAATTTTTTTAATTCTATTTTCTTTTTCAATTATAATTTTCCCTTCCATATTATTTCTAATATTAAAAGGCCTTTCAACCTTGATGACTCCATTTTTTCCATAAATATTATAAAATGATTGAAAATAATTTTCATAACTAAATGAAGCAATTGCTGTTTTGTCAGTAAATTTCATTAAAATAGTTCCTTGAATATCTAGATTCTTTTTATATTTTAAATCACAAAAAACTGATGTAGGATTTTCATTAAATATTAACTTACTTGCACAAATTAAATATCCAGATACATCATTAAGAACTCCTCCACCAAGTTTTTTCTTAAATCTAAAATTGTTTTTGTTTACATCTAGATTAAAACTATAATTTCCATAAAATGAAGAAATTTTTCCTATTAAATTATTTTTAATTATTTCTAATACTTTTGTTTGTTGAGGATGATATCTAAATGCAAAATTTTCAATGATTCGTATGTGATTTTTTTTAGCCTCTTTAACTATTTTTTCTGCAGATTTTGTTGATAATACTGTAGGTTTTTCACAAATGATATGCTTTCCATATTTTGCAGCTTTGAGGATCCATTTTTCATGTAAATTTGGAGGAAGAGATATGTATACTGCATCAATTTGTTCATTTTCTAATACTTCATCATAATTACCATATAATTTACAAGAAAATTTTTTTGCAAATTTATCAGCTTTTTTGTCAGAACGACTTCCTACCATTTGTAATTGAGAATGAATTGATTTTTTAATTGCAGGAATCATGGATTTTTCTGCAATTGTTGAACATCCAATTACTCCAAATCTAATTTTTTTCACCATTTTTACTTAATTATTTGATATATTGTTAATTTTTAGGTATATTGATGATTACAGCGTAAAAGATGTAATGTCATCAATCCTGTAAGTATCTTCTTCATAACCCTCATCTTTTCTACTTTTTGATGTAAATACTAGACATTCTGAATCTTCTATGGCTTCAATTGAATGATAGTGATATGCTGGAAACAAAATCATATCATTAACACCTAATACAAATTCCTGAATAACTGAATCATTATCTTTCAAATCTTTAACGACAATTTTCATTTGACCTTTTGTTACTAATGTATATTGTTTTTGTTCTTTATGAAAATGTTTTCCACGAATTGCTCCTTTTTTTGTAATTATAAATCCAATGTGATGAATTGTCTCTCCAGTTAAAAAATCCCAAATTGAACCACGTTCATCAACATAAACTGGTTTGATCTTTTCAATTTTCAAAATATTTATTTCCCACTTTTTCTATATTGCTTTGGCCATCCTCTAAAAGGTGTTCTTAATTCTATACTATTATCTTTAATCCAATCAATTGTATTTTTTAATCCTTCATCAAATGTAATTTTTGGTTCCCAATCAAGAATTTTTTTAGCTTTTCTATTATCACACACTAATTTATTTACATCAAATGGTCGTAGTCTGTCTTTGTTTGTTGTGATTTTTACTTTCGTATCTAAAATTGATGCTACCATCTTAACTAAATGTTTAATTTTGTGGGATTTTCCACTTCCTAAGTTTATTGTTTCACCTATTGCTTTTTCAGAAAACAAAGCAGAAATTATTCCACTTGCAGTATCTGATACAAAAGTAAAATCCCGTTCTGAATTAACATTACCAAGCTTAATGGTATGATTTTTTTGTAATACTTGCATTATTATTTCTGGAATAATATATGGTTGAGTAATATTTGGACCAAATGTATTAAACGGCCTAATCATAACTGCAGGAAAACCATGTTCTTTATGCATTGTAAACACCGCTTTTTCACCTGCTAGTTTACTTACTGCATAAGTTGATTGAGGTAAAATTGGATGATTTTCATCCATCGGTGATTTTTTTGCACTACCATATACTTCACTTGTAGATATATGTACAAAATTTTTAATTTTCTTTTGATTAATTGATTCTAAAATTACGTTAAGTGTACCATTTGTATTTACGTCAAAAAATTCTTGTGGATAATGGAAAGAATCTGGAATAAATGGTAAAGCAGCTAAATTGATTATGTATTGAGATTTCTTAATTGCTTTATGAATTACTGAACGATTTCTTACATCTCCTTTGATGATTTTCACTTTTGGATAATTCTCAATAAATTTCTTTTTTCCTGATGCAAAATTATCATATACTAATGCAATTCCTCCTGAGGCTGAAATTTGTTTTACTATTTCTGAGCCTAAAAATCCAGCACCACCAGTAACAAAAATTGTTTTACCCTTACAATTTCTATTTAAATAATTGTTCATAGATATGAGAAAAAAATATTCTAATTAAATCAATTGTTCTCTTTGATTTTTAATAAAAAATACAATTATTCTAATTATTTGTATAATACATATGTCTAAATTTTGGCATCAGATCTTCCTTCAATTCTAAGGAAAATTTTTGTAATCAAATTATTTACTTTTTCATTACTCCAATATCTGATCCAATTTAGAATTCCCTCAAATGGAGATGGAATTCTACTAATCTGTTCTGGATTATAATGTACTCCATCAATAAAACGGGGATAACCATAATCACAAATTCTATAAAAAATATCAAAAAATTTTAATTTATTTTGTTTACAGAAACGAGATATTTCATCCCCAAAACATTGTTCTGTAGTATACTTGTTTGTTCTTTCAGTGTTACAAAATAGACCATTCTTAACAGAATTTATATTTGTAATAAAGAACTGTGGCATAATATTTGTAATCTTTCTATGTTGGAACTGTGTAAATTCCCCCGACTCATCATACATAATATAACCAATAGAGCGTGTCCCTCCAACTACCTTGTTGGTTCTTTTCATTTTCTCAATAATTTTTGAGATTCCTTTTAAATTGATTATTTTTACGTCTCCCGTAATTGCTACTACATAGTCTACATCAAAATCTTGAATCAATGAAAATCCTCTGTTAAAATTACGTGTTAATGCAATTGGTCCTATCATCTCTCCTTTACCTTCTTTTTTTTTATCAATAATTTTGGCATATTTTTCACGTCCTCCTGCAATATCTGACATTTTTTCATATTTGTCACAAATAGATTTCTCTAGAAGCATTTTTTCATTGCCAGGATCTGATTGTATGACTATTATTTTAGAATTATATTTTTTAAGATTTAGTATGGTTTCTTTAACAATATCAATCTCATCATACATGGATAAGACAAAACCTAATTTCATTATTACATCTAAATTCATCTCTTTTATTAATTATTTTAGTTATAATCTATTTTAGATTAATAATAAATTTAAGTGATGTAATTTTTTACTAATAATGTGGAGATACTAAAACATCGAGTTAACTGTATATCTGAAATTGATTTAAAACATGGTGCAGAAATTGATGTAAGAGATCATAATGGAGTAATTGTTTTGTCTCATGATTATCCTGACAATAATTCTGAGAGTTTGGTTGCTTTTCTAAAACATTTTCCAAAAAATCAACTATTGGCGATAAATATAAAAAGTTGTGGTATAGAAGCAGATGTAAATAATATAGTTCAAGAAAATCACGAAAATTATTTTCTTTTTGATTTTTCTTTACCCTCTCTTTTAAAATCTATTAACATGAAAATTCCATGTGCTCTAAGATTAAGTGAATATGAAAAAGAATTGATTAAAGGCCCAACATGGGTATGGGTTGATTCATTTCACTCCATCTGGTTTGATGATGAGTATCTTAAGTTAATTAAAAATAAAGGGTACAATGTTGCATTAGTATCTCCAGAATTACATATGAGATCTAATGAATTAGATTATGAAAAAATTAAGTCTTTAATTAGTAAAAAATTAGTTGATGCTATTTGTACTGATATGGTAAATAGTTGGACATGATAAAGGCAATTTTATATGATTTAGATGGAGTATTGGTAGATGCGACAGAATGGCATTATGAATCTTTAAATGAATCTCTAAGAGAAATATCTGGATTTGAAATTTCTCGACTAGAACATTTTCAAACATTTAATGGACTTCCAACTAATAAAAAATTGGAAATCTTATATGAGCAAAATAAAGTCAAAAAAGAAGATTTTGATGCTATTTGGAATCTAAAACAAAAGAAAACAAATGAAATAATAGAAAAAACTGCTAGTATTGATGAAACTAAAAAAAGATTACACGAAGGTACAAAATCATTCAAAAAAGTATGTGTAACAAACAGTATTAGACAAACTGCTCTTTTAATGCTTGAAAAAACAGGTCAACAATCATTTATGGATTATATAATTTCCAATGAAGATGTAAATAATCCAAAACCTGATCCTGAAGGTTACATTAAAGCAATTCAATATTTAAAATTACAACCTGATGAATGTATGATTGTAGAAGATTCACCTAAAGGTATTGAAGCTGCAAAAAAATCTAATGCTCATGTCTATGAAGTTAAAGGATACAATGATGTGACATTAGAAAATGTATTAAACATAATAAATCACTTCAATATGGGTACAACATGAATGTAATAATCCCTATGGCAGGCAGAGGAAAAAGATTTGAAGATGCAGGTTATTCTTTTCCAAAACCTCTAATTGATGTTAATGGAAAACCTATGATCCAAATAATAATTGAAAATCTTAATCTTACTGCAAAACATATTTTTATTTGCCAAGAAGATCATGTACAAAAATTTGCTATTAGTGATTTAATGAATTTATTGAAACCTAATTCTGAAATAATATCTGTAAATAAAATTACACAGGGAGCTGCTGAAACAGTTCTTTTGGCAAAGGATTTGATTAATAATGATGATGAACTAATTATTGCAAACAGTGATCAATGGATTGATTGGAATAACCAACATTTTCTATCATTTATGCGTAAAAATGAAGCTGATGGAGGTATAGTTACTTTTATTTCAACTCACCCAAAATGGAGCTATGTTAGAATTAATGATGATAGTTTAGTAGAAGAAGTTGCTGAAAAAAGACCGATTAGTAATATTGCAACTGTTGGAATTTATTATTATAAACATGGAAAGGATTTTGTTAAAGCTGCAGAACAAATGATGACAAAAAATATTCGCACAAATAATGAATTTTATGTTGCACCAGTTTTTAATGAAATGATTGCATCTGGAAAAAAAATACATATCTATCCTATTGCTGAAATGAAAGGATTGGGAACTCCTGAAGATTTACGTCAATTTCTTGTATCACCACCTAAAATTGTTACAACATATGACAAATAGTGAATTATTGTTAATTTTATTACATAGATAAAATTGTCGTATATTACTATGAATATTTTGTATTAATTTTTTCTATTTTTATATGTAGATCTATTTTATCATTTTACTTATTTCAAATTTCTTTTCATGGCAAATCAAATAATTGTTGTATCTACATTTGTACCTCTATCTTTTGTAAAAATAGTAAATTTGTTAATTAATTTGAGATGTTTTTTGATCATTTTACAAAATTTATTAAACGTAAAAAATGGTTTATTATCCAATCACTTTCTTTCTTTTAATTTCTTATAAATGGAATATGCCATAAATAATTCCATTTTAAAATTCCATTCAAGAATTCCATCTAAATTTCTTAAAAATAGTTTTATTCCAAATTTTTTTAATATCCAAATTGTATAAGGTAACATTGGAAATATTATAGTAAAAAAGTTTGTTTCATAATTTCTTAATAAATGAAACATTCCTGATGCACTAGCTGCACCCTTTCCTACAAATTTCTCTATTGATGTATTATTATTAAGAATAATATCTCCATGTTTTATTAGATTTAAAAGAAATATAGCTTCTACTGCAAAAATTTTTTCTTTAGGAATACTTTTTTTAAAAATATCTGTTCTAAATACTCCATACCAAAATAATCCTGCACCTGGCCATTTCAATGCCATTCTAATTTTTTCATTATATGTGCCTTGAAAAGAATCAATAAAAGATGACATAAGCCACTTTCTTATTCTTTTATTAATTTTTATTCCCAATGAATCATTTGAAACAGATTCTAACTCATCTACAGATGGTCCGAAATAATTTGTTTTTCCTACACTCCCAATACAATTTTTAGTTTTTTTAATTACTTCCAGATTACTTTCTAGATAATTATTAGACATTTGATCATCTGCTGCAGCCCATACAAAATAATCACACCTTGCTTCTTTTACAACAAATTTATAATTCCACAACAAACCCATATTATTTTCTTGACGAACATATCTAATTCGTTTGTCTTTTCTTTCAAATTCTTTGCAGATCTCAGATGTAGAATCTGTTGAAGCGTTATCTGATATTATAAGTTCAAATTCTGAAAATGTTTGTGATAATATTGATTCAAGAGTCTTACGAATAGCCTGTTCCCCATTATATACAGGTAATCCAATATTAATGACTGGATTTTTAAATTCTACCATGGGCATTATTCTAATAAAGAGTATTTATTTGAATATTCTATGCATCCAATGAATTCTTCATTTCAATTAACCCTTCAGTTATTCCTAGTATGTTCATTTTAGTTTTTTCTTTGACTTTATTTATGTTCAAATTTACATTAACCCTTTTTGCTGCTAGTTTTAGTTTTTTGGATTTAATTGCATTTATTTTATTTTTATCTAGCTTAAAAATTTCAGTAACTAATATTGAAAAATCATATCTATTTATAAAATCTGGACCAACAATGTGAAATATTCCTTCTTCTTTATTTTTTATAAGTTCAATCATTATATCTACAAAATTTGGAATGAATGTAGGCTTGTTATACCAATCAATTATTTCATTTAACGTTTCTCCTGATTCTATTGTATCAATTGCTCTACAAACTGAGTTTGTATGTTGCCATTTTTCTTTTTTAGCATATGGTAAATCTGTTCTTAAAATTAAAAATGGTAGACCTGAATTTTTTACTAATGTTTCTCCTTGTTCTTTAGTAATTCCATAAAATGTTGTTGGGGATGTTGGATCTTCTTCTGAATAATTTGATTTAGTCCCATCAAAAACAAAAGAAGTTGATATGTATACTAATTTACTTTTATTCTTAATACATTCATTAACAATATTTGAGGTTCCTAAAACATTTATCTGAGTTGCTAATTCTTTATCTGTTTCACATAAATCTACATTTGTAATTGCGGTAGTATGTATTACTATGTCTGGCATTATTTTTTGGAAAGTATCTGATAGATTATTCTTATTTCTTATATCTACATACGAACCGTTTGGTATAGGGGTTTTATTTTTATAATACGTAAAAAAAACATCATGTCCTAATTTTCTTAATTTTTTTACTGTTTCAAAACCTATCACTCCACTTCCTCCAATTACTAATATTTTCATATCTAATCAAGAATAATTTTTAACATATTATTTAGTTTTTAACACATTTCAGATATCCCTCTCTAGCAGCAGTTAGTAATAATTTCTCTTCAATGTTTTTATCAATTTTAAACCTATTGTTATTTTTTAAAAATTTTACAACTGCTGATTTTGGATTGTTATTTTCTCCCCAATTTCGATTTTTTACATATTTTTCAGGTAAATGTTCAATAATTGTATCAAAAACAACTAGATAACCACCTTTTCTTATTAGGGGTGAATAAAATTCTAATTCCTTTAACACATGTTTTTCAGTGTGATTTGAATCAAGAAAAACAATCACTTTTTTATTTTTTGATAATTTGTATACTTTGTCTTTAATTTTTTTATTTATTGAAGAACCTTCTAACATTATAATTCGTTTAAAAAGAGGATGATTTTCTATTTCTTCTTTATTGTGTTTTCTTATATCAATATCAATTCCAATTACTTCTCCTTTTCCAATTAATTCTAGCATCGATGCAGAAAAAATTAACGAACCCCCATGAGCAATGCCTGTTTCAATTATTATGTCCGGTTTAACTTTCCAAATAATTTCTTGTATTGCTATCATGTCTTGGGGCAATTGAATTATTGGTCTTCCTAGCCATGTAAAATGATATGAATATTCATATTTGTAACTATCAAGTAACCACTGTTTTGAAATCTCTTTTAGTTTTTCATCTTTATTCATTTTATTGATCATTAATTTATTTTGATTTTTAAACTTTGTAATTTCATCCATTATCTATATTGGAAATTATCTAAAAATAAATGTACCTTGCACAATTCATTAATTTTTAATTTAGTTATTTTATAGTATTCAAATTAATTATAATTCTTGAGATTTAATATTTCTCTAAAATACTATTCTCATATGTCTATGCCAGATTCAAATGGTTTCCAATTTTTATCTTTTTCAGATATGATTTTATTTTCTAAAGGCCATTTTATACCAAATAATGGATCCTCCCACCTTAAGCCTCTTTCGTGTTCTGGACTATATTCCCTTGTAACTTGATAGAAAATTTCTGTGTTATTCTCTAAAGTCTGAAAACCATGTGCAAATCCCTCAGGAACATATATCATTTTATGATTGGTATCACTTAATTCTATACTAATGGATTTTGTATATGTCAAAGAGTTTTTTCTAAGATCTATTATCACATCATGTATACTACCTTTTGTGCATCGAATTAATTTAGTTTCGGCGTATGGATGTAATTGATAGTGCATTCCTCTTAGGGTTCCTTTCTTTTTATTAAAAGAAATATTGCATTGGATTAGTTTAGAATTTAATCCATTTTCTACAAATTTTTTATTATCCCAAGTTCTAGCAAAAAACCCTCTATCATCTTCTGATTTTTCAATTTCAATTATGTATGCATTTTTTAATTTAGTTTCATTAAAAATCATCATTATTTTACCGCATCTTTTAATTATTTTTTTAATATTTATAATCTACCAAAATTTTACAATTTGTAATTCACTAAATTCTCGCATATTGCCTTTATCCATAATTTTTTATACCATTCTACAGTATATTTCAGCGCTAAATCTAAATTCATTTTTGGTTTCCACCCTAATTTTGTTTTAGCTTTAGTACAATCTAGTTTTAAATAGTTAGTTTCATGCGATGTTAATTTTCTGTTTGATTTAAAATTTATTTTATCACCCCATAATTGTGTAAATTTTTTCATTATGTAAGATACTGATTTAATATCTCTGTAATTAGGACCAAAATTCCATCCTTCAGCATACTTTGGACCATATTTCCAAAGTTTTTCTGCAAGTAACAAATACCCATTAAGTGGATCTAGAACAAATTTCCATGGTCTTACGGCTTGAGGATTTCTAATTTCTACAGATGTATTATTTTTAATACTTTTAATTATGTCGGGGATCAATCTATTTTCTGACCAATCTCCACCACCTAAAACATTACCAGCCCTTACAGAAGCTAAAACAACTTGATGTTTTTAATTTTTTTTGAATTAAAAAATGAGTTTCGAAAAGAAGATGTAATGAGTTCAGCACATCCTTTACTGCTACTATATGGATCATATCCACCCATAATATCATCTTCACGATATCCACGTTTCAATTCTTTGTTATCATAACACTTGTCACATTAACTACAACTCTAGAAAAGTTAGAAGTACGAACGGCCTCAAATAAGTTTACAGTTCCCATTATATTTGTGGAAAATGTTTCTAACGGATTTGTATATGATGTATGAACTAAAGATTGTGCTCATGGATTTGTTACCTTAAAAAATAATACAGAAGTGTTTTACCAAAACACATAGAAATTTAATTCAGTTTATGAAAGAGGGATTAGATGGAATGATCCTAGTTTTTCTAGAAAATGGCCGATAAAACCAAAAATAATTTCAGATAAAGATAATTCTTGGAAAAATTTCTCATAAATTTTTAGAAATTATAAAATTAAAGGGAAGGTTTTTTCATAGTAATCATTCCTGCTTTTTTTGAATATTGAAAATTATTAAATTCATCAAAATGTTTTTTTGCATAATATTCAAATTCTGAATCATATTCAGAATCATAGTAAACATTTGATTGCCAATATTGTTGAAAAATATCAATTGATGGAATAGAAATTTTATTCACAAATTCAGTAATTTTGATTTCTTTGAAATTTATTTTGGCATAATTTTCAACATTTTTCATGAATTCAGTATTAGTATACTTGCAGTAATTATCATCTATTTTAATAAATTGAGAAAGGAAAGTCCACCAATCTTTATTATTATCTGAATGTGGACCAATTATAGAAATCCTACCATCTGGTTTAAGTTTAGTTTTTAATGAATTCAGTAAATTAATTTCATTTTTTGTATAATAAAATGCATAAACAGAATAAATTAAATCAAAGAAATTATTAGAAAAGTTATCAGAAGAACCAATATCATCCATACTCATTGTAAAAAAATTAATTTTAGGTGAAACATTACTAGAAGTTTTTAGAGATTGGGATATCATATCCTTATCATAATCAAGTGCAAAACAACAATTTTCACCTTTAACAATATTAGCAACATCTCTAATGTGTAAACCATTTCCACATCCAATATCAAGAACTTTTTGATCTAGGTTAAGATCTAAATGGGCAGGAACCCATTCTCTTAAATTATTATTTCCATAGGTTGTATTGATATGTACACGAGTTGCAACATCATCAGTTGAATCAAGTAAGTTATCAGTTGAATCAGTCATAATAGAAATTTTATAATGTAGTATTTATTTTAATTTATTTATTTCAAATAGACTTTATATTATGTTCATAAAGGTATTTTAATACAAAATCTAAAACTTCACAAACTTCTGGACGAATTAATTCATATTCATGTGAAAAAAAAGTAACAAAACCATAAGTTTCTAAATAATATTCTAACAAATTAATAATATCATCATGGGATAAATTTTGTTCAACTAATGTTTCGATCCTAAAATGTGAACGAACAAAACATATTTCATTGAAAATAGTATGTCCAAAGTTATTTAATTCAGATTTAATCTTTTCATTCATTCGATGGGATATAGCTGGTTTATCAGTAGTAAATAACGAATGAACATTTTTTGTATGAAAATAATTTGAAAGTTCATATGATTCTGAAAAAAAGTGTAATCTTATTAATTCAGATTTAGAAGACGAACCAGAAAATCTTTCAATTTCTCTATAAATTAAATCAAATATTTGAATTTGTTCATCAGGCGATTGTGAGTAAGGAGCAGTTTCAGCATCTAATGCATGAGGACCAAAGCGTAACCAATTATTTTTAGAAAATATTTCTTTATAGTTATTAGATATTTCATTAAGTGTTATGGGTTTATCAGTAGTATTTTTTTGATAAAAACAATAGAGATCTACATTTGTATCATATGTTTGATGAATGGTATATAGAAAATTAAAAAAAGGATTAGAGAATAAATCATCTGAAGAATCAGAAATTTTGATTAAAGAATCAATTACATCATCAATAGAAAAGTGATAAAATGGTGTTTTATAGCCCTCCACGATATGATCAGGTCAGCATACGCACAATTAATAAATTTCGAATGTGAGAACATATGATCCTTCAATTTTAAATTTTTTAATTATCATACACTATCATTCAATTACTTAATTATATAAATTCAAATCTAAAACGTTAGTTTTACTCCATACTAGAATATTTTTCAATTTGTTGTTCTGTCACTTTTCTCATGTCTTCACCTTTTTGATATTTTTTATACCATTCTACAATCCATTTTATAGATAATTCTAAATTCATTTTTGGTTTCCATTTAAGATTAGATCTTGCTTTGTCGGAATTTAACATCAAAATATTTTCTTCATGAATGTCACTTGATTCGTATTCTACTTGTATTTCTTTATTCCACTCTTCAGTTAATTTTTTTATTAAAAATAAAACTGATTTAGATTCTTTTTCATTAGGACCAAAATTCCAAGATTGATCAAATCTTGTAGAATTTTCATATAGTTTTTCTATTAATAGTAAATATCCATGTAATGGTTCTAGAATAAATTGCCATGGTCTTATGGAATTTGGGTTTCTAATCTTAATCTTTTCTTTTTTCAAAATACCTTTGATGATATCTGGAATTAATCTATCATCAGACCAATCCCCTCCACCAATCACATTTCCTGCTCTTGCAGAAGCAATTAAAATTTTATTTATATTTTCTTTTGAATTAAAAAATGAATTTCTATAAGATGATGTGATCAATTCTGAACACCCTTTACTACTGCTATAAGGATCATATCCTCCCATGGGATCTGATTCTATATACCCTGAAGTTTTACCTGTATTTTTATAACATTTGTCACTTGTTATATTTAGAACAACACAAGGATTTCCTATTTTTCTAACTGCTTCAAAAATATTTACTGTTCCTAAAATATTTGTTGTAAATGTTTCTATGGGATTTTCATATGATTTTCTTACTAATGACTGAGCTGCCATATGAATAATTATGTCTGGTTTATGCTCTTGTAGAATTTTTTCTAAATTTTCATAATTTCTAATATCTCCAAATAATGAAAGCATACCTTCTTGAACATTTGTTAATTTGAATAAACTTGGTTCAGTTGGTATTGATTCAGAAAATCCAATTAGATTTGCACCCAATTTTTGGAGCCATATCGACATCCAACTTCCTTTAAAACCCGTATGGCCTGTTAAAAAAACTTTTTTTCCTTTCCAAAATTGTGAATTAATTACCAACTTTTCCAAGGTGCGTTACCAGAAGCCCATAATTCTTCTAAACTGTTTTTATCTCGTAATGTGTCTAATGGTTGCCAAAAACCTGAATGCTTATACCCTGCTAATTGGTTTTCTACTGCTAATCTTTCTAATGGTTCTTTTTCCCATATTGTTGAATCATTTTCAATATAATCAAAAACTTTTGGTTCTAATACAAAAAATCCTCCATTAACCCAATTTCCGTCTCCTGCAGGTTTTTCTTTGAAACTGGTAATTTTATTTTCATTAATATTTAATGTGCCAAATCTTCCAGGTGGTTGTATGGCAGTAACAGTAGATAATACTTTGCTTTTTTTATGAAATTCAATTAATTCTGTAATGTTGATATCACTTAACCCATCTCCATATGTGAAACAAAAAGTTTCATTATCAACAAAATTTTTAATTTTTTTGAGACGACCACCTGTCATAGTTTCTAAACCTGTATCAATTAGAGTAACTTTCCATGGCTCAGCAAATTTTTTATGCACTTTAATTTCATTTTTTTGAATATCTAATGTTACATCTGACATGTGTAATGAATAATTTGCAAAATATTCTTTAATTAAATAACCTCTATATCCACAACAAATAATAAAATCATTTATTCCATGTGAAGAATAAATTTTCATTATGTGCCAAAGAAGTGGCATACCACCAATTTCAATTAATGGTTTTGGCTTCAATTGAGTTTCTTCACTGATTCTTGTACCAAAACCTCCTGCTAAAATTACTGCTTTCATAGATTTGTATTTTTATTCTTATAATTAAATTTCACTTATGTTTTTACAGTATGTCGTTTTTATTCTAGTAGTAATTGAAATTTAGAAGTAAATTTTTCATAAAAAAATTATTTTTTAGATTAAACGTCTATCATCAAAAATCAGAATATACCACTAAATTTTAAATTATATCTTATATATGATGAACTAAGCTACGAAATTGATTAATTATCTATTCTATTAACAAATTATGGTGAAATGATTTAATTGAACAAAGTTTGATAATTGTTGATAATTCTTTAGATTTTTCTAAATATAATTTAAAAACTATTCCTGTTAATACAAAAATATTCAGTTTAGATTTAGAATCTCATTTACAGTTAAATGATCTAAATATATCTCATGAAAAACTTGATTTGTACTTAAGCTCTGATGATAAAGTTTTGATTGAAAATTTTTCTTTGAAAATGTCACTTGAATGGTATAAAATTCCTAAAATTAATGAATTATTAAAATTTGATCAATTAAATTTAGGAAGTTTATTTGAACAAGATTTTTATTTTTATTTATTAAAAAAATTAAAATTTTTGTTTACTTTAATAAGATTATCCGATAAAATATCTTCTAGAAGTATAATTTCTTCATCAAAAGTAATTTCAGTTCTAAAATTTTTAGATAATTCAAAATCTTTTACAGTAATAGATTCAATTTCAAAAGATAATTCTAATTCTAGTTTAGATAAAATTAGTCTACCAATTAATATTCTTGGTCAAAATAGAACATTTTCATTTTCATATAATAAAACACTAAAAATTATTAAAACTATAGAATCTATTACGTCTAGATTTTTTAATTTAAAATTAAATTTAAAAAACTCCCAAAAAAACCCATATATTTTATTCCTTGATTTAAATCCTATTCCATATAGAAATCTTTTAAATTTTCTAAATCAAAAAAATAAACAAATTATTTTTTCAAATGAAATAGTAACTGTATCCTGGAAAAAATCTCAAATAGATATTCTTAAAAAAACTAATTCAAAGATATTTGGATGGCATGATTTTAAAAATAAACAAACTTCTTCTAAAATTTCTAAAAATAAAAAAATTATTAAAAGTAATATTGGTCAAATTTTTTCTAATGATAATTTTGAAAACTTTTTCATTTTTGAGGGTCATTCATTTTGGGAAATTATTAAAAATGAGTTTATTCCGTTTTGTATGTCTAGATTTGATAAATCTCTTGAATTATTAGAATTTGTAAAATATTTTTTTACTAAATTTAATATTGAATCTATTGTTGTTCTCTATCACAATTCTCTAGAAAATAAAATTGTATTTCATATCGCAGAAAAAATGAATATTCAATGTTTTCGATTACAGCATGGAATGGATCCTTTTGGTTCAATGGAAGAAAGAATGTTTCCTCTTAATTATCCTTCATCTCATTTGAAACATTTACTATGGAGCAAAAATTTTCAAAAATATTTATCTAAATTAGGATTAAATGAAAATAATTCAACTGTTATTGGAAGTTCAAGATATGATGACTTGTTTAAATTACAACCAAAAAATAAATCTAATAAAATTTTATTACTTTCTACATTTTTGAATAATACTTGGGGTATAAATGGATATGATTCTAACTTTTTAGATCTTCATAAAGAAAATTTTTTCAAAATATGTAAAATTGTAGATTCTATTGTGAATAAACAACTAATGATCAAATTACACCCCTCAATGGAAATTCAATACTCTATAAAACCAATTTTAAATAATATTAATCCAAATATTCCAATTTATAGAACTCAGGAACTTTCAAATTTATTAGCAGATTCGGAAGTTGTAATTTGCATGGATCATTCTACATCTCTAATAGAAGCTATGATTTTAAAAAAACCTACAATTACTTTTATGACTGATTCATCTTGGTATGAAAATGATTCTATTATTACAAGTGGAGCAACTTTAGCCGTTAATTCTTTGGAGGCTTTTGAAAAATCTCTTAATCGTGTTCTTTTTGATTTTAATTTTAGAAATGAACTAATTGAAAGAGGAACAGAATATGTAACCAATAATTTAGAAAATATGGGTAATGCATCTACATCAATTGGTAAATTATTGATTTCTAAATCATCTGAATAAATTTTTAATTTTACTCGTTTTTTGCAACAAATTTTGTAACGTATATAAAATATCCAAGTTCAGCTAAATATGCCAAAATCATTGCAAAAGATACACCATAAATTCCATATGTATCTTTTAGAATAATTATTCCTGATAGTTGTACAACGACAAAAATCATTGAACCAATTAGCATAAACTTTGGTTTTTCTGAAGCAAGAAATGTTGAAATATACATTATACATATTGTTGATGGAATAATTGAGAAACTAAGAATTTGAACAATTAATACTGATTCAGTAAATTCTGGAAATAATAATGGAACAAAAAATGGTGCTACTATTGCACCAGATATTGCTAAAATTCCTGAAATTACAACTGCTAAAATTTTTATTTTTACTGTGGATGTTCCACTAGAATCATGTGTAAGAACATATTGATACATTGCCACTGGTATTATATTTAAAATTACTATAAATTGAATACCTAGTTGATAGTTTCCTAATAATGTAAATCCTAAGATTGGAGCAATAACTAATTTATCTAAATAACCTCGCGTTAAGGTACTAAGATCCATAAGATATATGCTAAATAGAGTTTTAAATTTTAATTTTAAAAATGAATAATTAATTGGTTCACGAAAGTCTCTGTAAATTATAAAAGTAAATGGAAGAAATGATAATGCTATTCCAATAATTACTCCAACTGCTCCAAAAATAAAATATAATGGAATTGCTATACCAACCATTAAAATTCTTTGCAAAATCAAATATTTTGCATAATTTACATATGATTTTTTTCCAAGAAGATCTGTTACAACTAATGTAAAAATAACAAGTCCTATAGTATAAATACTCATTCCAAAATTTTCAAACATTAAAAATAAAATTATGGAACCTATTATGCTAATAGTAAATGTAATTACAAAAAATAATGATCTAACTTTTTTACCTTTTGCAACAAATACCACCATTGAATTTCCTGCACCAAATAGAGATATGGATGCCACAATTACTGAAATACCAATTAAATAACTTACTTGACCATATTCTTCTGGACCCATCAATGAGGCCATATACATCCAAAATAATCCTCCTATGACATTTGTTATGAGACTTGCAGAGCTTAAAATTGATAGATCCTTTAATTGTATAATACTATTTTTTATTTTATTCCAATTATCAGACATTTCTATTTTTGATTAATAATTTATGATTTAATTGATCTATTATGGTTTGATAATCCACATACTTTTAGTTTCATGCGCTTTAGATTTCTCAGCATCAGTTAAAAGTATCTCTTCTAATTTCTCTTTCTCACGTATACCTATTATCTTATGTTTTGAAGATATTTTTAAGGCTAATTCTTTAATCTTAAATTTTTTCATTTTTGGTATTATGATTTCACCTGTATTGATCATAAATAATGATTCTAAAATAAAATTACTGGCATCATCAATATGCATAAAATATCTTTTCATTAATGGATCCGTTATGGATAATGGTTTCTTTTCATTTTTTTCTTCTTCCCAAATTTCAAAAACATTTCCTCTACTTTCTATAATATTTCCAAGTCTAATTGTTCCAAATTTAGTAGGTTGTAAATTTATTCCTGCCCATGATACTAATTTTTCAGATAAAAGTTTTGTAGCTCCATAAAGTGTTGTTGGTTTTACAGCTTTATCTGTACTGATGTTAAGAAACCTCTTTGGTTTATTTTTCATTGACATTTTAATTAAATTAACAAGTCCATTTGTGTTTACATCAATTGTTTCAATTGGATTATACTCTGTAATTTCAATATTTTTTAATGCTGCAGCATGAATTATAAAATCAACTCCTTTAGCTGCTAATTCTAATCTTTCCTTATCTAAAATACTTCCTAAAAGAAATCTTATTTTTTTATTATTCAATGAACGTTTTAATTTAAACATAGAATATTCATCAGTATCTAATACTCTAATTGATTTAACAGGATATTCTAATAATTTTTTCACTAAATATGATCCTATGCTGCCAGAACCACCTGTGATTAAAATTATCTTATTTTTTAATTCTTTTTTCAATTTAATGTTGTTCATATATTCTTACTATGATATTTTTCCTTTATTTTACACTTTAATTTATGATCTTTTACCATAATCTATTAATTCATTCTTTTTGTAAATTTAGCATGACTACAGTTGCGATAATTCAAGCCCGTATGGGTTCTAATCGACTTCCAGGAAAAACTATGAAAGATCTTTGTGGAAAACCAATACTTCATCATATTGTTGATTTTTTAAAATTTTCAAAAATGATTGAAAAAATTGTTATTGCAACAACTAATTTAGAAGAAGATGATATAATAGATTCATTAGCAAAAAAACTAAAAATTGAATGTTTTAGGGGTGATTCAGAAAATGTTTTAGAAAGATTTTACAAATGTGCCAAAAAATTTGATGCAAATTTAATAATTAGATTAACTGCAGATAATCCATTAATTGATGTAAAAATAATTGATGAATTAATAGATACATGTAAAAATTTAAACTATGATTATGTGTCAAATTGTTTACATCCTACATATCCTTATGGTTTTTCAACTTGTGAAGTTATTACATTTTCAACATTAACTAAACTTTATCAAAATCAAAAAGATTCTAAAAGTCTTGAACATGTTACATCTTTTATTATCGAAAACCCACATTTGTTTAATGTATCTGAAATTAAAGCACCTGATAATCTCTCCAGACCTACTTGGAAATTATCTGTAGATACAATTGACGATTATTATAAAATGCAAAAAATATTTATAAATTTATACAAAGAACATTCTTTTATTGATTATGAGTTATTAGTAAAATTTTTAGATAACAATAAACAAATTGTTGAATCTAATTTTAAAAATAATTGATTATATGCAGCTAGATTCTTCTTATAATTATGAAAGTCCCATATTTTCAACCTTGGATAACTGACAATGATAAAAAAAATGTGATTAAGGCATTAAGTCAAAGGTGGCTTACGAATGGCCCATTTTTATCAAAATTTGAAAATAAATTTCAAGATTACATTCATTCAAAATATGCATTAGGTGTAGGAAGTGCTACTCATGCACTTCATCTGTCTAATCGTGCACTAGGAATTGGTCCTGGCGATGAAGTAATCGTACCTACGTTTACCTTTGCAGCAACTGCAAATTCAGTATTATATTGTGGGGCTAAAGTAATTTTAGCTGATATAGATCCTTTCACATTTAACATTTCTCCAAAATCCATTAAGAATTTAATTACTAAGAAAACTAAGGCTATTATTCCAGTACACTATGGTGGACAATCTTGTGATATGGATGAAATAATGTCTATTGCAAAAAAAAATAAATTAAAAGTAATAGAAGACTGTGCCCATTCATTAGGATCTAAATTTGATAATTCTTTTTGTGGAAATATTGGAGATGTTGGTTGTTTTAGCTTTTATCCTACAAAAATTATTACTACAGGTGAAGGAGGAATGATTACTACAAATAGAAATAATCTATTAAAAAAATTTAAACAACTTCGTTCTCAAGGTATGGATATTACTCCCAATCAAAGAGAAAAATTAATTCAATGGAAATATGATGTTGTTGATTTAGGTTATAATTATAGATTAGATGAAATTCGTTCATCTCTTGGATTGTCTCAACTTAATAGAATAAAGAATATTAATAAATTAAGAATAAAAATTGCTAATAAATATAATAAATTACTTAAAAATATAAAAGGAATTTTATTACCTGTTATCAAATCCCATAGAAATCATATATTTCATCTCTATTCAATAAAAATAGAAAAAGAATATTATTTACAACGTGATGAATTATTTAAAAAATTATATGATAAAGGTATTGGAACTAGTGTACAATATTACCCTCTTCATTTAATGTCTTATAATAAAAATAAATATAATAATTTAGATTTTCCAGTTGCAAATAAAATAAAGAATGAAATTCTATGCTTACCTATATTTCCTACAATGACTGAAAAACAAATTCAATATGTTGTATCTAATTTAATTAATTGATTTTGTATTAACTAATTTTCTTATTTCATTTACTATTATTTTAGACCCTGAATTTATGTTGGGATCTTTTTTGATTGTTAAATTAATTTTATTTTCAATAACACTAGTTAGATATTCATCAATTTTTTTTGATGTATTTTTATTAATCATGCCTAGATTTTTGGCAATTTTCTTTTTTTCCCACTCTTTTGCAGTAATTACTTGATGTTTATTTTGACAAATAATCGCAAATGGTACGTTCATTTTAGCAAATTCATAAGTTGTAAGTCCACCAGAACATAATCCAAATTTACTTTCAGCCATATTTTCAAACATCTTTGAAGTTTGTCCCTTTATTGTGATTTCTTTTGGATATTTTTTTGATATTTTTTTAATTTTTTGAGTTTTTTTTGTACCAGGTCCTAATATTATCAATATTTTTATCTTTTTTTGTATTTTCCCCCAACATTCTAAAAATAATTCAATAATATTATTTTCATCATACCCTCCAAATGTTATTAGTAAATCATATTTCTTTTTTCTAATTTTTTGTACTTCAAATCGTTTATCTAATATTTGATATTTTGGACCTAACAAACACTTAGTTTTAGATTTATTATGAGTAATTTTATTTTGATAACCTACAAATCCATTAATAAGTAAATCAACTGGAAATTCCTTTTTTTTTAAATCTGCAATATAGACTGTTTTGGTAATTTGATTTATTTCTTTTAATATTTTTTTATTAATTTTATATTTATCAAAAATAACTATATCTATAGATTTTTTTTTAATAATTTTAATTAGTTCTATAATCTCTTCATTTGCATTAATATTTTTTTTTAAATTAAAAATATTTTTAAAATTATTTTTAATTAATATTTTTTTTACTTGACCGTAATCTTCAATTTCAAAAAATATTTTATTATTTGAAATTTTTTTAGCTAAATTAATACATCTATACACATGACCAAATCCTAATTCTTTATTTGGAGCAATTCCACCAGAAGTTTTAAAAAGTATATTGATTTTATTTAAAGATAATTCTACTCACCTCCTAGATTTTATTCAATATTTTCCCATTTAATAGATTCATCTTTAGCAATTGATTTTTTTGTAATTTTACCTATGACTGATTTTATGAATTTTGGCTCTATACCTTTTGCTGGTCTTTTAATATTTATCATATTTTGTTTTATTTTAACATTTTTTGGTATTGCTACATTTGAAGTAATACTTCTTCTTGCATGAATAATGTTTTCAAATTCAGATGATTGACATTGTTTTTTACCATCACCTAAACTTTCTTCAATTATTCTTATTTTTTTTATCATGTTTTTAAATTCTATAGGATTTGCAGATAGCATATGATCCGGACCGTTCATTCTTTTACTTATAGTGAAATGTTTTTCAATAATTTTTGCTCCAATAGATACAGCAATTAATGGTATCAACAAATCATTTCCATTATCTGAATAACCTATAGGTACATCAAAAGTATTTTTTAAAGTTAGAATCGCTCTCAAATTTGTATCCGAATATGGTGGAGGATATGCTGATACACTATGTAAAATTGAAATTTTATTATTTTTTTGCGATTTTATTGCTTTCATTGCATCCCTAATTTCTTTAATCGTTCCCATTCCAGTAGAAATTATCATTGGCTTATTTTTTGAACTTGCATATTTTATTAATGGAATATGAGTTAAATCTCCTGAAGCAATTTTAAAAACTGGAGTTTTTAATCTATGCAAAATATCCACTGCATCTTCACTAAATGGTGTGGATAAGAAAATTATGTTATGTTTCTTAGCAAAATCTGAAATTTCACCAAATTGACTTTCATTTAATTCCAATTTTTTAAATAATTTATAATATTTTGATTTAACAGATGTTAAATCTGATGCAGTAAAAGTTTGAAATTTTATTGCATCTGCACCACTCTCTGAAGCTTTTTTGATCATTTTTTTTGCTATTTTTATATTACCATTATGGTTGATTCCTCCCTCTGCAATTATGAATGTAGGATTGTTATCTCCAATTTCTTTATTTTTTATTTTAAAATTCATAATTATATTACGTTTGAAGTATTGATATAGATTAGTATTACTGACTGATTAAATGGAAATAACTTTATTATATTAAATTTTTTATAAAAATAAATTATTAAATATTGAAATTTGTAAATTATCATTTTGTTTTATGTATATTCTATTTTTACAATTAAGATATTTTTAGGCTTATGATTAGAAAAAAATAAACGTGTGACTTCTAAGTAATATTATGGTTATTTCGCTAAAAAAAGCAATTCAATCTGATTGGAATTTCATTTTGGAATTGAGAAATAGTGATTTTCAATATTTTTATGAACAAAATGAACCTATTTCAAGAGAAAATCATTACAAATACTTGGAAAATCACACTAGTAAATCTAATTTCTATCATTGGATTATTTTATCTGATGAAAAAAGTGTTGGGTATATACGAATTTTAAATCATGATGTTGGAATAATGATTCAGAAGGAATATCAGAATAAAGGTTTTGCATCTATAGCATTAGCATTGTTAGAAAAAGAAGCTAAGAATTTGAGAATAAAAAAGCTGATTGCATTAATTCATCCTAAAAATATTGGTAGCGAGAAAATTTTTAAAAATAATGGTTATAATTTAAAATTGTTACAATTAGAAAAAGTTATCAAATGAAACTTTATGTTATATTAAATTCTATATTAAATAATGATTTTTTGTATTAAAAATAATTTTTTATGATATTTTGATATTTAATATCCCTAATCTTTGAATTCTTATATTGGTAAGTAGTTTATCTAAATTAGAATCATAAAATGAAAATTTGTAAACGATGTATTCAGCCTGATACTAGACCTGGAATTTTTTTTAATGATCATGGGATATGTGGTGCTTGTTTATGGGAAGAAGAGAAACTATCTATTGATTGGAAATTAAGAGAAGAAGAATTAAAAAAGATAATTGACTGGGCTAAAGAACATAACCAAATTTATGATTGTGTTATTGGAATTAGTGGAGGTAAAGATAGTACAAAACAAGCACTAACAGCTAGAGATAGATTTGGATTACGATGCTTGTTAGTAAATAGTGAACCTGAAAATATAACAGATCTAGGTAGAAAAAATATAGAAAATCTAAAAAATCTTGGATTTGATATAATTTCGATTAGACCAAATCCGTTAACTATGAAAAAATTAATTAAAAAAGATTTTTTTGAACACCTAAATCCTGCTAAAATTACTGAATTCTCTTTATGGGCATCCACATACATTGTTGCAGAAAAATTTAATATTCCATTAATTATACAGGGTGAAAATTCTGCACTAACATTGGGTGTTAGTTTAACAGGTCAAAGTGAAGATGATAATGCTTTGAATGTAGATATGCAAAATACTTTAAAATCTGGATGGCAAGAATATCTTAAAGACGATATAACCGAAAAAGATTTGTTTCTTTTTCATTATGATAAAAAAATATTAGAAAAAAAAGGTATACGCGCAATTTGGATACAATATTATCTAAAAGAGTGGTCACAATACGAAAATGCAGAATTTTCAAAAAAATATGGTTTCAAATGGAGAGATGAAGATTTTGATCGTGATTCAATTGGAACTTATTGCCCCTATTTCCAATTAGATACAGATCTCACTCAAGTAAATCAAATGCATAAATTTGTAAAATTTGGATTTGGACAATGCATGGATCATGTTTGTTATGATATAAGGGATGGACGAATGTCCCGAAAAGAAGGCATTGAATTAGTAAAAAAATTTGATGGTAAATGTGGTGAAAATTATATCCAAAAATTTATTGATTATATTCAAATTTCATCAAAAGAATATTGGGATGTTGTTAATAGTTTTAGAGGCGAAACATGGATTAAAAAAGAAAATGGAGAATGGCACAACAAGATTTGGGATTTATTAGATTCTGAATATAAAAATTTATGATTTAATTATTAGTTACTGTAGATGATGTATTATTATTTTTATTCTTATGGCTTCACCATTAAAAAATTTAAACTAAATATTACTCACTTAGATTACCTAATTTATTTTTAATATATTTAATTGATTTTACAGGAGTTGGATCAATATTTGTTAAAACCGCCTTATAGATTGAAACATAATCCAACAAATAAATTAAATTAATAATTTTTGAAAGAATGTTGCCTTTAACAGAAAATATTTCAATATATTCAATATTTTTTTCATTAAAATAATCTTTTATAATCAACCATCTTTCTTTTGTTTTTATATTATCATCTTGCCCTTGTAATAAGATCGGTTGAATTTTTGATGTTTTTTCCCATGCAACAATTCCGTTATGAGAAGATTCAATAACATCTTCAATTATTGTATGTAATTTTGCATTTTCTTGTAATGAATTTTTAAATCTTATAGCAGCTGTATTTAATCCCCAGGGATAATAAATTATTGGAATTTCCGTAATCCATTTAGCAAAATTTAATGCTAAATTATCGTTAGAAATATTATTTGATGAAATATTATTTCTAACTCTTTCCATTTCTTCAATAGATTCAATGATTTTTTTATCTGAAATTTGTAGTATCGGTTTAAGTATTTTCAATAAAGAATAAAAATATTTTACAAATGATGAACGTGGAGAGTGTATCTCAGAAATTTTCCAAAAATCTATTTCATTATTTTCACAAAACTTCTCCATTTCTCCTCCTGAAGATAAAGCCATAATTTTACAATCTTTCTGTTTTGCTGCTTTTAAAATAGAAAGAGTTTCAATAGTGTTTCCTGAAATACTTATGGTTATAACTAATGATTTTGAGTCAACAGTATTTGGTAATACATATCCCTTAACAACTGATACAAAAATTTTTGTTTCTGACAAAATACTGGAAAAAGCATCACCAATAGCACCTGAACCGCCCATACCTGCAAATACTATGTGATTTATTCCATCAAAATTAATTGTTTTTTGAATATTTTCAAATGATTTTCTAGCAATTTCTGGCCATATGTCATAAGCAGCATACATCTTTTGTGAGTCATATTTTTCTAAAGTAGAAATATCCAATGTTTATAATTTAACATCTACAATAAAATATCTATCTACACTATAGTGTATCCATTGGTTTTTAAAAACCTAAATTTTTTATTATTATATGCAAAATGTAACTAGTTTACGTACAGTAGAGTGGAAAGATAATAAAGTGATAATGATTGAACAAACCAAATTGCCTAATGAACTTGTATTTGTAGAATATGATGATTTTAACCAAGTTGCAAATGCAATTAAGACTTTGATAGTTAGAGGTGCACCTGCAATTGGAGTATCTGGTGCATTTGGATTGGGATTAGCTGTATTACAAAGCAAGGCAACAACAAAAGAAGAATTACTATCAGACTTGGAAGATGCAAGAAAAATTCTCTTTGCAACAAGACCTACTGCAGTAAATTTGGGTTGGGGATTAGAAAAAATAATGAATATTGCAAAAACTGGAGAAACAGTTGAACAAATTATAGAACTAGTAATTTCAACTGCTAAAAAAATGGCAGATGAAGATATTGAGATTAACAAAGCTATGGGAAAGAATGGTTCGGTTCTTTTTGATGACAATGATACAATAATGACTCATTGTAATGCTGGTGCTTTAGCTACAGTAGCATATGGAACTGCACTAGGTGTAATTAGGGCAACTAGAGAGAGAGGAAAAAATGTAAAAGTAATAGCTACTGAGACAAGACCAATTCAACAAGGATCACGATTAACAGCATTTGAATTAAAACATGATGGATTTGATGTTAGTTTAATTCCTGATACGGCAGTAGGTTATTCAATGGCAAATGGTTTAGTGAATAAGGTTATAGTTGGAGCAGATAGAATTGTAAAAACTGGTCATGTCTTTAACAAAATTGGAACTTATCAGGTAGCTACTATGGCAAAACAACATGGAATTCCATTTTATGTTGCAGCACCATTATCCACAATTGATATGGAAACTAACGCAGAAGATGTTATCATTGAAATGCGGAATGGAAGTGAAGTTACAGGGATTGGTGATAAAAAAACTGCTCCTGATGGTATTA
>Ga0209402_10001410_pt1 | contig 26276 bp, 27 predicted proteins | sample ArcticOcean_MG_C_3_FD_187437 | JGI IMG/M metagenome (GOLD analysis project Ga0209402, IMG submission 187437) | Marine microbial communities from western Arctic Ocean - ArcticOcean_MG_CB8_126 (SPAdes) (version 2) | ecosystem: Environmental > Aquatic > Marine > Oceanic | place: Arctic Ocean... | reverse complement strand
GTCACTTCATCAGCCATAAATCACCCCACATTGGCTTAAAGATTATTCCTGTTCTATCTGGCGTAATCTGGCCGGCAGTTTTGGTTGCCGCAACATGGCGTAGACCACTGCAGACGCAGCGGCGGCGACCAGGGAGACCACCAAAGGCAGATCGTAGTTGGTGTGTTGGTCGAACCACCATCCAGTTGCGAAGGGGACTGACAGCAGGGCCCAACTGTAGCTCATGTTGATTATTCCCCGCAGTGTGGCGTAATGGTTCCGCCCAAAATAGTTGCCAATCACTCCCCAGTTGACCGGCGTAATACCCTCCGACAAACCCATGATTACTGCTGATACGGCCAAAATCATCAGGCCGTCGGACGATAGCAACAAAACCAGTCCCAGCGCGTAGAGAACCATGCCGCCGCCGAGGATTATCTGTGCCGGCACTCGATCTCCAAAATAACCAACTATTAATTTGGACGGCACATTCATCCCCAGACGCAGGGTGAAGAACAACGCCGCAATGGACGTATCAAAATCCTTCCACTCTAGTATCGCCACGTAATGTAGGTCGATGCCAACTCGAGATACCTGCCGCAATACCGTGCCCATAAGAAGGTACCAATATGACGACGTGCGCAACGCCTCACGCACGGTGAATTCCGCTCCGGCATAGTAGCTTCGCAGCCGCTGTAAGTCGGCGGGGCTGGAGACGGACGGGCTTGATGCTCCGGGTGTCTCCCTCGCCGCTTTAACGTCAGCCTCTTTCGCGCCGTCGGGCAACAACCCCATGCTCTCCGGTGATTCCTTTAAAAACGGCATCAGCGGCAGAATGACCAACAAATAAGCTCCGGCTCCCATCAGGGCGGCGACCCGCCAGTCATAGATCGCGATAATCAGGGTCATGAGCGGTATCAGAAGAGTGGATCCCAGGTTTCCCGACGCCTCCCGCACCGACATAGCGCGTACTCGGTAACGGCTGAACCAGGTCACCACCAAGGCAGTGGCCGAGTCTTGAAAGGCCATCGTAGCTCCGAATGCCACAAACCCCAGGTAGGCAAAAGCGAACACCCAAACGTTCTGGGCAAAGGAAAAAATAATAAACCCGATCCCGGCCAATATGGTGCCAATCACCATTATTCGTTTAGCGCCCAGCCGATCAACCAGGTAGCCAACAAACGGTCCGGCCACTGCGCCTTCTGAGCGGCCCAAAGAGAACACCAGCGACGTGGTGGCGCGGTTCAGCCCCAATGACGCTCCCACTGGGATTAAGAACAACGCCGGCCCTTTGTCGAAGAAGGCGTTATTCATGGCCGCCATCACGCTGATCAGACCCAATACCCACCAGCCGTAGAAGAACCGACCGAAGAAGAAGCGACCTAGTCCTTGTCCCAAAGAATTTGTGGACGTGTTTATTTCAGGTTTGTCTGGAGTCATGGATCGTTGAAGGAATCACGCCGGTAAAACAACATACCGATTCTAGATACTGTAGGACGGCAGTATCGCACAAGTGGCGGTTGCGGCGCGCGAAGACAACGTCTGGTTTCCTGGAATAAGTCCAGCAAGTAAAATATTATCGAATACCGGGGAGGAGGAACGGCAATGGCTTATAACAAGAAGTTGGCGGAACGGGTCCGGGCCGTGTTCGAACTCGAACCCAACTGTACGGAGCGGAAGATGTTTGGCGGCCTCTGCTTTATGGTTGGTCGGAACATGGCAGTGGGTATAACAGGGGATGACCTGATGGTACGGCCCGGTCCAATCAATTTTGAGGCTGCGTTATCTTTGCCCCACGCCCGGCCAATGGATTTCACCGGAAGGCCCATGAAGGGGCTTGTCTACGTGGAGTCTGAGGGATTTGCAACTAACACCGGTCTGGCTGCATGGGTAGAACGCGGCGCCGCCTACGCTCGTTCTCTCCCCGCAAAGTAATCTTGTTCGTAGTCTCGTTTCGGTTTTATATAGGCGTATATCGCTGGTGCTATACTAGCCTCACTTCCCCCTGTGAATACCCAAGATTGTATTAGTTTTTGTTTCTGAGAGGTTGCTATGGATTTCGGCGCAATGATGTTTTCAACTGATTACTCCATTCGTCCCGATGATCTGGCCAGGATGCTGGAGGACCGTGGTTTTGAATCCATGTGGGTCCCGGAGCACACCCACATCCCGGCCGAGCGCACCAGTCCTTGGCCAGGTGGCCCTGACCTTCCCAAAGATTACTGGCATACCTATGACCCATTTGTCGCTCTGACCGCAGCAGCGGCAGTGACCACTGACCTGAAGTTAGGCACGGGTGTCTGTTTAATGATTGAGCGTGACCCAATCACAACTGCCAAAGAAATCGCCAGCTTGGATATGCTCTCCAGAGGTCGGTTTATATTTGGCGTTGGCGGTGGTTGGAACGCCGAAGAAATGAGGAACCACGGCACCAACTACCGAAGTCGCTGGCGAATCCTCCGGGAAAAGATACTGGCCATGAAGGAAATCTGGACGCAAGAAGAGGCTGAATTCCACGGCGACCACGTGAATTTCGACAAGATGTGGGCCTATCCCAAACCGGTGCAACGCCCGCACCCACCAATTCTCATGGGCGGAGATGGCCCCACTACATTTGACCGAGTTGTGGAGTACTGCGACGGCTGGATGCCCATTGGCGGGCGTGGTTCCGGCGGGGTCAGCCTAGGAGAGAAAATCGTCCTGTTGAAGAAACAGGCTGAGGAAGCCGGTCGAGACCCCGACTCCTTGAACATCACCAGCTTTGGCATACGCCCCGACCCGGACTTGATCGCACGATTGCAGGAAGCCGGTGTGAACCGGGTGATTTTCACCCTGCCATCTCAAGAACAGGCTGAGGTTACGCCGCTGATTGACGAGTGTACCAAGCTCATTTCCTAGTCAGCCAGGTGAAATAATCAAATCGTCAGTCTGAACAACCAAGCAGACCAAAGAGGCCCGCTGTTCGCTCCAAATGGGGACCATCGGGCCTCTTTATGTTCAATCAAGGACATCATATAAGGACGATAATGTAGGCCATATGGCCCGACTAACACGGCCCAATCAACACTTGGGATTAAATTGCCCAGAAGCTAAGCTTGGATCTGAAGCACCTAAGTAAATAGAGAACTTAATGCGGTGGGGGTGCTGATATGGCTACCAATAAAATAGAGAGCGTTAAACCCTAATGCGCGATGATGGGGTGTAACCGCCCGGTCTACCGAGTTTTGGCCATCGCCCCTGGTACAGTCGTCGATCTCTGCGCTGAGCATTAGGCAGAGGAAAAGAACAACCTGGATATTAAGAAGGCGGCCTAGACCAACTGACAACACGGGAAAACCAAAGAACGGCACCAATCAGCCGCTAAAATAGCCCTCCCACCTATCAGCGCCCCCCGTCCGCCCTGGACTTGGGGGCGCTTTCTTTTGTTTTGCTACTCGCCAATCTTCTTATTCAGCGGCAATAAGGTAAATATGACGGCGGCCAAGGCGAATAGCGCCGCCACGTAATATAGGCCAGCCTGGAATCCCCACACCTCGTAGAGCCCTCCGGCAATCAGCGGAGAGACCGCCGCCATCAGGAAGCTGACAAAGGACACAACCCCTAGTCCGATTGTGGCCTCCTCACGGCCCAGTACATCAAACAACGCCGCCGTTAGAATCGGTTGGTCTGGGTACAGGAACAAGCCCAACAAAGCAATCGTAATGGTCAAAGATACGCCGTCATTGAACCCAACCATCAATAGCGTTAGCACGCAGGACCAAATCAATCCCGGCACCAGCACCTGCTTGCGCCCGAACTTGTCAGATATCATCCCGGCCACTGGTTTTGCCAGCAGTCCAACCGCAATCAACAGTGCAATGTGAAACCCTCGATCGAACACTGCCAAGTCCAAGTCGTTGCCCAGATACAAGGCCAGCAACGTGACCACGGCACCCAGAGCCATTGAGCGCAGCCCCCTCACCGCAGTCATACCCTGCAGCAACCGACTTTTAAACAACATCTTGGTCATGGCAAGTCGCTCGGCCAGGCCAGCGACTTTGGCGTCGTCTTCTCTCACGTCACCAATTCCCTTGAAGACCCAGACAGCCATGAAAGCCATGAAGAATGGCGCAATGGCATAGATACTGAGAATACCGCGCCAGCCCAGCACCAGGAGCAGCGCTCCGGTTATCAGCGGTCCGGCCACGTCACCGACGCTGCCACCCACACCGTGGAAGGACAACATGGTGCCTCGACGACTGGCAAAGTGGTGCGAAAGTGAAGCCGCGGCTGGTAAATGCCACAGCGAGTGGGAGACCGAAACAACGGCCACTCCAATCAGCAGTAAAACGTAGGCAGGGGATATTCCCATCAGTAGTGACCCAAATCCCGACGCGCCGATACAAATCCCCAACAGCCATCCCCACCACTTGCGCAACATGCCAACTAGCACGCCACCGGGCAACGTGATCAGCCCAGAGGTCAATTCCTTCACAGCCTGGATGCCACCCACTCCCACACCATTCAGGCCAAAGGTTTGCTGGATCTCCGGGACCAGTACCACGAAGCTCTGCAGTATCCAGTGGAAACCCACGTGACCAACGGCCAATGCAGTGACCATTACCCGTGCAGTGAACCGCACGTTTTGCTTTTCGCTGGGTGTTATCTCAGATGCCGCCATAGCTATGCCTCAAACCTACGTTCAAATCTATTTTTATGGACGCAAGGTTAAAAATCCTCGTTGAGTATATCCAGACCAACAAGTACAAGCTATCGACATGCAGACAGAAAATACCTCAAACAGGACAAACATGCATTCTGAGGAACATGACTCCTATTGAGAGGACATTGACCAGATGGTGGTGGTCCGGGCGTCTGGGTATATGTCGAATAGCCACTGGCACGGCCGAGGCCAGTTGGTTTACGCCTGCGCAGGCTTAGTGGAAGTAACGGCCAAACAGGGAGTGTGGGTTGTCCCGCAGCACCACGGGGTTTGGATTCCGGCAAGGGTGGAACACCAGATATAATCTCCAGGTCCATTTTCCATGCGCAGCGTCTAGACTGGTGAGTTGGGGCTATAGGTCTTCTGGCGGTAAGAAGGCGTTGGGAACGATGGCGCTGCCTTGTCCCACTCCAGTGGTGTTGCCCTTCTGGTTGGTTACTTCAATGTTCACCGAGACACGGCTACCATTGGCTTCTTTGGTGGTGCCGGAGACTTTGCCGGTGAAAGTGATCTTGTCGCCGGGGCGGACCGGCCGCAGGAATCTGATGTCCACGGTGCCTGTGTGGTTGAACACCTCAGGGCCAAAGTGCCGGCGCAGCATCTCAATGGCGAAGGTAAGAGACATTCGACCTGAGGCTACTGTGCCCTCCGTGCCAAGCACTTCTTTAGCGGCGGCTTCGTCGGTGAATTGGGACGGGCCAGTGTGTCCGGAACTGCCTTCAAAAAGGTTGATGGCTTCCTGAGTCATCTCTTTTACCAAGGGCGTAATGTCATCGCCCTCTTCGTAACTTCTAATTACCCTCCCCATTTCTTGCCCACCTCCGATGGTTGCTTGAGTTCATGAGTGATAACGCGATCGATGAGTTTTCCGTCTTCGTCAACGGACACAGCCTCGGTCACGATATAGTTCTTGCCGCGTCTCAGATATTTGTCCGCAATCCAAGCGGTCACGGTCAGTTTCTTGCCGGCCTTTGGGGGGTTGTAGCAATGGAAGGCACAACGAGCGTTTACCGACCCGGCGTCGGTATATCTGTCGTTGTACTGGCGTACGTCCACTTTGTGGGCGATGGTCGGAAAGCTCGCTTCCGGGTCCATCACTCCCTTCCGGTAGGTGTCGATCATCTCTCGAGTCAGCAGATATTCAAACTTCTCGAATGTCTCGCCAACCTCTAGTGCGTCCCAGTCCAATTCGATCTTGTTTTCAGCCTCGGCCATGTTGAATGCGTCCTCTCTGGCGAATCTGGCGCCAATATTATGCTTGGCACCCGCATTATACATTTTGCGGATCAAATGTTGCTTGATAACCCCGACAGTAACTACGGTTGGCTGGTTTTGGGAGACGAGACCGAAAACCGCATCTCAAAACGCTTTGATAGCAGCGAGAATGAAACGGAAGCAAACCGACCAGTTCTGACGATTAAATACCCAATCAGCTAACTCTAGGTTTGTTAAGGACGCACAAATCCCAGATTATCGCGCAGAGTGCCTTCCGTGTATTCCTCTCGGAACAACCCGCGGAGTTGTAACTCTGGGACCACAAGATTGACGAAGTCTTCATAGGCGCCAGGCATGTGAGTGGCGGCAAGAACAAAGCCGTCACAGGCTTCGGCCTGGAACCAAGACTCCATCTGATCGACAACTTGGGCCGGGGTGCCCGTGAACAACGGAAGTTCGCGGAGGGTGCCTCGGCCCGACCATTTTATGAAGTCATTCACGCTTGGGTTGGGCGTGCCACTCAGTTCAATCACCCGGTCCAAGAACCCTCTCAGGCCGGTCATAGACGCCAGCATTTCGTCGGACAGCGGCTCGTCTACCGGATGCTGCGAAAAATCGTAATTGAATACCTCGGAGAGCAGGGTCAATGAGTCTGTCTGGTTGGCCAGGTTTTCGATGAACTCCAGTTTCTGTTGTGCTTTTTCTGGCGTTTCGTCCACCACAACATAGACTGCCGGGGCAACACGCACGGCGTTGGGGTCTCGACCTGCCAATGCAGCCCTACGGCGCAAGTCGTCTCGGTAGGTTTTGCAGGCTTCAGGCGTCGGGTAGATTACAAATAGCAATTCACCCCAACGGGCGGCAAACTGACGGCCCCGCTCCGACTGGCCTGCTTGAATCATTACTGGTTGTCCCTGGGGCGGCCTGGGCACGGTCAATGGCCCACGTACTTGGAACCATTCTCCATCATAGTCAACTCGGTGGACTTTCTCCGGGTCGGCAAAACGACCGGTCTGCTTGTCCAACACCACCGCCCCATCCTCCCATGAGTTCCACAGCTCGGCTGTCGCCTGCAAAAAATCATCCGCCACGTCATAGCGGTCGTCGTGTTCTAAATGCTCTGCCACACCAAAATTCTGGGCTTCAGAGTCGTTCAGAGACGTCACCACGTTCCAGGCAGCGCGGCCTTTTGTGAAGTGGTCCAGCGAGGCAAACAGCCGGGCCACATGATAAGGGGAGTAATAGGTGGTGGAATAGGTTGCACCCAGTCCCAAATGCTTGGTGGCCAGGCCCATGGCTGTGATAACTGGCACCAGGTCTAATTTGACCACCCGTATACCGTTCTCAACCGCGTCCGAAAAGGAATCACCAAAGCGGCTCGGCATGGCCAGACGATCATCAATGAAGGCCAAATGAAATTTACCGCGTTCCAGAGTAGTTGAGATGTTCTGGTAAAATTCCAAATCCATGAACCCCGGGTCGGTCTCCGGGTGACGCCATGAGCCAGTGTAATTAGAGCAATTGGAGGCCTGCAAAAAAGCCACCAGCAGCATTTTCCGGTCCGGATTATCGGCCATCTAATAAAACCCTCCCCAGGGTGGTCAAATAAGTGGTCAATTCTGGGTTTGTCCTTCGGAAAGGGTGCCAGAATTTAGCCCCGTATTCATCGACACGGGCCGTACTGGCGTCTTGGCCTTCAATACAATCATGCTGCAGGCTAGGGCAATACCGCCAAATAGCAAAAACACGAAGGTATAACTGCCCCGGCTGTCAAAGAGGATTCCGGCCAGCAACGGACCTGTTGCTTGCCCCAACAACACACCCGTCTCGCTGACGCCCCTGATTCGGCCCAAGGAGTTTCGACCATAATAATTAGCGTACATGATGGAAATTATGACGTTGGACCCGGACGAAACGGAGCCTATCAGCGCTGCGGCGACCAGCGCGCTGGCAGTGCCGTCTACGGTGAGCAGATACATGGTGCTCACACCCAATATTACGAAAACCATAGAATAGGCGTGGCGTGCCTCGATCTTCTCCAACACCCAGCCCCAGCCAACACTGCCAAAAGCTGAAACCAACCAACTAAAGCTGATGGCCACTGCAGCTATGGTCAGGCTCAAGCCTTGGTCACGGTAAAATGCTCCGATATGGACGTTGGTGCCTGTGTTCACACAGAACATGACCATTCCCATGAAGAATAATATCCAGAACGCCTTGGTTCTCATAGCCTCGGTAAGGGTCCACGAATCGTTTTCAGCCGGGCTCATAGATATATTTAACTGAGGGGTCGTCTCGTCAACCCCTGATGGCGACTCGTTCGGGCGTTCGTCATCGGGCAGCAGTCCCATATCCTCCGGTCGTTCCACCACCAGCAACAGCGTTGGCGCCAAGGAGACCACAAAAACCACGAACCCTATGCTCAGCCAGGCAGTCTTCATGCTGAAATGTTCGATCATCTGTGCAGACAGCATGGTGAACACCAGGCCGCCGATAGCTCCGCAGAGGAATATCGCACCGATCGCCCTGCCTCTCTTCTTGACGAACCATCTGGCCGAGACTGTGCTGGCACCGATTGGTGCTGAGGTGTGGAATACTACTCGGGCAGCGGCGAATGCAAGGTAGAAAGTTAGAGGTACGGTTGCCCAGGCCATTGACGTCATTGCCAACCCCAGTATCAACACGCTGATAACCAAAACAGGTCTTGCGCCAAACCGATCTATGGCCCATCCCACAGCTGGGGATAAGACCAAAGCCGCCAGGGCCCCGGCGCTGACCGATCCACTAATCAGTGTGCGACTCCAACCAAACTGTTGCGACAAGGGCAAAATGAAGATTGTGAGTGTGGTGATGTTGGGCGCCATCCGCGCAAAGACGGCGGATCCGGACGCGGTAACGACTACCCATCCGTAATAGAAGGGCAGTATACGCTGTAGTTTTTTTGCTAGAAATAACATCCAGGTTTTTTAGCAAATCCTCATATATTGGAAGATACACGCCAAGTTTGTGCGACAGTCACTAATAAAGTACCTGTAAAACCGGCTTCTTGACTGGGACTGTGGCCTTCAGCGCCACCACGCTGCAAACGAGGGCCATCAGCACAAACACGGTGAAAATCGTACTGTAACCGCCCTGGAGTTCAAAAAGAATCCCAGCTATGACCGGTCCTGTAGCCTGGCCGAGCAGCACCCCAACCTCGCCCACGCCGCGAATCCGACCCAGCGATGTCCGACCAAAATAATTGGCGTACATCACTGACGGCACCACATTCGAGCCCGATGAGATGACGCCGAACAGGGCCGCGGCAAGAAAAACGCCGACTGTGCCACTCACCAACATCAGGTATAAAGTGCTGCCGGCCTGGACCAGAAACATTCCGGAATAGGCGTATCTGGTGGGCACTCGGTCGGTAATCCAGCCCCACGCCATGCTGCCAACGGCCGAGACGGTCCAACTCACACTCACCGCCAACGCCGCGGCGGTTGGCCCCAAACCAACATCGCGGAAGTACGCTCCCATATGGACGCCGATGCTGGTGTGAACGAAATAAGTGGTGAACCCCATGGTCACCATGATCCAAAATGTCCTTGTGTGGATTGCTTCGCCAATGGTCCAAGAGTCGTCATTAGGTTGGCGAATCGGGGGCGACGCGGTGACGGTAGTTGTTTGGCTGAGCGCCTTGTCTGCTTCTTCTGAATCTTCTGATTTTCTCAGTGGTTCTGGCTCGTCATCAGGTCGTAAACCGATATCTTCAGGTCTTTCAGCTAGTAAAAACAGGGACGGAGCCACTGAAATTACAAGCACAATCACCCCAATTGTGATCCAGGTTGCCTTCAGTCCGTAATTCTCCACCACCAACGCCGCCACCATTGTGAAGATGATGCCGCCGATCGCGCCAACCAGAAAGATCAACCCGATGGCACGGCCCCTTTTTTTTATGAACCAACGCGATGCCACGGTACTTGAGCCGATGGGCGCTGAGGTGTGGAATACGATCCGGCCCACTGAGAATGCAATATAGAAGGTGACGGGAACGGTAGCCCAGGCCAATGAGATCATGGCCACACCCAAACACAAAACGCTGACCACCATGACCGGTCGCGCGCCGAATCGATCGATTGCCCAACCGATCACGGGCGAAAAAACCAGAGACGCAATGGCACCGGCGCTGACTGAGCCGGCGATCAGTGTCCTGCTCCAGCCAAACTGTTGCGAAATTGGGAAAATCAGCACAGTGAGTGTGGTGATAGCGGGCGCCATCCTGGCAAACACGACAGTGCTGGATGCGGCCACTACAATCCAACCATAGTAAAAGGGGAATTTATCCCTGAGACGGGACGCGAGAAGCATTTAGACAGCCTTGCCGCCCAAAAGTATAGCAATCAAATAGGACGGTGGTGAAAATTAACGTGGGATGTCGTAGGAGAAGCCGAAATGCTGAACTACCTGGTCATTTGACTGTCTGGTTTGTCAGCGTGTCCGGAGCAAGCAAACCAATCATACACATTCCGATTGCACAATTTCCTTACGGGTAGTGGCTGTTCAACACGATTTGGGAAATGCCAACATAACGGAAATGCCAACATAACATTGACTGGGCGATTATATGGTTAATATAATTAGGTGCCCCAAAACAGCCAAGTAAGCCCCGTACCTGATGGCTGCATACGCCACGGCGGGACTAGCAAACACTAAGGGAGGAGCAGCCATGGTCCAACAACAAGCGGCATTACTGAAACCGGAGTCACTGGTGGCCGAGTTCAAGAAGAACAACGTCACCCACATTGTGACTATTCCAGATAGTGAGACTAACTACCTCTACGAATTGATGAAAGAGCAGGACTGGTTGGAAGTTGTCCCCACTTCTCGTGAGGGAGAGACCTTCGCCATCGCCCTCGGCTTGATCGTTGGCGGCAAGATCCCCGTCTGCGTGATTCAGAACACCGGCATGATGGAATCCGGAGACTCCATCCGTGGAATGTCTTTAGACGCGAATTTCCCCTTGGTCATGCTGATTGGCTACCGAGGCTGGACTCGCCACGGAGTAATCACCGATTCAGCAGCCAAGTACACCGAGACTTTCCTGCATGCTATGGGTATTAACTACTACCTGCTGGAAGGCGATGACGACGCTTCACGGATTTCCGTTGCGTTCGAAGAAGCTCGTAAGAACAGCTGCCCCGTTGCCGTATTGGTCGGCGACGAGTACCACGGCTTCAACCGAATGTAATCAGGGCCTGATTTTCGGGTCTGAATTAGAGAATCGGGCAGGCCTTGGCGCCAACTAAATCTTCGCGCCGACTAGCCGACAAAATGAAAAAGATAAACGCTAACAGTTAAGCGTAATGGAGAATCAAATGTTCGACTCAGCAGATATGTTCCGAGCCTTTCAACCTCATCGTGACAAGGCCATCGTCCTAGTGACTGGTACTTGTGGCCGCGACTGGAGAGCCATCTCAGAAGACGAAAAACGTGACCTAAGCCTACAAGGGGCCATGGGTCAGACCAACGCGGCAGCCCTGGGTTTTGCCCTCGCTCAACCCAATGAAAAAGTGGTGCTTTTTGATTCTGAAGGGTCCCTTCAGATGAACATGGGCATCCTCGGCACCATCGCCGGAATGAAACCTGAGAATTTTGTCCACTTCCTGATGGACAACGAAGTTTACGCCACCACCGGCGGACAGCCGACACCCAACGCTGGCAACATCAACTTTGCAGGAATGGCCCGAGAAGCCGGTTATGCCTCAACTTTCTCCTTCGACAACCTAGAGGAATTCGCCGACAGCATCGAAAAGGTCATGCAGGCGGAAGGGCCGGTCTTCGTTGCCATGAAGATGACCCCCAAAGTCGAAAACGAGCCCATCGGTCGTCGGGTGCGCAGCCCACAACGCGGTCGTGCCGAAACCATCAAGGTGATGCAGGAAGAACTCAGCATTTCTATCGCTTAACTTAAAATATTTACGGAACAAATCCTGTGATCAAAGCCTCCGGCCGACGCAGGTTACTACAGGTTCAGTAAATACAGCCCCGCCAATTTTATTGACGATTGGCGGGGCTAGTAATACAATGCGCTGGTAGTTTAGACGTGCAATGATTCCGGCTATCCAGATGTTTACGAAATCTGATTTACCTCTTCGAATCACGCTCACTTTGAACTCATTTCGCTCTGAATTCGTAGACCCCCTCGAGTATTACCCAGATGGATACAAATAAATTGCTGAGTTGGGAGGAAACAATTGTCTGAACAAGATATTTCACAAATCGCCCATCTAATGCGCCGCGCCGGTTTTGGTGCCCCGCTGGAAGAACTACAGGCAAGGGCCGCTAAAGGGTACGACGCAACTGTTGATGAACTGCTAGACCCAGAGTCTCAGCCTGCCATGGAGCGCGATATGATGATGCGCTACAAGGTCGACTGGTTCTCTCAGGCCGGTCTGGAAGGTCAACAGGAAGAATGGACTTTCCGCATGATTAACTCCAAGCGCCCCCTTCAAGAGAAGATTGCCCTCTTCTGGCACTGCGTTTTGGTCACTGGTCACGCCAAATGTGAGTACCCCAAGCAGCAGGCCATGGAATTGGACATGTTCCGGACCGTGGGCATGGGCAGTTTCCACGAGCTACTCAAGGGTTTGTCCAAGGACCCGGCTATGGTCTTCTACCTAGACAACTGCATGAGCCATAAGGGCGCCATCAACGAGAACTGGGGCCGGGAACTCCTGGAACTGTTCTCCTTGGGCGTAGGCATGGACGGTGATTTCAACTACAGCGAAGATGACGTCAAGGAAGCGGCCCGGGCCTTCACTGGATGGACCGTGACCAACTCAGTCCCTCGCTATCCCTACGGAAAATACGACGCCAAGTTCATGTTTGACCCCCGTGACCACGACACAGAAGAGAAGACATTCTTGGGCGAGACCGGGAATTTCGACGGCGAAGACATCGTAGACATCATCGTGAAACAGCCGGCCACTGCCCGGTTCGTGGCGCGCCACCTCTACAACTTCTTCGTTGCCGACGATGTACAGGTTCCCGCCTGGAAGGACACTCCTCCCCAGGACATTGAAGCCATCAAGATGTTAGAAGAAGAATACTTCCGCTCCAACTACAACATCACCGCCATGCTGCGAGTGTTGTTCAAGTCGGACTTCTTCAAGAACTCCACTTTCTCCAAGGTTAAGAGCCCGGCGGAGACCGTGATTGGAACCCTCAAGCTGGTGGGAGACTTCAAGTTCCCTCGGCCAGGCCTTGATCTCATGACCATGAACATCCGGTACATGGGCCAAGATTTGCTAAACCCACCCACAGTTGAGGGTTGGCATACAGGCCGTGAGTGGATCGACTCCGGTACCCTTGTGGAGCGCATCAACTTCACCGCCGACCAAGTTGGTAACATCAACCACTCCGGTGTGAAAAACATCATCAACCGCTTAAGCAGTGTCGGCCCAGTGCTGACTGCGGAACAGTTAGTTGAAGGTTGTCTTGAGAACCTCGGAGCCTACCAACTGGCAGACGAGACTCGAAAACAATTATTGGAAATGGCTGAAAGCGACGGAGAGATCCGTACTGACTCAGAGGGATTCCCCCTCCAGGTTGGAACCATGCTCCAGTCCATAGTGGCCACCACCGAATACCTATTCGCCTAGGCCATTCCATAGGCGGATACGAAATTTTGAATTGACGCTGCCTAGGTCTCAACTAAAACGGCCGGGCAGCTTCGGATCCAAATCAAAACGATTGGTCCGACAAGAATATTGGAGATTAAAGAATGACTTCTACTAAGAAAGACCCGGTATTAGTGGTCCTTCAATTAGCTGGCGGGAATGACGCGCTAAACACCGTGATTCCTTACGGCAACCCCAAGTATAAAGACAACCGCCCCAACGTATTTATCCCTGAGGATCAGGTTCTGCCAATCAACGATCAGATTGGTTTCAACCCCAACATGGGTGCCATGAAAAAAATCTATGACGAAGGTCATATGGCGGTTATTCAGGGAGTTGGCTATCCTACCGCTAGCCGGTCACACTTCCGCTCAATGGACATATGGCACACCTGTGAGCCCACCAAGATTGGTGACGAAGGCTGGCTGGGCCGGGTTGTCCGTGACCTCGACCCCAAAGCCGAAAACGTTCTAACCGCGGTGAACTTTGGACGCGGCCTGCCCCGAGCCCTTGCGGCACCGGGAGTGGCGGCGGCGTCTGTGGGTAACCTGGAAACCTACGGAGTTCTAACGGGAATAGATGACACAGACCAGCGCCTGAAGGCCCTTGATGTCTTCACCAAGGTTTATTCCCCTATGATCGGGACTGGCCCAGTGATGGATTACCTTGCCCATACAGGATTGGACGCCCTGAAAGGCGCCGACATCCTGAGCAGTGCGCCTGGGATGTATTCCTCGACCGTGGAATACGGATCAGACACTGTCAGCCAGTACATGCGCAACATTGTGCAGACCCATCTGGCTGGGTTCGGCACAAGGGTTCTGTACACAACAGCCCCATTCAACAGTTTTGACACCCACGCCGGTGAGTTGGCCGCCCATACCAGGCTTTGGAATGAGACCAGCCGTGCCGTTGGCGACTTCTATGACGACCTGAAAGAGCACAACGCGGGAGAAAATGTGATACTCATGGTCTTCTCCGAGTTTGGCCGCCGAGTCAAGGACAATGGCTCCGGCACCGACCACGGCGCAGGCGGACACTGCTTCATAATTGGAGACCAGGTCAAAGGCGGACTCTATGGTGAGTATCCTTCTTTGGACGCCAACAAGCTAGACGACGGGGATCTACAACACAATACCGACTTCCGGGGTGTGTATTCCACCATCCTAGAGAAGTGGATGGGCCTGGACGCTAAACCCATTGTTGGCGGCGAATTCGAACAATTGGCCTTCATCTAAATCTGGCCTGTCAAACTCAGCAAAATCTAACTCTGTGAGGAACAAATGACAACAGAGATTTCACATATAAGCGTGCAATACTCTAAGACCATCGGCCGTGGTGAGCAATTTGGCCCCGGTTTCACCTATCCGATAAACGTCGCTCGTGGTAAAGAAGGCATCATGTATGTCCTATGCCGGGGCACGGAATTCCGCCCAGAAGGCGTCCGTGTCGTCGTTTGCACTACCGACGAGGAATACATCTCCGTATTCGCCAGGGGTATCGATTACCAGGGCCCCCACGCACACAATATGGATGACGGGGCTCTAGTCTGGCCGACCAGCATCGCTCTTGATAGTCAGGAGAATCTCTTCATCAGCGATGAGTGGCTGAATCGAATCTCCTCGTTCTCCAAGGACGGCGACTTCCTGGGCAAATGGGAAGAGCGTACTGGTTCTGGAGACGGTGAACTGGATCGTCCCTCGGGCATGGCCTTTGACGCCGACGACAACTTGTACATAGTGGACAGCGGTAACCACCGTGTCCAAAAGTTCAACAAAGATGGCAAATACCTCGCCCAATTCGGCACGTATGGCAGCGGCGACGGTCAGTTCGACATGCCTTGGGGAATAACCATCGACGAGGCAGGAGACATCTACATCGCCGACTGGCGAAACGACCGAATCCAAAAGTTCAAGCCCGACGGCAAGTTCCTGATGAAGTTTGGGAGCTCCGGGTCAGGGGAGGGCGAATTCGACCGTCCTACCGGTGTAGCGGTTGACCAAGACGGCGTAATCTACGTATCCGATTGGCTCAACAACCGCCTGCAGATTTTTGACGAGACCGGCAAGTTCATCGACCTGAAGACCGGTGAAGCTGGACTCTCAAAGTGGGGCAAGGACAAACTGGACGCCAACCCAGAGATGTATGGCGAACGGGACCGAGCCCAAGGTTTGGAACGCGAGAAAGATTTTTGGGGACCCACCGGCGTGACCGTTGACGACGAAGGAAACATATTTGTTCCTGAGTCGGCTCGGAACCGCATCCAAGTCTACAAGAGTCAATCACCCACGTTCGCTGGTCCTCGCCTCTAAGCGGAACCGACGATACAGGTCTGACGCAGTCCCTAACTGGCAAAACGATAGGGCCTCGAAATTCGAGGCCCTATTTTTCTCCAAGAATTCTTCAAGTGGTGTTGCTACGTGCCGATCACAGTGGGCAGAACTCCCTATTTAAGCTCCGAACCAATGTATTTTGACATGGACAAGCGTGGGATTGGAGTTGTGGAGCTGCCGCCCAACCAGCTGACGACGGCGATCGCAGAAAACCAGATTCAGGGTGGCCTGGTCCCTCTGGTAGACACGTTTGACCTGGACGACAGAATGCGGGTGCTGGGCGGATTCTGCTTGGCGACCGTTGCTCAGGCAGGCAGCGTCAAACTCCACTCCAAACTACCTATAACAGACCTGGCGGGGAAAACCGTGGCGGTTCCCTGGGAATCCCCCACGTCGGTCAAATTGCTGCAGGTGCTGCTGGAATTGAAACACGGAGTTAAACCAACGGCCTATGTCACCGAAGACGAAGACCATGATGCACGTCTATTGGTAGGAAACCTGGGATTGCGCCACCGCCGTGGCCTTCGGGAACATCCACACGTCTATGATTTAGGCGAAGAATGGGCGCAGTGGACCAAATTGCCCTTCGTTTACGCCAGATGGGTGGTTAGAAACGACGTCGATCGCCAAGAAGCCCTGGTGCTTGAAGACTCCCTCTACACAAGTCTGCAAGACTGGGCAGACGGGCTTTACCGCGTAAAAGGCCCCGCCATCCCGCTACCCATCCATCCTCAAGAGATACACGTGTACTCGCAAGGCCTCCGGTACTACATCGGCCGACCCGAAGAACTGGCGATCGCCAAGTTCCAAGAGTACCTAGAGCAGTTGGCGTAAGGGATACAGGCTTCTGCAGCATGGATGATTGATGCGGTCCTTCCACGTCCTCCGGCTGCCTTCGCGGGAAACCACTTAGCAGGCACGTTTAATGTTTTAGGGCACGGTGGTGAGCCTGCCGATTCATCTTAGCTGAGAGTCAACCGCCCCCACCTCCAGGTTCGTCGAGAGTCTCGACATAGTCGGACCTAACCCTCCCGCTGGCAAGGGGAAGGGGTTGTTTATTCAATGGTTGAGACTAGAGCAGGCGAACGGTCTCTTCTCTAACGTAGTCCCGCAGTTCTTGCGGCATTGTGCCCAAGCTGCCGGAAACGGCGTTTTCGTTAATGCGCTCCGGGCGTGACGTGGCCGGGATCGTGATACTGACCCTGGGGTCTGACACCACCCAGGAAAGCAGAGCTTGGGCCCAGGTCTCAACACCGAACTCTTTCAGCGGTGTAAGGTCTGGCTCGCCCTTCAGTTCTTTGACGTAGCGTCCTTTTTTCAGTGGCTCCATCACCATGACGCCGATGCCCAATTCTTCTGCCAGTGGCAGTATGCCTTCCTCAACGGTGCGTTGAACGACATTGTAGGGAATCTGCACCGTGTCTATTCGACCACTGCGCATTATGTCCATGATCTCCGGATACGCCTCATCCACCATGGCGGTAACCCCAATCATCCCAATCTTTCCTTCCTCTTTCAGTCGTTCCAGGGTCGGTAGGTGGGTCTGGGTGTCAATCAGGTTGTGCACCTGGAAAAGGTCGATGTAGCCGACTCCAAAGTTCTCAAAGGACTGGGCTATCTGCTGTTCACCGGCCTCTTTACCTTCGATTCGCACCTTGGTCGCCAGATAAAACTGGTCCCGTTTGCCCTCAATCGTGACCCCGACGGCTTTCTCCGACGCGCCGTACATCGCCGCAGAGTCGATGAAGTTGATGTCATTGGACAGCAGATTGTCGATTATCTGACGACGTTGCGCCAAGTCGGCTTCATCAGTAACATCGAACGCCCTCAGAGTTCCCAGACCAATCACCGAGACATCCAGATTGCCAAGTTTGCGGTACTCCAAAATCACTCACCTTAGTTAATCAATCAAAATAGTCGTGGCAGTGCCCTGAACTAGGTTTGGCCGCGCTTGTCAAAGTCAGACTTGGCTGCTGCCAGCAGGCTGGGATCAAGTAAAAGATCGCAAGCGGTCAAAGTCATAGTCTTCGCGACATTGATGGCTGCGTCCAGGGCATAACCCGTGGTTGCGGTCTCCGTCATCTCTCGGGAATGGGACGCCACCGGCTGCTCACTCACTGCATACCGCAGTTCGTACGAAGGCAGTGCTTGGCTCACATTGCCAAAATCAGTGGAGGCCGCACTACCTTGCCGGCCCGGAAACGGCTCGTCCAGCTTCAGGCCAGACATCCCGGCATTATTCAATAGCAGGTCAGCAATCACCGCGTTCGGGCGCACGTTCTCGTAGAACGGATAATAATCCTGTACCTCCAACCGACATCCGGTCATGGCAGCCGCACCTTCTGCCGCTGCCAGCACCCGCCCGACTATCACATCACTTAAGTAGTCACGGTCGCGGCAGCGAAGCATAAAATTGGCGGCAGCGTATTCCGGCACCACGTTGGGCGCGCGACCGCCGTCGGTTATTACGCCGTGAATCCGAGTGTCTTCTCTGAGATGCTGACGCAACGAGTCGATGCCCGAAAACAGATGAATCACGCCGTTCAGGGCGTTGATGCCTTCATGGGGTACAGCCGCAGCGTGGGCAGCCTTGCCGTGGAAGATGTACCGGTAGCCCACCATCGCCAGGCTCCAGCTTTCTCCCAAAGGGATATCCGTGGGAATGACCGTTCGGTTGGACGATGGGTGCGATGACAGGACCGCATCGACTCCTTCGAAGACACCACCGTCCAACATCCTGATCTTGCCGCCGCCGCCCTCTTCAGCCGGGGTCCCGATGACCATAATATTACCGGGGAGTTTGTCCAGGTTGGCCTGCAAGCCCAAACCAGCGCCGATAGCCGCCATGGCAATCAAGTTATGTCCGCAGCCGTGGCCAATGTCTGGTAGGGCGTCATACTCGGCAAGAATGGCAACGGTGGGCCCGTCTCCGCCACCGCCGGGCAGAGTGGCCGTAAAGGCAGTCTCAACGCCGCCGACGCCGCGTTCCACCTGAAACCCGTGCTTCTCCAATGTTCCTGAAAGCAGCGCGGCGGCATGCTGTTCTTCGTAGTTCAATTCAGGGTGGGCGTGGATGTCCAGTGAGACTTCCACCAGTTCTGACCGTGCACCCTCAATAGCTTGGGATGTGGTTTCAGACAGAGCGTCCTTAGATGGGCCGTTCTTGCTGGTCATATCGTCCTCAATCGCCTGGAATGTGGTTAAGACAAAGCGTTGTCCGATGGGCCATTTTTATTGGTCATTTCATCATCAAACGTATGGGTGTGATGAGCTCTCTTTAGCTGCAAAGACTTTACGCCATTTCAGCGCCGGTTGCACATCTGCCCAGACTCTAATGTCTGGACGCAAGGGTCTGGGCGCGATGGTTCGATTTTGCTAGAATCTATCGGTATTGGGAACCAAGTAGTTAATCCGCAGGCTCACGCTATTTTGCAGGAGTTTTAAGATGCCCGACAAATTAGGATGGCGCGCCAATTGGGGAGTCGTCGCACCCTCAACAAACACCTCGGTCCAACCCGAGTTTGATGAAATGCGCCCCAGGGGTGTTACTAATCATATGTCGCGTATCTACGTACCCGACGAACCTCTGACCAGCGATGAAGATTTCAACAAGTTGATGGACGCCATCCGCCTAGAATGGGACAACGCGATTCTGCGGGTAATGACTTGCAACCCCGACTACTTGGTCATGGGGATGTCATCTGAGACCTTCTGGGGCGGACTAACACGGGCCAACGAGTTGAAAGCCCACATGACCGGGATGACCAGGCTGCGGGTGGCCATGGGATCCGACGCCTGCCAGGCGGCAATCCGCTGCTACGGCGACATCAAGAAAATTGGAGTGCTCACACCGTACTGGCCGGTGGCCGACAAAAATGTCACCCTTTTCTTCAACGACTGCGGATTCGAAGTTGTGGCCCTGAAGGGACTCTGTTGTCCCGGTCCGGCCGCAATAGCCCAGACGACCGAAAAAGAGATGATGGACGGGCTGCGGGAGTTGAACGAATCCGACGCCGAAGTCCTGGTACAGGTTGGCACCAACTTGGGCATGGCCAGGATGGCTGCTGAGGCGGAAAAGTGGCTCAACAAACCAGTGATCGCCATCAACACCGCCACCTATTGGTACGCCATGCGCGACAACAAGATGGATGATGTAATAGAAGGGTTTGGTTCACTGATGACCGATTACCGTGAACTCCCCAAGTTATATTTCGACAAGCTAGAAGAACAGGCTTAGAACAGCTAACCAAGCCTCCTAAACACCGGCAAAGGAACGAAAAATGCCAGAAGGCGATCTCAAGGCAACCCCCATAACCCAATTGGTCCGGAACCCTGGTCGCGCAGACTACGACCGTGATTCGGTTAACCAGATCATCGACGCCACACCACTCTGCCACGTCTCCTATATCATTGACGGTCGTCCCTATGTGACACCCACGTTGCAGTGGCGTGAGGGCGACACTATCTACTGGCACGGCTCCTCAGCCAGCCGGTTCCTACGTCAGATCGTGGACAAGGAAGTCTGTATGGCCATTACCCATTTCGATGGCTTTGTGCTGGCCCGTTCCTCGTTCCACCATTCCATCAACTACCGCTCGATCATGCTCTTTGGCCAGGCGACCAAGATCGAAGACGATGATAAGAACGCGCTGCTCGATAGCTTTGTCGAGACCCTGATACCTGGTCGATTGGAGACTCTACGGCAAATGACCGACCAAGAGGCCAAGGCCACTACCGTATTTTCTATGGCAATCAACGAAGGTTCAGCCAAGGTTCGTACCGGTCCTCCCGTGGACGATGACGAAGACTATGCGCTGCCCATCTGGGCTGGCGTACTGCCCATCTCTCAGATACTGCATGACCCAATTCCAGACCCCAAGAACCAGGCCGGCCTGGAAATACCGCAACACATTCGTGATTTCAAGCTGGGGTAATACTACCTCTCATCCAGATCAACTGAATAGATAGGAGAACAACATGGCCGACCGCATACGTTTAGGAATAATCGGTGCCAGCCCCACGGTTGGCTGGGCCTACCGCTCACACCTCCCGGCAATCGCCGCCAGTCCCGAGTTTGAATTAACCGGCGTCTGCACAACTAGAATGGAGACTGCTGAAGAGTCTAAGAAGCTGTACGGCGCTAGGCTGGCTTTCGACGATTACCACACCATGCTGGCCCATCCGGAGATTGATGCCGTTGCGGTGGTGCTGCGGGTACCAACCCATTACCAGATTACCAAAGACGCCCTTAACGCCGGCAAACACGTCTACACTGAGTGGCCTCTGGGAAAGACCACAGAAGAAGCCATTGAGTTGGCCGAACTGGCTAAAGAGAAAGGAGTGCGAGTCATAGTCGGACTCCAAGCCCGAGCAGCCCCAGCGGTTCTACATATGAAGCAACTGGTGGCAGATGGGTACGTGGGTGAGATGTTGTCTTGTTCCATGCGTCTGATCCGCGGTGGAGTGCTGGAGAGGGGTTCTGGCCGAACCTGGCAGCGAGACGTGGAACTGGGCGCAAACACCCTGACCATTGCCGCTGGTCATTCCATTGACGCGCTGCGTTTTGTGGCTGGCGAGTTCAGTGAAGTATCGTCAATCGTGTCCACCCAGGTGGACCAGTGGTACGAGACTGACACAAAAGAGATGCGGGACGTGACATCACCGGACAACATTTTGTTAAACGGACGCCTGGCCAATGGCGCGGTGGTCTCGGTGCACGTCGCAGTTAACCCCTGGGCCGGTAGTGGCTACGTCATGGAGATCTACGGTCGCAAGGGAACCTTGGTCGCAACGGGAGACGACTCTCCCCAGATTGGCGATGTATTCCTCCAGGGAGCCCAGGGCACCGACAAACTGGAAGACATTGAAGTCCCATCGAATCTCACCAACGTGCTGGAAGGTATGCCTGCGGGCCCGCCCATGAATGTGGGCCAGATGTACTACCAGTTCGGCGAAGCCATTCGAGGCAACGATGCGGACTACCCTGACTTCGATACGGCGGTGGACCTCCACCGATTGATTGACTCCATCCGCCTAGCGTCTGGCGAAAACCGATCAGTAGCTACGACGGAATAGATAGCCGTAGTCGGCACTCCTATAATCTAACCAAACAGAAAAGAGGAGGCAGATCCTTAATCTGCCCCCTCTTTTCTTTCGAGACTAACTTTGGCAGTGCAGGTTACGTCTGGGCAACAATCAGCTTCCTGAATCTGGTGTCCTGATCTTCATCAGAGAGGATGACGCAACCTGCACAATATATGTCGTCTTCTCTAACCTTCCAATACAGGCAACAACCGGCGCGCCTGGCGAAATAACCTTTCTTGCCTTCGTGTTCCAACAACTCCATCCTGACCTGCTGGTACATTGGAGATGTTTCGTCCGTGAATAAACCCTCGGCATGGCGCATAACATCTTCTTTCCTGTCGGTCAGTTCATATAACCAATAGAAAACATGGGCGCAGGACGCGGCCACCGCGTTCCACGAGACCTTTTCGCTGGCTTTAGCCGAACGACAAAGCGCAGGTATCAACAGGCCAAAGTTGGCATCAAATAGTTGTTCCTTGAGTCTGGCATAGAGGACTGCTTCATCAGGAACAATCTCAGTGTCAGAATGGCTGGCGTCTGGGTCATCCGGCAGAGCCGCGAACCGTGGTTGACCGAGGGCCGTTGCGTCGAACCCCTGTCCTTTGGTGTGGAAGTCTAGATTGCCCAACGAAACGTCGATAACTCGATTTTCCAGCACGTATTGGGCGATGAGCGGGTACACCACACGTGTTAAGTAGGCAATGATGAATCCCGACGCGGCCAGGTGCTGGTTCTCTGTGCCTAAGAACGCCTTTCCGAGAGCGGCGACGATGTCCTGCAGGCGCTGGTCATCTTCTTGGAACAGGGACAATGCATTAACCCAACCGCTTTGTTCAAAATCTCGAACCGGCATGTCGTATACCGCGCCTAGCTCGGCAGCGCGACGTAGGCTATCAACCAGAGGGTGATTGCTGTTAGGCATGGCGGCACGCCAGGTTGGTTGCAGATGGATGTTTGATTGTGATGATTTTGTTTACCATGTTTCCAAAGCTAATTCCCTTGTAGCATCTGTCACTCTGAGTATAGTGAAGAGTCTCGTTACTCTTGCTCGGTGTGTTTTCTATAGCAACAATATTCTTCGGCTACCGCCTCAGAATGACAGGGCGAGAGGCGGGTATCGGGCGATTTTGCAGCCCTGTTGCAAACTAAACGGGCAGGACTGGTTCGGTGAGATTGTCCGGCAGTTCAGCCTCAAAGGCATTCAGGTAGAACGATGTCTGGGCGTAGTGACCCATAAGTGTGGTCAACTCCACCAAGTACTGCGCCCCAAACTGTTTCAGAGCCTCATCAAACGTCGGCTGACTCACTTTGTGGTTCGCGAAGAACTCAGTGCCGTAATTGATGATGGCTTGCTCATCGGCAAGCATGCTGGGTAAGGGTTTCCGGTCTCTAATCGCATCTACCAGGGCGTCGGCAACTCCCTCTTTGCGGGCAGCCGGTGCGTGGGCGTTCCAGACGTATTGGCAGTCCATGGCCCGAGCGGTATTGATAATCGCCAATTCCAGAATTCTCTTGGGGAATTGGGTCTCATACCGCAGGTAACTGGTCAGGTGATTGCGGCGTTTGGCCATTTCGGGGCTATTTATTGTGAACGAACCGGGGCCGCCGGTGATGGACCCGCCAGCGGGGGCGGTGACCTCAGCGAAGGCCTCGCGGAATTCCTCAGGGACCATATCGCTTGTAACTACAGGTAATCGCGCCATTTTTCTCCTCCAGGTGTGGGACCGTAATTTAGACAGTTGCCGGGCATCTGGCGGAGAGTCTACCACTACTTGGACCGTATCCAGAAATACATCAATTCGCTGCGCGGTAATCAGCCATAATTTGAATCCGAGATTTTAACCAAAACAGCTGCTGGCGTAAAAACAGGCCGGACGGCTCCTGTGTTAGATGGGTTGCAGCAATAAAATTTAATTGCGATTGGTTTTTAATCTGGTTTGGACATTTTACCCATCGCTTTTGGAGGAACTATATATACGAAAGTATTATTGTGCCGTTGGATAGATCCCCTTTTGCTGAACAGGGGTTGCCATTGCGTCTCGCATCAGTCTCGGATTGGGTATTCCAATTCAGCTCATGCAGGTACTGCACACCGTATCCGAGGAATTGGCCGACCCAGCCCATGGCCTCTACAGAAACAACATCACTGAGGGTGTGCAGGATGAAGCCATGGACTACCTAAATTCCGTAAAACGGCGGACTCCAGGGTCAGACGTGGCCTGCGAGACCTTCAGGGGGAATGTCATTTCGCACATCATCGAAGAAGCAAAAAATCCCCTGCAGCTTTAATCGCAATGTCGACACACGGACGGTCTGGTAGGACCAGGTGGTTGATGGGTAGTGTGACTGACAACGTCCTCCACCACACTAAAAACTCAATGCTAATTGTCCGTGGCCATGGAAAAGGCGACCCGGAGCCAGACATAGAACTGGAAACGATCATCGTTCCGGTGGATGGTTCCAGAATGGGAGAGCAGGTATAGCCCCACGTTGCGGCCTTGGCTATCCTTGCAGGCAAGTAAGATTCACATATAGGGCATAATTGTTTTTTGGGGCATCATGTCACGTTCACTGACCCGGTGCTGGTAATCAGGACTGGCTAACCAGACATCAAATCTTCGGAATGAGTATCTGCGGTGACAGTGGGCTAGGTTATTACGCCCTCTGCCAAGAGTCTAGAAATCTCTTGGTCGTCCAGCCCCAGCACGCCTGAATAGATCTCAGAGTTGTGCTCACCATAGCTCGGGATTGGCCCGGCAGTGGTTGGCGTCTTGGAGAACTTAATGATGGTGGGGCCGGGAACGAGTATCTTTTTACCCTCGGGTAGGTCTGCTTCCATCATCACCTCCCGCTCCCATAGGTGCTCGTCGGCCAAAACCTCTGGGATGCTCAGGGCCGGGCCAACGGGTATGTCTGCGCCGACCAGAGCGGTCTCAACCTCTTTCTTGGTCCGTTCTTCGCACCAGAGATGCAACAACTCCATACGTATTTCAGCTTTGTCAGTGGCAAACATAGGCGCAGCGAACTCAGGGTCCTCTGATAGTTCGTCGTAACCCATTATCTTCAGCATGCGCTCCCACATTCCGGCGCGCGCGGCACCAGTGGAAACGTACCCGTCTTTGCATTGGATAAACGACCCGGCGCGGGTGAAGTCGTTGGTACCCGTTTCGTGGCACATGGCCAGGGCGACTTCTTCCAGCGTGATTCCACCGTCCAACATCGCCACCTCAAGCCACTGACCTTCCCCGGTACGGTCTCTATGGCGCAGTGCGCCCAAAATGCCTATTGTGGCGTGCAATGCTGCCGTCCGGTCCATAATCGGCCCCTCGGCCATCACCGGCTGGTCAAACCCACGTCCGGTCTGGTGACCGATACCGCTCATGGCCTGGATGATGGGGTCAAAGCACTGACGGTCTCGGTACGGCCCGTATTGGCCGAAGCCAGATACGGAAGCGAGAATGATGCCGGGGTTGACCTCGCACATTTTCTCGTAGCTGAACCCCATCTTGTCCATGGTGCCGGGCCGGAAGTTTTCCAACACCACATCTGAAACTTCCAACATCTTGAAGAACAGGTCTTTGCCCTCCGGATGACGGGTGTTGAGGGTGACACTCTTCTTACCCCGGTTGTAGGCCGCGAACTGGACGCTCATGTCCCCAACAAATGGACCCGAGTTACGAAGATCGCTGGACTTGCTCCACTCTAGTTTGATAACCTCAGCGCCCATATCCCTAAGAATCATGCCGCCTCTGGGCGCGGCCTGCCACCGGGCCAGTTCCAAAATTCGCACACCATCAAGCACGCCTACTGATTTGGTGAGGGGCATGGGTCAACTCCTAATAAATGGGGTTATCGCAAGACCGTCGGAGTATAACCCATGTTCTGTGACCAATAAGCCACCTAACGCTGCCGTTCCGTGACGCGTTGGTCTATTGGACAGAACTACAATCAACCGTCACTGCAGGAGTAGAGGCGCAGCCTTCGCAGGAAAGACGGTGTGGGTATGGCATTGGCAGCAGCGATTTACGCAAGCACGCTAGGGTCCGGTATAGCTCTTAAAGCCATAAATACACCTATCGAAGCCTTGAACGCTGTTAATCAGGGAATCACGGTTGTGGCAATAGTCTCTGCGATTGGCCTTGTGCCGATTGTTCTGAGAGGTCGAGGTTGAATACAGTTTGGCGGGACATTAACAGAGTTAAGTTGATTGCCATTTGTAATTAGACGAATCGGCCGACCTGGCGTATAGTCACGCAAAATATTTAGATTTCTAACTGATTCCGTACATCAATCTAGGAGGAG
>Ga0209402_10001406_pt1 | contig 26330 bp, 28 predicted proteins | sample ArcticOcean_MG_C_3_FD_187437 | JGI IMG/M metagenome (GOLD analysis project Ga0209402, IMG submission 187437) | Marine microbial communities from western Arctic Ocean - ArcticOcean_MG_CB8_126 (SPAdes) (version 2) | ecosystem: Environmental > Aquatic > Marine > Oceanic | place: Arctic Ocean... | reverse complement strand
TCTGGAAAATCTTCCTGGGTTAATACTGCATGGACACCAGGAATGTCCTTTGCAGCTTCTGTGTCGATTTTAACAATGTTCGCATGTGCATGGGGGCTTTTTACAAATCTTGCATGTAACATATTAGGGAACTCAACATCGTATGTAAATTCTGCCTTTCCTGTAACTTTTACAAGTCCGTCTTCTCTTAAAATACTTTGACCTACAATGGTCGTGGCATTTGTATTTTTAGTACTTTGTCCCCCCATAAACTCTTCCTATTATATTGGCTCTCCAATTTCTAACCGTTCTTTTAGGTATTTCACTGGATCCTGAGCGTAGTCTGTTTCATAAACTCCTTCACAATTAATACCTGGTATTGGTGGAACCCAATCATAACCAAGTATGTCATCTGGATTTCCAAATTTAGTAGCTAAAGCTCTTATATCAGGATGATCCAAAGCTGTCAATCGCCCTTTATCAATTACTCTACTCCAATCTCCAGTCGATCTTCTTTTCATATCCATTGTAATAAAATAGTTGTGCACATGTATGTGTCCAAGAGGGAGGTTATTTTCCGCAGCGTAGCCTAGATGTTCATCTATATAATGGCGCCTTGAACCAAATCCAAAGTGGATGACACCTGCCCGTGTAGTTTCTGGAAGATTTGGAAATCTCCATGAACTTTCAAACATGTCCGAGGTTCTTCTAAATGCTTTAGGCAGTGTACATAAAGCAGTATCACAATGCCAGAAAAAACCTTTGCTAGGGTATCCCGGCCAATGAACTTCTTCATATTTTTCCCTAAGTGCTTCTATTCTCCGCCCATATTCTCCCCCACCTTCTACTTTGATTAATTTACCTTCTTCAAATTTAAGGTCTATATGTGGAAAAAAACCCGCATGGTTTGCTGTACCCGAAATAGTTCCAGTTGCCCCTCCAAATACGGGTGCAGCGTCTTGAGAGAGGTATATTGGCTGATTTTGTTCATCCCTACACCCACCTCTGCATTCTCCCACACAAGTCGCCTGCAATGGGTCCATATATAGATGACCCGATTGCCACGCTGTCATTCCCCATCTAGCTGCCTCATCAGGCGTGAGTTTAAATCTCAAATTCGTTCCTTGTGGGTCTGTCATAGTCACTTCTTCCACATCTCCTAAAACTTCAATTATTTTCCTCTCAATTTCTATGAGCAATTCATCTGGAAGATCCCAAGTTCTAGATTGAAATTCTTCCCAATTATTAAATTGCCAATTATTCTTAAATTTATGGCTATGCTCTTCTAGAACACTAGCTTTTTGTGACCTTGCTCCTATGTCCCAATAAATTTTATTGTAGTTTGGATGCTCATCTAAAAATTCCCTTAAAGGGCCTGCGATATTCAATCCACTTGCAAGATCTGCAGTTTCAGGTGATCCAGAAGCAATGCCATTTTCAAACATTTCTGCCTCTCTCCATCCTTCTTCAACTGTACTTTTCTGAGGTATTTCTCCAGTCAATTCTTCTGGGTATAGAAATCGAACCATATCTGCACCATCTATCTCACAAGACTGCATAACTGCACGCTCGACATATTCGTTTTGATCTGGCAATGATAGCACTAGTATGCAATCCCCCTCTTCTACTGGTCCCATAGCAGTTCTGCCTCCTTTTTTCCTAGCAATTATTTTTGCTTTTTGAATGCACTCGTCCACGCTTGTTGGTTCCTCATACGTTGGGGCTTTTGGTTCTGGATAATTATATCTCATTTTTTAATCTCAATTTAGTCTTTATTCAATTTATAGTGCTTAATCAATCCTCCTGCCTCAAAAATGGATTGAATTTCTCGGGGCATAGACTCACCTTCTATTTCTACACCCGTGGTGTTATTTAAAATGACACCTGTATCTAGATTAATTTCTATTTCATTTCCCTCTGAAACAAAATCGGTTATTCTTTTCGCTGTAATGACTGGAAGTCCAATCGCAATTGCATTTCGATAAAATATTCTTGAAAAAGATTCGGCAACAACTGCAGATACTCCTGATAATTGTATAGCTATAGGTGCACTTTCTCTACTACTTCCGCACCCAAAATTTTTCCCTGCTACGACCATATCGCCCCTTTCAATTTCATCTGCAAATCCTGGCCTCACAGGATCAAAAACATGCTTATAGTCTATAGTCGATCCGTGTGTGTAATCTGTAGGGAGTATCACATCTGTACTTATATCTTCTCCAAATATATGTGCTATTCCCTTCACAATTTTCTCCTTGGGTCTGTAATCATTCCCGTTATAGAAGATGCAGCTGCAGTAGCAACACTAGATAAATAGATCTCTGACTCATAACTCCCCATTCTGCCTCTAAAATTTCTATTCATTGCGGCAAGACACACTTCACCTTCACCAATAATTCCCATTCCTCTACCTACACAAGCCCCGCAAGTAGAATTGGTCACAACTGCACCCGAATCTGTCAATACATCTATAATCCCATTTTTTAAAGCCCTAGAGTATATCGCCCTAGATGCGGGCGTAACTATCAAACGCATTCCCTTGGCAATTTGTTTCCCGTTTAAAATCTCAGCAGCAATTTTTAAATCCTGAAATTTGCCATTGGTACAAGAACCTATGAAAACTTGGTCTAATTTAATATTTTCCACATCTTCCACATCTACTACATTATCCACCTTATGAGGTATGGAAATCTTGGGGCTTATGCTGCTGACATCCATTTGATAAATCTCACTATATGATGCATCTATATCTGCATCTCTCGATTTATACGGGGTATCCGTTCGTTTATCTATGTAATCTGTTACTTTGGAATCCACTGGAGTAAATCCAAATTTGGCTCCTAGTTCAACTGACATATTGGGAAACATGAATCTATCATCAAGCTCCATTGAATTAATTGGATCTCCTGTATATTCTATAGATTTATACTGTCCAAAATCAGTACCATATTCTCCTGCAATATGGAGAATCAAATCTTTCGCACCAACCCATTTGCTAAATTCACCTCTAAATTCAAATTTAATAGTCTCTGGAACTCTTAACCAAGTTTCTCCTGTCGCTAGTACATATGCCATTTCTGTATAACCCAAACCCGTCCCAGCTGCTCCAAAAGTGCCATGGCTAGTAGTGTGGGAGTCTGTTCCAACTACCAATTCACCCGGGCGTACATGTCCATATTCCGGAAGTATGTTATGCGATATTCCAGAACCAACATCATAGAAATTTTGAATTCCTGTTTCTTGTATGAATTTTCTAATAGATACCTTACTGTCGGCATCAGCAACATGATGCGAAGGAGCTATGTGGTCCATTACACAAACAATTTTAGATGTGTCCCATACGTTTTCCACGCCCATCTCTTTAAAATACTCAATTATGCTAGGTGTCCCCATATCATGGGCCATAGCCATATCAACTTTACAAATTATGTGGTCTCCTGGCCAAACTTCTTCCAAATCAGCCGAATTAGCAAGTATTTTTTCAGCGGTTGTATGGCCGTTCATATAAATTATAATGCACATCCTATAAAATAATTTTGGAATATGCTGTCACTCATAAATCAAGGTTTTACCCATTAACCGGTTAAAATCTATTCAATTCTATAATTTTTCCCGTAAGCAACATATGCTATTATGGCTGCAGATATCATTAATACAATTACCAATCCAAAAAAAGCAATATCATAACTAAATTTCTCTGCTACAAATCCTATATATGCCGGACCTAGAGCACCTATTCCTGTGGCAGTCGTTTTAGCAGCTCCCAAATCACCGCCTCTATTTTTTTCATCGATCATATCTATCATTAATGATTCTATGACTGGTGGCTGTGCCTTGTAACCTATGGAAAATGCTATCACTGCTATCATGATATATGTCGGTGTCGGTGCAATAACCAACCAAATCATGGCGAACACAGATAATACTAGCCCTCCCAGTGCAACTTTTGGTCTTTCAAATCTGTCTGATATTTCCCCTGCAACTGGCTTAATAATAATCCCCACTGCAAACAAAAAAGAGAACACAATCGTAGCTAGTTCTGGGGAGAATCCCTTTGAATATTGCAAATATAGTGGCAGAAACATAAGCACACTCAACGTAGCGAACCACAACATTGAGTACGATAGTATCAACAAAAACAGACGTTTATTCCCAAAAATCCGTTTCGCAGTATCTTTAATATCCAATGAAACCTTTTTAATCACGTATTTTTCTTTGGAAACGCTATTGTATGTGATGCCTACGAGAACTAGGCCTATAAATAGAGGGACGAGGGCAAACTTCCATGAAATCATGAGGATCACTATTGTAACAATTGCCAAACCCGATCCAATTAATCCTCCTAGCTCTGTACCAATGAATAAAATTCCAAGAGCCCGTCCTCTTTTTTCTCCAAACAATTCTGCAATCCTTATCCTAGTGGGGATGGAAAAAGTAGAGCGCCCAAACCCTAAAATTATCACTCCCGCTAAAAATGCCGCATATGTTGGGCGAACGCCTATAAAAACAAGGCCTAATATTGTCATTACCATTCCTGGAACTATCAAAGTAACTCTAGTCAATTGGTCTGAAAATTTACCTCCTGGGTACATTCCCAAAGCATACGCAATATTCAACAGAGTCATAGCAACACCAGCTTGAAAAACTGTTATTGACAAATCCTCTATTATGTTCGGGAGCATCGGCGGAAGTACAAATTGAGTCGCCTGAACTAATCCCCACCCAATAGTGGCTATTATAAGTATTTTATTTCTATGACTGATCATTATATATCAATTAAACGCCAGATTTAAATTTTTTATCTGTCTCCCACTCTAATTACTCTTCCTCAAGTCCATCAATCAATTCTTCGAGTGATTTCTCCCCAATTCCTGCATCTTGGCCTTCTTCAAATTCAACACTATAATTACTAGTCCCAAACATTGTCTGGACAATACTTTTTATAGTTCCAATCTCACCATCATGTTTACTATGGATATCATGCAGAATCACTCTGCTTCCTTCTTCTAATGCCATACGTATGGCTACGTTCTCTATCTGTATTAACGATTGTCTCTCATTTCACGAAAGATGCTGTGCAACATCTTGGATATGCGTTCCACAATATTCGCAACAAATAATCTCATCAGTTATGTTAAACTTAGATAATATTGGTTCTTTTGTATTGGTAATGCAGTCCCTATTGGGGCATGTTAATATTCCAATTACTTCTTTTGGTCTTTGAACCCTGTGCTTCAGATGAACTTCATAATCTAATATGATATTTATTGTGACATCCGGGGATACCAGCGATAACACATCCAATTCATCTTGGTTCAATTCTCTATTTTGAATTTTCACAATATCTTTACTTCCTACTGTTCCACTTTGAAAATTCATTATAACACTAACAGACTCTCCACCCGAACCATCAATGCCTAGTAAAGCCAATACATTCATTCCCTGACCTGCATCTATGTGGTCAATGACTGTTCCGTTTTCAATTTTACTTACATGTAGTTCTTTGTCAGTCATGATTTTAACATAAGGTCTAACAATGCCATCCTTACTACTACTCCATTATGTGCCTGTTCAATATAGATGGCATGATCTGTAGTATCAATTTCTGGGGAAATTTCATCCATCCTTGGTAGTGGGTGCATCACTTTTAAATGCTTAGGTGCATTTTCTAATATCTTTTTATTTATTCTATATTGTCCAGAAACCTTTCGATACTCATCTTCGTCAGGAAACCTTTCTCTTTGAATCCGTGTCACATATAATATATCCAGTGTACCTAGGATGTCCTTAAGTTCTGTATATTCTTTTACTTCTGAACCTGAACTTTCCAAATCATATTTAACATTTTCTGGTAGTCTCAAACCTTCTGGACTGATAAAACTTAACTGCGAGTCAAATTTCGTAATTGCATGTGCAAGAGAGTGCACGGTCCTTCCATATTTTAAATCCCCCATCACCCCTATATTCAAACCATCCAATTTCCCAGAAGATTTCCTAATGGTGTATAAATCCAATAATGTTTGAGACGGGTGCTGACCTGCACCATCACCCGCATTTATCAACGGAATATCTATAAAATCACTAGCCATTTTAGCAGCACCTTCTTTTGGATGTCTAAGAACTATTGCATCTACGTATCCTGCCACCACTCTGATTGTGTCTGCTAAAGATTCCCCCTTTGCAACACTAGATGTCTCCAAAGTGCCCATATTAACAGTGTCACCCCCTAAACGTTTAATCGCAGTTTCAAAACTCATTCTAGTTCTGGTACTAGGTTCATAAAACAATAACCCAATTATCTTTCCAGAATGACTTTTTGAATAAGCCATAGGGTCCATTTCAATCTCACTAGCTCGATCAAGCACCTCTACAATTTCCTCTCTAGATAACCCCTTTGTAGTTATTAGGCACTCGCGCATCTTCTATTTAAGGACTTCTCCCAACTATATAAACTTCCCAGGTTATTCTCTTATAAACTCAAATTCAATCTACTCTTCTTCAATAATCTCTATCTTCTCAAAAACTTCTTTTATTACCACTCTATCCACTCCTATTTTTTCAATTAATTCGTTCGCGATCTGTCTTTTTGTAAATAACCAATTCTGGTTATATGATAATTCTGGAACTGAATTTATGTATAGGGTTTTGCCATCATCACCTTCCGTTTCAATATGATTTTCCAATTCGACCCCCACATACATCTCTACCAACGCACTAACTTTCTCTTCAGGGTCTTCAATAATCCTATTTATTTCATACTCATATTCTATGTCTTCTCCTGCTAACGGATGATTAAAATTAACACGTGCTCTCCCACCAATGAGCGTTTCAATTTGTACCTGGTGATTATCAATAGTTGTTCTCACACCAGGGTGCCGGTCATCTTTTGGAATTTTATCAATACTAACTGTTTTTACCCATTCAGCGTCGTATTCGCCAAACGCATCAGCTGCAGCAATACTCACCGTTTTTAGTTTGCCGATTCCAGTTTCTCTCATTGACTCTTCAACTGAAATAAACACATGTTTCTCGCCAATAACTACCTTTCTAGGTCCCCATTTTTGGTTCTTTGTATCTACTCCCTCTTCTTCTGCCACTTTTTCTTCTGTTGTATCTATCAAAATCCCATTACTTTTTGCTCTAACTGTACATGTCATTTCAACAATATCACCGTCTTTGATAGAACTTCCCGCTTTACTCTTTTTTGTGGTCGAACCATCTTCCTGATCTTCTGCCATAGGTACCCCAGGCCCGTTCTGCAAATAAACAATCTGGTTTGAATATATTCCAAATTCACCCAACATGAGCCATATCTCGACTTGGAATGTGAAATTTTTATCCGGTAACTACATACTCAATACAAAGTCTATTATCAACAAGAATGGCGGGAAGGAATATTCAAATTAGATCTCCAAACAGACTCTCAGTAGCAGAAGAGTCTATCGAAATAGTTGAAAGAAAGGGGATAGGGCATCCGGATTCTTTGTGCGATGGCATAGCGGAATCAGTTTCAAGGCACCTCTGTCAAAATTATATAGACCAGTTTGGACAAATACTCCACCACAATACCGATGAGGCCCAACTTATTGCTGGGCATTCCATCAAAAAATTTGGAGGAGGAAAAATAACCAAACCAATAGAGATAATTATAGTTGGAAGGGCAACAACAACGTATAATGGAATTTCTATACCTGTAATAGAAATAGCCGAAAAAGCAGCAGCAGATTATTTAACAAAAACAGTACCGAATCTGGATATCAAAAATGGAGTTAAACTCAGTGTTAAATTTGGAGAAGGTAGTGGCGCACTTCAAAACGTTTTTAAATCTATCCAAAACACCCCTTTAGCAAACGATACAAGTTTTGGTGTCGGCCACGCGCCATACACAGAAATAGAAAACATAGTCCTCCAAACCGAGCTTCAGTTAAATGAACTATCTATTAAAAAACAACCTTTTATTGGGCCCGACATAAAAGTTATGGGTCTAAGAGAAAACGAAAAAATACAACTGACAGTTGCCACCGCAATAGTGGATAAATATGTTACAAACATGGGCCATTATGTAGAACTAATTGCTCAAATAACTGAGGATGTCCATCAAATAGCACAAAAATACACCGATAAAGAAATATCCGTTTTTGTCAACAGTGCAGATACCCACGCCTCCACTTCAAACATAGACAATATTTATTTAACTGTCACTGGAACCAGTGCAGAACACGGGGATGACGGTTCAGTTGGGCGTGGAAATAGATCAAATGGTCTTATAACTCCAAATAGACCCATGTCCATGGAAGCAACTTCAGGCAAAAATCCTGTAAACCACATCGGAAAAATATATAATTTATTCTCTAACGATACTGCAAATTATATCTTTAACTCTTTTCCAGAAAACCGCATAAAAGATATCTCCATACGTCTACTGTCTCAAATAAGTGCTCCAATAGATCACCCCCATGTAGCAGACATCCAGGTCTTAACTGTGGATGGAATTCCACTATCCCAAGAAGAAGAATCTAAAATTTTAGAAATGGTGGATCTAAAATTAGAAAACATTGGGGCAATAACAAAACGTGTGGTTTCTGGAGAACTCAAAACATTTTAATTTTTGATTCAATTATATGGAAATAATTATGCTCGTTATCTGCCGTATAAATCCCCACAAATCGTGACTCAAGTACGCCTAATTGGCCTGCAAACAGATATTGAAGAGCCCCTATATCTTTTCGACATTTTAATGGCGCACGAAACTCCAAAACAAATTTTATCTTTGCATAATGTGACAATACCATTTGAAAATTCTATAGACATTTCCACAATTAGTCTCGGGTCTTCATTATCTTTACTCAATGACCTACATTGGTATCTGTCCAGATATGTTGGTGAAGTACTGATACTAGAACCTAGTATCGACGAAAAAGAATGGCTATCAAGAAAACTCGCAACTTCTATTCGAAATGAAGAAATATCTGTTCAAAAATCAAAAAACTTCCTCAAAATCTATAGTATTATTTCCATATCTGGCATCTCAAAACTAGCCCCTCCAATTTTTACTAGCCGAAAAAATATATCTTCTTTAAACCCATTACTCAATGATTCAAATTCTACCATATTCATTCGATTATTATCTTCAGAATTTAGGTCTGTATGATTTCGCATTACTCTCCTCTAATTCAAAACTCAAAATTTTCACAATGATTAATTATCAGTCAATTATTATATAATAACAATGTCTTTAGATTCAATGAACCCAAATTCTCTGCGAACCTTGTCAGGCCATAAAAAAACCATCGACGTTTTCAAAAAACTTGAGGGCAATTTTATATTTAGGATATGGGGGGACGACGGCTGCAAAGATTGCAGAGATCAGTTGCCTGAATTTGCCTTTGTGTTGCATGCCGCTAGTGTTGATGAACACTGTATAAAACAACATTTAGTTGAACGACTACCTGGGGGGGAAAAGAAAGGCGAATTAGTTTCTGAATATAATATAACCCGTATACCCACAATCGTAATAGAGCAGGAACTCGGCGAAGTATCAAAAGATAAAAAACGTCCTTTCATAGAAATAGCGCGATATGTGGAGTGTGAAGATATTCCTGCTGCAGATTATCTAGCTGGTTTAATAACTTCTCATTTGTCAAAATAAGATCAAACATTATGGTCATTGTTCTCTTGAGCCTCTCAAAAAGATAACCTTTACATCTTAACTAGTTTAATATCAATTTATGGCTGAAAATATATTGATTGTTGGGGGCGGGGGGCGTGAGCATGCCATCGCCAAATCCATTTCAAACACCAATCACGAAGTTAATCTTTTCGCATGTTCTGCAAACAGAAATCCTGGGATTTTTTCCCTCACAAAAGGATACGGGATTCTAGATGAGTCCGATCCTCAATCTGTTCTAAACTATGCAAAAAAAATAGATGCCACAATAGTTTTTATTGGCCCAGAAAAACCACTTCTAAACGGAGTAACTGATCTACTTGAACAAAACGAAATCTTTGTTTTTGGACCTACTAAAAAAGATGCTAGAATTGAAACAGACAAATCATGGCAGAGGATTTTTATGAAAGAAAATTCTATCCCTGGATGTCCTGATTTTGAGATTTTTAGTAGCTCTAAAACTGCGATAGACTACATAAACTCCATTAATTGGGATGTCGCAGTAAAACCATCTGGATTAACAGGCGGAAAGGGCGTTGTCGTTATCGGAGACCAGGTCTCAAAACAGGATGCAATCGATTATATCTTCAATAGTGGATATGACGACTGGGTGGTAGAAGAAAGATTAGTCGGCGAAGAAGTTACAATCCAGGCATTTGTTTCAAACGGATGTTTAAGATTTACTCCAACCGTACAAGACCATAAAAGAGCATATGAGGGGGATTCTGGACCTAACACAGGTGGAATGGGGAGTTTCTCTTCCACTTCTTCTATATTGCCTTTTATGACTCTTGACGATTATAAATCTGCAACAGAAATATTATCTTCCACCATATCTGCGTTGCCATCTTATCGTGGAATTTTATATGGGCAATTCATGCTAACCGAAAACGGCCCGAAAGTAGTAGAATTTAATGCTAGATTTGGTGACCCAGAAGCAATGAACATTCTTCCAATTCTTAAAACAGATTTAGTTGATATTCTCATCGCCTCCCGCAGCGGGTCAAATTTACCCGATATAGAATTTTATCCTCACGCAACCGTTTGCAAATATGTTGTTCCTCAAGGCTATCCCACTAAACCCATTTCAACATCTATCAAACTACCTCCAAAACCAATCGATACAAATTCTTTTATTTTTCATTCAAATCTAGTAGAAAAAGATGGGAAATTATTTACAACAAATTCTAGGTCCTTCGCCGTTGTGGGTATCTCAAATACCATTTCACACGCTGAAAAAATAGCAGAGTCTCATTTAACAAACGTGGAAACTCAAGGACTTCGTGTCAGACACGACATAGGGACAAAAGACCTCATTGACAAACGAATTTCAAACATGGATTCAATTAGGCAAATGCGAATAAGTTAAACGGCATTCAATCTAATATCTTTCCATTGTGTCACTTCAAACAGATCCAATGAGGCAATCACGTCACCAAAAATTAACATGTTTTCCATCACACGGGGCTAGAAATTCTCTATGGAATTGGACTTCTCTTAGAAATCCAATTTTAGTATCATTCAATTTTATTATTATTCATCTGGCAAGATATTCTCCTAGTCTAAGGCTCAAAAACTGGCTTTTCAGACGTTTAGGGATGTCAATAGAATCTGGAGTTTCATGGGGGTTAGAATCGACCCCTGATGTTTTCTGGCCCGAATTAATAACTGTTCGAGAAGATGCTATAATTGGTTATTCTGCAACAATCCTTTGCCATGAATTTCTTCAAAACGAATGCCGTATAGGCGAAGTGAATATTGGCAAACGTGCAATGATCGGTGCAGGGGCAATAATTCTGCCTGGTGTTTCAATAGGCGACGACGCACAAGTAGGTGCCAATTCCGTAGTCACTCACGACGTGCCTCCCGGATCAACAGTCGCCGGAGTGCCTGCTAGGATAATCTCTAATGATCCCTATTCATTTTAGATACTCCTTCTCTAAATATGAGGGAATTTGGTATTATATGTTCTTCATTTTGAAAATCTATTATAGTTACTAAAAGTGTTATTTCTTGTACAACTCCTTGCCTTTTTCCCACTCTAATCTCATCTCCAATACCATATGGGTGAACGAGAACAAAATAAAAACCTGCAGCAGAAGATTTTAACATATCTCCAAAAGCAATTAATGAAAATGCTACCAGGGCAAACGCATAAACTCCTAACAGAACAATTAATGCATCTGTTGCTATGTTTAGTTGCCCCAATGCAACTAATATTGAAATATATACTATGCTATATCTGGCAATCTTCGGCAGAATTTTAATTTCAGATATTTTCACCCCTTTCATGTTTCTTGAAATCCACATATCGGTTTTATCACTCAACACAATTCCAGATGCAAGCACTATTACTGAAACTAAAACCGACGGAGCTATTCCTACAATTTTATTAGTAATTTGGCCATAACCCATATCTAGAACTGTTATAGAAAAAATAATTGTACTCCCTATGATTACCCACATACTAGCTTTCGATACCATGATGACGGTAGAAGTCCCTAGTCTCCCCATGGTCCTTTCCAATGAAGTTCCTTCTACTGCTTCCGGAATCCCAATTAGTTCCATTATTTTCTTACTTCTACGGGCTATAAATTGAGCCATGATCGCACCGGATACCAACAATAAAGAAAGTACCACTATTCTGTTGGAAAAAAGTATCTGAACCTGTTCAATCATTCCCATATTAGTATGCCTCTGGATCTATTTCTAGAACTAGATTTCCTCCTTTAAAACATCTAATCCACCCATCAGATTCTGAAAGCACAACTGAAACTGCGTTTGTATCTCTAGTTATCGCAGCACCTGCCATATGTCTCGTACCAAGTCCTTTTGGAATTTCTATCCCCTCAGATGATGCTTCCAAATACCTATATGCTGCCACTATTTTTCCCTCATTTGAAATGACAAATGCCCCGTCAAGTCTCGAAAATTCCTTTATCATAACATTAACTATGGAATCTCCCACATGAACATGGGACTTCTCAAACGGATTATATGATAAGGGGCATGATTTGTTCATAACTTTCCCAGCATCACCCACTGTGAACAAAGCTCCAACAGTTTCTCCACTTTGACCTTTTTTACCCAATTCAATCACCAATTCCAAAACGTCCCTAATCACTCCAGACTCTGATTTCGAATTTAAGAAAAATGAGTATATTCCCGAGCTCATAGTCGATTCATCTATGCGGACTTTAATAAATGAGTCAATTTCACTAGAAAATAATTTTACTCCGCAAATAACCACATCACCATCAGAAACCATACCTGCTCTCAATGCGCCTTCAAGTCCAAATCTAATCTTTTCTCTAATATTTTCAAATTCCAATGGGATCTCAACAAATTTTTTAGATCCCCATGAATTTTCCTTACCAACAACAATAATTTTGTCTTCTACAATCTCAACATACCTTTCATACTCAGCATTAGATGGCCGGAATAGTACTATGGCCATATCTGATGACACAAAATCTTCTATTGCCTCCCTAATTTCTCCCATGGTCTGTATTACAATCCACCCCAAGGTAAAAGTTTCTGAAGTTCATTCTAACTGTATTTTCAAAATTAACCTCTTCTTCAAGATAATAGGCAAGGCTAAAACGATTGGACACAAATCAGAGTTAAGTATCATGTCCACCGAAGCAATATCCTCTGATGTAAGGAGTAAAATATCTCTATTCTTAACTCGAAACTTTCCACAAATAGCAATGCATGGTGGGGATGCGGCAATCGAGGAAATAAACCTTGAGACTGGCGAAGTCTGGATACGACTTGGTGGGATGTGCAGTGGTTGTGGTATATCTCCCATGACAATCCAAGCAATACGTCACAGGTTAGTTATGGAAATACCTGAAATAAACGAAGTATATGCTACATCTGGAGGTGGATATGACTTCGATCCATTTGGGCATCAAGAAGAAGAAGAAGATTTCCCCGACGTTCCATTCTGATTTATAAATCCTTCGTACAATTATATCAATATTTCTGCCAATTTTTCTATTGGGTGGGCTGGACATTCTCTCAAATAATTGGACAACTGAGATCTGCAAGAAGCCCCTGGGGCAATAACTTCACCATCAGGTTCAGTTTCAATTTGATCAAATAAAATCTGGCCAATAGAAGAGCTCATGGATACATGTTCTGACTCATACCCAAAAGAACCAGCCATGCCACAACAACCCGAATCAATATTTTTAACTGTGTATCCAAATTTCCTAAGCATATTGGCAGCGTGATCCGATTTACCAGATGCCTTTTGATGGCAATGTCCATGATAAATTAATTTATGTTTCGGTACTTCATGTTCTATATTTTCACCGAACAGATCTATATATTCACAAATATCATATGTATTCTTCGATACAAGTGAAACATCCTCGCCTCTGAGAAGGTCCAGATAATCTGTAGATATCATTTCTGCTTCAGAAGGTTCAATCATGACCACATCCCAACCCTGTCTAATAAATCGAACCAGCAATTCTATATTTTTTTCTGCACGTTTACGTGACATTTCTATAAACCCTTTTGAATAAGATGCCCTTCCTGTGTCCATAACTCGATTCATTACTTGAACTTCAAAACCTAATTTTTTCAAAACTTTGACGCTATCTATTCCTGCGTTGGGATATACATAATTTGTAAATATATCTGGGACTACCAACACTTTTCGAATACCACTCCCCGAAGGCGTATCTTTAGTAGCCCATTTAGCAAATGTCTCTCTGTGAAAAATTGGAAGTTTACGTTCATGCCCAATGCCAATTGTTTTCTCTAACAGTGTTCCTACCAAATCATTTTGCAAAATTATATTTGACAATGGAGAAAATGAACTCCCTATGCTCATTAAAACCCCTATATTCGAAAAAATTCTATCTCTAAATATAGTCCCATTTCGGGATCTGTATTCATTTGTAATTTCGATTTTTAGTTTAGCCATATCGACTCCACTAGGGCAATCTTTTTTACATCCTTTGCAACCAATACAAAGATCCATAACTTCGTGCATAAACTCTGAATTAAATGCTCCACCTTCCAATTCACCACTCATAGCTAAACGCAATAAATTTGCCCTCCCCCTTGTAGAAGTGCTCTCTTCTTTCGAAGCTCTGAATGTAGGGCACATGACCCCTCCAGTTTCAATTTGTCCCCCTCGGCATCCACCACAACCATGGCACAAATCAACCATGCCTTCAAACCCATTTATTTCTGACCAGTTCAATTTAGGTTCAAAATCTATGTTAAGCTCATACCCGGGGGGATGTCTGAGATTCTCAGTCAGTTTTACATCTCCGCAAACCTGACCTGGATTTAATATCCATTCTGGATCAAACGAAGTTTTTAAATCTCTAAAAACCTTCCATAATTTCTCCCCATATAATTTTTCATTCCATTGGGTTCTTGACCTTCCATCTCCATGTTCTCCAGAAATGGCACCACCATACCCAATTACCAAATCTGTAACCATTTCTGAGACTGAATTCATAATTTCTATTCCCTTTTCAGTTTTGGTATTTATCAAAGGCCGTACATGCAACACACCAGGTCCCGCATGGGCATAGAAACTAGCGTAAGTGCCATGGATATCTAATATCTCTTGAAATTTTTCAACATATTCTGGTAAATGTTTTGCTGGAATTGCCAAATCTTCTACAAAAGCTATGTGCTTTTCATCACTTGTCCGAGACAATAATATGGGCAAACCCGACTTTCTCATTTTCCAAAACCGTCCTTGTTCTATCTCATTCTGAGCAAAAATTGCATATTTGGCCCTTGTAATTTTTGATTCAATATCGCCATTTTTAGGACAAATCTGATCCCTCAAACATTCTATTTTTTCTTTGCCATCTCTCTTACCTTCTGCATAAAATTCTACGAGCAACAACGCCTCTGTAGAATTTGGTATCGCATCTGTAATATCTTGAAATTCTATCGTCTCTCTAGCCAAATCTAATAAGATTTTATCCATCACTTCTATTGCCGAAGGCCCATGGTCCAAAATAGAAGACACGTCTTCCATAGCCAGCCTCAAATTTTCATATGCAAAAAGAATAACCTCTTTCCTTTTAGGGATGTCCACTAAAATCAATGTGGCCTCCGTAACTATTGCAAGAGTCCCTTCACTTCCGCAAATCAAATGTGCCAAGTTAATTTTTCCATTTTTGTATTCCCTGTATAATTTCTTTAAATTATACCCTGACACATTTCTATTCAAATCTGGATATTTGTCCGAAATCTCCTCTCCAAATTCTTCAAATATTCGATATATCTCTGAATATATTTCTGAAATAATGCTGCCACTATCGATTTCACTTTTAAGATCTTCAACTGAAATTTCACCAAAACTATGTATTGTACCATCTGATAGGACAACTTCACATGATTCAATATATGCATCGGTTTTTTCATAAACCAATGAATGCGACCCAGTTGAGTTATTTCCAATTGCCCCGCCTATGGCACTTTTATCTGCCCATGCCGGGTCTGGGGCAAATTTTAACCCATTTGGTTTTAATTCTTTATTTATGCTACCCAAATATGCCCCTGACTGGACACGTATTCTTTTCCCAATTGGATCTATCTCTAAAACACCATCCATATGTTTCGTAAAATCAAGAACAACTGCTTCATTCACAGCTTGACCTGCCAATGAAGTCCCCCCGCCTCTGGGGAGTATTGGTATTTTTCTATCTGCACAATAAGCCACAACTTTTGCAACATCATCTGTACATTTCGGAAATACAACTCCTATCGGAGTAACTTCATATATGCTTGCATCTGTTGCATAAAGGTGCCTCGTATAATTATCGAATCTGACCTCTCCTTTAACTATTTTTTGAAGTTCTATAACAAGGTCTCCTCTATTGATCTCCCCTCCGCCATAGCTGTAGTTAGATCTTGGATCAGTGGAAGGATCAACTACCATAATACCTTTCCATTTTTGAGCATCAAATATCTTACTATGGAAATGTCAAACTATCAAACCTATCTCTAACTCATTTTTCTGACTCCTATATGTGCACATTTGTCCTTCATACAACTACGAAGCATTCAATACTCAGCCAATCATACGATTAACCATGGAAGCGGGGTTTCAAGAAATCACTAATCTCATCGGACGTGAAGTATATTCAAATAATGGTATCTACGTAGGCGAAGTGGAAGATATACAAATAAACACAATTAATGAGGAAATAACTTCATTGGCAGTCTCAAATATCAATGAAAAAGGCGCGTTATTTGAGGGGTATGATTTAGACGCTAGAGGTGTCTTGATACCTTATAGGTGGGTAAGGGCAGTAGGAACTATAGTATTAGTAAATGACATAATTGAACGTATAGCATCCAAGAATAAAAAAGATCTCGTGAAAAAATAACACCTACCCAACGACATTTTAAAGTATAGAAACCTATTTCAACGTATCTCTTATATTTATTTTAGGGCCGGTATTTCAGTCAGGTAGAAAGGCGGACTCTTAATCCGTATGTCGTGGGTTCAAATCCCTCCCGGCTCGCATTTAGATTGGGCACCAGGGGCATGTCAAATAGAGTTCAAATATCCTTGTTTTCTTACTATTACAATAATCTTCGACGCATCCGGCCCATCACTTATCTCTGCGATACCTTATCTTCAAATGGCGTCAAATGATCTTCTATGGGTTCAGTTTCTGCACCAATACACCTCACTGACATTAATAAAATTAGGACGCATAGTACTGAAAATTTCTTCACGTGTTCAATAAAACCCATTGAAATATAAACTCCTCATTTCTACCAAGTTCTCACCTCTTCAATTTGACCCAGTTATCTATGCCAGTTTGCCACTTACTAAATGATTCTTCATCTTCTATGGCTGAATAAAATCTACCTCCGTTACCATCATCCAAAGTACAAGGAATTGGGTTGGCAGCCCTTTCTTCTTTTGAGATAGTCATTTGTTCGCGGCTCGTAATGCCTATTGCTTGGTATTCAGAAAACACCTCGTCGGTCATAACATCAAAAAATGATATGTATTCTAAGTAAGACCCCTCACTTACTGTCACAGCAATTTCGCCCTGGCCGTTCGGACGTATTATATAACCAATATGTTGTCCGGCTGTCACATCGCCCCCTTTAACAAATTCTTCAAGCAATCCAACATGATGAAATGTAAACACTATTTTTGGGTATTCCGTTGGACTTATATAAAACTGATATTCGGTCCCCTGTTCGAATTCTCTAGAAGTCACTTGATAAATATTTCCATCCACAGGGGAATAATATTTTACAACCCCACTAGTATCGTAAGAGCCAAAATTTCCATCCCATCGCTGTTCTGCAGTATATGCGTCAAAGTAATGCTTCATACTCGAACAAGACGCGCCCGAGGGGTCGTATTCCGGCGAACCGTTATTGTAATTATGCCCATAAGCAGACCGAATTTTAGAAATCTGAACAAAAGGTTTCAAATCGATAAAATTATGGGTGGCTATTTTAGGCGGGTTAGCCGGGTCTACATCTGCGTATGCTGTTCCCTGGTCATTTTGTTGATCAGATCCTCCATTTTCCAACCCCTCCATTTGGTCATAGCTTATATTCTTGGGCGTACCCATCGAACTACCCATGTCCCTATATTTTGGAGTGCCTATTGAATTTTTTATGTTTATAGACTCTGCCATTTCTACCATTTCTTCCATGCTCATGCCCATTGACTCTCCCATTTCTAATAATTCATCCACACCAACATCCATAGAATCTGCCATTTTTCTTATACTTTCCATGCCCACAGTTTCTGACAAGTCCACAGTTTCTGACAAGTCCACAGTTTCTGACAAGTCCACAGTTTCTGACAAGTCCGCCATTTCCATTCCTCCACCAGAACACCCTGCAAGAATGAGGCATATGAATACTAATAAAAACTTCTTTAGAGCTTTATTTTTCTGTCCCTCCATACCTCCTTTTCAATCACCAATGCTTATAGATTTTTCATATCACTTCTGGTATAGTTCTCTAGTTTAGGTATCTCCAGCCTTATTTGTGATATATGTCGTACATTTCTGTGGCAAACGATATGAATATTAACTCCTGGAATAAAACTAATTCATGGTAACTATAATGTCCATGCAAATAGTGGGCGCAGTATGCGTCATTATTGGACTAATGATGAATCTTGATCCAGTCAAGTTCAACGAAAACATAATGGGCAAAGTTGATAAAAAAGCTGTTAACCCACTTGCTGCACTAAGGCTCGTCATTGGGGGTGGCATCGCGGCAGTCGGTATCATCAATCTTTATTGCAGTTTTACGATAACTAGCACCGATGCATTGAATGCTATCCTTCTTGCCACCGCAATCGGGTTAATAGTTATGGGTGTCACCGTTATTTCTGGAAAACTTCGTGGCTTCAGTGACCAAATCCCCCCCATGCCGATCGCTATCTTGGGCGTTCTAACAGCTATTTGTCTCTACGCATCGCTGTTTTAAAATGGCATAATATATTAAGTTAAACCCTCTTATGTTCGAAATTAAACTTTAGAGTTCTTCCCATGGCCTAAATATTGAATTAATTCTATCACATGTCCATCTGGATCTTCAATAAATGCAGCCTTGACTCCAGTTTCATCATTTTGAAATATGTCGACTACGATTTTACATTTAGTTTTTTCAACCATATCTTGAACTATTTCTTCAACATCATCAACAGACATAGCCAAATGGTCCATGCCAGATTCATTTCTTGATTGAGGATTCGTTGAATTAGATGTCTCTTCTGGTCTATATTTGAATTGTATTTCTGCACCGCCCTCTCCAGAAATATAAAAATTCATAACACCATCTCCTCCTGTAAAACCCCATGTGTGGTGGAGCCCCAAACCTTCTATGTAAAATTTTTTTGTAAGTTCTATATTTGATATCCAAACACATGTGTGGACAATTTTATTTACCCCTGTCATTCAAGTAAACTTCAATCCGGGTCATAAATATGTGTGCCGTTTTATCCATTTTTGAATCTTTAAATATATTTTTTATTTTACATAGAACACATAGGACTGCAATAAGATTCATGATCTTCTGCTTGGTTTTCATCTGAAAACTTATCTCCACAAATCCTGCATAAATACATGATTTCACCATTTTTTTTGGTTATTTCTATGGGCATGTATCTTTACTAATTACTCCTGTTATGGCTTGGGAATTCCCTGCGACCTAAACCTTCCTATACCCAATAGTTATGCACAATTAAACCAAAATCGAAGCTATCATACCCCTCGCATATCTATTAATGCCATGTCTAACCGTTTTATTCTTGGAATGACCGGGGCAACGGGGCAAATATATGGTATCCGAACATTGGAACTCCTATCCAAAACAGACATAGAAGTCCATTTGGTCTTGTCTGACGCTTCCAAAGTCAACATACAACAAGAAGCTAATTACACACTAAGCGAGGTAACTTCTCTAGCAGATGAGGTCCATGATAACCGGAACATAGGGGCAACTATAGCCAGTGGTTCTTTCGAAACTAACGGGATGCTTGTTACTCCGTGTTCTATGAAAACTCTCTCAAATATAGCAAACGGAAATTCTTCAAATTTAATCACTAGGTCTGCGGATGTCATTTTAAAAGAACGTAGGCGGCTAGTGCTCATGCCTCGTGAAAAACCGCTCAATAGAATACATTTAACTAATATGCTTTCAGTAACTGATGCAGGCGCCATAATTTATCCCCCGTTTCCTTCATTCTACCAAAAACCCAAAGACATCGATGAAATGATAACTAGGACTATGGCACGAGCACTATCTTATTTTGATATTTCTATTTCTTTCGATGAATGGTCCGGCTTGTAATTCAGTTTATCACACAGGGTTAGATACTAGCAGAGAATTTAAACAATGACGGTGTATTGTTACTTATATGACCTTTGATCCATTATCCTCCGACCATTTTTTTATTATGTCCGACGAACTTGGGTTATCTCTTGATAAAACTGAAATCGATACTCTTCACCCCCAAATCAATCAACTATTGAATTCTCTTGACATTCTAAACTCGGAAAAAACCCCGGCCCCAAACCCTCTTTCTACATCTACTTCTTCAAATGATCCTCACAACGCATTCATAACCAAATTCAATGAATTCCCGAATCCAATAAAAGGCAGATTAAGCGGGATCAAAGTAGCAGTCAAAGATAATATTTCCATCAAGGGGCACCTCCTAACTGCTGGGTCTGCAATTTTATCAAATTGTATCTCTCCAACTACTGCACCTTTGGTAAATCGACTCATATCTTCGGGAGCAGTTATCTCTGGCAAAACCAATATGGACGAATTCGCATTTGGTCCGACTGGGGAGACTAGTTATTTTGGTCCTACATTAAACCCTGTAAACCCAGATTACACCCCCGGAGGATCTTCTAGTGGATCTGGAGCCGCAGTTGCTTCAAATATGTCTGAAGTTGCTATTGGGACTGATACTGGGGGGAGTGTTAGAATACCTGCAAGTTATTGTGGCATAATTGGATTAAAACCTACCCAGGGGGTCATTTCAACCCAAGGCATAGTTGAACTTTCTCACAGTTTTGACACCGTTGGGATACTCAGCTCCAACATGGATCATCTAAAAATGACTTTGAATGTTATATCAGACCACAGACAAATATCTCCAAATATTCCTCTTATAAATCTCAAAGATCTAAACATAGGGCTGCCAGATTCACTTTACAGTTCTCCAGTAGATCCTATCTTGTCCAAGCATGTCACTGGAATGCTAAATCAAATAGAAGATTCTGGATCCAATATATCCAATTTAAAATTCCCTCCAATGGGGCTATTTTCTCCAGTCTGGCGTACAATAACCATGGGCGAAGTCTACGAATACTTCCTCAAAAATATTTTACCGTATTCTCCAAACTTAAAAACTTCAATGTTTTCTTCAATATCTCTTGAAAAATTAAATCTGTTATCTACTTCTTTAAAACAATATCTGATCATAGGTAGCCACATCATGTCATCCGACAACGGGTCATTATACAACAAAGCACTTCAAGATCGAGATTCGATCAGGAACTCAATCAATGACCTTTTCAATGAATTTGATTTCCTGGTGACTCCTACAACTCCTACCACTGCATTCAAATTTGGAAAATTTTCACGCCATTCATCCCCGCCTATAAACTACAACACTAGCCCGTTCAACCTCTCCGGGCATCCAGCTATTAGCATACCTGGTGGATTTATTAAAGGCCTTCCTGTAGGGGTTCAGATAATTGCCCCTTATGGGTCCGATTACCAATTAATAGAATTGGCAAAAATGTTCTCTGATATTATTTCTTAAATTATTTTAGAATATCTCAAAAACTAGGCATAACTTCATTCGAAAATATTTTTAAATTTCGAAGCATTTCGTCAACATCATTCGCAGCAAACATGATTGCAGGGAAATGATTCACATCAACTTCATGATATTTATCAAGTCTTTCTATAATTTCTTCCGGACTTCCAACTAGGGTTACGTCCATCAGACCCTCAAATTCCTGGTCTTTCAATGTGGATTGTACCAAAGATTTCATATGTTCAAACACCTGCGAAGCCTCAAAATTCTTCTTGGCGACATCCGAATCTTCATCAATACAACAAACAAGTTGCGGTGCAATATCTATCTCTTTAACATCTCTATTTTCCACCGCACAAAATTTTTCCATCTGCACCCTTTTTTGCTGTATTTCGGTAGGTGTTAATGCAAAAGGCAACCACCCATTTCCCCATTTCACCGCCCGTAACATGGCGTTCGGATGATTCCCGCCAACATATATTGGAAGCGGGTCTTGAATGGGTTTAGGGTGGAGGTCCATCAGATCGAATTTAACATGCTCGCCTTGATATTGTGCAGGGCCACTTAGAAGCTTCTGCAAAGCCTCCATAGATTCGTTCATAATAGCCCCTCTACTCGCCTTTTCACCCGGTCTAATAGACTCAAATTCTTCTCTATAAGCACCAATTCCAACTCCAAATATTAGCCTCCCTTCCGATAATACATCCAATGTTGCAGCTTGTTTAGCAACCCACACAGTGTCTCTAAATGGTAATACTGTAACTGCTGTGTTTAACTTAATTTCTTCAGTTTTCCCTGCAATGTATGCAAATGTGCAGAATGGTTCGTAATATCTAGGGCTCAATTCCCAAGATTTCTTAACGTATTCTTGCGTCACTATGTGGTCATTTCCTCCAATGGAATCAAATCCCAAACGTTCCGCTTCACAAGCAATTTCAACCAATTCATCAGTTCCAGCAAATGGGATTGGATACATCATGCCCTCCATCCCTGTTGGAAAACCCACTCCAAATTTAGTTTTACTCATAAAATAACTTATTTCGCAACGAGTATCAATCTTTATGAGTCAGTCCTCCCTAAAAAATCCAATTTTAGGCCTCAATACACTAAACTATTCAATGGGGGTTCTATATTTTCTATTATGGGCTATGCATTTATTCAAGCTTATTATTTTTATACTTATATTACATCAAATTTTTATAAACCGGTACTTAGTTACCTTCTTATATTCAATAATATTCTATATGCCACGAGATCTAAGAGATTTTATAGAAAATCTTTCCAATAACGCCCCATCCGAAATAGTTGTGATAGATAAAGAGGTCGACCCAACGTGGGAAGCAACTTCAGTAGCACGAAAACTCCAAAGCGAAGGAGAGTATCCTTTATTACTTTTTAACAATGTCCTCGGAAGTTCTCACAGACTAGTTACCAATGTTCATGCAACCCGAACCAAACTTGCATACGGTCTCGAATCTCCTCACATTGAACCTCGGAAATTGCTCAAGCGGTACATAGAACTAACAAACAAACCTGCAAAGCCAATTTTAATCGATAACAAAGATGCTCCTGTCAAACAGAATATAAAAACGGGAACTGATGTGGACTTAACAGAACTTCCTTTAGTACAGCATAACGAACTTGATAATGGTCTTTACATAGATGCTGGAATTCTATGGGTTTTCGACGAAGAAACTCAAACTTATAATGCTGGAATTTATCGTCACCAATTACATGAAAAAAATCTATTGGGCGTATATGCAGGCGCAGGCCAACACCTAGCACATTTAATGCGTAACGCAGAATCGACTAACAAGCCTTTGGAAGTTGCAATAACGGTTGGAACTCATCCTTATATAACTATTGGATCTACAACTAGGATAGACCGAGAAGCAGACGAATTAGATGCTATAAGCGGTCTAATAAATGAAGCTGTAGGCGAACCAATGAAAACAGTTCAATGCGAGACTGTTGATTTACAAGTTCCTGCAAACTCTGAGTTTGTTATCGAAGGCAAAATTCTTCCAAACGTTCTCAGAACCGAGGGGCCTTTTGGAGAATATCCCTGGACATATGGGCCTAGTAGGAACAACCGTGTCATAGAAGTAACTGCAATTTGTCACCGGAATGATCCCATCCATGAAACTATTTTTGCAGCTCACCCTGACCATAATTTATGTGGTGTTCTCGGAGTAGAAAGGCAACTATATGAGCGCGTCAATCGAGTTTCTCGAGTACATGAAGTAAGGATGCCTATGCATGGTTGTTGCAGGTTTACTGGATTCATTTCAATCAACAAAGAAGTAGACGGGGAGGGTAAATATGCTGTCCTTGCAGGTCTAGCAGCTGACCATTTCTTGAAAAATGTAATCGTAGTCGACAACGACATCGATATTTTCAACGACGAAGAGGTACTATGGGCACTTTGGTCCCGTACTCATATGGATCGAGACGCAGTTATCATACCCCATTCATTCGCTGATCCTTTAGTCCCCTCGACGTATACTGCTGATCAACTAGAAACAAGAAGGACCAATTTCGACGATGAAATTGTGGACGTGGCATATCTTCCAAACCCTGACACTTTAGACACTAAATTTGGGGTCAATGCAACAAAACCTGTTACAACACAATGGCCAAAACGCCCTGAACCCCCTGAAGCATGGAAAGACATAGATCTAGCCTCTTATATTGATGGCTGGACTAAATAGATTGAATCTAAATATTTTATTATCAGATTAAGTTCTTCCTTAATTTCAATAACTTTATATCTCTCTCAAAAAGTACCTATATCATATGATTTCTGAGACTAAGTACTACCGTCCAGACTCTCTTGAAAATGCATTTGATATTTTGTCAGAGAACCCAGACGCAATTCTATTGTCAGGATGCCAATCTTTAGGGCTTCTTTCAAAAGAAGGCATTGTATCGTTCGACACAGTTATAGATTTAGCGCATATCCCTGAATTAAGTGGGATTTCATATGAAAATGGGTTTCTTAAAATAGGGGCACTAACAACCCATCGTTCCATTGAGACCTCTTCTATAATTCAAGAACACTTGCCTATACTTTCAACAGCTGCGGAACAAATAGCAGATGTTCAAATACGAAATGCGGGTACAATTGGAGGTGCATGCGCATATGCCGATCCCACTGCAGACTACCCTCCCGTTTTAATGGCAACAAATGCAATAATTCATGCACAATCTGAAACAGGACCCTCTGATTATTCTGCAAGAGATGGTTTTTTTATTGATTATTATCAGAGTGCAATCGAACCCGATGAGATTATCACTTCAATCGCAATACCAATCCAAGAAAATATTGGTTATGGGTTTGAAAAATTGGCTTATAGGAAAAATGATCGTGCAATTGTTAACGTAGCTGTTCTATTGGCAATTTCAAATAATGAATGTACTAGGGCCGATATTGCCGTAGCAGGTGTGTGGGATACGCCATTAATCGCCACGAAAGCAATGAATTCCCTCATCGGCACTCAACTATCAGACTCAGATTTATCCAGTGCCAGTGAAATTGCACAAGAAGAAATTCTTGTTTGCGATGACCCTTTAATCTCTATCACATACCGTTCAGCAATGGTTGGTGTACTAACAAAAAACGCTTTAAAAACTGCTAGGGAGCAACTATTATGATTTTAAACTTTAACGTAAATGAAACAAACCACGAAGTAAATATAGACCCCTCCATGCCTCTATCTGATGTCTTACATGATTTATTAGGATATAAAAGCGTAAAGCAATCTTGTTCCACTGGAATTTGTGGTGCATGTACAATACGATTTAATGGCGAAGCCCGAAAATCATGTCTCCATATGGCAGGTCAAGCATCAGGTTCGAACATATCTACTGTAGAAGGACTTTCTTCAAATGGATCTTTATCTCCTCTTCAGGAATCATTCATTAATAATTTCTCTTTTCAGTGTGGGTTCTGCACTCCTGGATTTCTTATGTCCTCGGCAGCACTTTTGGACGAAAATCCAAACCCTTCTGAAGATCAAATACGGGATTATTTACATGGGAATATATGCCGATGTACTGGTTACTTATCTATCATAGACGGTGTCAAGGAAGCCGCTACATTACTAAACAAAGAGGGAAACTAGGAGGGCCAGGAAACATGGACAATAACTCGTCACAAACTCACGGCATAGGTCAAAGTATTTTAAGAGAAGACGGACCTGTAAAAGTTACAGGAAAAGCCGAATTCACATATGATATCAACTTCTCTAATATGTTACATGCAAGATTTGTAAAAAGCCCCCATGCACATGCGAACATTGTTAAAATCGACACAGAAGCTGCAAAGGACATTCCTGGTGTCCATGCAGTATTAACCCAGGAAGATTTTCCAGA
>Ga0209402_10001405_pt1 | contig 26351 bp, 25 predicted proteins | sample ArcticOcean_MG_C_3_FD_187437 | JGI IMG/M metagenome (GOLD analysis project Ga0209402, IMG submission 187437) | Marine microbial communities from western Arctic Ocean - ArcticOcean_MG_CB8_126 (SPAdes) (version 2) | ecosystem: Environmental > Aquatic > Marine > Oceanic | place: Arctic Ocean... | reverse complement strand
AAGTTTGGCAGAATGCTCGGGTGATTAAGGGCAACCCGGACAAGCCCCAGGGGCCACTGCGCCAGAGGGCTTTGGAACAGGGGAAGACGGTTTATATGGCCGTGCCCAGGCTGAAACAAGAGCGGTGTTTTGTGGAGTTGGACCCAGCCGTCATGCTCGGTTCACCAGCGGAAGCGTCAACTATTTCTGGTGCGTTTAAACACGGACGGTTGATGGACATGGCAGATATGAAGCCAGTTGACCTGGTGATCTCTGGCTCGGTGGCCGTTAACCGCATGGGCGTCAGGATTGGCAAGGGTGGTGGGTTTGCCGACTTAGAGTATGGGTTGGCAGTGGCTGCGGGCGTGGTACTGCCGGAAACACCGGTGATTGGCACCGTCCATTCCCTGCAAGTGTTGGAACAAGAATTGCCCTGGACTCACCACGACGTCTGCCTGGATTACATTGCCACGCCGGAAGAAATGATTGAATGCCACCCAAAGATGCCCCGGCCTACGGGCATCTACTGGGAAGACCTTTTAGAGGCCAAGATAAGGCAGATACCAGCGTTGCAGAAGCTGCGGGCGGCGCTCTAACCCAGTATCTAAAACCTGTCTAGTTGCGCACTGCTCCCATATCCCAGTACCGAGAAGCCTTCAGGCAGGCTGCCGCGTCCGGTGGCGGCGAGGACCAGCGCCGGAGCCGTGCCCCGGTGCAAGGCAATCTCTCCCAGTAACTGGATCGTCGCGGCCATGGCGCTTTCCGGCGGTTTGGCGTCAAGGCTGAGAGCCTTGGCCAAGTCCATGGTGTGGATGACCAGTTCAAAGGTGCGGGTTGGCAGATAGTCAATGAGACGCATACCACCCACCGGGGTGTTCATGATGTGGTCGTCGGCCAACTCGGCAAGTTTATTTTTGACGTACATCTGGAAGCCGCGGACCATCATCTTTGGGTCGTCGATGATTTCCAGCCCGGCGGCCCGGCCCAGTTCGGCAACCATATTGGGGTCGGCGATGGTCTCCAAGGCCCGGATGAAGTAGTCCACCGGCCTTTCTTTCTCGATCTTGTTCGCCGGTTTTTCCGAGTAACTGAGCACGGTGGTGAAGGAACGATAGGTGTGTCCGACCAGGTCTCGGACACACCACTCTCCCAGGGCTAGGGCCTCCCAGCCGTCAATGTCCACTTGGTCTACGACGCTGGCAAAGTATTCACCAGCTTCCAGATAGGTTTCCCTGATATCTTGACCGCTCATTTACGACGTCCGGCCCCTATAGTTCTTACCTAAAGTATTAAGTTATGAGCGTGGGTTAGGGCTGGCCCACTTCCCCTTCCACGTTCAGAGACTTCATCAGGTCGGTGAGTTGCGACCATGTCTCGTCCTCAACAAAGATGCCGTCTTTGCGGCGAGCCTGTTCACGATTCCATTCGATCTCACCAGGGTAGAGAACTTCATCAAATCCGGCGGCGGGCGGCGAATCCTTGATGTACTCCACGAATCCGTCCATGTCTTTCTTAAACTCGTCCACGTCCCGAAAGTGGGCCAGGTTGAAGGCGGCGATGAACACGCCGTCATTGTGGCGGCCTTCAGGGTCGATGCCATAACCCAGGCCGGTCAGCAGGCCGGAGAACACTTCCACCATGAACGACAGAGCGTAGCCCTTGTGTCCTTGGTCAACGCCCACGGGCAGGATAGCCCCGCCGGAATAGTAGTCGTTGGGGTTGGTGGTTGGATTGCCATCCTTGTCCACGATCCAGCCCAATGGAATATCGTCTTTACGGTTACGAGCCAGGGCGATCTTGCCCAAGGCCACGGTACTGGAGGCCATGTCCATCAGGACTGGGCCATCTAGGTTACTGGGCATGCCGATGCTCATGGGGTTGGTGCCCAGCTTCCGGGCGATACCGCCAAATGGGGCGACGTGCTTGGGAGCAGCTCCAGAGTCGGCAGTGATCAGGCCAATCATGTCTTCGCCGGCCATCATGGTGGGGTAGTCACCCAGCCGTCCGATGTGGCTCTGGTGGTAAACGGTGATGGCGGCCACGCCGTTGGTCTTCGCCTTTTCGATGGCCAGTTTGGTGGCTTTTTCAGTCTGGACGAATCCAAAACCCCAGTTGCCGTCAATCACGGCGGTGCACGGGGCTTCTTTAACGATGTCAAAGGCAGCACCGGGGACGATGTGTCCGGCGTCGATGCGATCACAGTAAGTTGGCGTCTGGATTATCCCGTGGGAATCGTGACCGGACAGGTTAGCTTTAATCAGGTGCCTGGCGACAATCTCCGCTTCATCATCCGGAGTGCCCTTGGCACGGTAGATGTGGTAGGCAACTTTGTGTAGGTATTCGGGCGTAAAAACGGGCATGGTTGTACCTCTTCTGAAAAGTGACCATAGTCTAGTGTTCGGCGCTGGGGTTTGTCCATCGGGAGGGTACTCCGTGCCTGCTTGTTGGGTCTCTAGCAAGCGTGATATTCTGGATTCCAGTAATGCCCCTGTAGCTCAGTGGATAGAGTGCCGGCCTCCGGAGCCGGAGACGAGAGTTCGACCCTCTCCGGGGGCACCACCTTCTTCTCTTTTTTCCAGCACCGTTTTCCCAATATGATTTCCGCATCATAATTCCCGAGTAGTTGGTTGCCAGTTTTTCCCGTCTATTAAGAGGGTTCGCAACGAAATCTTGAGCGGCGTCGGCGGGCAGCAGATTCTCGTTGAAGGCCTGTCAGGAAAGACCCGTCAGGCAAACCCCTAAGTTGATTCAACCGGCAGAAGATCAACCTTGTGGTCGATAGCAACTAGAAGTGAAAATAAGAAACCCCTTGGCCGTTTTGGCCAAGGGGTTTTTTGTTGCCAAATATTAACGGTTAGCCCGCGGTTGGAACGTAGCCAAATAGTCCAATACGATTGTTTGGCGTACTGATTACTTGGAAGGAGCCGGCATGCAGCAAGATAACAGGATAAACTTCGCCTCAGCCCAGCAACTGAACGATTCAATACTGACCATCAGCGGTATGGTGCTAGTATTCTCCGTTGCGTTCCTAAGCAGGGCCGGCGGTTTTGAATCTACTATCTTGTTGAAAGAAGCCTGGATACTGTTGGGAACCTGCATCCTCTTGAACGTTTTCGCCAGAGTGGTCTCGCCGGACCCGAGCGGTGGCGACAAGATTGCTCTTCTCTGTTGGCGGTTTCTGGTACCCCTGTCTGCCGGCGCATTTATCTCCGGTCTCGGCCTGCTCACGGCGTTTGGCGTAATGAACGTATAGTTCAGTCCAGAGAGGGGCCGGCACCTACTTCGAAATACTTCGGTAGACGACTAATTCTTCGGTAGATCCAACAATTTCGCAAATTTGACCTTTCACGCGCGTCCACGCATGATAAGATTGCATCTGCAATCGGGGTGTAGCCCAGCGGTAGGGCGCCTGCTTTGGGAGCAGGAGATCGGGAGTTCGAGTCTCCCCACCCCGACCAGCCACACAGTGGCGTTTCTTTTTCCCTCTTCTACCCTGGTTCTCCCTCTTCAGCTTGTCCTGTTCCTCCTCCCAAGTCCACGCATTTTCTGACTGCCTTAATTTTTCAAACAGGCTAATTGCGTTCTCTGTTCTGGCATAATGACGCCGCGGACACATGCCATTAACCGATTAGAATAGGTAACCAACCGAAATAGGGCGGATGCAAAAAAATGACACGACTATCAGATAAGATTGCACTGATCACCGGCGGGGCTGGGGGGATAGGCCAGGCAGCGGCCAAGTTATTCACCGCTGAAGGCGCACGCGTTGTTTTAGTAGACCGAGACGAAGACGCTCTCAAGTCTGTTGTGAGTTCCCTGGGCGACGATGTTGCCAGCTACGTAGTGGCAGATGTCACCCAGCCGGAACAAGTTCAGGGCTACGTGGCTGCCGCTGTAGAGCGTTGGGGCGGCATCGACATTTTTCTGGCCAACGCAGGAATCGAAGGTTCAATTTCTTCCATTCCAGACTGTCCCATTGATGTCTTTGACCAGGTGATGGCCGTCAATGTACGCGGGGTTTGGCTGGGCCTAAAGTTCGTCATCCCTGTAATGACCGAACGGGGCGGCGGCAGCATCGTGATAACGTCGTCCACGGCTGGCATCGGAGGCAGCGCAGGCATATCTCCTTACGTCACCAGCAAGCATGCGGTCATTGGCATGATGCGGTCTGCGGCCTTGGAATGCGCGCCCCTAGGTATCCGCGTCAATACCGTGAATCCGGCGCCCATCGAGACTAGGATGATGCGGTCATTGGAACAAATGCGCGTGGCGGCCTCCGACAACTCTGAGGTCACAGTGGAGCGGACCAAACAGGCCACAGCCTCCCGGATTCCATTGCGGCGTTACGGATACCCTGAGGAAGTGGCTAATATGATGCTGTTCTTGGCCAGCGACGACAGCAGCTTTTGCACTGGCGGGGTTTACATGGTGGACGGAGGCCGTTCTGCCGGCAGCCCCTAGAACACGGCGGCAGACTCCTCAGGTGCCATCACGGTTGTCACCTGCATTAGAATCACTACTAATATTAGACTTGCCGGAGGGAGACCACCCGGCAAAAGTCAGGCTTTAAAAACCCCTAGTCAGACCTAGTTGCTTGCAGTCGGGACTTCCACATGGAAAGTAGCGCCGGACGCGCCGTCGCTCTCTGCCCACAAATTCCCTCCCAACTGGGAAATGATTCCGTAAGACACGCTCAATCCCAAACCAGTGCCTTGTCCCACTGCTTTTGTCGTGAAAAACGGGTCGAAAACCTTATCCAATATTTCAGGCTGGATACCGCCACCGTCGTCAGAGACGCTGATCTTTGTCATCCCGTTTATCTCTTGTTCTGTTATCCAGATTTGACCCTTTCCATGGGATGCCATACAGGCCTGCTCCGCGTTGGTCAAAATATTCAGCAACACCTGTGTAATCAGTCGCTCATAAATTGCCAAATCCGTAGACCCCAATTGAATTTTCAAAGAAACAGAAATGTTGTTCATTTCAAAATCATGACGCTTCAACTCCAGGCAACGTTCGATGATTGCATTGGGGGAAGCCGTCTCGTTTTCTGTGGTGGACTCTCTGGCAAACCATAAAAGGTTTCTCACTATTGTGGAGACCCGTGGCACGTGGGCTTTAATCACCCGCAAGTTTTCAGAGACCGAATCAACCGCTGAATTTTCGATTCCCTCTTCCGCATTAAGTTGAATAATTGCCAGAGGATTGTTGATCTCGTGAGCCACTCCGGAGGCCAATTCGCCCACTGAAAGCAGCCTTCCGGCCTCGGTAATTTTTTGCAACTCAAGTTTGCGGCCAGTGATGTCCTCTGCTATTCCACTCATCCTATAAACGGTTCCATTATCATCCATGATTGGAAATCCGCGGCTGTGTACCCATCGCACAGAACCATCACTTTTGAAAATTCGATATTCCGACTCAAAAATTCCGGTTTTGCCAGATTGATTTCTGGCGTGCAGGACCCTTTCCATATCCTCCTCGTGAATATTCTCGTACCACCAGTAAAAATCGTCGTATACCGATTCCAGGGAAACGTCCCAGACATTCTCAAAATTCGGACTGATTCAAGAATTCGCTGAAATCTCCGGTCCAAGTCTAATTTTCAGTGGGCCGCGGAAGATTACCCGGAGTGACCCTAACGATTAACGGGTCCGACAAAGATGAGGATGGCCTGATAATAAATCGCGGAACTCTGGCCGTCTCAAACTACTCCAGGCTCCGACATGGTTCACCTACAACCATCAACAACAAGAAAGGCATCGTCCGGGTAGCCTGTCGTGGCTCCGGCCCCGCCAGCGGTGTAACAGGCGTGCAAGTCGCCCAGGACCCCTGTTTTTGGGACGGCGGCGGTGTAACCAACAACTGGTCAGAGGCGGCCAATTGGGATGCCAACGTCCAATGACCATATCTTGATTCGTGACGCTGACGGCGCGGTAACCACGGTCAAGTTGGACAAGTCCTTTGACATCAATTCCCGAGGCAGTCTCACTATCTCCGGCGGGCAAACGCTAAACGTAGGGCCAGGTTTGACCCTCCGAATTGCAGACCAATCACCGGGTGGCTCCATCCGGAATAACGGCACCCTCAACATCACCGATGCCACAATCCAGAACCAAAACACTGGGTTAATCACCAACGTCGGGACCATTAACCTCACCAATAGCAAGCTTCTTAATGATGGCACTGCCCTGATCAATCAATCTTCCGGCACCATCAACAATATCGGCGGACTGATCACCAACGGCGCCGGGGCCGCGTTCAACAACGCCGGGACAGTGGTCAATGACACCGCCTCCAACTTTGTCCAGCGCAACGCAGCCACCTTCACCAACAGCGGCACCCTCAACCAGGGGGGCGTAGTGTCGTTCTCCACAAAACCCGGATCAACCATCACCAACTCCGGCCGGATCAATATGTTTGAAAACTTTTTCTCCAACGGCGGGTCCATTGATAACTCTGGAACCCTCGATGTGTTCCACTTTGGCTCCTACCAATCCCTGGCCGGAGAGTTGAACAACCGCACCAGCGGCATCATTATCATTTCCGGTACGGCGTCCAACCTGGCGAATAGCACCATCAATAATTGGGGCGAGATCATCAACCACCAGACGCTGATCAACGCCGGGACCATCACCAACTTCTGCGGCGGCACGCTGATCGGCCCGGTCAACGGCAACCAACCCGTCGACGCTTGTTCTATTGTGTAACCTCCCCTGCAAGCACTCCTGTGACCGCCCCAGCATTTAACTCCATCATCAACCTCCCACGGCCATTGACTAACCCTACCCAACGGTTAAAATCGCACCAGTCATCTTGGATTCCATCCTATTTTTGGCACGATCAGGGGGTCGCTATGCGTCTGGAGAATAAAGTCGCCTTTTTGAGCGGCGGAGCACGCGGAATGGGCGCAGCCGAAGCTATGCTCTTTGCCAAAGAGGGGGCCAAGGTTGTCATTGGAGACGTGCTGGACGACGCTGGACGCCAGACCGAGGCCGCCATCAATGACCTGGGTGGCGAGTGTCTCTTTATCCACCTGGATGTCAGCAGCGAAGAAAGCTGGACGTCGGCCATCGCCGAGACCGTAAGCAGGTTCGGCAAACTGGACATCCTGGTCAACAATGCCGGGGTGTTGTCCCTTGCTGGCATCGAAGACATTACGGTGGACGAATGGGACCGAGTGATGAATATCAACGCCAAGGGCGTGTTTTTGGGCACCAAAGCCGCCATCCCGGAAATGCGAAAAGTTGGCGGCGGTTCCATCGTGAATATATCTTCCATCTCTGGCATCGCGGGCCAGTCCTACGTCTCAGCCGTGTATAACGCATCCAAGGGCGCTGTCCGGATTTTCACCAAGTCCACGGCCATCCAATACGCAGCAGAGGGCATCCGGGCGAACTCGATCCACCCAGGCCCAATCGATACACCAATGACTTCTTTCCGCAAGGGAGACGCCCAGGCCGTCACTGAGTCCCTTGCCCGTATTCCCTTGGGTCGGGCTGGTGTTCCCGACGATATTGCTTTTGGTGTGCTGTACCTAGCGTCAGACGAATCGTCGTTCGTCACGGGCAGCGAATTAGTAATAGACGGCGGCTTCCTAGCCCAATAACTGCTCAGCCGCAGGGCGGGAACGCTGGCGCGCGGGACCGGGCATTGTTTATTTTGAAATGGAAATTTTGGAGATTGTTTTGCAGCGAAAAGTACTTGAAGGGAAGATTGCCATTGTTACTGGGGCGGCCAGTCCCCGTGGGTTGGGGCGGGCCATGACCGAGGCTCTGGTTATGGCTGGCGCTAAAGTTTCCATGATGGACATAAACCAGCAATGGCTGGATGAGACTTCCAATTACATGCGGGAGATTGGCGGCGATGACTGTGTCATGACCCAGGTTGTGGATGTCACGTCCATCGATGAAGCAGAACGCTCCATAGAACGAACGATTGAAGAATTGGGCGGACTGCACATCTTGGTGAACAACGCCGGGGTCGCTCCCCCCAAAATGCTCCTGGGCGGTGAGGCTTCGAATAATTTCTGGGAGATTTCCGCTGCGGAGTGGGATCGGGTTGTTGCGGTGAATAGCAACGGACCCTTCTACATGACCCGTACCGTTGTGCCCCACATGCTGGCCCAAGGCTGGGGCCGGATCATCGGCGTCACCACCAGTATGAACACCATGTACCGCGCCGGGGCAGCTCCCTATGGCCCCTCCAAGGCAGCCCACGAAGCATTGGTTGCCATGGCCTCCCGGGAGTTGGAGGGAACCGGTGTCACCGTCAACGTCCTGGTGCCCGGCGGCATGGCCAGTACCGACCTGATTCCCGATGACACCGACTACGCCCGCGAGAACATGATTAAACCCGATGTGATGATGGCCCCAGTTGTGTGGCTCGCTTCCGATGAGTCCAACGACATCAACGGCCAACGGTTCATCGGCTACAACTGGGATGCAGAACTACCCTTGGCAGAACGCTTGGAAAAGGCGTCTGCTCCTGCCGCTTGGCCTCAGTTGGGCGCACAAGCCATCCGGTTCGACGCCAACCTGAAGGACAAGTACTGAGCCCAAATGGACATTGGTAGACACCAGCGATTCATCGGTTTCGCCTGAAAAAAGCGTCGGCACTTGCTGCTTGCCCCCAGTTTGGCTCAGTGGCCACTCGGCCTATACTGGGAGGTCTTTGGACTCTTTAGAGCGTTGGCAAACCCCCGTTATTCTGGTTTCATTCGTTTACGTGATTCAGCCCGTTACAGACGATTAATATCAAAAGCGCATGAACATCACGAAACATTTTCCGGGGTTAAGCTCGAAAAGCCCGCATGTCAGCCTAGGTTTTTCAGACAACTGGCGCCGGATTGCCCTGCTCGTTGCCACCAACATGTTTGTTGGCAGAATGATTGGTATGGAACGCACCATCCTGCCGGGGCTGTCAGAATCAGAGTTCGGCGTCACCTCCAAAACCGCTGTCGTTTCCTTCATCGCCACCTTCGGGCTGGCCATGGCGGGGTCAAACCTCGTGGTCGGCAGACTCACCAAGCGGTTCACCCGCCGCCGCATACTCATCGCCGGCTAGATCATCGGCATACCCGTTCCACTGCTACTCATCTGGGCGCCCAGTTGGAGCTGGATCATTGGTGCCAACTTACTTTTGGGCGTAAACCAGGGACTCTGTTGGTCCATGACCGTCAATATGAAGATGGACTTAGCCGGTTCCAGATGGCGCGGGCTGATCTTGGGATTCAACGAGTCAGCCGGTTATATGTCCCTCGCGGTGATGGCCTTGGTGACGGGGATTATCGCCGATAACTACGGGCTCAGACCCGAGCCATTCTTCCTGGGAATTGCAATCGCTACTACAGGCTTGGCGTTCAGCATCCTATTCATCAGAGATACTGCCGCGCATTCGGCATTGGAGACCGTCGGGTTAGTCAGCGCTTCCCAAACGCCGCCCGCCACAACCACTTTCAAGTCCAACTTTGCGGACGCCACCTGGCGAAAGCCATACCTATTTGGAATCACCCAAGCGGGCCTGATGAAGAACCTAAACGACGGCGTGGCCTGGGGTATATTCCCACTCTATTTCGCCGCCCAAGGGTTGGCCCTGGACCGTATAGTGATCCTGGTGGCGGTCTACCCGCTGGTCTGGGGCGGCCTGCAACTGGCCACCGGCTGGGTCAGCGACATCGTAGGTAGAAAACCACTTATCGCAGCTGGCATGGTCTTGCAGGGTGTCTCAATCTCGCTGACGGCCAGCGTCGATAGCTACGGAATTTGGCTTGGCTCAATGGCCCTGTTGGGGTTGGGCACCGCGTTGGTCTACCCAACCTTGTTGGCCGCTGTGGGGGATGCAGTGCCAGCCCAAGACCGGGCCTCGTTCCTGGGTGTGTACCGGTTCTGGCGGGACTCCGGGTTCATAATTGGGGCACTGCTGGCCGGTATCTTCGCCGACTTATTCGCGTTCAGGCCGGCGATACGGCTAATCGGAGCGCTAACCGTCGGTTCCGGCATATTGGCAATGGTCACCCTCAGGGGACGGGTCAAATAATTCCTTACTCCGACACAGACCTGTCATTCTGAGGAGCGCTGTAGGCCGACGAATAATCTCGTTTTACGGCAAAAACGTGTTTGACCAAAGCAACGAGACCCCTCGCTACGCTCGGGGTGACAGGGGAGCACGTTGGCCAGATCGAATTGCTCTCCCAGTTAGCCGGTGGAATAAGCGCCCGGCGGCAGCAGTGCCTCACAGAACCAGTATCCGCCCTTCAACTCGGCCCGGCTCCAAGTCCAGCAGGCCGATGGACGGCACGACTTTGAAACGGCGTTTGCCCGCTGCGCCGGGGTTGAAAAAGGTCAGCCCGTCTCGCAGTTCGTGAAAGGAATAATGGCTGTGCCCAAAGACGACGGCGTCGGCTTTTTGCTCCCGGTAGAGGTCTAGGCCAGCATCATCACCCTCTTTAGGAACTTTCACGATGTGCGTCAGATAGATACGGCAGCCGCCCAGATCAATCATCTGAACTTCCGGGAATTCAGACTCCGGCCCATCTTTATCGTTGTTGCCACGCACAGCGGTCACCGGGGCAATCTCGCCTAGCTGTTCAAGTATCTGGCCCGTGCCAATGTCGCCCGCATGAAGGATGTGCTCCACGCCCTCAAGCATCGGCGGCACACGAGGGTCGTAGAAGCCGTGGGTGTCTGATACCACTCCGATCAACATGCCCTTATTATTCCATAGCCAGATTTGCTTCCGATGACTTTTCCCGTCACCAGTTAGCTAATAATGAATATTAGCGTCATGCCAGAAGCGCCAGACTTGGAAGTTGTCAAAGACTACCTGAACGCAGAACTGAAGGACGCGGTGGTGGAGTCCTGCCAGGTTTTGCGGCCCACAGTTGTGCGCTCATTGGCGGCTGACGTTACAGCTGATTTACCCGGCCGCACCTTTATAGACGCCCAGCGGAGGGGCAAGTTCCTCACGCTGCGGTTATCCGGAGGCCGCAGCCTGGTCATCAACCCCATGCTCACCGGAGCGCTGCAACACTGTAACGACAGTGTCCGAGTCCTGAAAAAGACCTGCGTTGTATTGAATCTGGCCGGCAGCATGCACCTGCGCTACCTCGATGACCGCCAAATGGGCAAGGTCTATTACATAGATAACGGCGGGGATAACGACGGCGACTCCCAGGAAGAATTAATTCCCCAATACACCGGACTAGGCCCCGACGTTCTGTCCGGAATCACGCTGCAAGAGTTTGAAACCAGGCTCAAGAAGTTCAACGGCGAGATTAAGGGCGTTTTAACTCGGGAAGCATTTATTTCGGGCATTGGCAACGCCTACTCGGACGAGATTATCTTTGCCGCAGGAATCTCACCCTTCAAGAAATGCCGGGCGCTGAAACCCGCAGAGTTGGGAACACTACACGCGCAATGCCGCCAGGTGTTGGAAGAAGCCACCGAGACGCTATGGGACCGCATGGGCAAGGACATCCACAAAAAGGTCCGCGACTTCCTGATGGTGCATAACAAGGGCGGCCAACCATGCCCCAAGTGCGGCGGCAATATCACCCAATTGAACGCCAACCAGCGCATCACCAGCTATTGCCGTCATTGCCAACAAGGTTTGCTTATTCGCAACTGATTCCCGTCAACTTACACCAGCGTATTTAGAAAATCGTTATAATTCGGTTAATATTTCTTTAGAGTACCGTTGCCAAGCCTGGCTGTTGTGACATTTAGTGTTGACATCGTTTAGTCTAAATTATTAAATATCGTCACATTCCACAAATCCATTCGGTTAGATTTACCAAAACTTTTATATAGAATGAAATTCCCTAGAGAAGGAGGATTGAATGCCTGACCAAAAAATCGCTTTGATGGCCCACCTTCTGCGACGTGCCGGTTACGGGGCGAGTCGCGATGAAATAGAGACCAGGGTGGCCCAGGGCTACGACAATGTGGTCGAAGAACTTCTGAATCCTGGTAATGACCCGGGAATCGACGAAGACCTGATGTACCGGGCTTATCCTTCCTACTTCGATAAGGCCGCTATCGAGACCGGCCAGACCGAGTGGGTCTACCGCATGATTAACAACAAATACCAGTTGAAAGAGAAGATGTCCCTCTTCTGGCACACTATTCTCTGTGCTGGTGACAATAAAGTGGACAACGCCCGGACCACGGCGATTCAGATCGACAAGTTCCGGGACATGGGCATGGGCAACTTCAAAGAAATGCTCATGATGCTCTCCACAGACCCGGCCATGCTTTACTACTTGGACAACATTGAGAGCCACAAGACGGCAGTAAATGAAAACTATGGCCGGGAGCTTCTGGAGTTGTTCTCCGTTGGCGTCGGCATGGATGGCGAGAGTAACTACACTGAGGATGACGTCAAGGCCTGCGCCCGCGCCTTCACCGGCTGGAACCTGGCCCCGACGATTCCGGTATTCCCCTACGGTCGGACACCCTTCGAGTTCCGTTTCGACCCGGCAGACCATGATTACGGCGAGAAGACATTCTTGGGCGAGACAGGCAACTGGGACGGTGGCGACATCGTCGACATAATCTGCAAGCAGCCGGCCACTGCCAGGTTCGTCTCCCGGAAACTCTACGACTTCTTTGTGGCTGATGAGCCGCCGGTGCCCTCTTGGACACTGAGCCCGCCCCGCGACATGGACGCCATCAAGGCCCTGGAGCAAGCGTACTTCGACTCGGGGTACGAGATCACAGCCATGCTGAAGGTTCTGTTGAACTCGGACTTCTTCAAGGACGAGGTAGTCCATTTTGCCAAGGTCAAGAGCCCCGCAGACGTGGTCATAGGCACCATGCGCATGGTCGGTGATCACCTTGAGCCCAAGCCGGGCCTGTTCTTTGTGGCCATGGAGCCCAAGTACATGGGCCTGGACCTGATGAACCCGCCCACCGTTGAAGGCTGGCACATGGGCCGAGAGTGGATCAACAGCGGCAGCCTCATTGACCGCATCAACTTTGCATCATCCATGCTGGGCAACACTGAGCTGCCCGGCGTGCGTTCCATCATCGAGAGATTGATGGCCATCGGCGACGTGCCAAGCTCCGAGCAGTTCTTAAGCGGCTGCCTCGACCTTGTTGGCCCCATGGACTTGGCCCAAGAAACCAAGAGCCAGCTCACCCAGCATCTGGACTCCGGTGGCGCACTGAAACACAGCACGGAAGCAGAGCAGACTGAGTTCACCAAACGGGCCGGTGAGACCCTGCAAATGATTGCCACCACGTCGGAATTCCAATTCGGCTAAACCTGACAGGATCCATACAATCAAGAATCGAAAACTAAACCCTGATTAAAACAGCCCAATAGCTGTAGGCGGAGGATTAGAGATGGTATCAACGGTAAAAGACCCGGTATTAGCAGTCATGTCACTGTCCGGCGGAAACGACGGATTGAACACGATAATCCCGTACAACGACCCACGCTACCGAGACTATCGCCCCTCTTTGGGCATTGCCGCAGATCAGATCATTCCCATCAACGACCAACTGGGTTTCCACCCAGCCTTGGCCCCGCTGAAAAAACACTGGGATGAAGGCCATCTGGCCATCATTCTGGGAGTTGGCTACCCCAACGGCAGCCTCTCTCACTTCCGTTCCATGGACATCTGGGCCACCTGTGAACCCAATGAACTGGGTCTCACCGGCTGGCTGGGCAGCGTCATTCAAGATGTGGACCCCAAGGGCGAGAACGTGCTCACCGGAGTGAACTTTGGCCGCGGCCTGCCCCGTTCAATGGCCAAAGAGGGCGTGGCAGTTGCCTCTGTGGGCGACCTCAGCACCTACGGGCTGCTCACCGACATGGGAGCCGAGGCCCAACGAGCAGATGCTCTAGACCTGTTTGGACGCATGTACGCCCCGGCCATTGGCCAGGGAGCAGTGGACGATTACATCCGCCGCACCGGGATCGAAGCCCTGCAAGGCGCCGACATCCTGAGCACCGCGCCCGGCCTCTACCGATCAGAGGTTGAGTACGCCAGCACGGCCATGGGCGGTTATCTCCGTGACATGGCCCAAGTACACAATGCTGAATTCGGCACCAGGGTGATGTTCACCACCGCGCCGTACAACATCTTTGACACCCACGCCAACCAGTCGGTGGGTCACGCCAACTTGCTGCAGGACGTAGCCGTCAACATTGACGCCTTTATGACCGACATCAGGCAACTGGGCAAGAGTGACAACCTAACGTTGTTCTTCTACTCAGAGTTCGGCCGGCGAGCCATGGACAACGGCTCCGGCACCGACCACGGCACCGGCGGCGTGGCCTTCGCCATCGGCGACAACGTCAAGGGCGGCATCTACGGCGAGTACCCGTCATTGGAAGACGGCAAACTGGAAGACGGCGGCAATCTGCAACACAACGTAGACTTCCGCTCCCCCTACACCACCCTGCTGGACCGGTGGATGGGTCTGGACGCCAAAGAAATCGTCGGTGGCAACTACGAAACCCTCAATTTTATCTAAAACGATATTAAAAGCCTGGGCTGAAACCCGGGCAAACCAGCTTCTAATCTAAAAAATGGGCCTCTGCTACGGCGCAAAACCGGAGCGGGGCCAATCCCTGAGGAGAATTGCTATGGCTAGCGTATTCCTGGGTATCAACGACCGGACGTTCACCTACAGCTTCACCGCTGGACGTTCCGAGTTCCAGGGCACCGGTTTCCGAAATCCTATGGACTTTGCTCTGGGGCCGGACGATGTGGTCTACATCGTCAACCGTTCCTATGAATCACGGTCGGACGGCACTCGAATCAATATGTTCCGCATCGGCGAGGACAAAGAAGAATACATAACTGAATTTGGTTCCTACGGCGAGGAGCCCGGCCAGTTCATCTGGCCCATGTCCATCGCCTTGGACAAAAACACCAACGTCTACGTGACCGACGAGTGGACCCACCGCATCACCGTCTTCAACAGAGACGGCGAGTACCAGAACCACTGGGGCACCCACGGCTCCGGAGACGGTGAGTTGGACCGCCCAGCCGGTATCACTATCAGCCCGGACGGCACGGTATTCATTGTGGACAGTCGCAATAACCGGGTGCAGAAGTTCACCCTGGACGGCAAGTTCTTAGGCAAGTTTGGCAGCGCCGGTTCTGAGGATGGCGAGTTCAATCTGCCTTGGGGAATCTGCCTGGATAAAGAAGGAAACGTGTTCGTCGCCGACTGGCGTAACGACCGAGTCCAATCATTCACCAACGACGGCAAATGGCTGGCTACATTTGGAAGACCCGGCGAAAGCGGCCGACCCGGCACTGGCGGTGACTGCACCTTCGCCAAAGAACAGGGCGGCATGGTCTACGTCGATGCGCCCGTTGGCCAGTTCAACCGCCCCACCGGTGTTTGCGTCGACAATGACGGCGACATCTACATTGCCGATTGGTTGAACAACCGGGTCCAGGTGCTAACCGCCGAGGGCCGTTTCATCACCGAGTTCACCGGTGACGCCGCGCTCTCCAGCCTAGGCGTCGACAAGATCAAGTCCAACCCGGACATGATCCGCCAACGCAACGGCGTCCGCGACTTCACACCAGAGAAGGTACTCTGGACCCCCTGTGCAGTACGCGTTGACCACCGCAACCGCGTCCTAATAGCAGACACATCCCGCCACCGCTTCCAGGTCTATCAAAAGAATTCGGTACCTGTACTGGTTTAAGTCAGCAGTCTCTTCTTAGAAACAAAAATGCCCGTGGGTAGGAACTCTACTCAAGGGCATTTTTTTGCGAAATGTTTCCGTGCGCGGCGATCAAATATTTACCGTCAATCACTCCGAACAGATTAATCGTCTGGATTGAATAGTCTTTCTGACCGTGTTCATGTTGGCTCCTTTTAGGCTTACCAATTCGCCAAGTATTAGGATGCTCTATGTCAGGACTCGATCTCTCTTTAACAAAATTCGAAGATGATAAGTTGGGGTTCGACTCATTTTCCGCTGGAGTTGCTGAGTTCATAAAAACCGAATCTCGGTTGCCATTTACTCTCGGCATATACGGACCTTGGGGTTCTGGCAAAACCACGATGATGAATTTCATTTAGCTCCACTTACAAGAAGAAACAGATATTAAGAGCGTTTGGTTTGATGCATGGAAATACGATCGTAAAGAAACGTTGTGGGACGCCCTTATTCATATAATCCTCCGTGGTATCCATAAAGATCGTGGAGCACCGCGTAAAGCCAAGAGGATTGCACTCGACCTAGCTAAGAGGGTCGCCAAGGCCAGCGCTCAAATCACTATCAAAATAGCTAGCCAGGGATTGATAACTGACAAGGCTATGGACACAGTCGCTGAGGAATTTTCCAGCGTCGGACGAGATAATTTCTATGATTACATCGAAGGTTTCGAAGAACGATTTGCTGATGTGGTGAAGGAATATGTCGGGGAAAAAGGGAGGCTTGTGGTTTTTATCGATGATTTAGACCGATGCCTTCCTGAAGGCGAGATCACCGTACTCGAGTCGCTAAAGCTGTTCCTCGATAAATCTCAATGCGTATTTGTCATTGGTGTAGACCAGATTGCATTGGCGGAGACAATTAAAACCATGTACGGAGCCAGTGCAGAACTGTTGGGTAGGGATTATTCGGACAAAATCGTCCAAGTATCTATCCCGATAACGATACCAAGCGGGACCAATCTCATAGTGGCATTATTGACTGATAAGGATGTGGCAGGGCTCGATGATGACGTAAAAAATCGTAGCCATAAGAATTGAAGGAAACCCTAGGCGGCTCAAGCGATTTTTATATGCTTTCGACCTCACTAAAGCTTTGTTACGCGAAATTATCCCCGACGGAAATGACGCGCTAATTGCTCTTGCAGTTATATGTCGGCTTAGATTTGGGACGTTTGCTGAAGCGTGTGCAACCAACCCGGACGGATTGAAGCTTATTTCCGATATGGTTTCTACCAACCCAAATGGTTATTGTTCCAAGGATGCAGACGCAAAAATATTTTTAATTCAAAAAGGTTGTCCTGAATTCGTGCAATTCTGGAACGACCTTGATACTTGCGATTTTATCCAAAGGCTAATACCAACGCATTTGAAATACGATTAGTATTCTCACTGCGTCTTGACTGACTTTTATAGGTCAGCTAGACCCGCCACCCCTCCATCCCATACGCCATGTCCCAAAACCCATACTCTAGGCGGATGCTGGTTTCGTAGGCCTGGGTCATGGCGGCTAGTTCTGACGGGCCGGCTTCTTGGCCGATGCGGTCGGCCATTGCCCTGAGGTGCTCGGCTAGGTCGGCGAATTCTTGCGATGTGTACATCTCGATCCACTGGGCGTATAGCGGGGTGTTTTGCGGCAGGCTGTGCCGCATGAGATTATTGCCGATCTCCCAGTAACCCCACTGGCAGGGTAGTAGCGACGCCACCAGCTCGCCAAAACTGCCTTGGTGGGCCGTCTTTAGCAAAAAGCTGGTGTAGGCCAAGTTGCTGGGGGCGGCAACAGTCGCCTCTAGCTCGGCAGCGCTGATGCCAAACTCCTCGCAATAACTGCGGTGCAGCGCCATCTCCACGTTAAGGGTCTCGTCAAGTAACCCGGCAAACCAGGACATGTCGTCCAGCCGGGGTGCCATGGCCGACGCCAGGGCCAACGCGCGGGAGTAATCAATCAGGTAGGCATAATCCTGAAGCACGTAGTATTTGAATTTCTCAACGGGCAGGGTGCCATCACCCACCCCGGTAACAAACGGGTGGGCTAGTATGGCCTGCCTCATGCCAAGGGTCTGCTGTTCAACGTTGTCTATGAATCCCATATCTGGCCCCAAATCGTCATTAAGATTGCTTGAAGAAAGATTGCCCGAAGATTACCCGATAATCACTCGAAGATCGCCCGGAAATATTCGTTTCAAATTGGCTAATTTTGCCTGGATTTGTTGGGCAAAGAGGGCTATATTTCACCGGTCGCAGCCGATGATAAATTGATTTGCTCTCCCTCTTGACCCGTTAACCGGCTAAATTAGCCCGGAAGATAATTTTAGGAGGGGCGCAGCGGGCAGTCAATTTTAGGCACAAAGACACAGGCAGACCCATGGAAACACGGCAGGACCAGGCCGCAGACCGGCCCTGCTTCCCCCAAAACCGGGCATGCCGTATAATAAATTGGCCTCTTTAATATGGGGCTTAATCCCTATTCCGATTGACCATACCCATCGGACAACCCAACGGAAGTGACCAATAATGGAAGTAGTTTTCACCCAGGACGTCCCCAATAAGGCCAAAGCAGGCGAGGTTCGCCGCGTGCCAGACGGCTACGCCCGTAACTATCTTTTGCCGCAAGGCCTGGCACAGATTGCCACCGACGAAGTAAAAAAGCGGATTCACAAGATTACCGCAGTAGGTGATGAGGTCCGCGTTCGCGAGACCGCCATCATGGAAGAACTGGCCAAGGGCTTGGACGATGTCACCATCACCCTCACCGCCAGAGTCACCCCCACCGGACGCTACTACGGCACCATCACCAGCACCCATATCGCCATGGAACTGGCCGAAAAAGTAGGCCGCGAAGTGGAACGGCGCTGGGTGGAGATCGCCGACCCAATCCGGGAACCCGGTGAGTACGATGTGACTCTTCGGTTCTCAACCGAAGTCAGCGCCACGATTCACGTCAACGCGGAGATCGAAGAATAGGGCAATGTACGCTGAGAAGCTGTTACCCCATGACTTGGAGGCGGAGGAAGCGGTTGTTGGGTCGGTCTTAATCGATGGGGACTGCTTCTCTCGTGTTGCGCCATACATCAAAGCAGACGATTTCTACCGCGAGAGAAATCAGCTTTGTTTTGCCGCCTGTGAAGCCTTGTTCCAGCGGGATGAGGCCATTGACCAAGTCACGCTGGCGCGTGAGCTAAGCCGCGCCAGCCAATTGGAAACAGTGGGCGGCATGGCTTATCTCAGCCATCTGATATCCGTTACTCCCACCTCGGCGCACTCCGAGCACTATGCCACCGTGGTCGCCCGCACCGCCACCATGCGGAAGCTCATTGACGTTGCTTCCCGCATCTCTAGCATGGGCTACCAGGACACCGACGATGTGGATGCCACCCTCAGGCAAGCTGAGGATGCGCTATTCACCATTCGCGGGCCAGACTCCCAGCGTGGCTTCATGCCCCTGCGGCAGATTTATGACCAATACCTGGAAGACCAAGCCGCAGTAGCCGACCCGGTCAGAGAAAACTCCGGCCCGGTGATGTGCGGCTACACAGACCTGGACGAGATTCTAGGCGGCGTTCAACGGTCCGACTTAGTGATTCTCGGTGCCAGGCCGTCATTGGGCAAAAGCACCCTGGCCTTGAACATATGCCTTAACGCCGCCAAGAACGGCTCCACGGCCGGCGTGTTCAGCCTGGAGATGAGCCGCGAGCAACTGGCTCTCAGGATACTTTCTTCCGAGGCCGAGATTGACTCCCACCGACTGCGTTTAGGTCTTTTGACTGAAGCAGAAGGTGAGCGCATCACCGACGCTATCGGTCTTCTATCAGACCTGCCTGTCTATATCGACGACACACCTTTCCAGAGCATGATCGAGATGCGGAGCAAGTCGCGCCGCCTGTCACTGGAGCATGGGCTGGACTTGTTGGTTGTGGATTACCTGCAATTGATCCAGGGCCGCGGCGGACGCCCCGACAACCGTGTCCAAGAGGTTACTGAGATATCACGGTCGCTGAAGATCATGGCCAGAGACTTGAACCTGGCCCTCATCTGCTGCTCCCAGCTCAGTCGAGGCGTAGAACAGCGGACCGGACACAGACCCATGCTGTCTGACCTGCGTGACAGCGGTAGCATTGAACAGGACGCCGACGTTGTGATGTTCTTGCACCGGGAAGACGTCTACACGACCGAAGATGAATGGGGTCAGCAGAACCCGGGCCAGCCTTATCCGAAGAACGTCGCCGACCTGATCGTAGCTAAACACCGAAACGGCCCAACCGGTAGTATGCAGCTTTTCTTCCGTGACAACTTTGTCCGATTTGATTCATTAGCCAGGGTGGACGACTTTTAGTTATGGCGCCTTCCGGGGCCTTCTCTGGTTTTACTGGGAACACGCTCTACACCCCAGTGCCCAACCCTGTGTTCGGCCCTATTCTGGAGCAGATCCAGGATCTAGCTGAACTGAAGATAACGCTGCGCGGCCTCTGGTTGTTCCATCGCAAAAAGGGCGCGCTCAGATCCGTTTCACTGGACGAGTTCCTAGCTGATCGCACGCTAATCAAGGGTCTTAAAGTAGACGGCCAAGGTTCCGAGGAAAGGATACGCCAGGGTCTGCGTTTAGCTGTAACCCGCGGCACCTTCTTGACCCTTCAGCTACCCGGCACCGGCACGGTATTCCTACTGAACACTGAAGCTGACCGCCGGGCGGTAGCTCGTTTGGACACTGGAGAGCCAGCCGACACATCGGTAGAAATCGGGGCAGTGCCCCCTGTTCCCCCTCGGGACGTACCGGAGTTGGAAAAGCCCAACATATTCGCACTTTACGAAGACGGCATCGGAGCCTTGTCACCACTGCTAGCCGAGGAACTTAAAGAGGCTGAGGGGCGTTACCCGGAGGCCTGGCTCAGAGAAGCCTTTGGCATTGCAGTTGCAGAGAATAAGCGCAGTTGGCGTTACGTATCCGGCATTCTAAGACGCTGGACCGCCGAGGGAAAAGAAAACCGGGGTGGAGTCAGAAGGGGGGAAGATGGAAAGCCTGGGCGACATACTGAGGCGGATAACCGCCAGAAATATCTCGACGAATACCAACGGCGGAGGGGTACCCCTCCCTGATAGCGAGCCCGCCATTGACCTCTGCGCCCAGTGCAACGGCAGTGGGTGGGTTACGCGCCGGGTCTACGTAGGCCATCCGGACTTCGGACAGGCCATTCCCTGCGTCTGCCAGCAAACCCAGGACCAAGACACCCGGGCCGCCGCGCTGCGCCGCTACAGTAATCTAGGCGCTCTCGCGCGCATATCCTTCGCCACCACCAACGTAGAGGGACCACAGGCCGACGTCCCCAGCCAGCAGATGTTCGCAGAAGGGATGGAATCAGCCACCAAGTTTGCTGAAGACCCCCAAGGTTGGCTGGTATTGACCGGACCCAGCGCCAGCGGCAAGACCCACCTGGCGGTGGCCATCGCCAACCGGTGCATCGAAAGAAGCCAGACTACTTTTTTCATAGTGGCCTCAGACTTGCTGGACCATCTGCGGGCAACGTATTCGCCAGACAGTCCAGTCTCCTATGACGAACTATTTGAGCAGGTGCGCAACGTCTCAGTACTGGTTCTAGATGACCTGAGCATGAGCAAGGCCACACCCTGGGCCCAAGAGAAGTTGTTCCAGGTAATTAACCACCGCTACAACAACTCGCTGCCCACCGTGATCACCGTTCGAGGCCCGCTCCAACGCCTGGACGACGCCCTGCGCACCAGGCTTGAAGGGTCAGATGGCACTGCCGAGGTTGTCCAACTGGGCAATTTCAACAGCCGCATGGTTCAGGGAATTGGCGAAATCCAAGCCGAGATGCTGCAGCGGATGACCTTTGAGAACTTTGACACCCTGGGTGGCGCCGGTGCGTCCGCGCAAGAACAGGAGTCGCTGGACCGAGCACTACACACTGCCGAAGCCTTTGCGGCAAACCCGGAGGGCTGGCTGCTATTCAACGGCCCACGTGGTTGCGGGAAGACCCACTTGGCCGTGGCCATTGCCGGAGAACGCCTCAGGCAGGGCAGCCAGGTGTTCTTTGCCTTTGTGCCCACGTTGCTGGACCACCTGCGGGCAACTTTCAGTCCGGACAGTCAAGTGGGCTACGACGAATTATTTGAGCAAATAAACTCGGTCCCTCTATTGGTATTAGACGACCTCGGCGCAGAAAGCAGCACTGCCTGGGCAGAAGAGAAGCTGTACCAGATTGTAGTCCACCGCCATGAGGCCCGCCTACCCACCGTCATTACCACCGTCTCCACCATCGAAGACCTGGAAGACACGAAATCCCGTATCGCCTCCCGTCTGGTAGACGGCTTAGTTGTAGACTGGCTACCGATTGTTGCGCCTAATTACCGGGATCAACGCCGCCGGTGGTAAGCAGGGGCTGTCTAAGTAGAACCGAAAACCCCCATTTGGCAAAGGGGGGCTTTTTATTCCCCCGGTTGCCAACAGATATTTGGTCTGAAGTGGGACTCGGTTGACCTGGCCGGTGCAACATTACGTGTAGTGCGAACCCTCCAACAGATTACTGACCATGGACTCGTGGAAGGCCAGCCAAAGACTCCACGCTCTCGGCGGTCCATATCGCTATCACCAGAGGCAGTTGAGTTACTGCACGGTGTGACAGAGGTACCCAGATGGAACATCAGTTGGACTACGGTGCTCTCTGGAGTAACACAGGGTATGTGTTTACCCAGTTGGACGGTTCCCCAATTGACCCTGACCGCATCAGCAAAGAGTTTCCTAAGTTGGTGAAGGCTCAAGGTCTGCCACATTTGACCTTTCATGGGCTAAGGCACGCCCATGCAACACTAGCTCTAAGCGCGGGGATAAACCCGAAGGTCGTAAGCGAACGCTTGGGTCATTCCAGTATCTCGGTCACCATGGACATTTACTCCCATGTTATCCCAGGTATGCAGGAAGAAGCGGCATTAGCTGTTGAACGACTTCTAGACCGACCAGCGTTGGGGTAAGCCATAGCCAAAAGTTATGGCCAAAAATTCCTGTCAGAAGCCTTGGGTATGAACCCTAGAATTTAGAGTATTGTCCCTCGTCCTTGGTGATAAACTCCAAGACCACGGTGTTGCCAGCTTCAGTCTCTGCCACGCCCCGTTTGATGGAGTTGATAATCTCAGCGGGGTCGGTTATCTGCTCGGTGTAGGCACCCATGGCCCTGGCCACCTCGACGAACTCCCCGGACAAACCCTTGATATTGTACTTCTCCATCGCCACCGGGAACCGGCTGTTGTCGTAAATGGACATATAGGCGTTATTGATGATGATCGTCATGGTGGGAATCTTGCTGCGAACGGCGGTCTCTACATCCAGACCAACCGTGCTAAAAGCCAGATCACCCATCACGTTGATGCACAATTTATCCGGCTCCGCCAGCTTGGCACCCATGGCCAGCCCAAGGCTGTAACCCAACTGAGTGGACTTACCCCAACCGATAAAGCTGCGGGGCGCACGGGCCTCCCAGAACGGGACCAAATACTCCCTGGCGCTGCCCGACTCATGAGTGATGATTGTGTTGTCTAGGTCTACTGTATGCATCATGTCCCAGACCACCCGGTATGGGTTCATGGGCACTTCGTTAGAGGTCAGCTTGGGCATCCATTGAGCCAACCATTCTTCTTTCACTGCCTTGATATCGTCCTGGAGAGCTTGGTTGTTGGCTCTGGCGCTGCCAATCTGACTCTTCAACTCATCCAGCAATTGGCGCAGCACCAATTTGGCATCACCCAACATGGCCAAGTCGGTCTTAAACTCGCGGCCAACGGCATCTTCATCATTGGTCAGATGGACCAGAGTCTTGCCCTCTGGTATCGCCTGGGCAAAGTTGGTCTTGGTGAAACTACAGCCCACACCCAAGATCAGGTCAGCGCCCTTCAGGTATTTGTTCACCATGCCCGTGGTGCTAGGGCCGCTGGCGCCCAGAGCCAGGGGATGGGTCTCCGGGAATCCGCTCTTTCCGGACAGAGTAGTCATCACCGGAGCCTGCAGGAATTCCGCCAGCTCGATCAGTTCCGAGGAGGCCTCTGCGTACAGAATTCCCTGGCCAGCGTGGATGATGGGATGGTCGGCGGCTAGGATGGCCTTGGCGGCGCGACTCACATCCGACGGGTCTGCCTGTTGCAACACCACTCGGGGCGGTTCGTAGTTAAAGAGCTCTTCCGGGAGTTCCGCCGCCCCCACGTCTGCAGGTATCTCCAATAAAACCGGCCCCAGTCGTCCGCTGCGCAACTTGGTGAAAGCACGACGCATCAGGTCTGGTATGCGCTCCACGGTATTCATCTCTTCAGACCACTTTGTAATTGTCTCGTAGCTACGGGTGGGGTAAAAGTTGGGATGAACGCCTCGTTTCTCACGATCCATGCCGGCAGGGAGTAGTAAAATAGGCACAGACTCGGAGTAAGCTTGTGCCACGCCTCCAAATCCGTTCTCGGCTCCGGGGCCGTTCTGCATCATGAATACGCCGATGCGCTTGCCGTTGGTTACTCTGGAGTAACCGTCAACCATATGAATGCCGGTACCTTCTTGCCTGAATACAATGGGCCGGATTCCGGCGATAGCCGCAGCTTCCAACAGCGGCTGATAGGGCACGCAGCCGATGAACTCCACACCTTCCAAACGCAGGATATTGGCGATCGCTGTAACTCCGTCCATGTTTAATCTCCTAAATTGGGGCGCCGACAGACCATGGCGCGCGTGGGTCGTGATTTCGAGCCAGTGTAGATTGCACCTGAATGGGTGTCAACCACAAATCCGCAGACTCAAAGCCATCAGTTTCTTCGGTTTCCCCTCGGTATTGATATAGAAACAAGCCAACAACCGCCGTCCCCACTGCAATCGGCATTGATTGACACTGTCTCAAATCCCGTAATATGTTCAGCTGTCTCTGTTTCCGATGTTTATTTCCATTCTTTGCTTCCGATGTTTGTTTCCTTTCATAGGATAGACAAAACCAGAGCCTACCATTCGGTTACGGGAGAATTAAATGTCTCAGGTCTTGAAGTTGATCGGCGTCATGCTGATAGGGATAATTCTAGTCGCCGCCTCATGTTCAGGCGACGAAAAATCCGAGGACAGCACCTCACTCCTCGAGCAGGTTGGTCCGCTCTATAAGGTCAGAGCAGAAAATGTATTGTTAACGCTGGCGGACCTGCCCAGAAATTGGACAAGCACGCCATACGAAGATTTGTATATCTCGGTTGACTTCAGTGATGAATGCGCCATGCTTGGCGAAGACAACGACACCGATTCAAGCTACACCGCCAATTCCAGTGACTTTAGTGGCTCTAACGGCGATTCAGCACATAATAGTATTGATATTGTCAGCCTTGGACTGGAAGATGCAGCCCTCTTAAATGAACTTGAACTAGCCTTAGACCGTTGTTGGATGAAGTAGTTGAAAAACTTCTGGATGGCGATGGAATTGATGCGACGGTGGCATCCACAGACTTAACCATCACAGGCTTTGGGCTACTTTCAGAGGAGTTCGGACGTCGATGACCATCCCACTGGCCGGCACAATCATGATGGATTCAATTTTTGTTCATCACGAGTGAATGATCAGCAGTCTAACATTCCCCTATCCTGTAACTTCCACCCCGAACTCTGAGTCAAATACACTGATCGGCGGCCTTCTGAACCTGATGATTGACCGGTTGGAACAGACCCAGGAATAAAGATCTACCTATCTACGATTATCAGAGCACTAAAACTCAGGCTCAAAGCTCCAGGGCACAAACCTGGCCGGAGTAATCTTGATGACCGGGCTTTCAGCCAGGTCCATTGACTGGTATTGGGGATATTTCTCCCGGAGCATGGCAATCGAGCGGGTCCATTCCTCGCCAGATTCCACCAACTCGGCGTCCCCGGTAACCATTACGTATTGAAGCTTAGTCCAGTCCTCTTCGTAGTGATCCACCACCAATGAAACGCGAGAGTTCGCCAATATGTTGCGCACTCGGCGTAGTTGCCTCAGGGGCGTGGTCTTGGGTTTGGCGTCCAAGACCGAGTAGATGGATTCCCCGTTGAAGACGTAGCAGACAGGAATAACGTGAGGTTGCCCGTTGGCGTCAGCCGTAGCCAGGTGACCAGCGCGCGCCGAACGGAGAAAACGATCTTGGGAGGGTGAAAGCTTGGGCACTAGAGTCTCGGTGCAATCAGGCTAGGCCTAAAAGCCGCCCAAGTAGCCTTCTGGGTCTTCGTCAAACGCTAGTTCGTCCAGCTCCATGCGGGCCGCCTCTTCCAAGTTCTCATCGCCGTCTTTGACCAGGTTGGTGAGCACTTGCTTGGCCAGTTCGCCGCCAATCTTACCTAGTGCGCCAACACCGGCCAACTGGACCTCTGAATCGTCATCTTTCAGTAGCAGGATCAGGTGGGGGATGGCATCTTCTTCGCCCAGTTCTCCGCAGGCGTGGGCCGTTTCGTAACGGATCGTCGGCTCCTCGTTTTGGAGTTCCTGGATCAGTATGGGAAGCCAACCAACCTCGCCGGTGCGGCCCATGGCAAAGATGGAACTGGCCCTAAAATCCGGATCCAAACTCTCATAAGCCAGGGTAATGCGCTGGTTGATCTCCATGGTGTTGAAAGGGGCCACGGCCTCCATGCAACGCCGCCGAACGTCTGACGGCTCTTCGTCATCTTCCAGCACTTGCATCAGATTGTCG
>Ga0209402_10001402_pt1 | contig 26378 bp, 34 predicted proteins | sample ArcticOcean_MG_C_3_FD_187437 | JGI IMG/M metagenome (GOLD analysis project Ga0209402, IMG submission 187437) | Marine microbial communities from western Arctic Ocean - ArcticOcean_MG_CB8_126 (SPAdes) (version 2) | ecosystem: Environmental > Aquatic > Marine > Oceanic | place: Arctic Ocean... | reverse complement strand
AAATAGAAAAACGAAAATGTTAAGGGGAAATTTGAAAGAAAAAATATCTAGAGAAAAAAAAACAAAAAAAAGTAAGGGTTGAAAAAAAATTGAAATCAGATTTTGAAAATATTACTGAGTGATTAGACTACAAGACCATAATATGACTAAGACTCAAGAGCAAACTAGTCGTGGAAAAAATAAAAAACTCGTTAATATTACGCTGGTTAATAATTCTTATAATAATAAATTAAAATTACTACAAGAGCGTCTTAAGAAAAAACTAGAAAATAAAAAAAATAATAAGTAGATAATTGGTCTTAGAATTTTTGTTAAAAAATAAAAAAAAAATAATTAGGCTAGGTGATTAAAAAATTGAAATATGATTTGACAAATATTACTAAGCAATAAGTATCAAAAACTAAGACCTTAATAGTAATAGAAATTATTTATAAGTGGATTGCCTACGCTATAAGCGTGGGCTGCACCACGTGAGAACAATAGTAATAATGTCAAAACAATATAAAACCGAAATGCTTGTCGAACTTGGTAAGGAATGGGGTATTTTTGATTACTTACCATATTGTGAGGTTATGGAATTGAATGATTGGGATATGATAGCAATACTTGTAAGTGAAGAAGTCGAGGGTGAGTATCAAATAGATATCTGTATGGATCAGGAATACCCTGAATTTCTAACTCATTGTGGCGATGGTGATTATACTATAGAGATTAGTGAATGGATGGTTAAAATATTAGAAATAGATAATAATGCGTAATATAGTTGATATTAAAAAAAATTGAAATATTATTTGAGATTTATTTATAAGTGGTTGCCTACGCTATAAGCGTGGGCTGCACCACGTGAAAATATGACTAAGGCTCAAATGATATCAATGCTACGCACCCATGCAAAAGAGTATGGTGTTAAGTTACCACGATTGTCAAAATTGAGGGTTGATGAAATTCGACAAGTCTGTTGGCGTCATGATCTAGAAATACCAATCAAGATATCGATGGGTAAACGAATGTCTGACATTCAACGACGTGACACACCTAACGATTGTGTGTACACACCTGAGCCTCTAGCAATCTATCATATCCAAAAGGTTGCTACAATGTATGCTAACGATTTGATTGGGTCAGAATGGTTAGACCCATTTAAGGGGGGTGGGGTGTACTATAACAATTATCCATGGGGTGTAGTCAAGTCATGGTGTGAAATTGATGAAGGGGTTGATTTCTTCGATTATGATGGGTCACCAGAATTTGTAGTATCCAACCCACCCTATAGTAAGATGCGTCGTGTACTTGATAAGTTATTTGATCTGAGTCCTAGAGTTATTTCACTATTGGTTTGTCAGAGTGCCGTCACCCCACCACGAGTAGCATTGCTATATGAGGCGGGCTATGTCATGGTCAATCAAGAAATAATGTCTGTCAAGGACTTCGGATTTGGTATCATTTCAATAGTGACATTTGAGAAATCATCTAGTGCCAAGTCGGTGTTAGAATTTAACAGGATCAACTGGCGTAAGGAGGAGAAACAATACACCATGAAACAAGAAAATGACGAGTTTTATGATTGCGATGAGTTTTAATTAATTAATTAGTGGATTAAAAAATTGAAATAATTTTTATAGAAAATAATTAAGTAATTAAAAAATTGAAATATTATTTGAGAATTATTTATAAGTGGTTGCCTACGCTATACGCGTGGGCTGCACCACGTGAAAATAATACTATAATGTCTATCGAAAAATGGGATGTGAGTGAAAAACTAGATGCTTGTACTTCTGGAGATGAGAAAAAAAAATTAGCAAGAAAATATATTAAGGTACATTCTGGGGTAGAATCCCATAAACAATTTGCTCTTATAGAGAATCATATTAGACGTGCAAATCATACTCAAGAATGTACTGATCCTGATTGTCTTATAAAACCATTAAACAATGTTCAAAAATTATATATGGATACTGGTGGATGGTTGTATAAAACGTGGACTGAAGTAAACAATAAAAATTTAGATGGGGTTATAAGTTCTATGGCGAAATATAAGGAAATGTCACAAGAAATGATGTTTAATACTTGGGAAAATGTAGAAAATGATATTCCAACATCAATAGGGGTAGTATCAGATATTCACGGAAATAATTTAGTAGAAGATATATCAGGTGAAGAAGCCTATAGAAGAATGTGCGATTATGAGAAGAAAAATTTAGAGTCATTAGAAGAGGGTTTTAAACTAGCAATTGATGTGGATTATTTTGAAAATTAAATTTATAGAAAATAAATATATAGAAATTAAAATGCATAATAATATTTTATAGTTTTTAGTACTAAATTTTTTCTAGTCCGTTTTTCTTTGGGTAATTGATTATTCTTTAAGTCCTTCTCTAATTTTTCTACAATATCTTTTGCTTGTATCTTCTCCATATAATAATCATCGCTGTACCCAAACATTTTATATATTATATACAATATATTAATTAATAATATAAAAAAATAAAAAAATATATGAAAAACTAGTAGTTCAAAAAAAATTGAAATTGAAAATCTAAATTTATTATATAGTATTAATTATGGCAGGATTTCAAACCAAGACCTTTAGGGTATATGATGATTATATGAGTCCAAAAAGTGCGTGGGAAAATATAAAAGAATATATCCCAAAAAATAAAGTGATTTGGGAATGTTTCATGGGCGATGGACAATCAGGAAAAGATTTACAAGATATTCTGAAAGAAAATAATATAGTTATTCACGAGCCAATAGATTTTTTTGAAAATAATATAGGAGAGGTCTGTATAAGTAATCCACCTTTTTCTAAGAAGAAAGAAGTATTTACAAGATTAAAAGAATTAGATAAACCATTTATAATGATTTGCCCTACTAGTATGTTGACCACCCAATATATAAGACAATTATTTTCTGATACTGAACATCCTTTACAAATTATAATACCAAGAAAAAGAATCCAATTTATAAAATTAGTTGATGGCAAGATTCCAGATAATTGGAAAAGCCAATGCAATTTCGATTGCTTTTATTATTGTTACAAACTAAATTTAGAAAGAGATATTATATGGTTGAGATAGTAATATTTATTCGATATGTGCAGTGTGTTAAAAAAAATATTACAATAAAAAATAAAAATAAAAATTCATTTTTCTACTTTACTATATATAAGATTGTAGAAAATTGAGAGTTAAGACTGACTCACATATTTTTTAACACAAACACAAAATGTTAAGGGGCAATATGCGACTATATTAAAAAATTGAAATATAATATAAAATAAAATATTAATATTATATTAATATTAAATAAAATTGAAATATAATTTTCTGCGGAATATACTTAAAGGTATAATTATAATAATAACATATAAATATGAAACAGAAAAAAGTTAGAGTAGAGAAACCAGCAACTATATATAACACTCAATTATGGGGGTTGCAAGAATTAATGCAATTAAATGCTGGTAATAATAAATTCTTTATGAAATCAACAGATTGGACATTTGGTTCATTTAAGAATTTTGAAGAATTTTATAGCATTTGGTCTAAAGATATTAATAGAGAAATGAGACAATTATATGAATATATACCTGCTAAAAATAAGACATTATTATATTGGGATATTGATAGTTATGGCAATAAAAATTCACTTAAAGCATTTATTAATTCTATGTACTACTTCATAAAAGAAAATATACCCTATCTATTCCCAAGTAATATGACTCGTGAAGATTTTAAAGGTCATCTAATAATAACTCATAATCAACGAACTAAAATGAAAATTGATAAGAATAAACATTCAGGTTTTTATGATTATTACTCATTCCATGTTATTTATAGAAACGAAAAAAATCCGTTATATTGCTACGATTTAAGACAACAACAATATTTTGTTAATTATTACTTGATATGGGCTAATAGTTTATCTAAATATAAACAAGAAGAATTAAAAATTGGCGATCTATTTTATAGTGACCCTACAGATGAATCTACTAAATGTTGTGTCGATTATAATCCATATAAGACACCATTTCAAGCCATAAGAATGCCTTACTCATCTAAGTCAGGACATAGTACAGAAACTGTTTTAAGACCAATCAAGGGTTGTAGAAGTAATAATGATATTAGATTAGCGTTCATTCAATATTTAGATGATACTCTCGAACATACCAAATTCGAAGTACCTGAATCTTGGATAAAAAAAGTATGGGCGTATGAGAATAATCCGAGTGCTAGAAAATGTACTAACTCACCACCAGTTCAAATAAGTATGCCATCAGGTATCCCTGAATATATAACCAATCAAGCAGTTAAGTATTTCAAAGAATATCATCCAAAGGGTGAATTAGTAGATAGTAAAATAGACCAGATTTCTAAGAGTTATATATTTAAATTCATCGATAAACATAATACGTGCAGAATTCATGATAGAATTCACGAGGATATGACTAATAACAATTATAATATATTTTATAATGCAAATGGAGATTACTTATATTGGTGCTGGTCCTGTCAGAAACCAAATGAAGAATATAGACCTATCAAATTAGAGAAGAAAAAAAACTTAGTAACATGGGATTACGAATATACTGATAGAAATGAAATAGTTTGTGATCCGTTAATAAGTCCAGATGATTTAACTGAAGGTAGTACTCAAGTATTACAATCTGAAATGGGTACTGGTAAGACAGAAGCAACTATTAAGATGTTAGAAAAATTACCAGAAAAAACTAGTATTCTTCATATAACATTTAGAAGAACTATGGCTGCTAAATTTAAGAAGGAATTAGAACAATTTAATTTTGTTTCATATCTAGATAGTGCAATAACTGAAGTAGATGATTTGAATAGATATATTGTTTGTTTAGACTCTATTTGTAAACCATTTAGAGGTCAGATAAGAAAACCTCAATATGATATAGTATTAATTGATGAAATATTTAGCGTACTAGAGCATTTTGATAGCAATCTGATGAATAAAAATAGAACAGATATTATGATGGTATTCGAACATTATGTCAGTACTTGTAAATATTTATATGTGATGGATGCTAATATTGATAATAATCTAGTAGTTAAGTCAATCAATAATTTAAGAGATCCAAAAAAAAGTATTTTCAAGAATCCTCAAATTATTTGGCATCGAAATTGGCAGAGGCATGATTATACTGATTATATACTAAACTGGTATGAAACTACTAAAATAGAAAATAAACCTGATATTATTCTAGAAGTAGAAGCGAATGAAACAGATAAAAAAATAAAAGATAAACAATTAGTAAATTTTGAACTTAAAATACTTGATAAGTTAGACAAGGGTAAAAAAATATATGTCCCAACCTCAAGTAAAAAATGGGGTATAACCTTAGCGGATTTAGTAATTAATAAACAAGAAACAGATCCAAAATTCCCTAAATTCAAAATATTAATATATACTGCTGATACACCTTCAGAAGAAAAAAACGAACAATTAGGAGATGTGCATAAGTACTGGGGTAAGAAACTTAAAAAATCAGTTGATAATATCTCTTACTATTATGGAGCATCAGAAGATGATGTTAAATTAGTAATAGCCAGTCCAACAATATCAACAGGAATTAATTATTGTGATGATAACCCACTATCAGGATTTCACGAAATATTTGCTTACGCTAGAACAGGTTATAATACTGCAACATTCAATACTCTATGTCAGCAATTGAGAAGAAATAGAATTTGTATAGATAAAACAATATCAATAATATTTGATAATAATATAATAGGGTATGGAGTCACTGAATGCGATATAATATCTACACTCTATAATAGAACAGATATTTTATATAAACATTTACCACCTACTTACGCACCTCAAACTGGATTGAATCCAAGTGATGGCAAACCTATTTATGATACACAATCACTACCATTTATTATTTGGTTAGAAAATCAGAAAAATAAAATTAAATATTCAAATCCGTTAATTGTTAAGAACACTATTCAAGAACATTATTCTAACAATCCAAAAAATCCAGAAACCCCAGGCTTTGGTATGAAATGGGTAGATCATTCTACAGGTTGTGAAGCCACTATCGAACAAGTTGAGAAACACTTAGAAAATAAAAAAAAGGTTATAGCATCTCGTAAAGAATTTGATACTAATTATTTCATGCAAGTTCCAGAAATAACTCATACACAATTTGTTGAAATTGGTGATAAATTCAAGGTTAATAAGGAAGTGACTAGACAAGAATTAGCACAATATCAATTATATCATCTAGAGATGGATTATAAAATAGACTTCAATGGTACTAGAAAAAATTGGGACACAATGGAAGATAGTTTAAAAGATGAATTTGTTAAGGATTTCACAAAAATAAAGGATATTATGATTAAGAATATTTATAATAGACATAAATTGTGGAATAATGAAAATATAAATATTACTAATTATAAGGATCAAATTGCAATGGACGATCATTATAAATTAAACGATATGACTTTAAATGACAATCTATTGTTTACTAATAAATATGATATTTATTCACTACCTAAAGGCAATTATAAGGATGCTACTCTACCACACACTATTGAAGCCTTGTGGAATAAAGGTAGCACCATAATTCCAGTAGCAGTTGAATTGTGCAAGATGTTGCAGTTGAAGCCATTTACTGATTTAGATGGAACTACAATTGATAGAGAATTGTTTGAAGAATTACTATCTGATAAAAATAGAGGTAATTTGAAGAAATTCTGGAATGATTGTATTTCAAGTCATAGAGAATTGAAGACTTCAAGCAAGAAGGCGAATGATCATACTAAACAATTTACTTGGTTACAGGATTTACATAGAGATAATAATACTAAATGGTTATATGATTATTCTTATGATGAATTAAAAGATAATATTAATTCATTCAAGTCGAATTTAATACCAGAATTGAAGGAATCTGAATGGGTAAGAGTTAAGAATATGATACCAGTCGAACGAGAGAAATATAAATCAGAAGGTAAGATGAGTATTGAAAAATTAATAAATATGAATACTCACACTTCAGAGATGAAGTCTGGCGAACCAGATTGGTGGGAGTACACTCAAGCAAAAACTGAATTTAGTAAAATACTTAAACAAATTGGATATAAATTCAAATCAGATAGAGAGAATGGTGCTAAATCTAGCGGAGTTACTATTGAATATAATGATAGTATCTACTTAATTCATAAATATAAAAAAATAGATAATAATAATAATAATAATTGTATGATAGAATAAGATAGACCTTAATAGATATAATTTTTAATAATATATTTTTTTTTTTTTATTTATGGAGTAAAACTCGTTTTACCACTTTATTATATATAAGATTGTAGAAAATTGAGATTTACCCCTTATACTCCATAAATAAAAAAAAACAATATATAAATGTTCCGTTATAAAACGAGTATTAAGGTCTTCCAGTTTGTGGTAATTGTCCACGTGTATCTCTCGGATCATATGGAAGATTTGCTGGGTCTTCAAACATATCTCTAACACCCTCATAAATAAGTCGTTCTCCTCCATACATTTCATCTGGACTCGGTGCTGGTATATGACTTGCACCCATAAATGCTGGATCAGTTTCTCGCATTGGTTCTTCAGGGGGTGATACTTCAGGTGGAGTAGGTGGAACTAATATAGGTCTTCTACCTGTAGAACTTTCTAATAAAGACCAAGACTTATCTAACCTGTGATTAAATTCATTAGCAGTAGCCGCATTAGGTATTGCTCTATTGTAAAATTGTGCTAGTTTATCCATATTTCCTTGAATACTAAATCTTGCATCTCTTTCTCTTTCAATATTCAAAAAATAAGTATAACCTTCTAATATACTTCTTGGTCTTATGCCTCGTCCAAGCAGTTTTCTAATACTATAATTTACTACAGGTTCTTCTAATACATAGGAGGGGAATCCTAACCCTTCTACCTGAATTACATATGAGTCCACTTCTCTATCTCCTTTGGGCAGTGGGGTGATATATGGTGGTGGTTGTTGTGGTTCTCTTTCATCTCTCTCATATCTATTAGGGTCTGATCTTATTTCTTCTAATTGATCATCAATGTCTCTTAATGTTGCACCTATTTTTCTACCTTGTTCTAAACTTAATTCCATTCCCCAATCTTGTTGGTATTGTAATAGTCTATTTCTTTGGTGTTGTAATTGTGGATCAATCATATGACCTATTTCACCAGTAGTTGGTAAATTAGGATTGGGTATATTTATTTCTTGTTTAGATGGAGAATATCCCGTCCATTCTTCTCTAGGGTATTCTTCTGCTCCGTGACCTCTACCACCACCCATTTCTTCCTCTAACGAAGTTCCCCCTTCTTGTTGCCTTTGTCTTAATTCTAATTCATTTCTTATATCATCCATATAACCCTCTAATAATTGTCTATTAGAATCAGACATTTCAAATTGATCTGCCCTTCCTGCCACGACCTGTCCATAATTTTCAAAATGATCAGCAACTTGGTCATATTCTTGTTCCAAATTTCTTGTATCCATTTCTTTTAATTCTGCCCTTGTGTGACGAGGTAATGTGCTTCCTTCAGGTCTAGTAAATTCTTGCCCTAATTGTTGTAAATCACTTTGGGCTCTATTAAATAATTCTTCATATTTACCAAATGCTACTTTATCATTCATTAAAGCATCTTGATTATCATCTAAATATTCATCTAATTTGTCCCTAAATTCTGCTATATTGGCTGCAGTTAATGATGTTGGATATTGTGGCATTGAAGGAAGAGGTATTTGTGGATCTTCCGTAGGTGGTGAAGGTGGTTGATATTCAGATTCTCCTTCTATGGGTTGTAAGTCTGGTGCTGGTGCTGGTGCTACAAATTCAGGATCATCTTGGTCAGGATCATAATCGGTTGGTTCTTCAGATATTGTTCCAGCAGGAGGTCTATCCTTTTTAGGCGTTCTATCTCTTGCTGGATATTCACCTCCCCCCATTGTTCCACTCGGTGGTCTTTCTGTGTCACGTTGCCCACTAATAGGTCTGTTATCCAATATATCTTCCAATAGTTGATTATAAGCAACCATATCATTAAAAAATTGTAGTGCTGGGAGGTATCTATCAAGAGGTGGAACAATATTACCACTTTCCATACCTCTTACAGTTTCCAAATCATTCCCTGATGCCCTCTTAAATAATACATCAAATTGGTTAAAAATACTTTCTGCTCTATGTAATCTCGGGTTTATATCATCTAAAAGGCGTTGTATATCAGCGGAAGGTAAATCAGATATTCCTACATTCATATCTGTATTTGATGCCAATCCTGTTATTTGTGACCTGTTAACTAGAGGTCGTTGATTTAATATAGTGTCCAATTTTGTCATAAGTTGTCCTAATTCAGCATTAAATGATTCGGGTACTCTAGGGAAATCTCCTTCTCTAATAGCTCTTTCTCCCCTATCAGGTTCATCATCTCCATCTTTTTTCGCTCTATCTTGAGCAGTTACTCTTTGTTGATCTTGTCTTGCGACTTCATCTTCCCATACATTTTGAATAGGAGGAGATAGGGCTTCATTAGGCATTGCAATTGGTTGCGGTTGTTGTATTGGCGGTTGTCCAGTAGGCATACCGCCTAAAGTTTGTCCCTGTGGTACTTGTGTTGCTTGATCTGTTTGAACTGGAGGTTGATCCTGCATATCTTGAAATTCTCTATCTACTTCATCCCTTAAATCCTGTATATCTCTTTCAGTTGCACCCATTCTTTCATAAAAACCTATCATATCATCTTGTATTAATGCTAATTGTTCTAAATAATATTCTAATTGTTCTTCCATTTGATTTAAATTAGCAACTGGTGGTGGCATAGATGGTATTGGAATTGGAGGTGCAAATCCTACTCTTTCTGTAATTAGATGTCTTTCTAATTGGACTCTACCTCTTTCATTTTCAATTTGTCTTAATATCTGTTGAATTTTCTCTTTTATTATTTTATCTTTTTCTGCCTTTGATGGTCCAGATTTTCTTTTTCTTTGTTTCTTTTTATCTAGATCTAAATCTATATCTATATCTATATTCTGTACATTACCATTTTTGTTTTTAGAGTTCGTTATTTTGGTAGTAGTCTTTTTATTCGTAGTCATACTATTTATATGCAATATATATTTTTTGTTAACTTTTTTCAAAAAGTTAATTATTTTTTAAATTAAAATAAAAAAAATGAGTGAAAATGAATTAGGAGGTTTAATATACAAAAAGTCTATTGTGATACTGAAAAAGTACCATCTGATGAGAGATGATATATAGCAGTCTTCATACAGAATGTATCGATTCTGTTGGCTGCTGCTGCGAAGGTAACATTTGCTTCGAAAGATGATTGGGCGGCTGTTGACGCTGTATCTATACCAGATTCTGAGACACCTGAATCCGCTAAGTATGCCTCAACATCTACCCCAAACATACCTAAACCTTGCTGGGCTTCGACTGAAGCGTATTGTCCGATAGTAACAAGATTACCATCATTTTTATTATGAAGCATACCAAGTGCTTTTAATACTTCGCAGTATGCTTGTGATACATTTTGTCCAGCGTACAAGTATAAAGACGCGGCGTTGGTTGGAATAGCACTCTGTGCTGTAGGGTTAAACTGCACGAGCGTGGGTGGGAACAGTTGTTCGGCTATCCTGTATTGGTATGACATAGCCGCACCAGCATTACCTATCTGAGAGTTTGATAATGATGCACCCGTGGCTAGAACAGTGTTCGCAGTTGTTCTAAAAATAGTAATTATAGAATTAAGTGATCTACATCTTTCATTAATTGGAATAACAATTTGGTCGGCTGCACCTGTACCTGTATAAGCGTTGACATGACTGGACCAAGTCTGTCCCGCCCATGCCACGCCGCCAGTGGCGTTTAATAATTGAACCCAATTAGATTGGAATTCTTGTCCTGTAATGTAGACAATTGGAACATTGTAAGTACAATTGGTAACTGTATATGCGTTCGCTAGCACACCACCAAATATCTGCATTAATGCTGTGTTGGCAGTTTCCAAGGTAATTTCAATTGTGAAGCCCGAACTCGAACCTATCGGAATATACTTCCCACCATTATTGCTAAGAAATCCAGAAATCAAGGGCATAGTTAGGGTTACAGCATCACCAGCTGCTAAAAATAATGCTGAACCAGCCGCTCCCACTGAAGCCGCACCACCAAGATTTTGGGTTGGTAAATAATTCTCACCATGAACAGTTACAATACCCAGCGCACCAGATTTAACTGCCATACCTGAAACTGTACCAGAAGTAGCATTACTTATAGGGAGATGAGAAGAGGGAGTTTGATATTGGAAGAGTTTTGTGTGCAAAAGGTTGTAATTATTAATTCTTTCAATTTCTACGCCTGTGTTCGACTCTATACGAAGGGACTGCACTATAGCCCATAGCCCAGAATCTAGCTGACAACTGATTGCAGTAGCAGCTGTGGTCTGCATTGTAATTTCTAAAAATCCGTGCTGTCCATCTAAAAATGAATATTTATCTCCTGTAACATCTATTCTAATTATATTATTGGTTAAGGGATTGAAGACTTGGCCATTGCTGCTCTGATAACGACGCATCTGCCCACGGCCCGAAGTCGCACGAGGTTGGAGTTGAGAGTACTTGACTGCGTTGGGTAAAACTGCAGTAGACATATATTCAGATTGTGTGTGTGCAAATTGTTTCTCAGGATTAAACATTTCAGTTCGTATTTATAATTTAGATTTTATTTTTAAAATGAATAATTAATAAAAAATTATTTATTGTCTAATCGTTTGTTGATTATTATTATTATTATTATTATTATTATTATTATCATCATCCTCAAGTATTTCTCTATCGCACTCAATACAACATGTCTTAATTCTAGTACATCTGCTATGTATTATATACGAAAGGAGGGGATTTATTAGTGCCGAAGCAATAACTGTTATCAATATTACTGACCCAGACATACTTTTATAAAAAAGTATAACAAAATATTTTGCTAACCTTTTTCCAAAAAGTTATTTTTCAATAAGTACATCTTTATTTTTATTTATAATAGTATTCATTATAACTGCTATAGATTCTACTACTTGTTGAAGTATTTTGAATTGTTCCTCTAAATCTAATAGTTTATTTTCTATTTCTATTAACTTGTCTTCCATATAATTTAACTAATATTTAAATGATCTTTAATTAAACTTAGTTCAGTTTCAAGATCAATTATTCTTGCTTCTAAAGTTTGATTTTCGTTTTCTAAAGTCTGAATTTTCCTATTTAATATTTGGACACCAGCATATGCTCCAGAGACTAATTTTTCTTTGGATACATTCTTACAGTCATCAAGAACAGTTCCTATTAATTCGATTTTACTATATGTAATATCTATAAACTGATTTTCAAATGTATTACTAGTTAATGGTTTACTTTCCATAGTTCTAAATGCTGAATCATCAGCAGGATAACAATAATAATAATATGTCTTAGTTACATCTAATGTATAATTGAAAATTGTTATAATTTTATTATCACTATCTACTGTATAATCTAATTCAATTGGATTATCAAATGGGATATTATATCTACTAATTTTATAGGCGTATTTGAAATATGATTGATTTTCCAAACTATCGGCAATAAAACCTAGTTGTTTATGCCCATTCTGGTTTTGAAATCGTTTATCTTTGTAGTTGTAAGTAGTAATCTCCAAATTCATTATTTGATTTAATAATTCATCATCGTTATACGCAGTTATATTTTTTTTAATTCTTCTATCTGAGGCATTGATGAAGTTATACACTCTGCAAAATCTACCTGCATAATGTGCAAAAAAATTTAGGTACATATCTCCAGCAGTGTATCCACCCCCTCCGACACTGCCGTCTATATGAAAATTATATGACATTTGAAGACCAGCAAAGTATGGACTGGTCGTACCGTTCATCCCACCAATTCTAATACCATGTGGATATGTTGTATTTCTACCAATTTCCAATAATTCTAAATTACCTTGTGAAGAAAATCCAGATGCTGGGTGACAACCGAGAAATAAACGATTTGCTTGACAATATCCTAATCCTTGACTGGCATAATATGCGTATGTTCCAATTGCAAGTGCGTTTAGAAATAATGTATCCCAAGAAGCCATCGTAGAATGATGTGAAAATACCCCTTGTGTATCTTTATAACCAACAGCATGATAATGTCCTAAAAAAACATCCTTATTAGTATTTGCATTGTTTAACCGAATTCTGCTATCCCATCCAGCAGTCCAAGTATTTTTAGAAGCAAAAATAGAATCAATATTGTTAGCATATACTGATAAATTCCCAGTACCGTAATTTCCCACCACAACACTACAATTATTCGAAAGATAATTCAATAGCATTTCTCCAGTCCCATTTGTTACGTTGTCTATGTTGAAATTCTCAGGACCTGCGTTTCCCCATCCACCACTGAGAGCATTTATTTTCAAAAAACCATCCGTGGCGGAATTTGAACCACAAATCGTATAACCCGTAGTATTATCAATTTGGAATTTAGTAGTAATTGTCGTTTTCTCTCTAACATTGAATGTGTTAGATGATAAATAGAATGCGTCGGAATATAAAGTAGCAGCTACCTCTCTTGTTATCTGAAATGGATATGAAAATGCTGTCGAGGTATCATTTGAAAAATATATATTATATCCCCCCTGTAGGTTTTGTGCAATGACCAGTTTCTTATCAACCCCAGCACCAATATCATTATATTTTAATCTTGATAATCCACTACCCGTCAGTTTTAATTCATTAGTGCTTAAATTTACTATACTAGTAGTAGATTGATTGATATAGAACAACATATCATCACTACCAATATCGTACGCAATTTTTCCACCATTTAAATTACCAGATTGAACGAATTTTATATACGGAATACCAGCCAAATTATTAGTACATAAGCCAAGGCAAGGAACTCCAGTCGCAACATCTATCCCAATATGAACACCATTATTACTAAAAGTATCTGTAGTATTTTGTTTGGATACATAAATTCCTGATTGCGGGGGAGTTACACCAAAACCGACTGTTCCAATGGATAATTGTCCTAAACTGGCTAATACGGTAGTGCTGGGATAATATACAAAACCTTGAAGAAATGCTATTTTTACATTCTGAGTTCCAAGACCTGCGACATAGCATAAATATTGAGGAGTAGCTGAGGCAGTATCATCTGTTATATTAACACTAGTAATACTACCTGTGATAGTCCCTGTGACATTTAGATCTCCGTTTATATATTCATCACCTTGTATGAAGAGTCTTAAATCTGTAGCACTCCATGCAATAGCAGCTGCATTAGGTTCAGTTGCCCCTATACTAACTATATAAGTAGTAAAAGTGGGGTATAAATTATTATCAACTAATAACCATTTAGTTTCAGGACATCGTCCTATAAGACTTCTATTTACACAAGACATATATAATATATAATTATTTTATTTCATTTTTTAACTTAACATTTTTATATTATCTTTAAAAAATTGGGTTATAATCTCATTTTTCTAACACTCTATATATAATAATGTGGAAAAACGAGTTTAGGGGCAACGGGGTTTTATATTAAATCCTTGTTTTTTCAAGTGCATTGCTAGTCTGTAATCGGTATCATCTGGCACACTTGGTTCAACCATGCCAGTTTCCCATTCTGCCATACTTTCGGCTTCTGCTTGTTTTTTAACATTCGTTAAGTACTGCTGTAATTTTTGTTTTTGTCCTAAACCTTTTGCTACTGGTGGTGTGTGTTTTTGCCCTAATATTGTACCTGTTACATTTTTTATAATTGTTTCCATTGCTATATATATATATATATACAATATAATAATATTTTTTTGCGAACTGTTTTCTAAAAGTTCTTAAATTATAATAAATTTTTCAACATTATCTTTATTAAATTCTACTCTTTCACACGCAAACTTAAATATTTCATCATCTTTTTCAAATCCTATAAATTTTCGTTTCATATCTTTACATGCAACTCCCATAGAGTTCGAACCCATAACTGGGTCTAAAACATTATCACCTTCTTTTGAATAATATTTTAATATCCATTTCATTAAATCTACTGGTTTCGATGTGGAATGCTGTTTTATTCTTTTAGATGGTATTTCAAGTACACTAGTTGGTAATGGGGGGTCATAAAATGTAGCACTACCTGTCTTTTTAGCCATCTCTGCCTGTTTTTTTTTATCATATAGCAATTTTTTCTCTGGATAAACCCCAGCCTTCAACTTTCCAGTGCTTTTTTGTACAGATTTTGAGTTCGGATCTATTTTAAATTTAAAATCTTCTTTAATAACACTAGTAGGGAGAGGGGGGTCATAAGATGTTGTATTTTTATAACCTTTGGGATATTCATAAACACCCCCTACCTTACCATTTTCTTTTAAACATTTTGTAAAATTGCCTTCTTCTTTAATAACACTAGTTGGCAAATCTTCTTCAGTATATTTTATTTCATCTTCAGTCAATCCTTTATATACTATTTTTTTAACTCCATCATTATGATATACATCTCCTGTTTTTTCACCCTCTGCCTTTTCTTTATATTCGGGGTTATCTTTAAATTTATGTTTATGAGAACTGAGGTCATATAATGGTTGTTTCTGCCAAAATAAATATATCATTTCATGTTTACGCATTGGTCGCCTCCTACAATTTAAGAACCCTACAGGTACTGATTTCACCCATACAAAATCACATCTAAACATTTTTTTATTTGAGTTAATTAATTCATATCCAAATCGAGTTGTACACGTAAAGAAAAATGGTGTGTTTATTTTTCCTACTCTTAATAATTCTTTCCATAGTGATTCTAAATTTACACCCTCTTTATCCCATTTACAATCCGTACATAAATATGGTAAGTCAGCAAAAACTAAATCCACTGAATTGTCTGGTACACTTTTAATTAACTCTAAACAGTCTCCATTTCTTAAATCCATTTTATTATATATTATCTTATAGAAAAAAAATCAATCAATTCGACACGCGGAGTTACCGTAATGTTTCTTAGTTTTTATATGATATTTCATATTAGACTTTTTAATCCAAGTATTACAACATTCGCAGTGAATTTTCTCCTCTAATCTTTTTTTTTTATTTATTTCATCCTTATTATTCTCATATCTTTCTTTTTGTTTTTCTCTATTTTTTTCTCTATTTTTTTGATTATATGTTTGTTGAGATAATCTTCTTTTCTCTTTCTCATCCAACCATTGTTTATGATTCCAAAAAATATCCTTTTCTTTCTGTTCACTTTGAGATAAATATTGTTCGTTTTTATTTAACACTTTCACCCCACAATTTTTCATATCATACATTAATTCCTGTTGTTCTCTTTCCATATCTTCATCTCTTATATTTTTTACTTTTGTTAAAACCCAGTTATCCCACCCCCCATTGTTAATTATATGTAAATGAAGTGGTTGAAGTTCATAAAAATTTTTGACTGCATTAACATGGAACTCCTCTCTCTTTTTTAAATCTTTAGTTGTTCCAATATAAGTTTCTCTATCAGACAAACATTCTAATTGATATAAAGTTGTTGTCATTATTATATACTATATATCATCTTACCTTTAAGTAAATAAAGTTAGCAAATATAATAATTCAAAAATATAACTAGTCCGATAAGCATTTAAAGATATGGTGTTATGTAGTATATATATAATGTTAAAATCTGAAAATGAAAAATGGTCGACTTATGCCAAAAAAATGAATTATTATAAATTACTAGATGGCAAAAAAAAAGTAATGGATAAAAAACAAATACTATCATGGGAAGATGGAATTAAAGACAGTTATCCTGACTGGGAAGATATGAGTACCGATAAGCGTCACGATGTTCTTGCCGATGCACCCATGGTATCATTCGATAAACTTAACCCACCCCCTAAACAGAAAATACCAGATAAAAAAAAATCATTATACGACATTGGTAATATGACAGATGAAAATTTTGTTAAATATATTTGTGATTATATTAAATCAAAGGGTGATCCTATTAAAGTTAGTTACAGAGATGAAGATTGTATTAAAATGGTGAAAGAAGAGAAAAAACATTATCCTACTGAGAAGCATTCTGTTTCTCGCTGTTCTATTATGAATGAGATTGATAATATAGAAGAATCATTTGTTATTGATTCGACCAATCTAAAAGAGCAGTTAATAGATTTTGTTCTTCCTAGATTAATAATATATAGACTTGAAAGAGGTGCTACTAAACCTTTACCAGATTATTTACAAGATATAAACTTAGTTTCACCACTTTCTGAAATGGCTTTAAAAACTTTAAAAAACTAATTTAACTTTTTAGCAAAAAATATATTTTAATTATAAATAACTATCTATAGTTTGTTTAGATTTTTTTTTATTTTTTTTTCCACTTCTTAATCCTTTAAAAAGTTTCCCCCATCTACCTCTAGATATGTCATATCTAACATCAGAAAACTTCCCACCATAAAACATCCATCTGGATATATACTGCACATTATTAAGTAAATCTAGTGATTTAGTAAATATTTCTTGACATTTTTGATATTCAATTGAATTCTTATCATAATGTTTCTGAATGCCGTTAAATACTATAGTAATATCATCGTGACTTGGTTGCCATTTCATAGAGTGTGATGTTTTTAAGTCATCATTTATTCTTTGTAACCATTTCATTTGACTACAACCAAAATATCCATTTTCTTTCGACCATTCGTTATATTCATCTAAGCAGTATTTACACTCATACCATATCTTAATATTGTCGCAATTATGACACTTACATACCCCCATTTTTTTATAATCTATAATAATAATTATAAATTATAATTTCAATTTTATTTAATATATAATAATAATTATAAATTATTTCTTTTCCATACATTTTGGACACCATATAATATTTTTAGGATGTCTGAATTCTTTAATATGAACACACTTCTCACATATGAAGCGAAGACAATTATCACATACATAATTATCAGTAATTTCTCCATCCTCATCTTCCCATGCTTTTAACACTTCACAACATTCCTCACAAGGACCAAGCATCTGATAACCTAACTCCTCAAGTATATGTTCATTAAGTTGATTGGAATATGTTATACAATTATCCCTAGATTTTGTCATTCTATTTATTTTTATATCATATTCAACCTTTAATTTCAATATAATATTTATTAACGAATCTGTATTTAATTTAGCAAGACCATTTTCGTCTATATTATTCATTTATAATCTATAATAATAATTATAAATTATAATTTCAATTTTATTTAATATATAATAATATTCGTTTTTCCACAAAACTATATATAAGAGTGTAGAAAATTGAGACCTCACTAAAATCCCAAATATATATAAAAATGTTCCGTTACAAAACGAATTAATACTCCTTTTCAGTAGCAGGACAATCGCAATCAAGTTGTATGCATAGACTAGCAGTCCAACTATTAGCAACATTACCAATAGTTATAGCCGCTCCAGTCATTGTGTTAATTAAATAAAATTCTAATGTTTGAGGTAATGATGGGATATATATGGGGTCTGATGGGTTTTCAACTCTAACATAAATATTACCACTCTGTGCAGTTACTAGATCAGGTGAAAAATTGCCAATAGCGTAAGCGTTCTCATTAGTAGTTGAAGCAAAACTATGTCCCTGATTTAGACCACATGCTATACTAATTAGATCTACTGGAACAGTGTTACCAGCACCATCATTTTGTAACAAAAAAGCATCATTCACATATAATTTACAGGATTTGCCTATAGCATCTACCCAACTTAGTGGAAGTCTTATAGTAAATCTAGTAAGACCTGTACCAGTTAATATACTAGTTGTATTATTGATAGCAAGTTTATATAATTTTTCAGATTTCATTTATATACTATATATATATATTTTGTTTTTTGAAAAAGTTTATTACTTTTTATATTTTCCCCTTTTAGTACTCTTTTTAACTCCCCTAGTTTCTTTTTTGCCAGTTTTTTCTGCTTTTTCTAATGCTTTTTTTAATGCTGTAGCGGCTGCTTTTTTTTCTTTAAGTAGTACCGCTTGAGATTTTTTATATCCACCTCTTTTACTTCCTGCTTTTACTCCCCTTTTTTTAGGACCTGCCATTTTCTCATATGCCCCTTGTAATGCTTGCTCCATATCACTTAATTTTACTGCTTGTGATTTTGGGGGAGTTTTCTTTTTTTTAAGTGTTATAGTCTTTGGTTTCTTCTGTGGTTTTTCTTGCTCCGCCAACCATTTTTTCATATCATCCTCTGATTTTTTGATCACCTCTTTCTTCTCCTTATTTGTTAATTTTTTTCTGTGACCTTCAACTAAACCTTTTCCCACGCCAATACCTTTTTTAAAACAAGCAAATCCAGCAGTTGATGTTTTTCCACAAAATACCATTTATATATAATTATACTAATATAAAAATAAAATATTATAAATATATAAATGCCAAAGAAGAAAAAAACTAAGAATTATACCAAATCTATATTGAAAGAATTATTAGGATTGCAAAAACCTAATAATAGAAAACCAGAAACAATTGAAAAAAAAAATAATAAAATCAAACCATCTGAACCAGACAATTGCTATTTAACTAACCTATAGGGTTAGGTCGTCTTTGTGGAATATTAGTCCTAAAGTTACCTCTTCCTAAATTTCTATTTCCACCATTATATTGATCTCCCCAGTTTCTTACACTTGATTGTGTCGTTGGTACACCCTGTGGTATAACTGCTCTTTCTAATTGCTGAGAAACAGCGAGAGCTCCTAAAAAGGCTGGAACGGCTGCTGGTGCATAAGCAGTTGCAGCCATCACTGCGAGTGGTAGTGCTACTTTTTTTCCAATACCCCATGCATGTTGGGCAACGCCTTTAACCCATCCACCAAATTGTTGTCTTATTCCCTTACCATACATATTTATATATTATTTAACTAGATATTTTTTTATATATCAGAAAGTGTTTTTTGATATTCATTCAGTGTTTGATTAAATTGTTCGTCTTTTTCTTTTTGAGTATTTATAATTTCCTTATGTTCGTTTAATAATGGATGACTTAATATTTCATGTGTTACTAAGCGTGGTGGTTTTTCTATTTCTTCTTCATCTACTTCTACATTCTTGTTAAATTGTATTCTTTCTCTAATAATATTTTGTCTATAAGTAAGTGGATAGATTGTAAATATTAAAGTAAATTCAAAATTAATTTCATCACCTAAATTTATTGTGTTATTATTTTGATCTGTTAAGCGAAAAGACATATATTTAATATCTCTTTCTTTTAGCATATTTTTAGCCGCTCCAAATGCTTCATTACTAAAATAAATCATTTCCAAAGGATTAACATCGATTGGGACTTTACATAATATAGTACTATTTGAACCAGTATCTGATGCTATTGTGTTACCAACTGCTAAATTAGATCTTAGATATAAACTATGAATTGTTACTAAATCTACTCTACTATTACTAGTCCGTGTCAATGCGGCTGTAGCACTATCAAATAGTATATCACTATCGCCAGTCCATCCCAATTGTTTAGCGATACTTCTACCATTAGGTGTTGCTAGATTGTTTGCTTCAGATCCAGTGTTAAATAAAAAAGTACAAGTTCCTACTGCGGCTGCTATATTAGTTGCTACAGTACACTTATTAGTTATAATATCATATGTCCAACTATAAGTAGCAGCCAAGTTAGTTGCTCCATTCATCTGAGCAGTAATTTGTGATAATAATTGTTCTATAGAATAATTACCCTGTGGAATATCTAAATCAGTATTCCATACAAATGGGGGGGCGGTTTGAGATTCTCTTACTTGAAGTACATTATTATTAGTGTTAGTTCCATAGAAACTAAAAGGTACTTCCATAGAAGCGACTTCTAGTTGCATATACTCATTATCAAAACAATATACAGGTGTTAATAATTGTAAATCAAATTCTGTCCTCAGATCTTCGCCAGATGGATAATTATCTGCGTCTTTACTTCTTACGTGTAAAATAAATGATGAAACATCTGCCATTATATATAATGTTAGATTTTAAAAACTTTTTTCTTTCATATAATTATGAAATGGAAGACATTATAGATTATTTCAGTTATATGACAATGAATAAAGAGGAACATGATAACTACTCGTTTTTTAATAAACTTGAGCATTGTAAGTGGTATAACCCAGAAAAACTAGACTATTTAGTTATACCAAAAAAAGGAGAAGAAATATTAAAATCAATTTCTTATAATAGGTGTATCCAAGACCGAGATTTAGAAGGGTTGGTGTCGTGGTATATACACAATCGGCGAGACATCCCATATATAGATAGACTAGGTTATTATTTGGCAAGAAATGATTTAGGTGACAGAATTAAAAAATACGAGTTATATGAAATTAAAAAACTATGTAAAAAAAATAAACAAATAGAAAAAATGGAAGATGACCAAAGGCGTAAAGCAATAAAGAGAAAAGAAAAAGAAGAGCGACAAAAATTAAAGATTATAAATAAAGAAGTATTCCTATATTTTTAAAATAAATATATAATTAATATATATATATATATATGCCAAACGCCGAGTTAGACCATATAAAAGAATCACTTGTAATAGTCCAACAAAAAATAGATGATGTCACTGGAAAACACATCGAAAAAGAGTTAGAATTATATAAAGATTATACTAGAGTATTAAAACATCTAGTAGAATATATTTTTTTTGAACACAATGGTCTTGAAAATAAATATGATGAATTAGTGAAAGAACATACTCGAATGAAGGAGTATAGAAAAAATTATTATGTGAAAAATAAAGACAAATTGATGGAGTATCAAAAAACATATCAAAAAACCTATAAGGATAAAAAAAATACCGAAAAATAGCCGTCGAATTATTTTATATATAGAATATATAATATGAGCAATAAAGATGAAATTGAAGCCCCACCATCAGGAGATGAAAATATAGAGGTGTTAAAAAAATACAAACCTGATAAGGTGGACAAAAGAAAGAAAGGTGTTCAAGAAAGAAGTCCAGCACAAATAGCAAGTGTTGCAAAAATGATTGCAGCCAGAAAACAAAGATGTGAAGAGATTAAACTGGTAAAAGAGAGAGAAAAAGAAGTAAAAAAAAAGAAAAAAAAATATCATAGTGCTAAAGAATTAGTAAATGAATATGAAGATGTAGTGCCACTGGAAAGGACTAAAAGTCAAAGAAAAATAGAACTCCCAGAAAGTGAAAGTGAGAGCGAAAGTGAACCTGAAATAATAAGAATTAAAAAAAAGAAACCAGTAAAGAAAAAGAAAAAGAAACAAATTATATATGAAGAAAGTGAATCTGATAGCGAAAGTGAGCCAGAGATTATAGTTAGAAAAGTTAAGAAAAAAAACTCACAAACTATTAATAATACACCTACTCCACCATCGAATAATGAAAAAACATCAAAACCCCCACTTAAACCAAAACGCCCAATTAGTAGATATGAATATATGAAATTGTTGGGATTTTAAAATGTTAGTAATAAGTAATTATGTTAAGTGTAATAAAAAACAAGAAACCTACGGAAGTAAAGGGGGTAGATTTCTCTTGTGATGTTACTAGTGGTGGATTCACTCCACCAGAACCACTGCACTATGGTCGTAATATGTGTATCTATATATGCGGAGGAGTTGGTTCAGGCAAGACTTCACTACTTATGACGCTCCTTCATGCTAAGGGTCATAAGAAAAAAAACTCTAGTGAAAGACATGCTCGTTTCTTCTATAAGGTCTTCAATAAGGTGTATATGATGTCCGCTTCACTTGGAACTATGGACTTAGACAAAATTAAAATACCAGAAGAACAAATATACTCTGATTATGACCCAGAAGTATTACATGGAATTATAGAGATGGAACAGGAGAGTGGAGAAAATAATAATAACTTAATAGTCATAGATGATTGTATTAAGAGTATAAATAATAGTCGTAACAAGTTAGCAGAAACTACTCTATGTAGGGCTATTATAAATAGAAGACATTGTTGCGTGAATAATGATGGTCCTTCTGGAGGTGGATTAACAATTATATTAACTTCGCAGAAGTACAATTTTTTATTATATTCTGTTCGAGCCAATATTTCGCATTTATGTGTATTTAGGACTAATAATAATAAAGAAAAGCAGAATATATTTGAAGAATATTGTAGTGATATAAGTGATAAAGGTTTTCATAAGTTATTAGATTTTGTATGGGATAAACCTTACCAATTTCTATTTATAGATATTAACCAACCTACTCATAAAAAATATTACAAAAATTTTGATTTAATAGTTATACCTGATGAATTATTGTCCTAATTTTATTAGTTTCTTATTTAAATAAATAATATGATTTCTCTGATCTAAATTTTCTGATCTATAAAACTCTTTATCCTTTTCTAATTTTAATATTTTCTCTTCCATTGCATCTATCATTTTATCTTTTGTTGTAATTATTTTTATTAACTCACCTTTACCCCAATATTTTTTAATTATAGTTTCAGGCATGTCTGATGTTATTATATAATCATATAATATATTTCAATTTTTTAATATAGTCGCATATTGCCTCTTAACATTTTGTGTTATAGTTAAAAAATATGTGAGTCAGTCTGAATCTCAATTTTCTAACACACTATATATAATAATGTGGAAAAATGAGATTATTCAATTAACTCCATCAATCCAATTTAACAATTTAATTTGTCTTTCTGCATTACGCTTCGAGGTGTTCTTTGCGACTATTCGATGTGTCTTCATATTTTTAACCTGATAGCGTCCTGATTTTAATTTAAACATTTTATATGGCATCGTGTTATTATACTATATAAATAATAAAATAATAGAATAAATGACTATTCAAAATATAGCGACTGAATTAATGACTATGGCAGAATCATTAAAAGAAAAAAACTCAATATCATCATTGGATTATGTGTCACTAGTAAATAAGATTAGAGATATTAAAGATTATCAAGACAATTCAGAACATCATAGAGAATGTTTAGTTTTATTACCTGAACTTGGACTTAATGAAGAAAATAGACCTTTAGTTAAAATATCCTGTAAAACATTAATTCTAAAATTTGAATGTTCGCATTGGATGTCTATTAACAATGATATAGAAAATAAAGGATTTCATTTGATAGAGGATGATGACAATCATAGTTTTTTATATGAAGGTTCGCATAATTGTGATAGTGATATATTAATTGATTGTAATCCAGTTATTGTAAAAATATTATAAAAAAAAAATATATAATTATATTATATAATGGCAAAAAGAAGACAAGGAAAAGGTACAATTATTCGCAAAGGACTTCATGGAGGTGAGCAAAGATACACCACAAAAGCGACCAGTGTTGATTTTCATAAAGCAGGTCACGATATAAAATTATATCAGGGCAAACATCAAATTCGACCATATAGCAGATTTATATAAATAAAAAAAATACTATTTAATTCTCTATTTAATTCTCTATTTAATTCTCTATTTAATTCTCTATTTAATTATAATTTAATTAAAATTTAATTATAATTTAATTATTCCCTAACCCTAACCCTAACACCCCCTGCATCTCCCCTGCTAAATTGTAGATCGTTAGACTCAAATGTATCAGATGCTTGAGTATAATATAATCTAAATAATTTTCTAAATGCATCATCTGTTAATGTTAATAATTTATCAAATATTTCATCATATGATAATATATCATAACCCCTCATTGGCCCATCCTTAATAACTCTACTCATAGTAGGTATTAATGTTTTTCTCCATTTTGTGGCAGAATTATCAAGTCCTGTGTATATATCTTGTTCCATCTCTTCAATTTCAGAATTCTCAATACAACCTAACCAATATCTTATTTGTTGATGTTGTATCCACAATACACCCATTCCTTCTTCAGTTTCACATTGTATGTCTTCTTGTGAGTGAGTTGGTGGGATGGGTGGTGTATTTCTATTTCTGTTTTGCCTTCGTTTTCTTACTTGATTTTTCTTAGACATTGTTCTCACGTGATGCAGCCCACGCTATAAGCGTAGGCAATCACTTCTATAAAAATTATTTCAATTTTATTTAATATCTATTTAATGTTTCATTATAACTACTGGCAATTCATCGCCATATAATATATTATTACCATTTTCTAATAGACTTCTATGTTCGTCCATCCATTCATCATCAAATATTTTAAGATCTTGACTAAATTCTGTGAATTTTCTAGTTTCTAGTATATAAACATTAACACCATTTTCATTAGTATCAGAGAATAGATATTTGTATATATGACCTTGTACATTAGACCACATACTGGGCATATCCGAATCTTGTGTATGAATTTTGAACGCAAATAATACTTGTCTAGACAATTCACTAATACAAGATTTTTTCATATATTTACAGCATGACTTATGATGTTTATGCCAGTGAGTTTCTTGACAATGTTTTGAGCAATATCTAGCGACTAAACACTTACTGCAAGATTTTAATTTCATTTGTTTACCACCACAATTTGAACACATATGTCTGCCCATATTTTTCATTGCCTTAGGACATCTTGGGTCATTCCAAATATCCTCATATTGTGGCATTATCAATCGACTTGTTACATTATTTTCATTTAAGGCTTTAGACCAGTTAACAATACGCTCCATTATAGTATTATTCTCACGTGGTGCAGCCCACGCTTATAGCGTAGGCAACCACTTATAAATAATTCTCAAATAATATTTCAATTTTTTAATCACCTAACCTAATTATTTTTTTCTATAAAAATTATTTCAATTTTATTTAATATCTAATTTTGATTACATCGACCTATTGGACATATTACCTTACTACGCCCAGTATTTTCAATCGCTACTCGTTTCATATTTTCATAACAAGGTTTACAAATTTTATGGGTACAACTAAATTTATGAAGACATTTACTAACATTAGTATATTTCAAATCCGCATAAGATTCCATACATACTGGACAATCGCCTTCTAAATATTTTTTTGTGATTTTCTTCGTCTTCTTCTTCTTATAAATTTTCGCATCATCAAGAAAACTTCTTACACCTTCAGCCCATTTTGCTAAATCTCTATATTTTTTATTAGTTTCTGATTCAGTTTTTAGCAGAGATTTATTTTGATTTTCTAATTCTTCATTTTTTCTTGTTAATATTCTATTTGTTTCAAATAGTCTATTAATGAATTCTATTGCGTCGTTTTGCTGTAAATCCATTATAATATTATTCTTAGGTTTGACTACTTATTGCTTAGTAATATTTTCAAAATCTGATTTCAATTTTTTTTCAACCCTTACTTGTTTTTGTTTTT
>Ga0209402_10001400_pt1 | contig 26385 bp, 35 predicted proteins | sample ArcticOcean_MG_C_3_FD_187437 | JGI IMG/M metagenome (GOLD analysis project Ga0209402, IMG submission 187437) | Marine microbial communities from western Arctic Ocean - ArcticOcean_MG_CB8_126 (SPAdes) (version 2) | ecosystem: Environmental > Aquatic > Marine > Oceanic | place: Arctic Ocean... | reverse complement strand
CGGATCACTTGTTGATCTCATCGCTCGCCCCCTGCCGCTTTAGCTACTGCCGCCTCAATTAGCAGAAGCGATTCGTGCGTCTCACCGTTCCAGTATTCCGAACCGCCGCAAGTCTTTAGCATCGACTTGCAGGCCTCCAGCAGCTGCGGTGCGGCATCGGCTAAACTCTTGTCACTCATTACTCGTACCTCCGTATGGCGTATACTTAACACCTTCAGGAAATGTTACGTGCGGACCAAACTGATAATACTTTTCCGGAACTTTAAGTAAGTCATCCCGCATAAGCATACAGCCACAAATTGCTCCCATCACAAAGGCTGGTTCCTGTTTCCATTCTTCGCTGTCCCAATAAACCTGCTCACAACCGTCAGAATGTACAATGCGTACATAATCACAGCCCTCTGGACTAACTTTAGCGTGCGGAAAAACAAACGCATTTCCATTCGGCAACGGAATCCACATCTCAGTATCTGGGCAAACCCCGTGCGGAAACTCAATCACATCTTCTTTTAAATCACTCATCACTCGTCCTCTTCATTAACAATTTTGCATTCAGGGGGGCATCCGGGGTCCATCATAAAGTTTTCTACAGCAGATTCCCACGCTTCTTCGGGCGTGTCACCCTCACCAGCAAGACATAACTCAAATTCATAACGTGTCATCACGCGTCCTCCGTCAAAAGTTGCTGTAGCTCCCCTTGCCGTTCCATTTCGTAAGCAATGTGATCCAGCAAATTAACCAAACCTTTACACTCCTCTGTGTCTTCTTGCTCCAACAACCACAAACGCTGCTTCTTAAAAAGAACAGGTTCAATATTGCGGATAATAACAACACTCATCACTCGTCCTCCTTATCGTTCTTCCGTTCGTCCAGGCGAAAAGCAATCTCGATCGGATCTCTCAACTGAAACATACCTGCTGGCGCCGTAAGCTTAATAGTCGTGGAACCGACCCTATCTTCGCTAAACCACGCCAAACAAGAAATTTCATCCAGATGGTTGTCAACGTCCCGAACACAAACGATATGACCCCATACGACATGTTCGTCGTCATCTTTGTTTTTAGGTAGTGCATCTAATTCTGCCTGCTGGTCATCAAAATCTTTACACGCCAATTCCCATTGTTCTTTCGTCATGCGTTTATCCTTCGTCGAATCTTGGTGAAAGCTCATTAGTGTCCAGCATATCCCGAACGTCCGCGTGACTCATGTACTTTAAAGCACACAGCAATAGATGCTCGGCGCTTACCAATTGATTCTCAACCATATTCATTGCGTATACTCTCGGTTCACTATCAAAATCTTCCATCACTTATTCTCCTCGCTTATGTCAATACATTGGATCAGGATAATCGTACCGATTACACACTCCATGAGTCAGCGGAACGGGTAAGCCCTTACCCGTCTAGCCCCGGCTATTCCGAGACAACCCTTCATCCGTCGGCCACATCTAGCACCGGGACTAGTCAACCGCATCGCGGCCAACCCTGGCTGGGTCCGCTTCTCATGTGAATGCTGGACTTCCTACTCGTCCTTTGCTTTGTTCTGCCAAAATCGCACTCTATACCACATACCATTTTCTGACTTGCACGAAGCATCAGCTACACACGTCGATCCTGTTACGCACGTAGCGCACTCAGGCGTGTTACCGCAACCGATGCCTTCTGAACAATCAGCAGGCCAGCGTGGAACATCTACGTCATCTCGCTGGTGAATGTAGTGGCTCATAGACTGCTTCGCTGCCATTGTGTCGGCGCGCAGCTGTGCGATCGCTTGGCGTGTCATTGTTTCAACTTCGCCTGATTTGAACTCTACGTCATACTCGCTGTCCTTGTCTTCTTGCGAAGGAGCGTTACCGCTCGAACTGACGTAGGTGTAAGAATAATTGCGGCGAGCTTCTGCCACCTGCACTAAACAAGTAGTTAACAACAAAATACTTAAACCTCTCACGAATCCATCCATCGCTACGATTCCTTTCTAATTATCTCCTAAATTTAACTTCGTTAGTGCGCCTGCGTACCAGCCGCTAATAGCCCCCACAATACACCCGATAAACCAACCGCAAGCCCATCCTGGGTAATCTGTGAAAATGCTCTCAAATAAGTAGTAAGCAAATATATTAGCAACGGCGCTCACAATCCACCCAGCAACCCACCCAGCGCCAGCTATCCGCAACCGCATATCGTTTAGAGAACCAACAATCCAACCTGCAATTAACCCTACAAACCAAATAATCGTGACCACAGAAAACCACTGGTCTTGCGCCGCCCCTTCCATTATGGATTCTTGTTTGGCCAAAATAGCTAACCATCCAACGATACAGCCAGATAAAACACCAGCCATCGTTCCCGCAAGATATCCTACTATCGCGTTATTTGTCTTATCCATGACACGCTCCAATATCTAATCATTTGTACCACGAACGGTATGTGAAAGATGAACCCCGGCACAGCACAATAACGTTGCTGTTGCAGCAAGGGTCCGCAGAAGAAAAATGTGTTTTATTTAAATCAATAATATTCGTCGCATCTTCTGCAATCAGCCAAGTTATTTTATTTATTACATCCTCTACTACCTTTGCGTCATCACCAATGGACGGTAAAGGTATGCCTATTATTGCTTCAATTTCTTGTACCGAAGACGCTGCGTGCCCATAACCGCCCTTTTTTAATCCCTTAATTCGTCGCAGCATTTTTAAAATAAATTCAACATCAGAAGCAGTAACTTTTCCGTACGCCTTGTAGTCCGGCATAGCCCTGTACGGAAAGACGCGACACACTCTGCTGGTGGTGTTCAGAATGGCGTGCCCGTCAGGATTTGGCAATTCATAGCCAGGGCGGTAAGAGTCACAGAAATAATCAGAACCAAAATAGCGATTGTCTTCGGCTTCCGATTCAATTTCTTTGATACTCTCGATCAGTCTGATCGTATCCATCACACTCCCCCTGCCTGCGATAGCAATCTATGCTCCTCTATAAGGAAATGTAATTTCGTTGCGTCGTAACCAGCCTGATGATCTGCACCATCTTCGAAATGGGTGCAACCCGCCATTTTTTCGGATAGCTTATACACGTCTTCACAGTGTGAATCGAGGCCCCAGCGAGCACCCGCATGCACACCTGCAATACGAAACGTGAAGTCCATTAGACTTTCATTGGGCATCGGTAACGGATCATGATCGGCGTGAAGCTGGCTGGCTTTTTCAATTACTCCCGAATCGTACACTAGACTCGGCTCGAATGTGTACGCTACCCGCAGCCAGTTGTGAAAATGCGACTTCAAAAATTCAATATCAAACGCCCAACCATTATGCGCAACAAGGACTTCCCTATCTCGCTCCATACGCTCAAACATGTCTAAGTAAAAATTTAAAACTTTTACAGGGTCATCTCCTTTTTTAGCTAATGTATCGTAGGTGTGATAAAACCCTTTGCCCAACTTTTCCATTATTTTTTGTGTCTTTTGCAATCGCTTCTTTAGATCTGCATGGTCTACATCTTTATGCCGCGTCCAGTCTAAATAATGCTCACTTGCATCAACAATGGCATGGTCACGAACTACGCAGTACCCCACAGAACAGATAAAATCATCTTGAGGAAACAACCCAGACGTTTCAATATCTATACAGGTGTAGTTCGAGGGAAACTTAAAATTTTTAGCAAACGCTTTAAACCAAAGACCGGCCATGTGCGAAACCATTTGTTGTTGCCTATTTAACGTTGTCTGTGTTACGGCGTTCATTATCATCCTCATGCATATTGTATGATTTTATTGCACGCAATTTTGCAAAATGTTCCATAATTGTGTCGCTCATTTCTAATAACATTTGAATAGTTGCTGGCGGCTCATCTTCCGGCGAACTAACATCTTTAACGCCCGCCCATAAGTTTGATAGAAAACACTGTCCAATTTTTGCATAGTACGCAAGCTGAATTGCCGGGTGTAAATCAGCAAACCCCGCTTCTTCCAATGCTTTAACAGGATTATCTGCTTGTATGATTTTATTGCACGCAATAGCCAGCATAGACGAACCTTCTGCGAGCTTTGTTTCAGTAATGTCGTTGTCTTTGCAATATTGCTGAAACCAAGGCTCCCACCATTGTTCATCCAAAGCCTCACACGCTTGATGCAATATCGCCGGGCCAAGATTTGCGATGTCCCGTTCGGGGGTATACATCGGATCACGCCTGCCAGCCCTAGCCTCTTTCCTGCGATACTGAATTACCATCATTGTTCCTTTCAAAAGTATCCTTGTGTACAGCTGCTTCACAATCTAAATAACCTATGTGACATTTGAAGCACGGATGCGTGTATCGCATAGGGCACGGCCAATTCTCGCGGCCTTTTTTACGAAATCGCTTTTGAATAATTTGCCTATTCCACTTCGTCAGACTAGTCGCACACGTTATCTGTGCAAACCCCGGCTTCCCCCGTGAAAGCTTAGGCTCTAGTTGGACGAGGAACCGCATATTTACCAATTCTGCCATATCCTGAAACGGATACTTATTGCGCCTGCGGGTGTACCCGCCTTTAATCGCAAGACTTTTTGCAAACTTAACACTCCACCACTTAACAACAATAAGCGGACAAGCAGATCCCGCCATAACCCGCATTGCGTAGTTAGCCCCAAAAAACTTACTCCTAGGATTCGCTTCTGGTTGGCACGATATAATCTGCACGGGAGCCCATTCTAGTTCCCGCTGTACTGTCCAGGGATGCACAGGTTCCCGCTGTTCTAGTCTTTTTTTGTTGCCCGCCAGTCGCCACGCTGTCTCGCGTAACACACTGGGTGTCAATACTTGGCCCGCCATGTGTTCCATACTGTCATAAACAACATCTGGTTTAACCTTTGGCATCGCCTTTTGCACGCTTGCAGCAAAAATCTGTATGTTATTAGCATCAAGCCTCAAGCCATTAAAACTAAAAAGATGACTATCTACCAATTTATCCCTTAGCCGAATAACAGCAGTAATAGATGGGACGCGGTAGTCAGTTTCCGTTACTTGCATTTTGTTGGGCTTTAGCATTTTCAATAATCGGGCGAGCGCTATCGGATATTTTTATAATATGATCCCATGACGTTATAAGTGTATTGGCCGCTGCCTGTGCAATAAGTTCAAAAGCAGGGCTAAAAGCTGCTAGATACGCCGGATACATTTTCACAAGATTCATGTCAAACTCAAATGGAACAACCGCTTCATCAGAATTGGGCCACGAAATAGTTATCTTGGGAAGATCTACCGGCACAGTCGAATCTTGCTGCAAATTATCTAAATTGCGACACATATCGCGCAAACGAGCGAACGCCATATTACACACCTGCAATTCACCATGGTGCTGGTTAATAGCGCCTGCATAATCCTCCAACGTTGGCTGTTCAGTTATTTCTTGCTCTAATACTTCTGTATTCATCATTACTCCTTTAATGCAATTGAATTGCCACACCTACCCAATAACGAAAAGCATCGGCTTCTGGGCTAAGGTCTTCCAAGGGTTTACCAAAAACAATATGCGTACGTACCGCTTCGGGAAAATCCATAAATAGCCGAGAGGCCATATCCATGGTAGCTAAACCATACTCTGTAGGATCTTTTGTTTGTGTTCGATACGGTATTAATCTAATTCGGACCAAATCTCCGTCACGAACAAGCGTCCAATCATTCGGATTATTTTTATAACCCTCAAAGTCAACAGGTGCAGACCTAACCTTCCACACCGCTTCACCTGTCCTTCTTATCGTAGTTTCCGGTGCTGTTCCGGATGCTACAAAATCAGTAATGTCTAAAAACTCTGCCGTGTGTTCTCTATTCATACTTTGCCATCCAAGATATTCATCCAAGACAAATTTAATTTATCATTCTTTTGGTAATCCATGGCTAAGGGCACAAACTTTGTACCGCGTCTTTTTGCGCGCGACTCGCGTCCAAAAGAATCCGCGTTTACAGCAATGCCCGTATCAAAATTTTTAATCCTATAATCTTGCTGCCGGAAAAGCTCACCAAATAAATAATCTCCGCAGTTATGATATTCGCCCTCGGGGGGCCAACTCCATCGTTTAAGAATATCCATACGCGTTGTCCACCAACCACCCGTACAGAACCGCGGTTGATGCCCTGCTGAAACAGGCTCGCCAGTGTACCACGGCTGCGATTCTACCCATACGGGCTGCCCACCTTGAAGACCTTTTTTACCCTTGGCAAAAACACCGGTGTAAACTTTACCTAAAATATCCACAGGGCTGTCACCAACAAAATACGAATAAACGTCGTCGAACCAATGTGCACCCGTCTCCACTTTCACATAACTATCATCATCAAACCACATTACATACGGTGTCGTTATCGGATCAACAGCATCGTGAAAAATTTTCCGCATAAGCGGGTATTTGTAATACGGCGAGACACCCTCATATATTTTACACGCAGTGCCAGCGTCCTTGAAATGCTGTAATTCTGTTAACAAAACAGCGTGTGTTCTCTGCGATATATCATTAATACCCACCCGCAAATCAAAAACAGCATTAAACTTAACGAGGGAACTCAACGATCGTGTAACAAGCTCCGGGTAATCACCATAAAACAAAATACAGACCGTAAAGTTTTTTGCATCCACCATACCTAAACCTTCGCAGTTTTAGCCGCATAACTCTTCTTCTGTAAACGCTGCTTGCGCTCGGACTTTTGCGCAGCTGTAGACCGAATGCTTTGCACAATTTCTCCATTTAACTGCTTAGTCATTGAGCCAACCAGCTTGTCAAACTTGGGCCCTGCCGAATTCAACTTAGCTCCCAACGCATCCAACGACGCTACCATTTCTTGTACCTTGTCTCGCAAAATATCCGAAACGGGCTCCGTTTTTATAACCGCTAACAAATCAAAATCATTGCTAAACCAACCGTTTTCCCACGAACTAACCATAGCCTCAAATTGACTTGTCATCGTTGTCATGCAATCAGCCGCATCTCTCGGAATACTAGGCAGACGCCCGCCCACACCCGTACGACTGCTTTTTCGCTGCTTTTGAATATATCTGTGAAAATCTCTAGCGTTCAGGCACTTATCTAAACACTCTTGCGCCATACTCTGCAAACTGTCCGAATCTTTTTCCCAGTACAAATGTGAAATGTGTGTCCAACTCAAACCTCTATTCGCCACATTTTTCATATTCAATAGCCGCTTAAATTCTTTATTAAAAGAACCGTCTTTTTCTTCCGGCCACCGCTCGTACACCCGTGCAGCTGTACGCAAAACGCTACCTGTCTCATACCCAAGTGCTACACCAAACCGCTCTACAAACGATTCACCGAAATGTTTGCCATCCTCCTTAGCGGCTTCCGTAGCCGCATAAATTAACTGCCCAATCTCCCAATGAAATATACGCGGATCATTTTCACGCTCATACTTTAAGTGTTTATGTAAAAGTTTCTTATACACTTTATTTTCATCTGTGTGCTTCCCGATAAGCACAATTGCTTTTTCAACCGCGGATTTCTTAGCCATGCAACTAACCTCCTAGATAACAAATTTATTCGTAATTAAATCAAATGCCACGCGTTCAAATTTCTCCCGCACCGCAGGTTGAAATTCTTTAGCACATTCCATCACACACAATGCCAAATCATAAACACTTTTATCCGCCATGCCCGTTATCCTGTGCATAAGCATATCAGAAGTACCACTGTTTTCTCCGTACAACATACGATTAACAACTATTCGCGCTGACGACACATCTAAACCTTGTCCCACAAGCGTAGTTACTAAATGTTTCTGTTTGTCCCGATCGACGCCTCGCAAGTCTACATCAAAAATGTGCAACCTATTTTCTAACAAACTTTCTATATAAACTCTTAAACTGTCTACTGCAGTTTCACCGGTAATCAGCACCGCTGCGAGTAACTCATGCAAACGCTTGTTAAATGACTTACCTGCGTGCGGTATACTTTCAAAATCGCTAACGCACCTCAAATCTACATGCGGCAGTGTCAAAGACGCCGCAGCATGCACACCCGTACCGCCGCCCTCAGAATTAGAAAAATAATATCCCATATGGTAGTCATCGCCGTTTGATACGGTAAAAATGCTTTGCGCAGAAATCCAGTTCATTGACATATATCTTCCGTGTATCGCCGCAGAACTAAAGACAACTGCTTCATCCAAACTAGATAACATCTCATCCACAGTTTCATACAAATTTCTATGGGAAAGATACTTATACTTGGGACCTACCACGCCCTCAATAACACCGTCATCAGCATTTATGATTAGTTGGCGTGTGTGCAACCCTTCTTTAGCTCTGAAACGCAATTTGGCACACGAATTGATAATCCTGCATGCCAGCCTCGGATCTAACACGTCATCAAAACTATCCGCACGTATCCGCAAACCTGCAATATTTTGAACTAGCGCTGACAATCCGGGCGTTATCCTTTCACATATTTGGAATAACGCAGAACGCGAAAAACGCAGCCCATCATTACGGGTTCCGTCATCCTTCAACAACACATCATCGACCGAATTAATGGGCTCCATTATCGTAGATTCATCGAGCTTGCAGCAAACGTCATACAAATCTTCTTTACCGTCTTCTGCAAAGAGAAAGACTTCTGGCTCAACAACAATACTTTGAATACTAATAGGCATGCACAAATCCAGTTGTCAACAACTCATTTCTATATCACACAAAATCTTCATGGACGTACCAATCTTCCTGTTCATCGCCGTTTCTGTCTAACACACCCGGCACAGCCAATTTATAACCATGTGAAAGTAAAAACTCTCTGGAGGGCTCACGCGTGTTTTCCCCTCTATAATGATCCGTTTCATACGTTATCACATTAAACCGATAATGCTCTAACGGTAAACGAAATAAACACGCAAGCGTACCACGCGGCGGCTCAATATCCATTGATAAATAATCTATAACAGACGGCAATCCCTGTCTCTCAAACAACGCACGGAAATCCACCTGCATTGCATCACCAATAATCAAAGGACTTTTGCGTTTCGACTGCCACTTCATTAAATAATCAGCTGGCGTCAAATGCTGTAGCGTGTACGTGGAAGGCGGGCCTATATCTACAGAGACACCTGTCCATCCAAAATGCTTCTCTAATACATATGTATTATTTATATAGGTCGGGTGCGCACACCCAATGTCCACGAACGTACCATGCCGCTTACCCTGCATTTGGTCTACGACCCACACGTCCTGCTTTATCTTCGATCTAAATTGCATGCCTACCACTCATCACACGGACCTAACTCGTACAGAAAATCTACCAAATCTTGTACCCACAACATCTCAGAATTCACGTACATGTACTGCCCGCGGCCACGCAGCGGTGGCGCCGGACAATTATGTAAAATCGTGTAACGCCCACGCCCAGGCCACGCAAAAATAATACCATGACTTTCGTAGGCATCTCTGTCAAAGACAGCCTCTTTCCATACCTTATACACCGACGTTTTCGTCGTATGTTTATATAACACATCAGAAAGATTGGCTGTTTTATGCAGGCCGCGTAGTTTGTTAACAACACACCACACAGGAAAATTAAAGTGCGCAATAAAATCAATAAATCGCAACTGCTCACCCACGGACGGTAGTTCAGATTCCTCGCGAGACTTACCTATTTTTTTTAACACAAAACGGACAACATTTGTCTCGTAATTAACTTGCCTGCCTTCTTCATAATCATCATACGATTGAAATATTGACGAAAAAGGATCAGACATTCTCTTGTCTCGCAGACGCCCGCGACTCTAAGAGTGCCGCATCTCGCGCACCCCGTTCCGCCTTATCCTCGAGTATCTGATCCTCATAAGGAACATTTATATCATAAAACTTCTTTTTGGAGATGCCAACAACACCGTATAACTCATCCAAAACATCTTGACGACTTTCAAGAACAGCACCTATTGCATCTGGGCTTAACGCATCTGACTCAGCGACACCCAAGCGATCACTAAACCAAAGTGTTGCACTGTTTCTACCAATTTTCTTCGGGTTCAAATCACAAATACTTTTAATTTGTTTATGACTTGTCACTTGCGCTGCCGAAGGCTCGGAAGTATCTGTATTACTGGCCGCAAGCAGATTAATCGCAGCTTCATTCCATTCAAAACGAGCATGCGTCCTATACTGTCCCGTCTGCTCATCTTTATCTTGCCAGATACTCAAAGGCACTTTTATTTTTTGGCCTTTCGGAGAATTATTACTTTTCATAATAGACATGTATATCGGAATAACTTGTCTATTGTTACTCAAATTCCTCGGATCTCGCGTAACCGTCGTTGCTGCGCGTGTCATAGCAACCTCTGTCACAGACTGATAATCAATAGCAACAGCACCAGGAATATATTTCACACTACGCCCGGTGGGACCCGGCATTCCATCTTTCAAATGCCCTATAACAACCAGCGTAAAAGGCCACCCTGTCATAAGGGCTGTCGCTACCTGCAGCCATTTTGTAATAGCTTTATGCTCGTACAAATTCCAGCCAGGAGTAACATGGCCCTCTTTTTTAACCTGCTCGATCGTATATTGCGACGCCTTACCCATAATACTGTCTATACCAATACACACCGGCAATCGCCGACCATGGTATTGTTCATCAAGAGCTTTAAACTCTTCAATCTTAGCCGCTATAGCGCCCTGCCAATCTTCCAGCGAATGGCACTCAATCATTTTGAACCGAGTAAAATCATAATCAAGAATAGCTGCACGTAAATCGTCTTGATCTTTACTCTCTGTCTCCATCGTGATACCGCCACCACCGTTGGCGTAATGCCATCGCTGTATCTCGGCTAACATAGTGGATTTAAAACTTCCAGGCGCACCAGCCAAAGTAAACATACTGCCGATGCTTAAACCTTCCGTACCTATTAAAAACCTAAAAGCAAACGACGGCACGCGCAGATATCGTTTCAAACTACCTCGCGAAACCAACTCACCTACCTTACCGTTCCTGTATGCCGCATTATCTGTAATCTGCGAAAAAACCTCATCTGGGTTCATCGTATTACCGGTTACATCAACCTTTTGTTTCACTGTTTTTCTTTTTGCCACTATATGTCATTCCTTAATAAAATCACGGGCGCGCGCCGAAAGGAGCGAACAACACACGCCCGCGATACTTGAGACTACTAATTAAGCTTCTTGCTCACTATTTTGCCTACGCCGCGTGCGCGCTTCCTCCAACGCTTCAATCGAAGACTGCACACGATCAGCACACGCATCAGACACAGTATCTGTCGCACCCAATGCCTCAGTCGAAGTAGCGGGCTTATCGCTTACTTCAGCCAAAGCGTGCTGTTCGGGTACTTCACCCAAAGCGGGTTCTTCCTCTTTTGGGATACCCACAGCATTGGCAACAGGCGCTGCCTGCGGCGGTTTAGGAAGCGCTTCGGCCACGCGAGCATACTTTTCAGGATTAAGAATACGAAGAGCGCGATCCGAAAGACCATCAGACTCATCATAAAATTCTTTAAGTGCATAACTAAGCGCGTCATGGTCTATACCCGCATCGATAATCATGTCGATTTGCTCTGCAATCGTGGGACGATACAAGATGTCATCCCACAACTTTGTCTTACTATCCACTAAATCCTTCTTAATTTTCAGTGGTGCAACCACATTATTCACCGACCACGATTTCATTAGACGAACGTCGTAGTGCGGAAAATCTTTTTTAGTCGCCACGTCGGCGCCCAACTCCGGCTGATCATCGCCGGGCCACTGTGTAGCGTTCTGCGCGATACCCATAAACCATCCGTCGGTTAAGTCTGTGATATCTTGATAAACAAAAGCATCCTTAGCATCCCGCCGCATAAGCAAATCTTCCAAAAGCTTTTCACCAGCGGTTCTCTTCATCATCAACACCACAGTATCATCTGTACCCACGCCTTTATATCCCGAAACGGTTTCAAAACCTTTACTCCGATGCTCAATTAAAACACCTTGCACAAGATAGAAATCCTCTACCGTATTTAACGGCGGATAGTACGATTCCTTGTTCTTAAGAACCAGCTTATTCCACGCAGGATTACACGTCCCTTTTTCCACCGCGTCCGTAATAGCTCTAATCAATAAACTGACAGGATTATTGCGGCTATCTCCACCACGCTCCAATGGATCATGTGTAATAAACGTAACCTGCCGATCCTGCGTACCAATACTGGTAGCCGTGATATGCTCAATCCAATCGCCATGCTTTTTTGGAGTGTATTCCTCGTTCTCCAAATTTCGAAAGGGCGTGTAGTTACCAGGATTTTCTTCATCGAGCCCAGGGAATACGCGAAAGACTGTGCGCGTTTTATTCCACGTTGGTCTCCAAATCTGCACGCCAGAGTTTGGCTTCGTAATTTTCATCCCAGGGAGCCCACCACTACTATTGGACCCGCCGCTAAATCTCTCGCCTCGATATCGCCGTTTTGTTACTTGACCTTCTCTAGGCATCGTAACCTCCATTAAACATTGTTAAACATTGTTAAACATTATTAAACATTATTAAACATTTTGAATAAGCACTACTACTTTCCATATCTCTCATCCAACCCTAAATTATTACAACCTTTTTTAGTCAATGGAACCCCCCAATACGCCTGAACATCGGTGTCAATTCCAAAATGATATACAGGACTATCCGGGTACGCATTTCCGTCGCAATCAGACGCCAAAAAAGGCACCCCAGCTACCATGCAGTCGGGTAAAACACGATCAACCACAGCATCTACAGACCGTAGAGGAACTTCTAAAACAATGGCATCATGAATTGTCAAAACAACCTTATATCCGAGCGTTTCCTTATCCTCATATTCCATAAGATTGTACAAGGCACAACTGACAGCATCCGCCACGTGCGACTGGAACGGGAAATTTAGCGCCTGCCGCTCCAAATCACCCATAACCTGTAAATCACGCGAGGGAATAAACCGCCGCAAACGACCCATACAACTCCTTATCCATCCTTCCTCGGCCACGCGGTGTCGCAGCTTACTCTGTAACGCAGGAATTTCGGAATAACGGCTATACAGGTTATCCATAACCTCCTTTACCTCCTCAACCGTAATTTCCACACCTTCCTCTTTACATTGCCTCGCTATGGCTTCAGCAGATCGCCCATAGTTACCACCAAAAATCACATTCTTTGCTCCAACACGTTTACCTTTATAACCTGCTTCCGCTAACCCCTTTTTCGTCGGGGGACAATCTAAGTTAAACGTTTCAACAGCCACATGACTGTGCAAATCATAATGAGCAGGATCATCCTCCGGCAAATTCGATCGCAGACAATGGTCTATCATGGTTTTACTTCGCGACATAATCGCAATACTCAACAACTCAGCACCCGTATAGTCTGCTTCAACCAATACCGTTTTTTCGCCAATAACGCCAGAAATGTCTGACATATAATTCGCATCTAGATTAGATGTAATAAAACTGCGAACAGGGTACCTGTGATCCTCACCAATAATTCTGGCGTAATCATCTTCACGGCGTTTGCTCAGATTCTGCAACGGCGGCCTACTACTGCTCGCACGCCCAGTTTCCATAGTCTGTAAAAACCAACTACGTAAACGCCCGTCATGCGTAATATACGAAGCAACACCGCCATCGTAAACTCGATGACCCTTGTCATTTAGCTTTATGTTTCCAGCCAATTCGCCATCAGTAATAACCACAGGGGCTCTAAAAACACTTTTTAACACCTGATCTATTAACCGAATATCGCGAAGCTTCAAAGCTGTTGCGTTGTATAACCCTAAAATACCCAAAGTTTCTTTATCGGTACTTGCTGAGTACTTATGTTCTTCCTTGTACCGCACAACGTCTGCCCATAATTTACCTCGCGTCCCCGTCGTTTTAACAGGCTTTAGATCCAAACAAAAAGCACCCTCCGGCGCGACCGAAACAGGCTTACCTTCTTCGTCTATTTTTCCCGTATACGCCATGCCGAATAATAGTTCCCTGCAATGATGCGGTGATCGAGGATTGAACTCCGGCCACTTAATTTCATGCCGAAACTCATCTAATTTCTGATCCCGCACTTCCATAAAGGTATCTGTTAAATTGTCGATCCTTTCGTAATCAACTTTCATACCTATGGTATGCATCTCATTAAATGCAGGGAAAGCCAGCATAGACGTATGAAATGGCACCCAACTAGAATTGCCATATCTGTCTGCGTTCAACAACTCCGTCTGCTCTAACTCAGCTAATTTGTGCGTGCCGATCACATCCTTACCCCCATAAGGATAAAGAATAGACCCAGGACACTCACCAAAACCCTCTACAGCATCCGCAGACAACCCGCGTTCCGTTGCAAACCCAGATAACCACTCTCGCAATTCGTTGTCCCATCGAGCCATGTCACAATACCGGCTACACATATTCTCTAACTTCAGCTCGCCTGTTTCATCAAAAGCATGCATAGCTAATGCGACATCAAAACCACCAGCGTAATTACCATTGTTCAAGTCACGCACACGTGGAGGGACCGTAAAACGCTTAGCTATATTTATCCCAAGCCACTCTAACCACGGTAAGTCCGCCGAAAAGAAGGAACCTCTAATCTGAACATCATCCCGGTCGAGTAAACGATTAAGTAAAAACACCGCATCATCTGCATCCGGCTTAAACGCAGGAACACCGCCTGCCTCATTCAAAACAACCACAACGGCATGATTATTCTTATACGTGAACTGAATTGTTCGCACATAAGCATTAGCCTCGCCAGGGTGATCGCCATTCCACTCAGCGTCTACTGAAATCTTTTTAATTCCGGGCTGGGCCAAAGCCTCATCAATAAAACCGGCCAATTTTTCGGCATCCGTCACTACTTGAATGTCATAATTGTCCGACCGCATAAAATCAACGCCACGAACAAGCTGTAAAAACTTTTTCAAAGACGATTCAAATTGTGGCAATTTTTCTGTCGATCGTAATACTGCAGAAGGACTCATGATAGCCATCGCCTTTGCGGTATGAATTACAGAATCCTCCCCTGGCAAATTACGCTGAAAATCTAAAGACACCCACCGACCTGCCATCGATTTTAGCGTGTTCGATTTTCCACACACTGCTTTAGACGCCTCCGCCCCCAAGCACAGAATATAATCAGGCTGCCAGAGCCTTACTTCTTGGTGAAACAGCGGCAGACAATCTTTAACCCATTTCTGGGATAATGCACCACTTTGGGGATTTAACTGGGGCCACCTAACAATATTACAAACATACCACCACGCATACTCCGCAGGCGGCACACCGTTATTGGCTAAAATGTCTTTGACTACATCGCCCGCGGCACCCGATAAATTTCGCAACTGTTCAAAATCGTCGCTCGTAGGCATTTTACCCACAATCATCACACGCGGCTTATCATAATCACTCGGCGGCAACATGGGGCCGTAATCAGAACTATCCCACATATGCCCAGGCACTAATGCCGTATATTCCGTGTTACCGTTCACAGCAACAGGAAACATTCTTTTCGTTGGGTCCCACAGAGAACGCAAATACAAATATTTCAGAAACCATTCTTGGGTCTGAAGCGGATTGTCTGCCGCGCCAGCCAACGCCGCCGCGTGTTGCATGAAATGAAAACCCGGTGCAGGCATACCCGGAGAATTTAGCGGGTAGAACGGAAATTGAGCGGCAGAACCCGCATACTCTTTATCAAAAATACGCGAAACGCTATCAATACTCAAATTAACTCTCGCCATAAAATAACTCCTACGTTACGCCAACAGATGCCAGCAGATCTACTCCCTGGCTTGATGCAGCGCCATAAATTAAATCCCATACCCCATTACTATCCACTTGTATCATTGATGCGGGGTCAGTATTTTCTGGAATCTCAACATTAACCACAGAAGCAAAAGACCGAAACTTACTAATTAAATCACTTGCATCATCTTTTGCATCCGCGTCCAACATAACTAATATATTCTTGAACCCCGCACGCTTAATTTTATCGAATTGATGCTCGCTCATTGACTTGCCCAATATGCACACAGCACCGGGCCCGAGAGCCCAGACATCCGTAACGCCCTCAACAATAATACAGAAAGGTCGCGAAGGGATCGCTTTAGCCTCGTCCAAACCATAAACAAGCAGCCGCTTGGAAACACCCGGACAATTATAATATTTAGGTATACCCGTGGCTTTCCAATCAACGTCAGGAAAGTAACGACCCTGCCAACTAAGCTGTTCCCCGTCCATAATTATAGGAACTATAAGCCTACCCGCAGCACCTCTGAAACCGGGAAGAGCCGTGTCACAAAAACTAACTCTGTAATTTTTAGATAGCTCCGCCGGATTAAATCCGCGATTTCGTACATAACAACACGCGGGATGTGTCGAATCCAATTCTTCCAGGAGCACACACTGCCCAGGATCTTGTACCGGACCCTTTATAGGCTCCTGAATTATACCCACCTCAATAGGAAACTCATCGCACCGGCTACGGGTGTTTCTAGTAAGATAAACACGCCGCTTTAATTCAGATGAATTACCGTAGTCAGAAAGACAATCATTCACAAAACAATGCGAAGCCCACCAAAAAAGACTACCCGGAAATTCATCAAAGCCCCGGCCCCATCTATGATTGATATATAGCTTCTGTTTTGTTTCTCCGCAAAAAGGGCAGTTAATCCTATAGTATTCGCCCTGCACCAAAAATTTAATGCGGCGCTTGCCGTTATACTCAACAGCATGCGCTACAGCCTGCTCTCCAGCTCTAGCTACGACCACCTTACCAAATTGACGTCGTAGTAAACTGTATAAACCCTGATTTAATATATTCGGCATTACATTCTAATCTCATCCTCACTATCGGTAGAACCCGCCGCCGCAGCCATCTCTCTGCGGCTAGAACTATAATTATTTGGACTGGCTACAAGCTGTGAATTTTCTTGCTTGGACACTATACCCCCGGAAAGACTGCACGCTTCATAATACTTATCAGCATCCAATAGGCGCCCAAAAGCACCATCAATTTTACAAACTACAGCATCCTGCCCAGCACCTCGTCTAGTTTTTGTCGCAGAAAGTAAACACGTATTCGTAGACTGATCCTTATTACCTAGACAAAAAGCAAACCAAGCATTCACCGCGAAAGAGCCGCAACCCTCTGCATCACTATGATGCATTCTCGCTGTCGGCCCCTTCTTATTTGCCTGCCCCGTTAACTGGTGAAGAACCCACACCTGACAGTTATACGGATTAGCTATTTGCCGACGTACACGACTGACAAACTCGTACAATTCGTGGTAATACAACTTATCCATCGCCTCTCCTTGCGCACGCAAATACTGGCGCGCAACCATACCCGCCCAATCTATAACAATTACATTAAAACCTGCGTGTTCTCGTTGGCTATTAATTTTGTCTAAAGTCCCCTTTATTTCAGCTATGCCGCCATTACCTAAATTACTGTCTCCCTGATCGGCACTCATATCCATTAAATGCATATGATCATGCAGCCATGGCGTTGCTGAGTGCCACCTGTCTTGTTCGCCGGGGACTTCCACGCCTTCCATTATCTGTCGCTTCCATCGCCGTCTCTCATAATCCTGCAAACTTTCTCGCGTAGATAGTTCCTTAAACTTGTGCTGCTCTAAACGACTTTTGTCTATCTGCGCAGCATATGTCATCATGCGAATCTGCATCTCACGTAACGAAATCTCGTAAGAAAGAAAAACGTTTTGCTTCTTGGGTTCCTCGTAATCCCGCGATCTTAAGTAAGAGTACCTAGCACCTTCTACAGCCAATTGCATGCCCAACGTTGTTTTTCCAACACCTGTTGGTCCAAGCAAGACATTAACTTCTCCGGGCTGCATACCGCCACTCATACGCGAATCAATAAAAGAAACACCCGTTGGAATCGTGATTACGCCATCTTCTTCATTTAAATCAGACGGAATACACGTGTCAGGAACTTTAATGCCAACAGAATCAACCTGCTCTAATTTAGCGACAATGTCTCTAACCATACTGGGGAGATGGGAACCGCCACCAATATCCGCTTTACGCACTTCTTGCATTAAAGGTTTAGTAACAACCCTGTCGTGCAGTAAAACGCGCAACCACTCATTCGCTGCATCAGGCACAAGAGAATCTTCCGGACACAACGGCCCCCACATCCACGTTAAAAGCGAATCAGCTTCTTTAATAACGTCATCGTCTATTGCCTCATTGCCATGCAACCGAGATAAGACGACTGTCGATAATTCCGTATAGTTTGGTAGTTTTGAATACTTCTCGTGATGCTCAATGATCGTAGCCCAAATATACCGATAATACACTTCTCCTGCCTGTGTAAAATGTGCCGGTAACAACTTACCGTAAGCTTCCGAAAATACTTCCGAACTTCTTGCACAATGTTTAATAACTTCATCAATCAAAAGCCCACACACTTCTAATTCTTCTACACGCGAAACATTCATCGACATGTCGGCGTCCTTTCCAACTTATTCAAAATATTTAAAGCTTCTTTTTTCAAAAAATCGGGTATATTTTCACCCCAGGCACAATCATATCCGTGTGGGTCTTGCAAATACTCCTGCAGTGCAAGATCATGAAATTGTGCTGTAACGTCACCAAAATCTTCCGACGCCGCAACACAAAAGCGAAACAACGCCGACAACGCAACTTCCAAATCCTTCAACACAAAACGCCATAAAGCTATTTTGTCATAATCGGGAAACCAAGTAGACGCTGACTGACACTGTGCAGCAAAAACAAAACACTCTGATTTAAACTCGTTTTTTAAGCGCTCTTCTGCATCAGAATCAAATCGCAAAAACCGATCCCATGCCGCTTCACTCTTTAACATTGGAGGCTGTGGTGGCCGTTTTTCCACAAATTGCGCCTGCACAAATCGTTCAGGCGACAAACATTTCATATCCAGCAAATGTCTAGCAATATCTAACCAAATGGATTTACGATTAACGCCTTCGTCATCTCTACCCCCATCCCATCTTGGCATGGCCTTGATTCCATATTTACCTTCTTTGCCTGTTATAGCCCGCTGATGTCGCCGCCGTTCCCTTATGTACGCTTGGCGAATACGTTTGGCTAACTTTTCACACAAAATTTCTTCATCACTTTTAACAACTTCAGGAACACGTCGAGAATTATCACTTGGGCCTTTTGCCATCAAAGATGAATTAAAACGCACCACCTTATTTTTAGGTTTATACTTTCGCACGTTTTTTACCTTTTATCTCATTCCAAATACTTCCATCAGGATTTACCTGCGTCCAACCACGTTGACTATAAGATCTACGCCGAGAAAACGATCTATTCCGATACTTGTTATCCCAATGATCTATGCAATCAATCAAAATTCCGCACCCTTTAGCTGTTGCCGCATCTGTACGACATACACGCCCAGGTAATTGCACATTAGCCGTTTCACTAGAAGAACCGTCAGCGCGAATTAAAACATTTAATCCATTAAAAGAAACGCCAACAGACCACACTCCAGTTGCTATAACGCCTAACAGTTCTCTGCGCTCGAATGCCTCGCGTGTCTGCCCGCGTTTAACCGCAGTCATAACAACCTCATCTTCTTCTAACAAACCCAATTGCACATAACTAGCATGCAAACTTTTGTTAGAATTAACTTCAGCATTCTCACTGCAACATATGGCAAACTCAGGCAACAACTTTTTAAGATGTAAGAGATGCTCTACAGTATCTACCAGAATTAAAACTTGCTGCCCTTTTGCATGTAGTCCATTAGCCGCCTCTGCAATAACACTATTGCGTTCCGCATGCTGCCAAATACCTAAACGCTTCTGTACCGTTATATTTGAAATGCCACTACACGGATTACTGTTCGATCGCACGTCTAACCACTGCACTACTATGGGAACCACAAGCCCAAGCTTCTCGCCTGTCGGATAATCAATCTTAAAAATAGTTGGCCCAAACATTCCTTCCAGGTGATGATACGCATTATCCATGCGTGTTTCTTTACTTGCCGTAAACCCAAACATCCTTGCATTTTTATATCGACTCAAAAACAATCTATTAGCATCCGTCACAAGCTCATGCACTTCATCAGCCAATACAATGTCTGCATCGTAATTACTATGATTTAAACTTTTAACGGTATAAACCGTTACGCGGCCTTTTACTTTTTTACCGCCACCAACACGCCCTACAAGAGGCACATATTTGGTGACAAGCCGCTGAATAGAATCCGCAACGTCCTTACGACTAACCACAATGTCGATTTTAGCATTACGGTAAAGACAGCAAACCATTGCTATCACATACATTTTCCCAAAGGCGGTTATGGCATCGATAATACCGCCATCATGCCCAGCTATCTGTGTCAAACACACGTCCTGCTGCGGCCTAAAATCAAACTTGCTTACGACATCATCCCAATCTTCCATATAAACAGATGCAGCTTTCGGCTCATCGTAATCTATAAAAGATATGGCATAATTTTCAGCTTTAAATATTTCCGTAAGTCTAGGTAAAAAGCCCTTTTGCGTCACAAGAAGGCTATCACTATCGTACTCAAAAAGACGCACAGTCTCAGACTCAAAAGACTGCTCGCGGCGACCACCATACGCAACCTGCGCCCAGTTAAAACACACGTGGTTGTAGCACAGTTGCGGCTCTATTTTCCGCAAAATATACGGATCAAGCGGCTGAACGCCATCAGCAGAAAGCTGAATAAGAGAACCCGATTTGACTATGTTTACTTTATTCGACATCCTATGTCCTACTTCGGCTGTTGACCGACAACACATAGGAAGGTACACTCAAGCAAGAATCAAAAAATGATCCTTACGACGTAAGCACCTCCCCAGGCGCGTCGATTCACAAAATGAAGCCCGGCGTTAACACGACGGGCTTCATTTATTTTATGTTTGATTCTTCTTTTTTATGTGTTCTCACACGTTTGTGTACATCTCGTACGTTAAAGGTACCATACTTCGGTTCCGGCCGGTATGGAGAAATCCCCCGATAACGACCCGCAACATCTAAAAGTTGCCAAAAATCTTTTATGGTCAACCCACCCGGCAGCACAGCATTCACTCCAATAATATCACCTGGAAAAAATGCTTCATGCAATTGAAATACCTCCGGCTTGTAAAAGCGTTGGTACTCACTCGGAGTGCCGTCTATCACCGGGTCCCAATCAATACCCTTGACTAACTTATGATGCTTGCTCAAAACCTTGGCAGAATAATTCATTAAAGCTCGCCACCACGTTGGCAAAAACATCACGCGACCTTCACTGGGATCTTTTAAAAAACAATCAATTTTGCGGCATCTCACATTCCCAAGACAATGGGTAGTAAATTGCAGCCTCGCTTGCACTTCCAACATAAATCCATTCCAAAAGCGATCCAGTAACGTACTCGTGCTACCTCAATCTGTCAACAACACTAATTCTTTGATCTGTGCGCCGTATAAGCCGCAGCTTCCACAGCATGCTTAAAAAAATCAGCGGGCCAGAATAACGGAAAAGGCCCTGCCGTTTTACTTCCTGTGTAAAGCGCACTAAGCCACGTATTACGCAAAAATCTAACAAACATTTGTGACGCTCGCAAACCTGCCGTTATCGGCTTAGTTTTGTTTGCGCCCCACACCCGCCAAACAAAATCACAAGGGGCCATGCCTACAGGACAATTCTGCATATCTTCATCCCACGGGGATACCCCAAATTCTTTAAAATTATCTTCGGCTTCCAAAGAAAGCGATGTATCAAACCAACAGTTAAATACCAAAGAACACCTATTATGATATCGCCATTTAGACTGCTTGCTATCAAATACACCCGCTTGAGTTTTTGGATTGAGGCCCAACCACGATTCCAATTTAGCAACACGATCCGGGTTACATGGATCAATATACCACCTCGGATCTATTATATTTGCAATTAAATGCGCACACTTAACTTCATCAATAAAACGTAAAAAAGACAAGGCAGGCCACGCAGGATGTGCCTCCAAATATCGCCGAGATAACTCTGTTAATTTAAATCCATGTGTATACTCTTGATTGTACAGTTCATTTATTAACGCGTAAGCCGGATAATCCAAATTCGTAACTTCATGAAAACCGCCCAAACTAGGCGATCTTGTGAAATTGCGCATGCTGTAAAGCACAAACTCCGGATCTTGCCGCTCCGTATAAGTACTACACACAAGCGGAGTAACAACCTCCAAACTTTCAATTTCTTTTCGCAATTTAAGCGTATACAGAGCAACAATTAAAGCCGCGTTGTCCGCATTACCCACAACACGCACTCGATCACAATTTTTCAACATATCTGTGCCAAAAAAATCCACTACACGCTGCCCGGTACACGTAGGCAATCCTTGCCCCGCGAGTACCCACACTACATCAGAATCAACGTGTAATTTTAAGGACATAACATCTGTGGCGGTATTTACGCGCATGCTACTTCAATAACCTCGTCAAACAAATGCTCAATTCGCGGCTCATGTGTTACAACAATAATTTGCAATCCTTGCGCTTGTGCAACATCCCGCAAAGGCTCAAAAACTTCCGGCAATCTAGCAAGCGATTCTGGATCTAGTCCTGGCGTAGGTTCGTCCATAGATAAAACACTCAAACTTCTGGCAAACGTAGAATTTACTGCTACACGGAAACTTATTGCAAGTACAATTTTTTGTCCTACACTTAATCTATCCGCACTGTGCACACGGCTGCCATCAAAAAATTCCGCCGTGAAACCTAGACTATCATCAGGCGTCACACTAAAAGGCGCGGCAAACAAACTTAAAACATCATTCACTTTATCCTGTAAATGCTCCAGGTACCTATAGCTTACCATTCGAGGAACATTATCGTAATGAAAAACATCCCGAATTTTATCTAAATACGCTTTCGTATCCTGCACTCGCTTTGCTTGTGCAAGCACCGCTTGATGATCGCGCAACCGCAGACGACCCGCACTCAATCTCTCAGCTAGCTGCGCCCGCTCTACAGCTAATTTACCGTTCGCCGTTTTAGCCACTAATAAACCATCACGCTCCTGCACTACAGCATCTGCTGAATCTGTATCATAAATAACACAGCCCGCTAATTCTTTAGCGTAAACCGCCAATTCTCGTTCCAGCTTACCTGCCATTTCTGTTGCATTAGTCAAAGATAAATTTGTTAAAGATAAATCGGAAACAAGATTCGCTAAACAAGCCGTTACAGCATCCATTGATTTAACGATGTCACTGGCAGCATCCCGCGACATAGAAGGCTCTTTAGCTGCCGACAGAAGAGAAAGCGATTCACAAACCGCTTCTAATTCTCGTTGTAAAGACGCTTTTGAATCTTCGTATTCCGTCCATGCTATTCTCCGTGCAGCATCGAACACAACCTGCGGTTCTACCGCTTGGATCTGCTCTCGCAAAAAATCTGCACGCGATTCAATGTCACCGCCGTGAAGACCACACGCAGGACACGCATCTTTATTAGTAATATTGTGATATTTCAACAATTCATTTTTATACTCCGCTAATTCTGCTTTTCGCGTATCTAGTACACTACATTCAACTTCACTAATAAAAGAATTTGGCGGCGCAAGCCGACCTAAAAAACCTATAATTGCAAACTCTTCTTTTTTCAAAGAATCTACTTTGTCCTTATTTGCCTTAATAAGATTCCATGCAGCGACAGCACTACGAGCCAACGTAGCATCGTCCGCCGCAGCTTCTAAAGATTCCTTAACTTTCTCTATTTCCGATTCCTTGCTAACAACTTTATCGCTAAGGTCAACTATACTGGACTCACACGCTTTAAGTTCTACTTCTTTCGCTTCTTTTAACGGCACAAACTTTCGCTGCACAGAAATAGCATCTATAACTGTCTGCAATTCTCGTACTCTTTTAGCCACAAAAGCATCATCGTAAGTCACCTCTGCTAGCTCTACATCAAGCACTGCAATAGCAACTTCTAACTCGGCTATTTCTGCCTCGAGGGCGTTTACATCAACAAGACTCGTAGGAATGGCTATCTTATTGCCATAGTCGCCTAGCTGTTTATAAATATCCGCAGCCTTCGTCACACCAAACAATTTAAGCAACGCATTTTTACGCTCGCTCGGACGCATATCCAATACACCTTTGATACATTCCTGATCCGCAAAAATGTAATTCGATATCTTGTCCTTATCTGTTTCCAGCAAATCCCACAAAACGGAATTTACTTCTTCAACATTTCGGCCAATCTTCTCGCCGTTAACCTTGAGCGTAGCACCAGAAGAACAAACATTGCGTTTCACATAAATATCAGAACCTGCATGACTTAGCTGCAACTCAATAAAAGATTTATCTGCATCTCTTTTGTGCTGGCGCACATTCTCATCTTTGTTACCGAAATATTCGCCGGTTAAACCCAGCTTGACTGCCCGCAGGATCGTAGATTTTCCGCTGCCCATCTTACCAACTATCAGATTCATCCGCGGCGAAAAATCAACAGTATGGTCTTCAAACACACCAAAATTTCGCAACCTTACACTTTTTATAATCATTGTTAATTCGTTTCATTTTTTACGGGCTCTTCCTCAAAATCTTTTATAACGGCGGAAGAATCGCCGGGTGTTTCAAGATTCAAGAAACCGTTAATCAATTTACGCACACCATCTTTAAGTTTCACCCACTCCTGTGTTTTCGCGTCCAAAACAGTAAACTCACCTACAAAATCTGTCGTATATCCCATTATTTTTTCGCCTTTGCTTGCTTAAACTTCTTGAAGAATGTTAAGAGTCCTTCCTTATCTTCCAGGGCATCCTTGCGCGATTCATACGGACCATAATAGCGAACAGCCGACTCTTTAAAATCAAAAGGGCCGAACCACCAGCCCTGCTTACCACGCCGTACTCGGATTTTGCTGAGATTCAGGACTTAAGTTCCTTTGAAAAACAGCGCTTGCACCACTCACTTGTTGAAAAAGAATCGGTATCGTACGCATGCTCAAGACAAGTCCAATCTATTTTAGTGCCACATATCGGACCCAACCCCCACGTGTCGTCGTAGTACTTAACCATTTTTGCTTTATGCAGTCGCGGTTCCCCCACCGTACCCTTGTTAAGGTAAGTGTAAGGGGCTTCCAAACACGGCGCTTCGTCTTCACTCATCACTCGTCCTCCGCCTTAACAAGAGATTTATTTAAACCGCCGATTTTCTGCCATGCGGTAACTTTCTCTAGACTTCCCCAACATGGTGAAGGTGCTTCCCAGTACATAAAATCAAGCCAAACTGGAATAGCTTCTCTATTGGCACTGTCGGCTTTTGCATAGGTTTCGAACAAATTGTTGCTCAGCAACGCCGTAAGAAACCCGCCAACACCTGCACCATCCTCAACATATCCGCGTGCTGCTTCCTTCATGTGCGCGGGTAATTTATCGTAGTTTATATTCATCACTTGTCCTCCTTAAAGACAGCGTCTTCAGTTGACTCGCGGATTATTGCTTGGTTAAACAAAGAACCGGCCTGTTCTAAATGCTTTAAGCGTAATTCAATGCTTTTAATAAAATCAGTCACACTCCCGCCTCGATCTAACCAAACTATTGTGGCAAAAGTAGCACCGATATTGTCTATCCATTTTGGAAAATCGAACACGTCCTTCATTGAATCATAAACAGAATAAGGACTGCGTTTAATCTCTACGTAAAATCTATAATCGTACTCGTGATATTCGACACGACCCACAAGACCACCGAAGCAAGAAGTATTCTCTTTGAAATTCGCACGAATCACTTCATTGAGGGCCCTATGGAAATAGTCATGCTCGGCAGGCCGTGCAGGGAAAACAGCACTTTCCTCACACGATTTGTCTTTGTCTTCTTGTAAAATATTATCTAGTTTCGTTATCTCTTTTTGTTTTCGCATGTTACTCGTCCTCCTTATGTGCTGCTTGGTATATGTTTAGCCACGTAAAAACTTTTTCAAGTTCTTTGATGGCGTATGTAATGTCGTTATCGGACATGCCTGTTAGCTCGTTGAATCTGGCTAGAGCATCGCTAGCTTGATGGACTTGCTTGAGGCAGTAGTGTGCCCTACTAATGGCGCCCGCCTGCTCGTTAGTTAATTTATCGATATTCATCACTCGACCTCCTGCAATCGCTCAAAATAAAACAGTGTTTCAATCTGTTCCCATATTGAACTGAAATCTAATTTTCTAAAAATCACATGTGCGAATTTTTCTGCTTGTTCTTCAGGTAAGTTATGGTTGTCAATCAAATACCCAGCTATTTCAGCTTCACTCATCATTCGTCCTCCAAATATTCTCTTTCAAATGTTCTACACTAAGACTACTCAGCAGTAACGTAGTCACACTTGTATTTTCTAATACAAAAGGTATCGCTTGCTGTGCAGGCACACTGCCTGACGACATACC
>Ga0209402_10001391_pt1 | contig 26503 bp, 18 predicted proteins | sample ArcticOcean_MG_C_3_FD_187437 | JGI IMG/M metagenome (GOLD analysis project Ga0209402, IMG submission 187437) | Marine microbial communities from western Arctic Ocean - ArcticOcean_MG_CB8_126 (SPAdes) (version 2) | ecosystem: Environmental > Aquatic > Marine > Oceanic | place: Arctic Ocean... | reverse complement strand
ATTATAAATTTTCACCATTCCTAATTTATAATTATTTAATTGAAATGATTTTTTGTTTCTATAATAAAAGTCTCCTGCTTTCTTTTTATTGATCATAGGATTTTGTTTTCCTACCATGGATTGAGACTGAAGTCTTAACATACGATTATCTTTAGTATTATTTATGTTAATCAGTGTTGGAATAATGGCTATTGTTAATAAAATTCCTATAGAAATACTTCCTAATAAATAATATTTATATTTCTTTTTCATAAATCTGCTCATATTTTTAGTAATAATTAATGTTAATATGTAATTATTAAGTAATTATTAATATATTTCAAACTGGTTAATTAAATGGCAACAATTTTGTTCAAAAACGGCATGATAATCAACGGACTTGGAAATCCAGGATTTTATGGTTCTGTTTTAGTTAAAGATAATAAAATTACTATTATTAGAAATAATATAGATGATATTGAAAGCGATCAAGAAATTGATTGTACAGGGAAGATTATTTCTCCGGGATTTATAGATCTTCACTCTCATACTGCGTTAACTATATTTGGAGAACCCGAACATGAACCAAAAGTTTTTCAAGGCGTTACTACTGAAATGGTTGGGATAGATGGAATTTCTCCTGTTCCATTCAAAAACAAAGAAGAATTAGAAAGATATATTTGGTTAGATTCTGGGTTGAATGACTATTATCCAGGAGATCCTGATTGGCTAAAGACAATTGAGTACTTAAATAAACTAGATAATAAAGTTGCAGTCAATGTTGCTTGTATAATTGGAAACAGTCCATTACGAATATGGAGTGTAGGTTGGAATCAAGTAGAAGCTACGAAAAATCAAATTGAAGATATGAAATCAGTGTTGAGAGAATGCATGGAAGAAGGTGCTTGGGGATTTTCTACAGGATTAGATTATCCTCCTGGTTCCTACGCATCAACTGAAGAATTGATTAGTTTAAGTGAAGAAGCTGTGAAGCTGGGAGGGTTTTATCACACACACACAAGAGCAAGTTTAATTTCTCCTGCTAATTACCTTGCACCATGGGAAGAAGCAATTGAAATTGGAGAAAAATCTGGCATTCCTATCCATTTAACTCACTATAGACAAAACCCTGGACAAGGTACTTTGCAAGATTATTTAGGGCTAGTTGAAAAATCTAGAGAAAATGGAATGGATGTAACTTTTGATTGTTATACTTACCCATATTCTGGAACTACATTAACAATAATTTTACCTACTTGGAGCAAAGATGGAGGCCCAGAAGCATTGATGAAGAATTTAGCATCTAAAGATGCTAGGGATCGAATGGCTAAAGAAATGAACCCTGCAGGATACCCAACACATTGGTTAACAAACTTTAAAAAACCTCACAATAAAAAATATGAAGGATTGTCTGTTAATGAAATTGCTGCAATGACTAATAGAGAACCATCAGATACTGTTTTTGATTTATTACTTGACGAGAATCTAGGTATATCACATGTCGGTTTTGGTACAAACCCCCACACTTTACCAGAATTTGTTAAACATCCGGCTGGAATGATTGCATCTGACTCTATATTATTTGGTGATTTTCCTAGTCCAAGAACTTATGGGAATTTTACAAAAGTGATTTCCGAATTTGCAAGAGATGATAAATTTTTAACTATTGAAGAAGCCATAAGAAAAATGTCATCATTCCCTGCTCAGAGATTAGGACTTAAATATAAAGGTTCGTTGATTGATGGTTATGATGCGGATTTAATTGTTCTTGATTTAGAAAAAACAAATGCTCCTGCTACTAAAGCTGATCCAAAACAATTAGCCGAAGGGATTGAGCATGTTATGGTAAATGGACAGTTTGTGATAAAAAACAAAAAACATACCGGTAACTTACCAGGAAAAGCTATAAGAAGAGGAAAAGATTCTTGGTAATTTAATTTTTGACACACCATGTTTTATTTTCTTTGACAATCAAATTGCCAAAATAGATAATTTTTAAACTATTAGATGTTTCGAGTTTATACATAAAATTATCATTTTTTATTTTTTCAATGGTATCTTTTAATTTGAAGTTGTTAAAATATTTTTTATATATTTTTTCTCCGTCGGTTTTACCTAGCATAATACATTGCTCATTATAATCCCAATGAGGAGGAAGAGAGTTTTGGTAATCTTTATCTCCTGAGAACAAACTTTTTGATTGAGTTAATGCTGTATTAATATTATTAATAATACTTTCTTTGTTTAAAATTATTGATGAAGAATTTTGTGATTTTTCACTATTAATCCATACTGCTATTACATTGTTTCTACTTTTTACCCAATCATAACTTGTGTCACAACTATTATTTCCGCATGACATAGGTGAATCTAAGAAAATAATATATATTTTTTTCGGATGATTAAACCCAATTCTATTAATGTAAGTAGAAATTATTTCAAATGGTTTCATAGAGGGTTCATTGATTTTTGATTCTAATTCTGATGTTTTCAAAGGTAATCGCACAAAAGATATATCGTATACTTCATTGTACAAATCAAATGGTAAATTATTATTTATGTTTAGAGTTTGAATAAGTTTTTGGCCAGTTTCATTAATATCAAATTCATTGTCTACTTCATCAAGAGGAACTGAATAAATCACGTGTATTTGATGATTTTCATTTTCATCAATTCTGTCGAAAAGCGATCGATTGTTTTTTTGATCCTTTAAATTTGAATAACTAACATTGATTTTATTTGTGTATGAGTTACAAATATATGGGATATAAATTGAAATATTGTTATTTATATTTAATATTTCTTTATTGAAATTAGAATGATCATCTAGGATTTCAGAATCGCACAATTCTTGTATAGAGTTTATAGAGTAATCTTGCATTATCTGCCTTGATTCAGGTTCCTCTTTTATAAAAGAAAAGGTTTCAGTCGGCATTTTTATACTTCCATTAATATTGTTGATGACTGATTTGTATAATTCTTTATATTTAGTTTCTAACTGTATTCGAATTTGAAATAATCCGATTCCATTTTGGGCTATAAGAATATCATTGTAATAGTAATTATTTGGGCTATCATTTATTTCTATTAAATATCCCTTTGATTTATATTCGGATATTGAAGATAAATTTAATGTTTTCTTATTCATATTTGACAATTGAGATTCATACTTTTTTGAAATATAATCATCAATGTTTTCAGATGTGATATTTTCTTCGAATTTATATATTATTATTTCTGCACAACTATCTGTTAACATCTGACTGCCTAGATTATGATCAAAATAAAATTCCCAATAATTTGGATATTTGAATGAAATTCCAGTGTTTTCATGAATGAAATCTTTGTCAAATATTTCTATGTTATCTGTAAAACACAAATCATCTTCGGGATTTGTATTGCTAACACTTGTTGTAATTGCAGTTGAATTTGAACATGCTAAAGTTAAGAATAAAAATATTGTGAAAAGTATTTTTTTCATTTAATCAGTAATTGATGAATAAACTAATGTTCTTAATTCTCTTCTTATATTATATGTGGAAGAAGGAATAAGTTGAGTGAGAAAAATCGTTATCAAATCTTCGGATGGGTCTATCCAAAAAATTGTACTTGCAGCACCTCCCCATCCATATTCTCCAATTGAGCTATTGATTTGGTTCTTAGATGTATCTAATAATGTTTGAAATCCTAATCCGAATCCAACTCCAGCGGCAGTGGTTTCAGAAGTCGTATTTGCATGACTAGAGGATAATATATCTTTATTACCTGTAATATGATTTTTAGTCATTAAATCAATGGTTTTTCTTGAAAGAATTTGTTCATTATTAAATTTTCCTTGATTAAGTAACATTATTGAGAAATTCAAATAATCATCTACTGTTGATACGAGTCCACCACCTCCTGATAAGAAATCAGGTTTTTTGCCAAATATACTCATCTGAGGGTCGTCGATTAATATTGGAGGACCTGCTTCTACGCTGTGCCGATCAAGCATTTTGGATGGCAATGGAGCATTTTGATCTAAGATTTTCCCAGTGTTAAATAAATAATTTGCTGTGAACCTATTTGATTTGTTTTTTTCAACAAAAAATCCTGTGTCGGGCATGTTTAATTTGTCAAAAATATTTTCTTTGAGAAAAACATCAAAACTTATTCCTGATAACAACTGAATCAAATATCCTAAAACATCTGTTGAAACTGAATAATTCCAAGATGTAGACGGATTAAATTCAAGAGGTATATCTTTTAGTGAATTAATCATATCCTCTAAAGTTTGATTTGTGGCTAAACTTTCCATTCTACCTATCCCAATTTCTCTATAAGCTTTATCAACCTCAGATTTCATTTGAAAACCATATGTTAATCCAGATTGATGGGATAAAAGATCTTTAATTGTCATGATGGTAGTGGAGTCTTCAGTTTTGTAATTAGGGTAATCACCTGATTTGTAAATTTTGAGATTTTTCCATGAAGGAATAAATTTATGAACAGGGTCGTCAAGTTGAAATTTCCCCAGTTCATAAAGCATCATCATTGCAACTGTTGTGATTGGTTTTGTCATTGAATAGATACGGAAAATACTATTTCTTTCTAATGAAATATTTCTTTCTCTATCCTGAAATCCTTGTATGTCCATCAAAGCTAGGCTGTTTTTTCTATAAACAGCTGCAATAGTTCCTATATATTTTTGAGTGTTAATATAATTGTCTTTAATAAATTCACTGATGTTGTTCAATTTAGACTCGGACATCCCATTTGCTTTAATTTGGTGATTCATATATATTCCGTTAATATTGTTTATAAATAAATGATTCTAAATTATTTTACACTGATTATTAAATTTAATTTATTAATAAAAATGAGAATTACAAAATTATATAAGTACCCAATTAAATCCTTAACCCCCTTAAAATCAGACTCGTTAACTTTAAATGAAAATGGTTATATAGAAGGAGATCGCTTGTTTGGATTTAGATTCAAAGACGCTGGATCTAGAGATGATTTTGAATGGCAAAGAAAAACAAATTTTGCAGCTTTAATGCATATGCCCCAGATAGCGAGATTAAATGTTGAATATGATGAAAAAAATAGAAAATTAATCATAAGAGATAAAGATAGTACAATCATCAATGCCAATGTTGATACTCAAAGAAATGAGATTGAAGAACGATTCACAGAATTTGTTATGAATTCTGATACTGATTTGATAAAAAACTTTCCTCAAAGATTTCCATTTATTTTCATTGGGGGTGAAAACTCGCATCATTTTCATGACACTCCAAATGGAGGCGTGACTCTACATAGTCAGGAGTCTTTAGATGATTTGAATAATCAACTAGGTTACGAAATAGACCATACTAGATTTAGATCTAATATAATTATCGAAGGAATTAATCCATGGGAAGAATTCAATTGGGTTGGTAAAAATATTGAAATTAATGGATTGATTTTTAAAGTGGAAAAACCAGTCAATAGATGCTTGGCTATAAATTGTAACCCTAGTAATGGTATTAGAGATAAAAACGTATTGAAATCTATGCTTGATATCCAAGATAAAAAACCTCCTGTGTTTGCAATCAAATTAATACCGTTAAATTCAGAGGGCATAATAAACGTTGGTAATGATTTAATCATTAATTAAAACCTTTGTGGATCATAGAAGTTTGAAAAGATTTAACGAGCAACAAATAATTAACAAAATTATTAGACAATCTAGTATGGTAAGTGCTAGTAATTTTCCACCCAATCTTAAGATTTTAAAAGGAATCGGGGATGATGCTGCGTATTGGAAAGACAATGATTTTGCGTATTGCACAACTACTGACGCTCTTGTTGACAATGTTCATTTCAAATCAGATTATTTCAGCCCCTATGATATAGGTAGGAAATCAATTGGAGTAAATTTGTCTGATATTGCTGCTATGGGAGCTACTCCTTTAGGGATGCTAATAACTTTAGGCATAGGGGAGAATGAAGATGAAGAATGGATAGACGATTTTTACAAAGGAGTTTTAGAGATTGCTAAGTCATTTAACAGCCCAGTATTGGGAGGAGACTTGGTTTTTTCAAAGAATATATTTATTTCAGTTACATGTTTTGGATATAGGGAATTGGATTCTAATCATAATAATAATTATTTTTTGGACAGATCAAAGGCGGATATTGATGATTTGTTATTCGTGACTGGAAATTTGGGAGATTCTAAAGCTGGATTAGAAATCTTAAACATGGATAAGAAAGCGTATCATGATTCAGAAAAAAGTTTGATAGCTAATCATTTATACAAACCTCCAAGAATAAATACAGGCATGGAACTTTTAAAATTAGGCTTGAAAACTTGTATAGATATTAGTGACGGATTACTTCTTGATAGCAAGCGACTTGCTGAATCGAGCAATGTGGATATTTTCTTAAATGATGTCAATTTACCTGTATCGGAAAATTTAAAATTTAAATTTCCTAAATCATTCAAAGAGTATGCAATGATTGGAGGTGAAGATTACGAATTATTATTTACAGCTCCAGAAAACCTAAAATTAAAATTATTTGAAATATCTTCAGATTTAAAAATAAATATTACAGAAATAGGAAAAATCAAAAAAGGGAATGGACAATTATTTGTTAATGACGAATTAGCTAATATAAAAGGATGGGATCATTTTGATTCTATACTATAATAATTTAAAATTTAAAAACCTTAATGATTTCATAGTCATTGTGGTAGATTTTAAAAAAACAAACAGATTTTGAGATTGTAATATTAATAATAAATTAATAGATTTATATCAATTAACTATGGGTCAAGTCTACTGGAAAGAAGGACTTCCTGAGGCAACTTTTAGTTTGTTTTTCAGATCAAACAACAAGAGATCTTATTTTGTGTTTTCCGGTATAAATGATGTATTAGAACAAATCAGAAATTTTAGTTTTGATGACGAATATTTAACTTACCTCGACTCATTGAAATTATTTGACAAAGCATATTTGTCTTATTTGAAAACATTTAAATTTAATGGCTCTATCAGATCTATGCGTAATGGGTCTTTATTTTTCCCTGGCGAATCTGTATTAGAAGTTACAGGAAATATTTTAGAATCACAATTACTTGAGACTTTGATTATTAATGAAATCCATGCTAACACTTCACTTGCTACTAAATCTTCGAGAATTGTTCAAATAGCAGGGAAGAGTTCTATAGTTGATTTTTCAGCACGTAGGACTTATGGATATGATGCAGCAATGAAAGCTTCCAAAAACGCATATATTTCAGGATTTGAAGCTACAAGTAATGTTGATGCAGGGAAGCTATACGGTATTCCGCTTTCTGGAACAATGGGGCACTCTTATGTTTTAAGTTTTCCCGACGAATCCGATTCGTTTTTACACTATTCCAAAGAATTTAACAATAATAGCATTTTTTTGGTAGATACATATGACACAGAAAAGGGGATTAAAAAAGTAATTGATTTATATCATAAGAAATCTGTACAAATTAACGGAATAAGATTAGATAGTGGAAATATTAAAAATTTGTCCATTAAAGCAAGAGAAATGTTGGATGACGCTGGATTGAATAATGCAAAAATCATAGTAAGTGGATCGATGGATGAGTATAAAATAGATAAATTAATTAACAAATATAATTGCCCGATTGATGTTTTTGGAGTGGGGTCTAATTTTGGAGTGTCATCAGATATTCCTGTTTTAGAATGTGTATTTAAATTAGTTGAAGTTAACGGACATCCAGTTAATAAATTTAGCCCGAATAAAACTTATTATCCTTATGCAAAACAGGTCTATCGTAAAATTGAGGGTAAATATATGAATCATGATTTCGTAACTAAAATTGATGTAGAAAAAAAAGGCTATTCTCCAATGCTTAAAAAAATATATGATAAGGGTGAATATTTGTCAGACAACGATTCTGTGACCCAGACCAGATCTTATATTAAAAATCAATTTGAAGAATTACCAGGCGAATATAAAAATATAGAGTCAATCAAGCAATATAAAGTGATTTTTGATATTTAGTAAGTGGTGGGCCAGCCAAGACTCGAACTTGGGACCTCAGTCTTATCAGGACTGCGCTCTAACCGGCTGAGCTACTGGCCCGTAGATGGTTTATTACGGAATAGTTATTCTAAAGCCTTTTATGAAAAATATAAATAGTAAATAATTAGATTATGACACATAGCAAACATATAATTAATAAAATACTCGAAGATACTAAAAATCAATCTCAAGATAATTTGCATTTATATGATTTAAGAGATATTGATTACGAATTAAGTCTAAGTATTCAAGAAGAAATTCACAGCTACGTAAAGAATGCAGATATTCCTGGTATGATTTTATCGCTTGAGTATCCTGATTTATTTACTATAGGCAAATCTGGTGACAAATCAGATATTTTGATTTCTCAAGCTCAATTAGAACTGGAAGGCATCAAAGTATACGAATCTAGTAGAGGAGGAGAAATTACTTATCATGGTCCTGGGCAGTTAATTTATTACCCTATTATTAATCTCAAAAAGCTTAGAATTAAACCTGTTGAATATATACGAATATTACAAAAATCTGTTATTGATTCTTTAAATGATTTCGGTGTTCAAGCTGATCATATTAATAAACCTGTCGGAGTATGGGTTGATGGTAAGAAAATTAGCTCGATTGGTGTAAGAATTTCTAAATCAGTTAGTATGCATGGAGTGGCTATAAATCTAAATTGTGACTTGAATTATTTTACTTATATTATCCCATGTGGTATTAAAGATTTAGCTTTAACAAATATTCATAATGAAACTAAAGCAAACTGCGACAGACAGTTGTTTACTAAGTCATTTCTAAAATATTTAAATATTAATATTTTCAACTTATAGATTTTAATATTTCATCTAATTGTAAAATTCTATTTTTCTGATCCGTTAACCTTTCTTTTTCTTTTACAACAATTTCTTCAGGAGCGTTGTTATAAAAACTTGGAGATTCAATTCTTTTTTCAAGCGGTAAAATACGCTTTTGTATTTCTATGATTTCTGATTTGATTCGATCAATTTCATCAGGGATAGATAATTCTCCAGGTATTTCGATATCTAAAATTGTGTTTTCAACTGCAATTGGGAAATTGTTTTTAGGTTTAGAAGTGATAATTTCTGATTTAGACAAATTTAGTAATACATCGCTATGTTCTAATAATTCCGAGTATACAGATTTATCAGACACATGGATCTTTAGGATATGCTTATGAGCAATTTTCAGTTCTGATCTAATATTTCTTATAGATTTAATGATTTTGATTAAATAATCAATTTCTTCAGTATTTATTGTTGATTTAGAATTGATTGGATAGGACGAGATCATAATCGATTTTTCATTTTTAAATTTATTTAATGTTTCAGGTAAATTACTATTTATAATTTGCCATATTTTTTCTGTCATAAAAGGTAGGAATGGGTGTAATAATTTAATACTTGTCTGAAGAACAAACACTAAATTAGCGTATGAATTTTGTTTGTTTTCATTAGTTTTATAAAACTCAATATACCAATCGCAAAATTCATTCCAAAAGAATTCGTATAATTCTTTTTGAGCTTCCCCAAAATTAAAGGCTTCTAAATTATCATTCACATTTTTAATAGTGTTATTTAATTTGTTCATAATCCATTCGTCGTAGATAGTTAACTTTTTATTAGGTGGGTGAGCATTATTTATTTTTGACAAAGTAAATCTAGATGCATTCCATATTTTATTTGCGAAATTTCTAGCAGATTCAATTTTTCTTTCATCAATTCTTTGATTGTTCCCTGGACTAATACCGGTAGTTATAGCAAACCTCAATGCATCAGCTCCATATTCATCGATTAACTCGACAGGATTCATTACATTGCCTTTAGATTTACTCATTTTCAAACCTTGTGGGTCCAATATCAGGCCGTGAAGATATACATGAGAAAATGGGGGTTGTCCTATATTTTCTATTCCAAGCATTATCATTCTTGCTACCCAAAAAAATAAAATATCATACCCTGTTTCCATAACTGTTGTGGGATAAAATTTATTTAAATCTTCAGTATTATTAGGCCATCCAAGAGTTGAATGAGTCCATAGTCCTGAGCTAAACCAAGTATCTAAAACATCTGGATCTTGATATATATCTTTACTTTTGCATCCATTGCAATTGTCAGGCACATCTATACTAACCGTAATGTATTCACAACTATTACAAAACCATGCTGGAATTCTGTGTCCCCACCACAATTGCCTACTGATACACCAATCAATAATATTTTCCATCCATTCAAAATATGTTTTATTAAATCTTTCAGGAATGATTTTTATATTATCGTCTTTTACAGCTTTTATAGCTTTTTCAGCCAAGGGTTTTATATTCACAAACCATTGCATAGATATATATGGTTCAACTTTACTATCACATCTTTCGCAATGACTTACATTGTTGTCATAATCTTCAATTTTTTCCATGAATTCTTTTTCTTCAAGATCATTAACAATTTGATCTCTGATTTCTTCTATTTTTAGTCCTTCGTATTTATTCGCATTTTCATTGCCTTTTCCTTCTTGAGTGAAAACATTAATAACTTGTAAATTGTGTTTTTGACCAATTGCAAAATCAGTATGATCATGCGCAGGTGTTACTTTTAGTGCACCTGTACCGAAATCCATTTCTACTGATGTGTCACCAATCACATCTACTTCTCTATTAATTATAGGTATTATTATCTTTTTACCAATAAAATCTTTAAATCTCTTGTCTTTAGGATTTACTGCAATAGCAGTATCGCCTAATAATGTTTCTGGTCTTGTTGTCGCAATTGTCAGGTAAGAATTTTCCTTCGAATCTTTAAAATAATATTTTATATAATAAAGTTTTGACTTTTCTGGTTTGTATTTCACTTCTAAATCAGATAATACGGTTGAGCATCTATTGCACCAATTAGTTATTCTTTCTCCTCTGTATATAAGATTTTTTTTATAGAGATTAACGAACGTAGTTTTTACTGCTAATTGAGGTGTTTCATCTAATGTGAACGCCTTTCTTGACCAATCACAAGAGGCTCCCATTCTTTGCATTTGATTGTAAATTCTGTCACCGTAATCATTAACCCATTCCCATACTTTTTCAATGAATTTCTCCCTTCCTAGTTCATGCCTATTTGTACCTTCTTTTGCTATTTGTTTTTCAACTACTACTTGCGTTGCAATTCCAGCATGATCGCTACCGGGCAGATATAGAGTAGAATGTCCTTTCATCCTTTTCCATCTTATTATCAAATCTTCTATTGCAATTGTTAGTGCATGTCCCATATGCAGTTCGCCTGTTACATTTGGGGGAGGCATTATTATTGTAAACGGATCTAGATCCGTTTCTTTCTCAGAAGGAGAAAACAAGTTTTCAGACAGCCAATACTTATAGATTTCATTTTCATTTTTGGTTGGGCTATATGATTTTTCCATTTTTAAGTTTTGATATATGTTTTGTAAGTTATGCGAAATAATTATTATATTAACAATCAAATAATTATACTAATTAAATTAAGATTATATTATTACAAATATTAAATATAAATATTACTTGTTTTCTAATTTGATAATTGTTGGTTTTTAGTTTATAATATCGAAGCGGTTTTTTGATAGAACTGTTCTCTCGAATTTATTTTTAAGAGATTTTTTGATTTTGAAACAAAGGAGTAATGAATGGCTAGTAAAGAGATTAAGTTTAAACCTTTAAGCAACAGGGTTGTAATTGAGCCTATTGATGATAACGAACAAATGTCAGCAGGTGGTATTTACATTCCGGATACAGCTAAAGAAAAACCTCAAGAAGGAAACATTGTTGCAGTAGGACCTGGTAAGGTTGGCGATGATGGTAAAAGAATTCCTATGGAAGTTTCTGTAGGCGACGTTGTTGTATATTCTAAATATGCTGGTACTGAATATAAAGTCGGTACTGTTGAATATTTAATTGTACGAGATGAAGATATATTATTTGTTAAATAAAAATTGTTTTTAAGTAGGTGAAAAAATGGCAGCTAAAAAAATAACGTATAGCGAAGAAGCAAGAGGTTCTATGAAAGTTGGGATAGACAAACTTGCCAACACAGTTAAGGTCACATTAGGCCCAAGAGGAAGGAATGTAGTATTAGATAAAAAATTCGGTCCTCCTCAGGTATGTAGTGATGGAGTAACTATTGCTAAAGAAATTGAATTAGAAGATGAATTTGAGAATATGGGAGCTCAGCTTTTAAAAGAAGCTGCAAGCAAAACTAATGATGTAGCCGGAGATGGAACAACTACTGCTACTGTATTAGCACAAGCAATAATCTCAGAAGGTTTTAAAAACATTGCTGCAGGTGCTAATCCTATGGCTTTGAAAAGAGGTATAGAAAAAGGCGTAGATACATTAAGAACATCTATAGGTAAAATGTCTATTCCTATTGAAGGCAGAACTCAAATAGCACAAGTAGCTGCCCTTTCTGCTCATGACGATGAAATGGGGAATTTGATAGCTGAAGTAATGGAGAAAGTTGGTAAAGACGGTGTTATCACAGTTGAAGAATCAAAAGGATTAGGTTACGAACAAGAATTTGTTGAAGGTATGCAAATGGATAGAGGATATATTTCTCCTTACTTTGTAACTAATCAAGATCGGATGGAATCAATTGTTGAAGATCCTCATATTTTGATTACAGACAAAAAAATATCAGCTGTTAACGATATATTACCAGCTCTAGAAAAGATATTACAAATAACTAAAAATGTAGTTTTAATTGCTGAGGATATCGACGGAGAAGCTCTTGCAACATTGGTCGTTAATCGACTTAGAGGCACTCTTCAGATATTAGGAGTTAAAGCCCCAGGTTTTGGCGATAGAAGAAAAGCAATGTTGGAAGATATAGCTATTCTTACAGGCGGAACTGTAATAAGTGAAGAAGTAGGAAGAAAATTAGAGTCAGTTACACCAGAAGATTTTGGTAGAGCAAGAAGAGTTGTTTCTACTAAAGAAGAGACAACAATTGTTGATGGCTCGGGTGAAGAAAGCGCAATAAGTGGAAGAGTAACACAAATCAAAGCGCAAATCGAAGAAACTACATCTGATTTTGACAGAGAAAAATTACAAGAAAGATTAGCTAAACTTTCTGGAGGAGTGGCAATTATTAAAGTTGGCGCAGCTACAGAAATAGAGCTTAAAGAAAAGAAAAATAGAGTAGAAGACGCATTGTCTGCTACTAGAGCAGCTGTTGAAGAAGGAATTGTCCCAGGCGGAGGATTATCTTTATTAAGAGCTAGACAAGATCTTTCTAAATTGAAATTAGAAGGAGAAGAAGCTACTGGAGTAGCAGTATTATCTAAAGCTCTTGAAGCACCTGTTAAAGTTATAGCAGAAAACACTGGAGTTTCTGGTGAAGTTGTATTAGAAGCTTCATTAAAAACAAAAGGCAATATTGGTTATGACGCTGAATCAGGTGAATATGTAGACCTGATTGAAAGAGGAATTTTGGATCCTGCTAAAGTGACAAGAGCAGCTATTGAAAATTCTGCCAGCGTGGGTGCGATGGTATTAACAACAGAAGCATTAATAACTGACATAAAAGACGACACACCTGCTATGCCTCCAATGGGTGGAGGAATGCCTGATATGGGTATGTAATCTTTTTAAAATAATGGATTAAAAAAAGAGGCTCCTAAAAGAGCCTCTTTTTTATTTGTTTTTCTGTATAAATTAATTTAAATATTGTGTAATATTTTTATTGATCATTATCATAAAGTTGTTATAAATGAGTAATTTTACACACTTACATGTACATTCTGAATATAGTATTTTTGACGGAATAAGTAGAATCAAAGATTTGGTTTCTACTGCGAAAAATTTTGGCATGAATTCTATAGCAGTCACTGATCATGGAAATATGCATGGAGCAATTGATCTTTATACTGAATGTATTGCACAGGGAATAAAGCCTATTCTAGGGTCTGAAGTTTATGTGGCAATTAATGATTATAAAATAAAAGATCAGAGTGAACGCAGTCCCCACCATATGACAATTCTTGCTAAAAATAATGTTGGGTATTCAAATTTAGTAAAATTGTTAACGATTGCAAATACTAAAGGGATTTACTATAGGCCAAGGATTGATAAAGAGTTGCTGCTGCAATATAAGGAAGGCTTGATAATACTTTCTGGTTGCCCAAGCGGTGAAATTTCAAGATTAATAGTAAATGAAGGATATGACAAAGCTAAAGAGATAGCTTCCTGGTATTCTGATAATTTCCCAGATTATTATTTGGAAATTATGCGACATAAAAATGTAGATAATTTAGACTCTATTAATGAAAATTTAATTAAAATGTCCAAAGATACAGGGATACCTTTAGTTGCTACAAATGATTCTCATTATACTAAGCTTGAAGATAATATCACTCATGATGTATGTCTTTGTATTCAGACCAATAGCCAAATCAATGATCCAAGTAGATTGAAATTTGAAGACCCATCTTATTATGTGAAATCATCTGAAGAAATGTATGAATTATTTTCAGATATACCTGATGCAGTTTCTAATTCACAATTAATAAGCGATATGTGCGAAATTTCTTTAGATTTAGAAACTACAAAGATTCCTGAGTTTAAAATTGAAGATGGCTCAGATCCTTGGGATTATTTGCAAAAAATATGTGCTGAAGGATTTTTGAAACTATTTCCTAATCCTGATGAAAAATATAGAGAAAGAATGCGTTACGAGTTAGATGTTATAAAACAAACGAATTATGCGGATTATTTTTTGGCTGTATGGGATATTGCTAAATATTCGACTGATAATAATATATTATTTAATGTGAGAGGGAGCGCTGCTGCTAGCCTTGTATTATATAGCCTTGGAGTCACACTAATTGATCCTTTGGAATATAATTTGGTTTTCGAAAGATTTCTGAATTTAGAAAGAAAAGAAATGCCTGACGTTGATTTAGATTTTCAGGATAATAAAAGAGAAAAAGTCTTACAATACGTTGTTGAAAAATATGGAATAGAACACGTAGCACAAATAATAACTTTTGGAACATATGGAGCTCGGGGATCAATAAGAGATGTTGGCAGAGTAAGTGGAATTGATTATTCAGAATTAGATCCAATTGCTAAAGCTGTGCCGTTTGGTCCAAATATGAATTTGGAAACAGCGCTCCAATCTAAAGACATGAAAGCTTTTTTACCAAGATATAAAAATGTTTTAGATATTGCGAGATCTATTGAAGGGTTAGTTAGGCATAGTAGCACGCATGCAGCAGCAGTCGTGATTTCTGAATTCCCGTTAAATGAATTTATCCCTCTTCAAATATCTTCTAAAACAAATAAATCAGATATTTTAATGACTCAATATGCCATGGACCCTGTTGCGAAATTGGGACTATTAAAAATGGATTTTCTTGGATTAAGCAATCTTACAATGATTACAGAATGCTTTGATTTGATTAAAAAAACTAAAAATATTGATTTAACTATCGATTCTATTGATCTAGAAGATCAAAAAACTTTTGAATTATTATCATCTGGAAAAACATTAGGTGTTTTTCAATTAGAAGGTGATGGTATGACTAGATATATTCAACAACTAAAACCATCTAGCCTTAACGATGTTTCAGCGATGATTGCTTTGTACAGACCTGGCCCTATGGAACAAATCCCTAAATTCATTGAAGGGAAGCATGGTAAAATACCGACTTATATACATAAAGTTCTCGAAAAAAACTTAGAAGAAACTTATGGAGTTATAGTTTATCAAGATCAAGTATTGTACATATTTAGAGAAATGGCAGGTTATTCTTTGGGAGAGGCAGATATAGTAAGAAAATCTATGGGTAAAAAAATACCTGAGATAATGATCGCCGAAAAAAATAAATTTATTTCTCGATGTATTTCTAATGGTTATGAAGAAAACTTAGCTTCTGAAGTATTCAATTTGATTGAACCATTTGCCGGATATGCATTTAATAAAGCTCATAGTGTGAGTTATGCTTTAATTTCTTATGTGACAGCTTATTTAAAAACTCACTTTTTAGAAGAATTTTTGACAACCTCAATGAATTTACGAATAAATGATTCGGATTCAATAAATAAATTTGTTCAAGAAGCTAAATCAAATGATATCGAAGTTAAGCCACCGAATTTAAATACTAGTATGGATAGATTTGCTTTTTCTGAGATGGATGGGAACAAACATATAATTTTTGGATTGAATGCGATAAAAAATGTAGGTAGCAATGTTTCTAAAAGTATAGTTTCAGTACGCGATTCAGTTGATAAATTCAAATCACTAGAAGAAGTTTTCGAGAATATTGATTCATCAATTGCTAATAGCAAAACATTTGAATCCTTGATTAAAGTGGGGGCTTTGGATGATTTTGGAGATCGATCTGCTATATTAAATAAATTGGAAGATTTGTTAGCAGTTTCCATAAGTATAAATAATGCTAAACGCCATAACCAAGTTTCTATGTTTGCATTTTTACCTGAAGATCAAAAAGTTTCTACTGAAATTAAATTAGATAAAAATATTACTACAAATCCAATAGATAAGCAGATTTGGGAAAAAGAATTAATTGGAGTCAAAATAAGCGTTAATTTGGCAAACGAGAGATTAATTCAGAATGCACCTGATGAGTATATTACTTCTCGTGAACAGATTGAAAAATTGCCCAATGATCAAAGAAGAAATTTAAAAATTTTAGGGCAACCGATTTCTATTGAGAGATTGACTTATACAGATAAAAATACAAATCAACCTAAAACTTATTTTAAATCTAGAATTGACCTTTTAGATAGCGAAATAGAAACAGTTTGTTTTAATCAAAATTTTAATCAGATTTCAATTTGGGATAATCACGAATTAGTTGTTTTAGAAGCATCTGCACGAAATAGAAATAATCAATTATCAATTTATTTTAATGATGCAACAAAATATGAACCAATAAATGGAGTGGTAAAACCAAATGATAATACAAAATGCTTATCTATCAACATAAAAAGCATTGGAAATGATGATGATAATTACAAGAATTTGATTAATACTCTTGAGGAATATAAAGGAGAGATCCCAGTTTATATTCAATTGAATAATGAAAATATAATTGGTTATGAACACCTACAAGTTTCCCTAGAAGTTAAAGATAAGATTTCTAGTTTGTTAAATGGATATTGTGACGTAGAAATTAAAGAAACAAAAAAATTCATTATAAAGAACTGATTTCTGTGTTAATTGAAAATTTCAAGATAAAACAAGGATTAGAATTATTATCTATAGATAATAATTCTGAACTTATAGCTCAATTTGAAGATTATTATAAATATTTAAAATCCGAAAATTTAAAATACAATTTAACATCTATAACTGATTTAGATGACTATGTAGATCTACATATTTTAGATTCTTTATCTATTTTTCTTCCTTTGCGCCAATATCAAATTGATATTCGTAATGTTCTAGATATAGGAACTGGAGCTGGATTTCCGGGATTACCTTTCAAATTATGCAAACAAGATATAAATTTGACCCTCGTTGATTCTGTAAATAAAAAAACAGACTTTCTAAGTAAAATCATTTCACTTTTAAATGTCAAAAATGTTGAAGTGATTAATGACAGGATTGAAAACTTAGGGCATGAAAAAAAATACAGAGAATCACAGGATTTGATTATATCTAGAGCAGTTGCAAAATTACCATCTTTAATTGAAGTTTCATTACCTTTACTTAAAGATGGAGGATACTGTGTTTTTCACAAATCAAATTTATCAGAAAACGAGTATAATTCAATGATTAAAACTGTTGATTTATTTAATGCTTCTTTGATTGATGTTTTTGAAATTCCATTTAGTTTGGTAAATCGAAATCGTGTTTTAGTTATTATACAAAAATCTAATGATATTGATATTAAATATCCAAGATCGAATAACAAACCATTTAGAAAGCCACTCTTTTAATGGAAATATTAAATAAAATTATTATAATTACAATATAAATTTGTATAAGGTGAGTTATGGAAATATTAAATAAGAAAAGTAGAGTAGTGACCCAAGGTGCCGAACGTGCTGCAGCACGTTCTATGCTAAGAGCAATGGGGCTCAATGATGATGATATGAATAAGCCTTTTATAGGGATAGCAAATTTGGCTTCTGATGTAACACCTTGTAATGTTCATTTGGATAGAATTGCGAAAAAAGCTAAGGCTGGAGTAAGGAATGCAGGAATGGTGCCAATGATGTTTGGAACAATAACAATTAGTGATGGTATTTCTATGGGTACCGAAGGTATGAAAGCATCCCTAGTAACTCGTGAAATAATTGCAGATTCAATTGAAGCAGTGGTTTTTGGAGAAAGTTTAGATGGACTTTTGGCTGTGGGAGCTTGTGATAAAAATATGCCCGGTATTATGATGGCAATGGGGAGGTTAAATGTACCTTCTATTTTTGTTTATGGAGGAGCAATTTTACCAGGTAATTACAAGGGGGAAGATATTAATGTGCAAGATATGTTTGAAGCCGTAGGTAAGTATTCAAGAGGAGATTTATCTTTAAAAGAGTTAATTGAAATGGAAAAAGTTGCTTGCCCAGGTGAAGGAGCTTGTTCAGGGATGTTTACAGCTAATACGATGGCTGCGGCTATTGAGGCTATGGGAATGGCAATTCCTGGAGCATCTTCTATTCCAGCAATCGATCCTAGAAATGAGGATGTTGCGATAAAATCAGGAGAATACTTAATTGAGCTTTTAAGAAAGGATATTAAACCTAGAGATATAATGACAAAAAAAGCTTTTGAGAATGCTATTACTGTTGTACTTGCAATGGGAGGATCAACTAATGCTGTCTTGCATTTATTGGCAATTGCTCATGAATCTGGAGTTGATCTTGATATTGAAATTTTCAATACTTTAAGTGATAAAACTCCTTATATAACTGATCTAAGACCTGGGGGAAAATATGTGATGAGTGATGTTGACAAATCTGGTGGAGTACCAGTTATATTGAAAGAATTGTTAGACGCAGGACTTTTGCATGGAGATGAAATGACAATTACTGGAAAAACTATGTCTGAAAATTTATCTGATGTGAAAACAAAACCGGATAAAAAAGTAATATATCCTCATACAGCCCCTAGAAGTTCTACTGGAGGATTAATTATATTAAAAGGTAATCTGGCACCTGAAGGTGCAGTATTTAAAGTTGCTGGAACTAAGCATATTAAACACGAAGGCCCGGCAAAAGTCTACAATGGTGAAAGAGAAGCATTTAATGCGATTACATCAGGAGAAGTGGTTGATGGAGATGTGGTAATTATAAGATATGAAGGACCGAAAGGTGGCCCAGGAATGCAGGAAATGTTGGCAGTAACAGGAGCTATTATGGGAGCAGGGCTTGGTAATACTACTATGTTGATAACAGACGGGAGATTTTCTGGCGCAACTAGAGGCCCAAGCATTGGACATGTAGCCCCAGAAGCAGCTGTTGGCGGCCCTATAGCTTTTGTCAAAAACGGAGATACTGTTAGTATGGATGCGGACACAAAACAATTAACCTTACATATAACTGAAGATGAATTTAATAAACGTAAATCTGGTTGGCAAGCGCCACCAACTAGCACAAAAAATGCTTTTTTAAGAAAGTATGCTAAATTGGTTTCCTCTGCGAGTATAGGCGCTATAACATCAGGTGAATAAAAAGGAGTATTTTGATGAATGAAAACGAATTAACTAGAAGATCTTTTATGAAGACTTTTTTCTTAGGAGGAATGGGTTTGTTTTTATCAATTTTTGGTATGAAATCAAAAAAAGATAAAAAGAAACAAATGAATGATCTTTTACCAAATGATTCTGTATTTAAATCAAGAGATCAAATTTAAACAAATAATTATAAAGGAAATGAAATGTTAGAATTAGAAGGAAAAGTTGCTATTGTAACTGGAGCAGGTAGATTACGAGGAATTGGTAGGGCTGCCGCTGTATCTTTAGCTAAATTAGGAGCAAATGTGGTTGTGACGGGAACAGGAAGAGATCCTGCTGATTACCCAGAAGATGAAAAAGAAATTGGATGGAAAGATATACATAGTACTGCAGAGCAAATCGAACTAGAGGGAGCAAAAGCATTACCACTAGTATCAAATGTAACTTCATCACAATCAGTTAGTGAGATGATAAATGCAACTTTAGATAAATTTGGAAGAATTGATATTCTGGTTAACAATGCTGCTTACGCAAGAGCTGAAGACAGAGTTCCAATTGTTGACCTCCCAGAAGATGTATTTAAAAAAGTAAATGATATTAAGGTATTCGGTAGTTATTTGTGTGCAAAAGCAGTTTCTAAGGTTCTTATGGAACAAGGACAAGGAGGAAAAATTGTCAATCTTTCTTCAACTGCAGGTAAAAGTGGGACTGCAAATACGCTTGCATATAATGCAGCTAATTTTGCAATTGTTGGAATGACTCAATCTATGGCTAGAGAGTTAGGTCAATATAATATTAATGTTAATTGTGTCTGCCCAGGTTATACTGAGACTTCTAGAATGGATGGACTTGATATGGAAGCTGCCGCTAAAAATACTGCTATCGGAAGAGTGGGAACAGATGATGAGGTTGGAGATTTGATAGCCCATCTTTGCACTAAAGTTACTTCTTGGATTACTGGCCAATCGATAAATATTAATGGTGGGACAGTAATAGAGCATTAAAATCTGCCCGACCAGGATTCGAACCTGGATCTGAGGATTCAAAGTCCTTCGTGCTACCATTACACCATCGGGCATCGTGCCTTCAGTATATCAAAAAAAAGTATGTGTACCAATATTGTTATTGACTACTTTAAATATTTTATTGGTCTTTTTACCAGTAGCATCAGGTATCCGATTGGCGTTAGGGATCATTATATATATGTATATGGTACTGAAAGATAGAGATATTCTTTGAGGTTTTTGCATGCTTTGTGCTATTTTTCACAGTTATTCCGTCAATGTTGTTATTGTCCACTTTAAATATGCTTACTAGTCGGATAAGATAGCCGATTGCTAAAAATATTATTATGATTAAATTAATCGAAAAATTTGACTTAACAAAAAACCCGAAAGTAGATATTTTGTCTGGTTTTACAGTTGCACTAGCGTTGGTCCCTGAAGCAATAGCTTTTTCTTTTGTCGCGGGAGTGGAGCCTTTAGTCGGTTTATATGCAGCATTTTTTATAGGAATTATCACTGCTGTATGTGGCGGAAGAAGTGGTATGATTTCCGGAGCTACAGGAGCAATGGCAGTAGTGATGGTCGGGCTGGTAGCTATACATGGGGTTCAATATCTTTTTGCAGCTGTAGTATTAACTGGAATTATACAAATTCTGACGGGTTCCTTGAAATTAGGAAAATTTATTCATTTGGTGCCGTCTTCTGTTATGTTAGGGTTTGTAAATGGATTGGCTATTGTTATTTTCTTATCTCAGCTTGGTCAGTTTAAATCAAAAAACAACTCTTCTACAACTCACCCTGAGACTAGTCATAGTGCTATAGATGTTATATTTAATGGAGGTTGGATTGAAAATAGCCAATTAGTGGTTATGGTGCTTCTAACTGTTTTAACAATGGGAATAATTATTATTTTTCCTAAACTACCAACAATAAAGAAAATAAATCTGGGGAAACTTATTCCTTCTCCTTTACTTTCTATAATCATTCTTTCAGGAATAGTAATAGGATTTAATATTGATACTACAACGGTAGGAGATTTGGCATCAGTTTCTGGAGGCCTGCCTAAATTTTCTATTCCTAATGTGCCTTTTAATATAGAAACCATTCTTGTCATACTTCCCTTTTCACTTACATTAGCAGGAATAGGCTTAATTGAAAGTTTACTAACTTTGACACTAATTGATGAAATGACTGACACCGAAGGTAATGCAAACAAAGAATGTGTTGGACAAGGATTAGGTAATTTAATCTGCGGATTTTTTAGCGCAATGGGTGGATGCGCGATGATTGGTCAGTCAATGATAAATATTGGAGCTGGCGGAAGAGGGAGGCTATCGGGAATCACGGCAGCGTTAGCGTTGCTATCTTTTATTTTATTTTTGTCTAAATGGATTGAAATGATTCCGATTGCTGCATTAACAGGAATCATGATGATGGTCGTAATCAAAACTTTTGCCTGGACCTCTTTTAGGATTATAGGGAAAATTCCTAAGTCAGACGCATTAATAATTGTTTTAGTTACAGTTGTTACTGTCGTTCAAGATTTAGCTATTGCAGTGATTGTAGGGGTAATTGTTTCCGGTTTGGTTTATTCATGGAAGTCTGCACAAATTATTAGAGTTTCTATTGAAGAACCAGATGATGAAAATGCAAAAACATATAAATTGCATGGAGCTTTGTTTTTTGGATCAGTTAATAATTTTAAGAAATTGTTAAACCCATCTAATGACAAAGAGAATGTCATTTATCTTGATTGTACTGATGCTTGGCTATGGGACCAATCTTCTGTTGAAGCTATTAGTGCCCAAACGGAAAAATATAAAAGAGCTGGTAAAACATTAAATATTAAAAACTTGAGACCATATAGTTTAAAAGTTATTACTAAGGCTAACAAAATAATAAAAGTGAACCTAGAGCATTAGACTGATGTTACTATTAATAACCATGTAGAATACAAATGCTGTTACTTTAGGGGATGAAGAAATATGAAGGAGTACACAGGCTGTGATTTATAATTCAAAGCCCTTCGTGCTACCATTACACCATCGGGCATCGTGTGATTTATATTAAATTATTATGAAAAAACTAATTAAATTTTTAGACAAATGAAATATATTTTATATTTAAAGAATATCTTAGTTGTAGTATTAATAGTATTTATTGTATCCGTTGGATGTCAGAATAATAATTCTGAAATTGAAAACTTAAAACTAAAAGCACAAGTAGCAACACTAGAAAAAGAAAAATTAGAATTAGAAGTCAGCCAGCTTAAAAATGATAGTCAGAATGATAATCAGATTAAATCAAAACTTGATGATCAAGCAAAGGACAATGGACTTTTAACGCCTCCTGATTTAAAAGATATCACCAAATTAAAACCTAATGATCAAGTAAAAGACAACGCACCTGTAATTACTCCTGCTCCAAAAGATTACACCAAATCCTATATACACCAATTTGTAATGTGTATGAGAACAAATGGAGTTAATCTAGCTATGCCTTCTCTTTCTGTGGCAAATCCTGTTTTTATGTTTGATATAAATGAAGAATCTGATGGATTTGTAAAGTCTACAGATAGCGATATTGTAATAGTAAGATACAATGCCCTTGGTAAATGCGAGCGTTTTTTACAAGTTTACTATGAAAGTAATCCTTTGGAATTGGAAAAAGTAATAAGATATTTATATGAGGATTTATTTAATCCAACACACATTTTAAACTCTAAGCCTACTCCCGCTCCTAAGCTTTCTCCCTCTCCTAATCCTAAGCCTCAGCCTACTACCGCTCCAGCCCCTAAATCTATAAAAAAATTATCAGCTCCAGTTTCTGATCCAACTAAGTATACAAAAAAAATATGTACTGATTATGGGTGTTTTAATATGTTTACTCTTGCAGATAGATGGGTGACCGGTGAATGTTATATGAGTGGAGGATGTTCTGGTGGTCCTTATACGGGATATAAATTACCTGAAGTAAGTGACAAAATTGAGTTTAATAAATTATCTGACTTAGAAAAAGTATCAAGGTGGGGGGCGCAGGGCGTTGTAAACGTGATTGGAGATCGTTGTCTTGTTAATATATCAGGATCATTTGATGATAATATTAATGATAATTTTGAATGGTTGTTAGCAACAGATTATTACACAGGATTTTTTATTTCTAAAGATCATATCATGACTAACAAAGAAGTTTATAAGACATTAAAAGACCAAGAAATTGATATTGAGAATAATAAAGCAAATGGGATAACGGATGGTTGGGGAGGTTATGATAATTATATGTATGGCTCTCAGCAAACTATTACTAGACTAAGTCCATGTTCTAATCCTAGTGAAAAATCTATAAAAGATGGTACGTTATGCTCTGGATGCAAGCCATATCGTAAAGGTACTCAAGGAGAAGGTGCATTCATACAATTATTTGATGGAACTTGGGGCGTAGGAAGTATTGTTCATACTGAAGGTGATATTGCTATAATAAAACTAGAAAAATATACATCTAACAAGGATGCAGATTCATTGGTTTCATCATGGGAAGAATGGTCGGTTAAAGAACCCGAAATCATACCTCTCACAGTTAAAAATAAAACAATTATCTCTGACCAAAACGTGGTTACAATTCATAATTCTGACAGAGCAGCAATTCCAGGCGGTTGGATAACTACATCTTCTAATTTAGATAATTGTAAGTCGAATTATGATACTTTAGAAAAAAGTTTCTATTTAGATCATTGGACAGATTCTAGTAGCCGAGGTGCTCCTGTTTTAGATGAAGATGGGTATGTGGTAGGGATTGTAAATAACTCTCATGGTAGCACTGCTTCTATATGTAAGCATGTGGCACCAAGTTCCAATAGAAATACATTAGGTGTACTATCATATTATTTGATAAATGATTTATCTGTAACAAGAGCAAGTAATGCGACTGTAATTAATTCAGTCATTGATGATTACTTAAAATCTAAGCCTGATTTTATAAAACCATCTGACCCCGATGTTAAAGACAATGTGAATTGGCCATCAAATCCAGATGTTGTTGCCTCTAGGAGATTTGAAACAATAGATTGGGGAGATGATTTTACAGAATCGGGATTCCCAAAGACTGAACTCAATTCTGATGCTATAGATATAGCTAAACAAGCTACTTTAATGTTTCTAAGACAAATTGGGTGTATTAAGTGCGAAGAAAAAGAAAAAGATATTGATTTTAGTGGTGGTTGTGCTTGTACTGCTTTTGCAGTAACCAAAAATTTAATAGTAACTAACGATCATTGTGTGTCATCAATGAGTATTGGTGGTGAAGCTACCTTTAAGACTTATGCGGGACAATTAGTAAACGCTAAACTAATTGGAATGAGTTCTATAGATGGCAATGGAGCACATAATGATTTATCAAGAGAAGTAAGAGGTAAATATAACGAATCAGGACAGTATGATAGTGGACACAAAGGCGATGTGGCATTATTTAGATCTGATCAGATTTTAGATCTTACTCCAGTGAAATTAGCTGATTCAAATGAATTAAAACAATTTGATCCTGTTATTGCAGTTGGCCATCCTGGGCTTATGAATAAAACAGGCCCTTTTGTAACTTCGGCAGGGCATGTTTTAGGATTGAATACCTGGTATGACGGGTCAGTGTTTTTTGATTTACCAGCTGCTAAAGGAAATAGTGGAAGTGGAGTGTTTAATTTAAAAGGAGAGATAGTTGGTCAAATAGCATACGGAGGTCCCTATGGACAGGCAGAAAATGACTCGATTGCTTATTCAAAATACAAGTTGTTGGGAATAGAAATTTCTGTTTCTGGAACGATTGGATATCAACAAAGACCACAAAAATGGGAATTGTCAAAATATATTAATATAACAAAGGGTTATAATTCATCTGGAGCTCCGAGTAATTATATTAAAAATTTAATAGAATTATGGGCGCCTGGAGAACTAGGTTATTAGTTATTCCATCTAGTTTTATCTAAGCTACTTGACCAAAAATCCAATTCGAATTTACAGCTCTGTATATATACTTCTTTCATTTTGTTTTTTTCATATTCAGTACAATTTTCCGCTGTTTTATCTACAAGTTCAGTCATCCATTCTGATAAATCTTGAAATTCTTGACTTGAATACATTTTGATCCATTCTTTATAAGGCTCATTGATATTTGTTAGTTTTATTGCATTTAATTTTGTTCCTATTTCTGCATACGTTGCCATACAAGGAAGTAAGGCTGCTGTAATTTCAGGGAAATTACATTCATAACCAGTTTTTACTAAGAAATTGGTATACGCACTGGTTGCTGTTGTTGGTATTAATTTTTTCAATGTCGATTCTTCTATGCCTAGTTTTTTGCAGAATGAAATGTGTAACTGCATTTCATTATTGAGCGTTTCTTCAAGTAGGACGCTGAATTTACTCATAGTTTCGTAGTCAGGAGATTTTATTGTTGCTAGTCCTAATATTTTGCTATATTCAATAAGAAAATAATAATCCTGTTCTATGAAATGTTTAAAACAGGAAATATCTAATGATCCATCTGCTATCCCCATCGGAAATTCGTGATTAATAATTAATGACTGAATTTCCTTTGTACCGGAATAAAGATTTTTCGTGAAACTCATTATTTATTTATATTGATCCTTGTTCCCTAGCTTCAATGAATGCATTTTCCATTGCAGATACAGTTTTGTTTACATCATCTTCTGTGTGCGAGGCCATCATTATAAATCTGGCAGCTGACCAAGTATCTACTCCTTGGTTGAGTAAAGATAGCCCTAGTTGATGATGGACTGATCC
>Ga0209402_10001384_pt1 | contig 26555 bp, 24 predicted proteins | sample ArcticOcean_MG_C_3_FD_187437 | JGI IMG/M metagenome (GOLD analysis project Ga0209402, IMG submission 187437) | Marine microbial communities from western Arctic Ocean - ArcticOcean_MG_CB8_126 (SPAdes) (version 2) | ecosystem: Environmental > Aquatic > Marine > Oceanic | place: Arctic Ocean... | reverse complement strand
GAATTGGCAATAAGCAGTATCAAAGAAACATTAAAAACTGTGTTTGAAATGGGATTTGTATGGTCATTCCTTCCAAGAAAGGATTTATCAAAATATGTAAGCGCACAGGGCTTTGAAAAAATCAAAAAAAGTCTTGATTACAACAAAGGGCTGATACTGTTCGCGCCTCACTTGTCTAATATAGAAATTATACTAAATTACATGGGAAGACAGGTGCCGTGTATGGCGCTTTACACACCTTCAAAAAATAAACATATAGATAAAGTTATGTTGTCGGCAAGAACCAGAATGGGGGTCACAATGGTAGAGCCAAACCTTTCTGGCATTAAGTCCATTCTTGAAAATTTAAATAAAGGCGGCGTAGTCATTATAGCCTCGGATCAAGTTCCTAAACTTGAGGGCGGAATGCTATCAAATTTTTTTTTAATACCTGCCTTAACGATGACCTTAGTTTCTAAATTGAAGATGAAAAGCAAAGCACCGTGTCATTCTATATTTTGTATAAGGGTGCCAAATGGAAAAGGTTTTAAAGTTAGGTTTAGTGAAGAAATAGCTGGCATGGATTTAGATTTACAATCTAGTGTAGATCGTATGAATGAAGAGTTAGAAAAATGTATAATGAACTCCCCTGAACAGTACTCATGGGAATACAAAAGGTATAAACATTCTTCAATAGAAGGTATATATTAAATGTTTATAGATGATAGTAAGTACTTACTATATTAGTATATAAAGGTATAAATTTGACAGCTAAAACAATGGAAGAACTGGTTGCCCTTTGCAAAAGCAGAGGTTTTATATTTCAGTCAAACGAGATCTATGGAGGACTTCAAGGAGTCTATGATTATGGTCCTTTAGGTGTTGAACTTAAGAATAATATAAAACAGGCTTGGTGGCGCTCCATGGTATATGAAAGAGATGACATCGAGGGACTGGATGCATCAATTCTTACCAATCCAAAAGTGCTTAAATACTCTGGGCATGAGGAGACATTTTCTGATCCATTAATAGACTGTAGGTCTTGTAAATCAAGATGGAGAGCAGACCACCTAGATTCTCAAAAATGCCCTTCTTGTGGCTCGGAGGATCTAACAGAACCCCGGCCTTTTAATCTGATGTTTAAGACAAGTGTTGGTCCTATTGACGACGGAAGTTCTTTTGCTTATTTGAGGCCTGAAACCGCTCAGCAAATATTCATAAATTTTAAAAACGTTCTGGATTCAACTTCAAGAAAACTACCCTTTGGAATTGCTCAAATAGGTAAAGCTTTTAGAAATGAAATCACTCCAAGAAATTTTATATTTAGAGTTAGAGAATTCGAACAAATGGAATTAGAGTTTTTTGTAAAACAAGGAGAAGACGAAGCTTGGCATAAGGAGTGGCTAGATAAAAGACTTGAGTGGTGGTATGCGCAGGGCGTGAGCAAGGAAAACCTTGAAATATACACAGTGCCAAAAGAAGAACTTTCTCATTACTCAAAATCTACCCTGGATATTATGTATAAATTCCCTCATGGGCTAGAAGAACTTGAAGGAATAGCTAATAGGACTGATTTTGACCTTGGTTCTCACAGTAAAAATCAAAATGAGCTTAATATTGCTTCTAAGGTAGATGAAAATACCGACTCTAATGCAAAATTAGCAGTTCAGAACCTGGAAAATAATAAATGGGAGGTTCCATATGTAATAGAGCCTTCGGCGGGCGTAGAAAGGGGTTTTTTAGCTATACTCAATGAGGCATACAATAAAGAAACCCTTGCAGGAGGAAAGGAAAGGGTGGTTTTGAGCTTTAAACCGCACTTAGCGCCAATTAAAGCGGCGGTTATACCCTTGAAGAGGAATAATGATGAGCTGGTTAAAAAAAGTCAAAAAATAAAAAATTCTCTGCAATCACTTCAACTTGGAAGGGTTTTTATTGAAAATTCTGGAAATATAGGGAAAAGCTATAGAAGACACGATGAAATAGGAACACCTCTTTGTGTAACAGTAGATTTCCAAACCCTTGAAGACAATACAGTCACTGTTAGGGATAGAGATACCATGGAACAAACTAGGATAGACGCAAAAGACCTTGCCTCTTACTATCAAAATTATTTATTAACTTAGAATTCAGTGAATAAAAAAATCGTTGTCTTGGATAGGGATGGTGTTATTAATGTTGACCTTATGTCATACGTCACAGCGCCAGAAGACTTTAAACCAATCGAGGGTAGCCTAGAGGCTATTTCAAAACTTAATAAATCTGGATACTTGGTTGCAATTGCAACAAACCAAGCATGTATTAACAAAGGCATAATTTCTGATAAAGAACTCCTGGGCATACATAACTTTATGTCCAAGCTTCTTGAACAATATAATGGAAAAATAGATTACATATCTTATTGCCCTCATGATTATTCAACCGAGGCCTGTTCTTGTAGAAAACCAGAAACGGGTCTCCTTAAAAATATAGAGAGTCACTTCGATATTTCTTTAAAAGAGTGTTTTTTTGTTGGTGATAAAGAAACAGACGTGCAGGCCGCTATCAATCATGGGTGTGTGCCGCTTCTTGTAGAGACTGGATATGGATCTAAAGCAATGAAGGCAAAAAACCGTCCACCAATTAACAATTGCTTTCAAGACCTGGCAGCTGCTGTTGACTACATAATTTCTAAATAATTTATTTATGTTAATAATAAGGTCTGCAGTTTTTTATGTTGGTTACTTATTGTCTGGTTTTATAGCGAGCATAATAGCTTGTCTATTTGGACCATTCTTAAATCTAAATAAAAGACTTCGCCTCTTTTCATTATGGCCTAAGTTCGCAAACTGGTTCCTTGCTCTCGTTTGTAACATTAAAGTAGAAATAGAAGGGGTGGAAAATATGCCAGAAACTCCTTGCGTAATCGTCTCTAATCATCAAGGCCAATGGGAGGCTTTTTCAATGCAATATCTCTTTCACCCATTGTGTACTTTGCTTAAAAGAGAGTTATTGTTTATTCCGCTTTGGGGCTGGGCCATGAGCTTACTAAAGCCTATTGCAATAAATAGAGGTAAACCCAGAGAAGCTCTTCTGCAAGCTCTTTCTGAGGGTGAAAAGCGTCTAGAAAATGGGCTCTATGTCTTATTTTTTCCTGAAGGAACCAGAGTTAGTCCTGGCAAAGTTCAAAGTTACTCAAGAAGCAGTTTTGAGCTTGCTATGAGAGCAGGCGTTCCCGTCTTACCAATTTCTCATAATTCTGGTGATTGTTGGCCTGCTCATAAATTTATTAAGTATCCGGGTACTATTCATTTAAAGATTGGCAAACCTCATAGTGTTGTGAATGCAAAAGAATCTTCGAAAGAGATAGAAGAATGGACAAGGAATTCTTTAAGGGAAGTTTAAATATCTAGGTTTGTTACAAATTTAGCATTCTGATCTATAAAATCCTTTCTTGGCTCAACTTCGTCGCCCATAAGTGCATGAAACAAATCATCCGCAGCCTGGGCATCATTTATTGTAACCTGCCCTAGTCTTCTTGTTTCAGGATCCATTGTAGTGTCCCAAAGCTGAGAGGCATTCATCTCCCCCAGTCCTTTATATCGAGATATGGTGAATGATTTTCTTGATGCATTCAACAGCCCTTCTATTGATTCCGCAAAATTAATAGCTTCAAATTTCTTTCCTCCTAGCTCGAAGTAACTATCTTTTTTTATTAGATCTACAAGGTCTTCTCCAAAGCCAGAAATATCTTTATAGGCCTTGGAACGAATAAAAGCTTTTGTTACAACCCAGTCTTTTATTGTTCCGTGCTTTATTAGATTTATATGAGGCTCATACAAACTAGATTCATTGCTTAGTTTAGATGAAACCTTCCAATAAGACCCTTGGTCTGCTGTTTCATTTAATCCATTTTCTAAACTTTTACACCACCTCTCGACCTCTTTTTTTGAATCTAAGTCCTTCAACAGTTTTATATACTTTATTCTTTCTAAAACTTCCATAGGATAAGTGTGTATAAGCCCATTCATAATAGTTTGAATTTTTTCGTGTTGGGATATTAGTTTGCCCAAGGCCTGTCCGCTTATTGACTCTCCTTTTTTATTAAGGACTAGTTTGGCATCATCTAGTATCTCTGCCAGCAATAGCTCTCTCAAGGAACCGTCGTCTTTTACATAAGTTTCTTGTTTGCCTTTCTTGAGTTTATAAAGTGGCGGTTGTGCTATATAAATATAACCCTTTTCAATCAACTCAGGCATGTGTCTATAGAAGAGAGTGAGTATTAAAGTTCTAATGTGAGAACCGTCAACATCCGCATCCGTCATTATTATTATTCTATGATATCTAAGCTTTTCTTCTTGCCACTCTTCTCCTTTAATACCACAACCTAGGGCAGTAATTAATATTACTATCTCTTCTGAAGACAAAACTTTATCCAGCCTGGCCTTCTCAACATTTAATATCTTTCCTTTAAGTGGCAAAATAGCCTGAAAATGTCTATCTCTTCCTTGTTTTGCAGATCCTCCAGCAGACTCGCCCTCAACCAAATATATTTCACTTTTACTAGGGTCTTTTTCTTGGCAATCCGACAGCTTACCGGGCAGCCCTCCTCCTTCAAAAACACCCTTTCTTCTGGTTAGCTCTCTTGCTTTTCTCGCGGCTTCTCTCGCTCGTGCAGCATCAATTATCTTCTGAGCAATTAGCTTGGCCTCAGCTGGGTTCTCTAACAAGTACTCAGAAAGTGCCTTATAAACTTCTTGCTCTACAACTGGCCTTACTTCAGATGAAACAAGCTTATCTTTTGTTTGAGAAGAGAACTTCGGATCTGGAACTTTCACAGAAACTATAGCTACCAAGCCTTCTCTGGCATCATCTCCTGAGGTGGCCACCTTGTCTTTGGAGTTCATGCCCTCTCTTTCCATAAAATTATTTAGAGTTCTTGTAAGGGCAGTTCTAAATCCTACCAAATGAGTGCCGCCGTCCCTTTGTTTAATATTGTTTGTATAACATTGAATATTTTCTTGATAACCATCGTTCCATTGCAAAGATACCTCTATGGTTATTCCAGTCTTTGATTCTTTTACAAAATGAAAGATTGAATTTACTGTTGTTCTTTTGTTGTTCAAGAAAGCAACAAATTCAGCCAGTCCTCCTTTGTGTAAGAATTTTACTTCCTTGCCAGTCCTGTCGTCTGATAGATTAATCTTAAGCCCAGAATTAAGAAAGGAAAGCTCCTTAAGCCTGGTTTCAAGAATGTTAAAATCGTAAAGAATGTTAGAGAAGGTTGTCGATGAAGGAGTAAATATAACTTCCGTGCCAGTTTGATCAGATTTTCCAACTACTTTTAGTTTACTTTTTGGGTCTCCATTGGAATATTGCTGTTCATGAGTTTTTCCACCTCTATGAATAGTTAATTTTAAATCCTCAGAAAGGGCATTTACTACAGAGACGCCAACGCCGTGTAGACCTCCTGAAACTTTATAGGAATTATCATCAAACTTCCCACCTGCGTGCAGCTTAGTCATAATTACTTCTGCTGCAGAAACTCCCTCTTCATGCATATCTGTGGGAATTCCCCTTCCATTATCTTTCACCTCTACACAGTCATCTGCTAATATTTTTACAGAGATTTCATCACAATACCCCGCAAGGGCTTCGTCAATAGAATTATCTACTATTTCATAGACCATGTGGTGCAGCCCCGTTCCGTCGTCTGTATCTCCTATGTACATACCTGGACGTTTTTTAACCGCCTCAAGGCCTTTTAATACTTTAATACTGGAAGAGTCATAATCTGCTTTAGCAGATTTTTTAGCTTTTTTAGTGTCGGGTTTTTTGGATTTTGGAGAAGATTCTTTCTTCTTGGTAGGCATGGTTGTATTTTAGCCTATTTTTATAAATTTATCCTTTTAAATTGCTCTAAATTTCCGTTAATTTTATCAAGAAAATTCCCATTTATAGCAGTTAAAATTACTTGATTTTTGTCCGAAGAAATAATGTTAAATAATATTTGTAAATTGTCTTCATCTAGTTCAGATCCGATATCATCAATTAACAATAAAGACTCTCTTGAAGAAAATTCATTTATTACATCATAAGAAGACAAAAACATTAATATAATCAATAGTTTAATCTGTCCTCTGGAAAGGTTTGCGGCTGCTTTTTTCTTCTCAACAGAGAACACAAAATCCTGTCTGTGAGGTCCTTGAGTTGTATATCCCAGAGCCATGTCTTTTGGCAAACTATCCTGGAAAGACTTTCTCATGGTTTTAGACGTATCCCATCCAGATATAAAATATAAATTTATATCTTGTAAAAAAGAAATGTTATTGCTTATAACTGCCTTAGAAATATATTCTAAAGAAACTTCTTTAAAAACTTGAAAAAAATCATATTGCGCTTTGCTTAACAGAAGGCCGGACTCTAAAACCTGTTCAGTCCAGTTATTCAGCTGATCTATTGGTAACTTCTTTCTTAAAGATTTGTTTCTTTGTTGAAGTGCTTTATTGTAGGTATTGTGCAGATTAACTGTTTCAGGTTTCACGTGAAACATTAGTCTGTTTACAAAATCTCTTCTTAATTCCGGTTCGCCCTCAACCATCCTTAGGTGCTTTCCTAGAACTATTTGAATTAATGGCGCCTCATAGCCTTTTATCTTTTTTCCTCCAACTGTTCGTTTGGTGGAAATTCGCCCTTCAGAAAATTTTGTAGTCTCTAACCTTATCTCCTTATCTCCCAACAAACCGAGTGCTGCTATTTGAAAAAAAGGATGCGCATGGTTAATACACTCTGAAGTATTGATAGACCTAAAAGATTTTCCCGAAAAAAGAATTTCCATGGCCTCTAGTACGCTGGTTTTACCTGAACCATTTTTACCTACTATCAAAGACCTTTCCGAGGAAAGTTCTATTTTTTTTGAATCAAAGAGCCTAAATTTTTCTAAATATAGGCTTTTTATTGGCATTTATAATCTCATTGGCATAATTACATAAACCTCGGACTCCAAAGAAGGTTCTTTAATTATGCAACTTGAGTCTTCTCCATAAAAAACAAGCTCTACATCTGTAGAATCAACAGACCCCAATACATCTAGAAGATAGCCTATATTAAAGCCTATTTCCAATGGAGACCCTTTGTAGTCTACCTCAAGTACCTCCTCCGCCAACTCTTGCTCTGGATTATTTGCAGTCAGTTTTAAACTATCTTTTGAAAGGGCAAACCTCACTCCTCTATATTTTTCATTAGACAGAACAGATGCTCTTGAAAGAGCCAATTGTAGTTTTTCTTTTTTTATAGACAGGGTGCTGGGATCTCCAGAGGGAAAGACTTTTTCATAATCTGGGTACTTCCCATCTATTAGCTTAGTTGAAAACTGCAAGTTGCTAAATTTGATACTAAAATATGAAGGGCCCATATCTATTTCTACAGACTCTTCTGATTGCGGTAGTAATTTAGACAACTCTAAAACTGCCTTCCTCGGTAATATTTGTTTTAATTGAGTCCCTGTTTCCTTGTTTTGAAGCTCTGCACTTGCCAACGCTAGTCTGTGGCCATCAGTTGCTACTCCTTTAATTTTATTCTGATCAAACTCTAATAACAGGCCGTTAAGATAGTAGCGGACGTCCTGAGAGGCCATAGAAAAAGAAGTCTTAACTAGAATTCTCTTTAAAACACTAGAATTTAAGGTTAAAGAGCTTTGTTCTTCAGATATTTCTAATTCTGGGAAATCATCTGCTGATATTGTTGCAAAGTCAGCGTGAAAGCCTTTTGATGCAACGGTTAGCTTGCCATTTGATAGAACAAAACTAATCTCTTCGTTATCAGGAAGAGATCTACATAATTCAGACATTTTTCGAGCAGAAACTGTTGTTTCCCCTTCTTCTTCTGTAGAAACAACTTCCGAGGAAGCTTTTATTTGTATTTCTAAATCTGTAGCTGTAACTTCAACAGACCCGTTGTACGCCTTGATTCTTAAGTTTGCTAGTATTGGTATGGTTTGTCTTCTTTCTGCAACAGCTGCTGCATTTTGGAGAGCTTCTACTATTTGAGATTTTTTTGCTTTAAATTTCATTTTTTTAAATTGTTAATACCCTGACTAACTTTGTGTAATCCTCTTCTATATCTAGATTAAGACCTCTAAGCTCCCTAATCTTCTTGCAGGCATGAATAACCGTCGTGTGGTCTCTTCCGCCGAAAGCCTCTCCAATTTCTGGCAAGCTATAGTTTGTTAACTCTTTTGCAAGAAACATGGCCATCTGCCTTGGCCTAGCAACAGATCTACTTCTTCGTTTAGATAAGAGGTCGCTAAGTTTAATATTATAATACTCGGCTGTTGTTTTTTGTATATTCTCTACACTCACCTGCCTTGCCTGTATTGCAAGCAAATCTTTTAACGAGTCCTTAATAAGATCAACCGTTATGGGGCGGCCTGTAAAATTTGAATTAGCAATAACCCTCTTTAGCGCTCCTTCAAGCTCTCTAACATTAGATCTTACTTTTTGAGCGATAAAAAAAGCAGACTCTTCATCAAGTTCTTGTTCCATTTGCTTTGATTTGCTTAAGAGTATGGCAACTCGAGTCTCAAGCTCTGGTGGTTCAATAACTACAGGTAGTCCCCATCCTAACCTTGATTTTAATCTATCTTCTAGACCGTCTATTTCTTTAGGATATCTATCACAAGTCAAAATCATTTGACTGCCCTTTTCCAACAAAGAATTAAATGTATGGAAGAGTTCTTCTTGGGATTGTTCTTTTTTTGCAAAAAATTGTATGTCATCGATTAAAAGAGCATCTAAAGACCTGTAGTGTTGTTTAAATTCACTAATTGCTCCTAATTGAAGCGATTTTACCATATCACTCACAAACTTCTCAGAATGAACATATGCTATTTTCTTTGTAGGGTCTTCTTGTTTGAGCTGATTCCCTACTGCATGCATTAGGTGAGTTTTTCCTAACCCCACACCTCCATAGATAAAGAGTGGATTGTAAGAATTTTTTAACCCACTGGCTATTTGCCTAGAGGCGGCCAAAGCAATATGATTAGATTTTCCCTCAACAAAGGTACTAAAGTTAAAGGAAGCGATAAGATTGCTTTTAATACTCTTGTACTCTTTTTCAATATTTTTTTGACTGTTTAGTTGTTTTATACCGTTGTTATTAGCCGCAAGAGGCCTATTTGATGTTACCTCGAAGGCTAAATTAAGATCTGCGTTGCTTGTTATGGCTGAAAGCCTCTCCTCTATAGATATACCGTAATTTTGTTCTACCCAATCTGAAATAAACTTATTAGGGGACAAAACTGTGTAAGAGAGGGGCGTAGAGCCAGAGTTTTCTTCTAAAAGCAAGGGTGCTATCCAGGTTGAATACTCTTCAATAGGAAGGTCTTTTTCCAGAGTTTTCTTACACTCATTCCAAAAATATAACTCAGACATAAAATCTGATTATATATACATTTATTAAGTTATCCACAGCATAACAACAATTATTTATTGTGTATAACCTGTGCATATATTGTTTCTTTATTTTTTCTTGTCAATTTGTACCAAAAAACCTATTATGCTCACCCGTTTATTAGTTTAAACAGAGTAAGAGCATGAAAAGAACATATCAGCCTAGCAAAATAAAAAGAGCCAGAGTACACGGTTTTAGGGCCAGAAACGCTACAGTGGGCGGCAGAAGGATTCTTAGCAATAGAAGGAAAAAGGGAAGACAATCTCTTACGGTCTAATTTTTCATGGGAGTAAAGCGCTCCATACCAGCCTCTCAGGGTTTTGCAGAGATATTCTCTAATCCCAAGAAAAAAGTATCAACCAAACATTTTCTGCTTCTCTCTAAAGAAAATTCATTGGGCGTCGCCAGAATAGGGGTTGCAGTTAGAAAGGCGGACATTAAACTTGCGGTTCAAAGAAATAAAATTAAAAGAAAAATTAAGGGGAGTTTTGAATTAAACACTTTAAACTTACCTCCTTTAGATTATGTGGTTTTTGTGAGAAGAAATATATCCTCAAGCGAAGACCTTATAAAAAAGGAACTGGCTGAACTTTGGGATAAAATTAGAGAGTCTTAGATGAAAAAAGTATTTATATTTTTAATATCAACATACCAAAAATTTATAAGCCCGCTTATGGGGCCAAGTTGTCGTTTCCATCCAACTTGTTCAGAATATTCCCTACAAGCTATAAATAAATTTGGCGCCTATAAAGGAGGGCTCTTGTCTGCAAAAAGAATATTAAAGTGCAACCCTTGGGGCGGCAGCGGAATAGATCCAATACCAGGAGAAAAACATAATGGATGTAGTTAAGACTGGTCTTATGGTTTGCATAGGGGTGGTGCTCTATTACCTTCTTTTGCAATGGCCCTCTTCAAGCCCAGTTGTAGAGCAGGGTGATGATATTTTAATCAATGAAATAATAGATCAAAATGATAGTGAAGACTTACTTTCACCTCTTGAAAAAGAGGAACAAATCATAATAAACCCTCTAACTAAAATTTCTATTAATGCAGAGAAAAATAATTTATTAGTTGTTGAAAACGACATACTTTCCGTTGGCATTGATGGCCCTACGGGCAGGTTTATTTCTTCAACTCTTAAACGGATAAAAAACTCTAAGAATGGAGAGACCTCTTTCAGTTTATTTGGCCCTACTGGTACTAATTTTTATTTTGCAAACAGTGGATTTTTTACAAAAACTCAAGGTTATTTAAAGCCAAATTTTACTAAAAGCAACTCCTTTAGTGGTGATGCTGGCTCTACGATTTATGAGTTAGAGGGGGCTGCTTCCGGCCTTCTTTTTAAAAGAATAATTACCTTATACCCTGAAAAATACTTCGTCAATGTAGAGGACATTATTACCGGAAGTCTTGGTGAGGTTGGTGTCGAAATTACTCCTTATGTTGTTATAGAAAGAAGCTCCGAAGAGACAGAGGAAGGGGGTCTTGCCTATACCTATTTAGGCCCTGTCTTCTCTACAGAGCTTGAAAGATTTGAAAAGTATAGTTTTGATGACATAGATGATTTAAATTTTAAAGAACAATCTAAAGGCGGTTGGGTTTCTCTTATTCAGCATTATTTTTTAACTGCCTGGGTTCCAGACCAAAATACACCCAACCTGTATCAGGCTAGAAAAAGCTCCTCCACAGAAAGGTATTCCGTTGGTTATACGGCCTCTTCAGAGGTTTTGAGCATCAATAATGCCTCTGTTTCGATGAAAAACACACTTTATGTTGGCCCTAAATTGCCCGAACAACTAAAAACCGTCCATCCTGACCTTGATTTAGTAGTAGATTATGGTTTTTTGTGGTGGCTGGGTAAGCCTATATATTGGCTGTTAAATGTTGGCCATGATGTCTTTAAAAACTGGGGTGTTGCCATTATCTTTTTAACACTCCTTCTAAAGATTGTGACTTGGCCTTTTTCGGCTGCTGCCTATAAATCCATGGGTAAAATGAGGTTGTTACAACCCAAAATAGCTGCGTTGCAAGCACAACATGGGGATGATAAGCAAAAGCTGGGGCAAGCAACAATGGAATTCTATAAAAAAGAAGGCGTTAACCCCCTTGGCGGCTGCCTTCCAATGCTTGTTCAAATGCCTTTTTTCTTGGCCTTTTATTGGGTTTTAATGGAAACAGTTGAATTAAGACATTCGCCTTTTGTGTTTTGGATTGACGATCTTTCTGCTATGGATCCGTTTTTTGTGTTACCCCTGCTTAACGCTGCTGGCATGTATTATTCTCAAAAATTAACGCCTACGCCTGCAAACGCAGATCCTATGCAAGCTCAATTGATGAAATATTTTCCTCTTATTTTTGCTTGTATATTCGCGTTTTTTCCTTCGGGGTTGGTTTTATATTGGTTGGTTAATATGCTGGTCACTCTCTTGCAACAATGGTGGTATTACAGAAAAATAGCCAAGCCTTAGTTGTAAAAAGATGAACCCAGATACTATTATAGCTCCGGCTACTGCCCCAGGCAGAAGCGGAGTGGCAGTCATAAGACTATCGGGGCCTTTGTCTTTTAAAATTGGTAAGCTGCTTTGTGGTGGTTTGGCTAACCCCATGTTTCTTAAGCCCTGTTCTGTTAAAAACTCTTCTCAACAGACAATAGACAGAGGCCTTGTTGTTTGTTTTAAAGGTCCTGCCAGCTACACAGGAGAGGATGTTATTGAAATACATTGCCACGGCAACCCTGTTGTCGTAGACCTTATTATAAAAGAGGCTCTGGATTTTGGGGCAAGGGTAGCTGAACCGGGAGAATTTACAAAGCGCTCTTTTTTAAACGGTAAAATTGATTTAGCTCAGGCTGAATCTGTTGCTGATTTAATAGCAGCCCAAACCGACAGTGCCGTCTTGGGCGCCAACGCCTCTCTGGCTGGTGATTTTTCTAAAGAGGTTGTGGGGTGCATTGAATCTTTGGTCGGACTTAGGGTGGTGGTTGAGGCCGCCTTAGACTTTCCTGATGAAGAGACTTCTGACGAAGAGATTAAAGATTTGGTGGCTGCTGTCGAAAATCAAATTAGTTTTTTACACAACCTCACTCAAAACGCAAAACAAGGTGTATTAATGCGAGAGGGGATCAGAGTGGTTATTCTTGGAGCCCCTAATGTTGGAAAATCTACTTTATTGAATTGTTTCGCAAAAGAAAATCTTGCAATTGTTTCGGATGGCCCCGGGACAACGAGAGACTTAATATCAGTAAGTGTTAATTTGGGTGGGGTGCCTGTTGAGTTTGTGGATACCGCGGGCATACACACCAAGGCTCAAGACCCTGTAGAAATTGAAGGCATGAACAGGGCTAGAAAAGCTACAGAAAGTTCTGATGTGGTTTTAGAGGTCGTAGACGTCAGGAACATCTCTGAATTTGAGAGGTTAGATAAAAAAAGCATACTTGTTTTTAATAAAATAGATTTGTTAACAGGTGATGTTTTGAATTCTTCTAAGGGAGCTTTTATATCGGCTGCAAACGGGAAAGGAATAACCGAGCTTATAGATTTAATTATTGAGAGTGCCGGTTTAAAACCGGGTGTTGAAATCCCTGCTCTGTCTAGAAGAAGACATATTCATTGTCTTGATAGAGCAACTATAAACCTGAAAGAATCTGCCGCGCTGCTTAAAGATAATGGTTTGTTGGAGTTGGTGGCCGAGTCTCTGCTTTCGGCTCAAATACATTTGGGTGAAATTACAAACCCAATTTCATCAGATGCTCTTTTGGGAGAAATTTTTTCTGAATTTTGCATAGGAAAGTAATAACCTGTTTACAACCAGGGTATGAATTTTTTCTAAATGTGAATTAAATAGTTATCTACATTTAGTAATTTCATATTCACAGTTTTTAGGGTAGCGAAAACCTTTTTGTCATTCGCGAAAGGCTCTTTGTTAGCCAGCCCTAAATCGTCTTATTAACAGAAGTTGTCCTCCCCTATAACTAAGAAAAAAATAATCTTATATAATATATATATAATTTTTTTTTATTAACACTGTGAATAATTTTGATTTAATTGTAATAGGCGGGGGTCATGCTGGAGCAGAAGCGGCGGCGGCCGCTTCACGCATGGGCATTAAAACCCTTCTAGTAAGCCACAAGAAAGAGACCATAGGACAGATGTCTTGTAATCCGGCCATAGGCGGAATTGGCAAGAGTCACTTAGCAAAAGAGGTTGACGCCTTGGGTGGGTTGATGGCTCGAGCAACTGATTTATCTGCAATTCATTATAGGGTTTTAAACTCAACGAAAGGCCAAGCCGTTAGAGCGACAAGAGCCCAAACAGACAGACAGCTCTATAAACTAGCCATTCAGAATCTTTTGGAGAAGGAAGAAAAATTAACGATTATAGGGGACTCTGTTGAGGACATTATCGTGGAAGATGGAGCTGTTATAGCAATAAAAACCTCCTCAGGAGGAGAGATAAAAACCAACAAAGTCATACTGACAACAGGAACGTTTTTAGGCGGCATAATGCACACAGGTTTTGAACAAAAACCAGGCGGAAGAATAGGGGACCCGCCCAGCAATATTTTGGCAACAAGATTGCGCAACATGCCTTTTAGGGTAGGACGACTTAAAACAGGCACCCCACCAAGACTGGATGGAGACACAATAGACTGGTCGAAATTATTAATACAGCCAGGCGACACCCCAACTCCTTTTCTGTCTTACACGGGCAACAAAAACAAACACCAAAAACAAGTCAACTGTTATATAACTAGAACCAACCCTAAAACCCACGCACTAATAAGGAACTCCCTTAGTCAATCTCCACTTTATAGTGGAGCCATAGAGGGGGTGGGCCCACGTTATTGTCCGTCCATAGAAGACAAAGTTGTAAGGTTTGCAGACAGAAACTCTCACCAAATATTTGTCGAACCGGAAGGCCTAAAAACAACGGAAATTTATCCAAACGGCATATCAACAAGCCTTCCTTCTGAGATTCAACTGCAGATGATCAGGTCTATAAAGGGCTTCGAGGAAACCAACATAACAAAAGAAGGCTACGCCATTGAGTATGATTTTTTTGACCCAAGGGACCTGAAACACACCCTTGAAACAAAACATATAAAAGGTCTATATTTTGCAGGACAGATAAACGGCACGACAGGATATGAAGAAGCAGCAGCCCAAGGCCTGATGGCAGGCATAAACGCGGCTTTAAACGCACAAAAGAAAAAGGAGTGGGTGCCGGGTAGACACGAAGCTTATATTGGAGTTTTAATAGACGACCTGGTGTCTCTTGGTACAAAAGAACCGTACAGAATGTTTACCAGCCGGGCAGAGTACAGACTAATCCTAAGGGAAGACAATGCCGATATGAGGCTAACTAAAAAAGGCCGAGAGTTGGGCTTGGTAGATGATGAGTTGTGGAATAAATATCAAGACAAAAAAAGGCAAAGCCAAAAAGAGTTAAAAAATCTAAAAATTAAAAAACTAAAACCCAACACACAAGAAGCAGCTGTGCTAACCCAAGAAACAGGAGAAGACATAAGCTCAACCAAAACACACCTGGAACTTTTAAAAAGACCTTCAATAAAATATAACAACCTGCCAAACCACAACAAAAAATTAACTAAAAATATAATTGATGAAATAGAAGCAGAGATAAAATATGCCGGTTATATCAAAAGGCAAAAAATTGAGATAACAAAGCTTCAAAAAAACGAGAACACAAAAATACCGACAACATTAAGCTATGAAAACGTGGTGGGCCTGTCGAATGAAGTAAGACAAAAATTAATATCGGCCAGACCCGAAAGCTTAGCCAGAGCTTCAAGACTGCCAGGCATAACCCCGGCAGCCATCTCCTTGTTAATGGTCCACATAAAAAAAGAAAGAAAAATGGCAGGTTAAACATTGGAACAGTTAAACCAATATAAAAAATTGCTTCTTAACTGGAACAAAACCCATAACCTTGTTTCAAAAAGTCAGGCCCTCAACTTGGACGACCACATAGACGACTCTCTTTCAATTTCACAATTTTTAGGAAACGAAATTGTCGACATGGGAAGCGGAGGGGGTTTTCCAGGACTCCCTTTGGCCATAAAAAACCCAACAAAAAAAATCCACCTCGTGGAAAGCAACACTAAAAAGGCATCCTTTTTATTAAACACCATTAATCGCTTGGATCTTATCAACACCAAGGTGTATAACTGCAGAATGGAAGACTTGCAGCCAGAAAACTTCAGCCCCTCACTGGAAATTGTAACAAGAGCTTTTGGGCCAATATCTAAGATAATAAAATCTTCAGAACATTTTTTGGTTTTTCAAAACAATACACTAAAATTAATGAAAACCACACACCAATACGAAGAAGACCTCTTGCCGGAAGGTTATAAGGAAACAAAGAGAGAAAAGATTTTGTTAAAAGGAAAAGACAAGGGGCGCATCTTGGTTACAATAGAATTAAACAAGAATTAAATGTGCAAACTTTAGTAATAGCAAATCAAAAGGGCGGAGTTGGAAAAACAACAACAGCTGTTAATTTGTGCGCCTCCTTGGCCGCGATGAAAAGAAGGGTTTTGTTGGTGGATGCAGACCCCCAGGCCAACGCAACAACCGGCTCAGGTTTGGAAAAAGTAGACGAAACAGAAGGAACCTCCTCAGCCCTTTTAAATTTAGAGGGTAAAAGAATATTTAAAACTGACGGTCTTGGTTACGATGTTATGCCGTCAGGACCTTCTTTGGTGGCAGCTGAGTCTGAATTAAGAACCGTCGATGAAAGAGAGCTTGCCCTTTTGAAAAGCCTAGAGCCATTAAAAGACAAATATGATTATGTCGTCATAGACTGCCCTCCTTCTTTAAATTTACTCACAATCAACGGCTTAAGGGCCTCTAAAAACCTTTTAGTACCTATGCAGTGTGAATATTATGCTTTAGAGGGCTTGGCCGGCCTGATAGAAACAGTAGACCAATTAAACGCCAGTACGGGCCATAACCTTCAGTTAACTGCCATCGTAAGGACTATGTTTGACCCAAGGAACAAGCTGGGAAAACAAGTAACAGAGGAGCTTGCAACTCACTTTAAAGAAGAGCTTTTTTCTACAGTTATACCGAGAAATATAAAACTGGCAGAAGCCCCAAGTTTTGGAAAACCAGCCCTTGTTTACGAGCCAAATGCAAAAGGAACGTTGGCCTATCTTGCAATGGCAGGAGAGCTTATTGCGAGAATGGAAGACCAGTACAAAGAGGGTGCAATATGACTAAAGACAAGACCCCTTTAGGAAAGGGATTGGGTTCGCTTTTGGGAGATAGGCCCAAACAACAAAATGCCGGCTTAACAGAAATACCCACCGAAGACCTAACCCCGGGCCAATATCAGCCAAGAAAAAAAATGTACAGAGACACCCTCGAGGAGCTGGCTCAAAGCATTAAGCAGCAGGGAGTTATACAACCGTTAGTTGTTCGAAGGTTGGCATCTGGGCGCTATGAAATAGTGGTAGGAGAAAGAAGGTGGAGAGCGGCGCAAATGGCTGGATTAACAACGGTGCCTGCGGTGGTGAGGGATTTAAATAATAACGAAACAGCAAAAATAGCACTAATAGAGAATTTACAAAGAGAAGATTTAAATGCCCTGGATCAGGCCAGGGGCCTTCAGCGCCTACAAAAAGAATTCAACCTATCCCAAGAATCTCTTGGCGAGGCTGTAGGAAAATCTAGAACAGCAGTAACAAACTTACTCAGGCTTTTAAAGCTTTCTTCTGAGGTGCAAGAGCTTCTTGAACAGGGAAAGTTGGAGATGGGACATGCTAGAGCCCTTCTTTCTTTGGACGAAAACCAACAAATCGTATTTGCAACAGAAATAATAAAAAAAAGGTTTTCTGTCAGAGAAACTGAAAAGTATGTTTCGGTCAAAAAATCTAAAAACATTCCGCCGACCACTACAACATCAAAAGACCCGAACACAATTTCCCTTGAAAGAGAGGTTTCGGAAATCCTGGGCGCGACCACCGAAATAAAGCACAACAAGCAGGGCAAGGGCAAAATGGTAATAAGATATAAAAGCCTCGATATATTGCAAGGAATCTTAGAAAAAATTAAAAACTAAAAAAATTACAATTGTGCTTGGACTCCAGGGCACACATCTTTATAATTGCGGCGCCTAACAAAATCAGAATGGCTAGCAAAGAACTAAACTCGACAGACTATATACAACACCACCTCCAAAACCTAACCTTTGGCGAGTGTTCTGATGGAAAGTGGAGATTTGCAGACGGCCATATAAATTTAAACAAAGATCACGAGGCTCACGCAGAACGTAAAGACTATACTTGTGATGTAAAAGAGATGGGATTCAACGCCGTCCATGTTGACACAATGGGAATGTCTCTTTTATTGGGCGGGTTGTTTTGTTTGTTTTTTTGGAGGGTGGCTAAAAATGCCTCTGTTGACAAACCCTCAAAAGTCCAAAATGCCGTAGAGTACCTTTTTGATTTTGTAAAAAGCGTGGTGAATGATAATTTTCAAGATAAAAACAACAAGTTAATAGGCCCGTTGTCCCTCACTATTGTGTGTTGGGTCTTTTTAATGAACTTAACAGACTTGTTGCCGGTAGACCTTGTTCCCTGGATAGCCAACGGGTTTCAGTCTTCGACCATTTATGGGCCTATACATTACTTTAAGGTGTTGCCCGTAGCTGACGTAAATGCGCCTATGGGCATGGCTTTAGGAATAGCTGTTTTAATTCATTATTACAGCATAAAGAAAAAAGGGCTTGGTGGGTTTTTAGGAGAATTAACACTACAGCCGCTAGGCAAATGGGCGATGCCTTTTAACATGCTAATAGAGATACCTGGTTTTTATGCAAAACAAATAGCCCTTGGCCTTAGGCTTTATGGGAATTTATTTGCAGGGGAAATGATATTTATTTTAATCGCACTCTTTTTCGGGGCGCTTTTTGATAGTTTATACGGGTTTGCTTTAGGAGTGTTTGGAATTTTACTAAGCCTCGGGTGGGCAATTTTTCATGTTTTAATAATAGCCTTACAAGCTTATGTTTTTATGATTTTAACTGTTGTGTTTCTGAATCAAGCTCACGAAACACACTAATTTTTTAACACAAAAAGGAGAAAAAAAATGGAAGGAATGGAATTAGTAGCAGGAGCCCTCATGACGGGCTTTGGTGCAATAGGTGGCGCCATAGGCGTTGGTATTGTTGCCTCTAAGTACATGGAGGGAATTGCTAGGCAACCTGAGCTTCAGGGGTATTTGCTTGGTCAGTTCTTTTTTATGATGGCTGTTGTAGACGCTTTGCCTATCATTTCGTTAGGATTGGGACTGCTTCAGATATTTGCTTAATAAACAAGTAAGGGCACGACATGAATTTTAATTACACACTAATAGGGCAGCTTTTAGCCTTCATTCTTTTTGTGTGGTTTTGCATGAGGTTTATATGGCCTCAGCTTCTAGAGATTATAGAAACACGAGAGAAAGAGATAAGCGAAGGACTAGAGGCGGCCAGCCGAGGAAAGCGGGAGCTTGAAGAGGCGGAAACAAAAAAAACAGAGGTCATGGGGGCTGCAAAAAAAGAAGCAGCAGATCTCATAAACCAAGCCAATCTTAGAGCCAACCAAATGGTTGAGGATGCGAAATCTAAGGCGCAACAGGAGGCGGGCAGAATCAAAGAGTCCGCTGAGAAGGACGTGATTCAAAGCATGAATAAGGCTAGAGAGGGCCTTAGGTCCGAGGTGGCAATTCTTGCAGTGGCCGGCGCAGAAAAACTTCTAAAAGCTGAGATTGACCAAGAAGGAAACTCAACTTTAATTGACGAGATAGCTAAAGAGCTTTAAATATGGCAAACAATCAGACGCTTTCAAGACCGTATGCACAGGCTCTTTTCGAGCATTCTGAAGGCTGGTTAGAGGATCTAGAGAAATTAACAGCCGTTGTTAGAGAGCCGAGTGTTGGTAATTTAATTGATTCTCCTCACCTTTCTTACCAAGACAAAGTTAAACAAATTTTGACTTTATTTGAAGGAGAGGTGGAATCTAAATCTATAAATTTTTTAAAAGTCTTGGGGGGGTCCAGAAGACTCTCTTTGTTACCAGAAATACAAAAAGAATATAAGGCATTAATAGAAAAAAGAGAGGGGAAGAAAACAATTACGCTGATAGCTCCCTTTAAGCTATTGGCCGAGCAACAGGAAAAACTTACACCAGTCTTAAAGAAAAGGTTTGGTGAAAACCTGATAATAGAGACTAAGGTAGACAAGTCATTAATAGGTGGTTTTTTAGCTAAAAGCGGAGATGACGTAATTGATGCATCTATTAAAGGAAAGCTAGAAAAACTCAAGATTCAAATAACATAAATATCAAAGGTTAAAAATGGAAGAACTAAACCCATCTGAAATAAGCCAAATAATAAAAGAAAAAATAGATGCTTTGGATTCAGAACCAAAGCCAAGCAACGAAGGCACTATCGTCTATTTAGCAGATGGAATAGCCAGAATTCATGGCTTGGGTGAAGTAATGAACGGAGAGTTAATTCAGTTTGAGCATGGCGTACAAGGCATGGCGCTGAACTTAGAAAGGGATTTTGTTGGCGCGGTTATTCTTGGGAACTACAGGTTGCTTGCAGAAGGTGAAACAGCTAAATGCACCAGAACAATTCTAGAAGTCCCAGTTGGCGAAGCTTTGTTGGGCAGGGTTGTAAACGCCTTGGGGGAACCAATTGACGGAAAGGGTGCTATTGAAACAGACTTTAGATCGCCGGTAGAAAAGATAGCTCCAGGAGTAATTACTAGACAGCCAGTTGATCAACCTGTGCAGATTGGCTTAAAAGCAATTGACAGCATGGTGCCCATAGGAAGGGGTCAGCGTGAGTTAATCATTGGCGACAGACAGACAGGGAAAACAGCCATTGCGATTGATGCAATCATCAATCAAAAAGATACTGGCGTTAAGTGTGTTTATGTGGCCATTGGCCAAAAACAATCAACAATTGCTGGCGTGGTAAGAACTTTAGAAAAACACGGCGCCATGGACAACACCATAGTAGTTGCTGCAGGGGCAGCTGACCCAGCTCCCATGCAATATATAGCGGCATTTTCAGGTTGTTCGATGGGTGAGTATTTTAGAGATCGCGGCGAGGATGCATTGATCGTCTATGATGATTTAACCAAACAAGCTTGGGCCTATAGACAAATGTCCCTTTTATTAAAAAGACCCCCTGGAAGAGAAGCTTATCCGGGTGATGTTTTTTACCTTCACTCAAGGCTTTTAGAAAGAGCAGCAAGAGTAAGTGCGGACTACGTTGAAAAATTTACAGATGGTAAAGTAAAAGGCAAAACTGGCTCTTTAACGGCACTGCCCATTGTTGAAACGCAAGAAGGTGACATTTCTGCTTTTGTGCCCACCAACGTGATCTCTATTACCGACGGCCAAATTTTCTTAGAGACTTCTCTTTTTAGTGCCGGATTAAAGCCTGCCATGGACCCTGGTATTTCTGTATCAAGAGTTGGAGGAGCAGCACAACTTCCTATCATAAAAAAACTTGGTGGCGGGATTAGAACAGCTTTGGCCCAGTACAGAGAGTTAGAGGCTTTTTCACAATTTGCATCAGATCTTGACGATGCATCCAGAGAGCAATTAGAACACGGAACGCGCGTAACCGAGCTAATGAAGCAAGGGCAGAATTCGCCCATGAGCGTTTCTGAAATGGGGGCTGTTCTTTTTGCAGCTAACGAAGGATACCTAAAAGAAGTAGAGGTAGAGAAAATCAAAGATTTTGAAAAAGCTTTGCTGGCTTATTTGCACTCTGAGCACACCGAGCTCATGAAAACTGTAGCAGAGACCGGTGATTACGGCGATGGAGTTGCCGCTGAATTTAAGGAAGCTTTAGATAATTTTGTGAGCACGCAGGCATACTAAAAAATGGCGAAAAGTAAGGAAGTAAGAAACCAGATAGCCAGCATTGGGAATACCCAAAAGATAACTAGTGCCATGGAAAAGGTCGCTGCTAGTAAAATGAAAAAGACCGAACTAAGAATGGCAAAAGGCAGGCCTTACAGGGAAAGAATGCTAGAAGTCATATCTCATTTGGCAAACGGACAGCCCGAATACAAGCCCACCTACATGGACGAAAGAGAGGTAAAAAGTGTTGCCATTATTGTCGTAACTTCTGATAAAGGACTTTGTGGTGGGCTTAATGCCAATTTGCTTAGACAAGTGACAAGGTTCACAAAAGAACTCTCAGAAGAAGGAAAGCAAGTGAGCTTTTGTTTGATAGGCACAAAAGGAAGAGCTTTCTTTAAGTCTTATGGTGGAAAAATTATTTCTGCAACCGAGAAGCTTGGAGATGACCCTTCTATAGAGGAGTTGCTCGGGGCTGTAAAAGTGCTTCTAGACTCTTTTGTTGAAGGAGAGGTGGATAAAATTTACCTAGCAAGCAACAGGTTTGTAAACACAATGTCACAACACCCAGCCGTAGAACAGTTGGTGCCTTTGGTGAGAGAAGAGACTGAACAAAAACCACAACACTGGGACTACCTGTATGAACCCGATGACTCGAGAGCGATACTGGACGGACTGATGTCTAGGTACATAGAGTCTTTGGTTTATCAAGGAGTGGTGGAGAATATTGCCTGTGAGCAGGCAGCTAAAATGGTAGCAATGAAAAGCGCAACTGATAATGCGGGCGACTTGATAGATGAATTGCAGTTGGTTTATAACAAAACTAGACAGGCAGCGATAACACAAGAACTTTCAGAAATTGTAGCGGGAGCTGCGGCAATTTAATTATTAATTATATTTTGGATTTAAAACTATGAGCACAGGAACAGTAATACAAATAATAGGGGCAGTAATTGACGTTGAATTTCCTAAAGACAACTTGCCTAAAATTTATGACGCCTTAGAGGTGGAAGAGAATGGTTTGGTTCTAGAGGTGCAACAGCAGTTAGGCGATGGAATCGTAAGGACAATTGCCATGGGTGCCTCCGAGGGTCTTCAACGAGGTGTATCTGTTAAAAATACTGGCAATCCAATTTCTGTTCCCGTTGGAGCAGGAACCCTAGGAAGAATCATGAATATTCTTGGCGAACCGATTGACGAAAAAGGCAAAGTTAAGTCAGAAAAAAGGATGCCTATACACAGGGCGCCTCCTTCTTATGAAGACCAAGCAGAAACAAAAGAGTTATTGGAAACTGGAATTAAAGTCATTGATTTAATGTGTCCCTTTGCTAAAGGCGGAAAAGTTGGTCTATTTGGCGGTGCCGGTGTTGGCAAGACGGTAAACATACAAGAACTTATCAGGAATATTGCTTACGAGCACGAAGGGTACTCGGTATTTGCTGGTGTGGGCGAAAGAACACGTGAAGGCAACGACATGTATCATGAGATGATTGAGGGTGGGGTTTTAGACAAGGTGGCGTTGGTTTATGGGCAGATGAACGAGCCCCCAGGAAATAGACTAAGGGTTGCCCTCTCCGGATTGACAATGGCAGAGGAATTCAGGGACGAAGGAAACGACGTTCTCATGTTTATAGACAATATATACAGATACACTTTAGCTGGAACAGAATGTTCTGCGCTTTTAGGAAGAATGCCATCGGCGGTTGGATATCAACCAACACTGGCCGAGGAAATGGGTGTTCTTCAAGAAAGAATAACTTCAACAAAAAAGGGCTCGATAACATCGGTTCAAGCCATCTACGTTCCTGCTGACGACAACACAGACCCCTCTCCTGCGACAACATTTGCGCACTTGGACTCAACGGTCGTTCTTTCTAGACAGATTGCAACTTTGGGTATTTATCCTGCGGTTGATCCCCTAGATTCGTCGAGCAGACAATTAGAACCCGATGTTGTTGGTCAGGAGCATTACGACGTAGCCAACTCGGTTAAGATGGTCTTAAATCGTTACAAAGAGCTTAAAGACATTATCGCTATTCTGGGAATGGACGAGCTTTCGGAACAAGACAAGCTTATTGTTACAAGGGCAAGAAAAATTGAAAGATTTTTATCCCAGCCATTCTTCGTGGCAGAGATATTTACAAACGAACCAGGAAAATATGTTTCTTTAGCCGAAACCATAAGAGGGTTTAGGGGAATTATCGAAGGAGAATACGACGACCTTCCCGAGCAAGCCTTTTTTATGGTAGGTGGAATTGACGAAGTAATCGAGAAAGCGAAAGCGGGATAAAAGATGTCAGTTGTCAGTTGTAGCATTGTTAGTCCAGAAGGAGAGTTGTTCTCGGGTAAGGTCGAGCAACTTATAGCAGATGGAGGAGCGGGCGAAGTAGCTATTACTCCGCGACATGCCCCTTTGTTAGCAACTCTTAAACCCGGACCATTAAGACTAATTATGGAAGGGGGAGAGGAGGAAGTTTTTTATGCCTCTGGTGGGTTCTTAGAAGTACAACCAGGCTCTATAACCGTATTAACGGATGTGGCGGAAAGAGCCACAGACATTGATGAGGCTGAAGCAGAAAGAGCAAAAGAATTGGCTGAAAAACAGCTTGAAGGCCATAAATCTGACTTAGATTATGCCATGGCAGCCGCACAGCTGGCCGAAGCAGCAGCTCGTCTTAAATCACTACAAAAACTTCGAAAGAAGTAGGCCAATCTAACCTCTTTTTTTGGGTCTAAGGCTCTTTTACTCTAGTATGTGCACTCTATGAATACCGATTTTATAATTTTGGCTGCTGGAAAGGGCACCAGAATGGGAAGCAATCTCCCAAAAGTTCTGAACTTGTTGGGAGGAAAACCCATGGTTCAGCATTTGATAGACACAGTTGCTGATATTAAGGGTTCCAAGATTCATTTGGTCGTTGGTCACAAACCAGAACTTGTTAAAAACAGCTTAGACGTTAAAAAGAACACAGGTTTTATCAACCAAAAAAATCAACTGGGCACTGGCCATGCAGTAAGACAAACATTAAAACACTTAAGATCAAATTCTATATCACTTGTCTTGTACGGGGACGGACCATTGGTTAAAAAATCTACTTTAACAAAACTTATTTCTTCTGCTCAAAAAGGTAACCTTTCCATTTTGACTTACCGACCAAAATCGCCAAAAGGCCTAGGAAGAATTGTTAGAGGCAAAGGCGGCTTGGTGGAACAAATAATAGAGGAGAAAGAGGCAAGCCCGGAAGAAAAGAGAATTGACGAGGTAAATTCAGGTATTCTGGCAATTAAAACCAAGGACCTTAAGGCCCTAGTGGAGAAGATTTCCAATAAAAATGCTGCCAAGGAATATTATTTGACCGACATCGTTGCTTTGGCTAATAAAGCTAACATCCCAGTAAAAGCAACTATCATTTCAGACCAAAAACAGGTTCGAGGAGTCAATAACCCCCAGGAACTTCACGACCTCGAAAGGCTATATCAAGAGGATTTGGCGAGAGAGCTGATTATCAAAGGCACAAGGATAGCCGATACTTCAAGGGTCGACATCAGAGGCAATTTGTCTTCGGGCAAGGGGACTTTTATAGACGTTAACACTGTGTTTGAAGGAACAAATAAATTAGGAAAAAATGTTTCAATCGGACCAAATTGCTACATTAAAGACTCTGTTATTAAAGATGGCGCCGTAGTATTGTCAAATACTGTTATAGAGGACTCGGTTGTGGGAGAGCACTGCTCTCTAGGACCCTTTTCAAGAATAAGGGGAGGTACAGAAATGGATTCAGGATCGGAGCTTGGTAATTTTGTTGAGGCAAATAGGAGTAAAATAGGGAGTTCTTCCAAAGCAAAGCACTTAACCTATCTTGGAGACGCAGAGTTAGGGAAAAAAGTTAACGTTGGTGCCGGAACCATAACTTGTAATTACGATGGCAAGAAAAAACACAAGACGATAATGGACGATGGGTCTTTTATAGGATCTAATTCTTCTTTGGTTGCTCCGGTGAAATTAGGAAAAGCGTCTTATACTGGTGCGGGTTCTGTTATCACTAAAAATGTAAAAGACGGGGAGCTCGCCATAGGAAGAGGAAAGCAGGTTAATCTCAAGAAGAAAAATTAGTTATGTGTGGAATTATTGGAGTAGCTTCAAATCGACCGGTTGTTGATAAATTACTTGTGGGTTTGTCTCGCCAAGAGTACAGAGGATACGATTCTGCGGGACTGGCTGTATTTGATGAAGGATCAGAAGACGTCCGCGTCTACAAAAGGCTGGGTAAGGTTCTAGAACTCCAAAGCGCTCTTTTAGACAATCCAATCAACGGTACTACAGGGATAGCCCATACAAGGTGGGCAACACACGGCGTTCCTGCCGAAAAGAATGCCCATCCACACCATTCAAACCATGAAGTTTTTGTCGTTCACAATGGAATTATAGAGAATCACAAAGAGATAAAGACAACTTTGCAGGCGCTGGGTTACCATTTTGAGTCCGATACCGATAGCGAAGTAATAGGCCACCTTATTCATGCTAAGTTAGAAAAAAACCAATCGCTTGTGGAGGCTTTAAGATCAGCAGTTAAAGATCTTAGGGGCGCTTATGCCATAGGCGCTGTGTATTCAAAAGAACCTTCTATCATAGCAGCTGCGAGAAAGGGTAGCCCTTTGGTTGTGGCTCACGGTGCAGGAGAAAACTTCATAGCTTCCGATCAAATGGCATTGGCTGATTATGCAGAAGATTTTGTTTTTCTAGAAGACGGAGACCTTGCTGAAATAACGCCAACTTCGACAAAATTCTGGAACCTAGAAGATGTGGAGGTTGATCGTCCTGTCGTTGTCGCTAAATCTTTGGGTGAAACTATTGATAAAGGCAATCATAGACATTTCATGCTTAAAGAGATTTATGAGCAGCCGGAAAAGATTAAGGGACTTTTGGAAGGGCAACTTACGGAGTCGGGAGTCCAAGAGGAAATATTTGGACCTGAAGCCCCGGAAATATTCAAAAAAGTAGAAGCGGTCCAGATAGTTGCTTGTGGAACAAGCTATCATGCTGGAACTGTTGCAAAGTACTGGCTAGAAGGTTTGGCCGGTTTGCCTTGTAGCGTAGAAGTGGCAAGTGAATTTAGGTACAGAAATAAAGTGATAGCACCAAACACGCTGTTTGTGACCATTTCCCAATCAGGCGAAACTGCAGACACCTTGGCATGTCTTAGGTCTGTTAAAGATTTAGGTTATTTAGCGCGTCTTGGCATTTGTAACGTGCCGTCAAGTTC
>Ga0209402_10001383_pt1 | contig 26568 bp, 30 predicted proteins | sample ArcticOcean_MG_C_3_FD_187437 | JGI IMG/M metagenome (GOLD analysis project Ga0209402, IMG submission 187437) | Marine microbial communities from western Arctic Ocean - ArcticOcean_MG_CB8_126 (SPAdes) (version 2) | ecosystem: Environmental > Aquatic > Marine > Oceanic | place: Arctic Ocean... | reverse complement strand
ATCCTGACACTAAAACCAGATCACCACCGCTGAAACCAGTGCGGCACAGCCCCCTGATTCAATCGACGGTCGGTCTGGGCGACGAATGATTTGGATGAGAAATGATTCAGCTAAATCATTCTGTGCCGAAGAACTCTCTGAGCATCGGATGCATCTCCATCGCCTGTTCCTTCTGAATCTGTTCATAGGTGCGCAGGATGATACCTACGGCCAGCAGCAATCCGGTTCCAGATGCATTTCCAACCGTTCCAAGCAAGTCGGCGCCAGCAGCGAGAAGACCGACGAAGGCACCGGAAAAGAGGGTCACAGGAGGAATGTAGCGCTCCAGAATCTTCTCGAGAACGACAGGATTCTTGCGGAATCCAGGAATCTGCATCCCTGTCCGCTCGATCTGTTTGGCGACATCCTTCGAACCCATGTTCGTGGTCTCGATCCAGAACTTCGCGAAGACAGTTGAGCCCGCAGTCATGAAGAAGACGTAGGTGAAGACGTGGACCATGATCTGACCAAGTGAATGCCCGTAAGCATCGGATGATTGATTCAGTAATGGCAGCAGCCAATCACCGACCCCGTTGACCATCGACGAGTACCATGCGAAACCTCCCGAAGGCGTCGTCGCACCGATCTCATACGAACCGAACCACTCCGCTTTGCTCCACAGACCGTTACGACCCAATATCGGAACACTAGACAGCACCGGATGACTCCAGAATAGCAGTGTGAACATGTTGACGTTGGCCAGTAGTGCGGCCATCAGAATCACTGGGATGTTACTCGCGTAGACGAGTCGGATCGGGTATTGGCCGCGGTGGCCTCTGACCTTTCCATGTGTCAACGGCAACTCGAGCTTGCTCGACTCGGCATAGGCGACGACGAGGAAGACGGCGATCGAGGAAACCAGAGCCGCCAGAGGATTCGCGTGATTGAGCAATATGGTTTCGAAACCGTTCTGAGAAACCAATTCGGTATTCGTCGCCGTCCGCAGCGTGTAGAATATCATCGGCAGAGTTCCCGATGGCGGGTTCTGCAGCGAGAGTGGTGAGCCTTGGACGGTTGGCAGCGGTGAGAGGGTTCCGACGAATGTCGACTGGGCTACGCCGGCAGCGATGAAGAGCGAGATACCGCTGCCGATTCCCCACTTGCTGACCAGCTCATCGAGCAGGAAGACGAGGTACGAGCCAACGAAGAGTTGTGCGACGATGAGCGCGTTCGCCCAACCGATTCCGTATTGCAGGATCATGGTTTCGTGCGGGTCGAGGAATCCGTAGACCTGAGGAATCGATTCGATTGGAATCATCAGCAGGACGAGGATCTTCTGAACGCCTTGGTAGAGGCGCTTGTCAGCTGAGTCCTGCAGATCGAGTTGAATGATCTTCGCTCCAGCGAAGAGTTGCATTATAATCGAAGCAGTGACGATCGGGCCGATGCCCAGATGCATCACTGAACCGGAGGCACCGGCCATGATTGCTCGGAATGACGAGAAGACATCGAGGGTCGTGTCCGACATCCCGTAGATCATCACATTGGTCATCATGAAGTAGATGATCAGCACGAGAGTGGTGGTCCAGAGTTTCTGATTGAAGCGGACGTGACCCTCGGGTTTGGTAATCGAAGGATAGACGTCGACGAGTCGCTCGAGCGCATAGAGCCGACTCGACTCGGAGCCGCCGTACATCAGGCAACAGAGAGCGAGTGCAGCACCGAGCCCCAGAATGGCGATGCCGACGAGTAGGAAGCCGACCACCGATGGATCGATCCAGCCCCAGACGGCGAGTCCGATGACAAAGACGAGCCAAGTCAGAGGCTTGATGAGACGACCGAAGTATGGAATCTCCTTGATGTTCTCAGGCAGATCCGTCATGGTCGCCCAGATTACGAATCCGACGTAGATGAAGGAGACGATGACCATCTTGAGAGCTTTCATCTGCGCGATGGTGTCTTCTCCGAAGAGAGATTCCTTCTGCCACCAGATCAGCGCTCCCCAGTAAACCGCAGCCATCAGCGCGGTTCCGAAAACAGAGGGGCGTCGGTCGACCATTTCGTTCACCAGCGCCGCAGAATTCCTCTATTTCGTCGAATCGAGCCGAATCGCCGGCTCACTCCTCTTCCCGGTCGTCCTCGTCAACCTCTGCGAGGATGACGGAACCGCCGGCGGCTTCGACCTTCTCGATCGCACGCGCGCTGGCTGCTGAAACTGTGATGTTGAGTGCCTTGTCCATGCGGCCGCTGCCAAGCAACTTGTCGTAGCCGAAGGCTCCGAGATTGATGTCATCGTCCTCAGTGAGTCTGCAGACTTCTGAGACATTGATGCTGATGTTGACTTTGCGAAGGCTTGGGTGACGATTGAAACCGTGCATCCCCCAGTGCCCTGGCATGTACTTGATTCGAGTCATCACTCGATGCTTGTTGATTCCCGCATTGCCGCGGCCACCGCGCAGTCCAGCGCCTCGGCCAGCCTTCTTGCCTCGACCGTGGTAACGGCTTCCTCGGAATTTGTTAGTGCGTGATACCATTCATTTCACCTCATATCATTCTCTCTGCGAGAGCACCGATGGCTTCCCCGCGGAATCCGAGAGCGCCTCCCACGGTGTAGGATCGCTTGATGCCGCCCCAGCCCTTGGCGCCACGAGGCGGGTGCAGGCGGAGGACTGGCTTGAGACCCTCGACGGACTTCATCGAAGCATCGCCTGAGGCCAGAGCCTTGGCGAATGACTTGACGGTCTTGAATTCGCTTCCAGACTTGATCGCTGCATCGTTGACAGGGTTGTCGCCGACCATTCGACCCCGCTCCTTGAGCAGGTTCTCGATCGAGTCGGCATCGACCTCACCCCAGGTGACGAAATCCTTTGACTTCTGCAGCATTCCAGAGTAGGTTGCGCTCTCGGGGACGATCGTCGCGTGGTTGATGCGAGACAGGTTGAGCATCGCCATGGTGTCACGGATGCTGCGCTCGACGCCGCGGTCGCTACGTACGCGGATGACGAGGAAAGTCACAGTTCCCGCCTCCCGCTGGTGATGTACAGGCGACGCTTGTCAGCATCGCTGATTCTGACCTTGTTGAGAGCGATCAGAGCGTTGAAAGTCGCCTGAGCAAAGTTGATTGTCGTACGAGTCTGGCCGGCTGATCGGCTCCAGACATCGGACACTCCCGCGAGGGTCAGGACACGCCGACCGTAGTCGCCGATGACCAGTCCCTTGCCGGCAGGAGCGGGCATGAGAGTGACTCGAGTCGAGCCGGAGCGGCCGGTAATCTTCAGCGGCACGCTGGTTCCAGGACCACCACCAGATTCCCAAGAGCCGTTACCGCGCATGACCGGAATCATGTTGAGTTTGGCCTTGTCGATGGCCTTGCGAATCGTGCTGGCGACTTCCTTGCCCTTGCATATGGCAAGGCCGACGTAGCCGTCACTGTTACCGACGACGCAGAGCACATTGAATCGAACACGGCGACCGGAATCGGTCATTCGCTGAATCATGTTGACTGCAAGTACGTCGTCATCCAGTCCCGGAAGGAGGGCGTCGACTATCTCGACCTCGCGAATCGGAAGGCCGGTCGCTAGGGCTTCTTCGTAGGAGAGGATCTTGCCCTCAGCGACCATGTGGCCGAGTCGGGTGCGAGGCTGCCATGAGCGCAGTGCTGCGAGTGGGTCAGGGCCGCGGCGGCGGCGGCCGTCGGCAGGTTCCTGTTGTTCAGCCAGAGCCAGAGCGAGCCCGGGCGCGATGGCCGGTGCGTCCTCTACGATATCGGATGCTTCCTCGCTCACGCGCTCGCCTCCTCAATCGCGGTTCTGGTCGACTCGACCGCAGATGCGAGCGAGTCATCGATGTGTGATCCGTTGATGCGCTCGTCGCTTGGCAGGACATCCGCGCTATGCGGGATGTCCAAGCCTGCGTCGACCATGCCGCGCAGGGCGGCGAAGACGCGGTTGCCAGACGTTGCAGCAGCGAGACCGACGTCGAGAACCGCTTCTGAGTGACCTGCAGCAATCGCCGCCTTCGCCAGTGCGAAGCCGGTCAGATAACTCGCTGGTACGGACTTTCTCGAAGCGTCGAGAGGCCAGGCGAATCTGTCGACGAGGGTCTTGCCAGTGACCGAGATCATGACCTCGTCGCCGGTATAATCGTAATTGATCAATTGGCAGGTCGTCTGAGTATTCGATACTCGGACGACAGCCCTTGTCGCGCCGCCACGCAGCATTCGCATGCGGCGGCGATAATCCGTCTCTCCAGTCCGGCGACGCTTGAAGCGGAGCCTCTGATTCTTACCATGTGCCATTTACTGTTCCCCTCCGAGTTCGATTCCATCTATCTCCATATTGGAGCGCATATGGGCGATCGAGCGGTAGGAACCGCCCTTCGCCTTGCGGTAGTAGTAACGATATTCTGAAGAGCTGATCGAGTCATCTTCACGCATCCCTTTGAGTTCCTTGCGCTGAGCACGAATCGTCCTCATCCAGCGCGACTTACGCGGATTCCTCGCATTCGCTGAACCCTTTCTCGAACCCTGACCGGATCTCCGACCCTTGGCCTTCTGAGCAGCTGCCTTGCGGGCTCGTGAACGACTGGTTCCGACGAAGGGCCGGGCCTTGATGACGCCTTCATCGATGAGCCGGCGCACGTCTTCCTTCTGGACGGCGTCGGAGACGTCGTCCAACTTCTGAGGATCGACCCAGACTCGGTGGACACCGACAGGTCGTCCCTCACGCTTAGAGAAAATCTGAGCAGCGAGGCGCTTTTGGTTGGTGATCATCATTGCAAGTCCCCCTTGCGCTCAATGCGGCGCCTGTTGAGAACGCGCAGACCCAAGTCGTCTGCGCGGTCGTGAATGCTCGCGCGCTTGCGGTTGCCCACTGATGCGGCGATTCGAACCGCCTCGCGCTCAGGGTCGAGGCCTTCGAGGTCGGATGCCGCATGGACCAGTCTCTCCTCGAATCCCGACGGGTGGAGTCCACGGACCTCGGCGACTTTACCGTAGCCTATGCGGACCATCGGCGAGCGGTACCTGCGGTTCTTGCGCTGGCTGGAATCGTCGCCGCGAGGCTTCTTCCAGCCAGTGCGCGACAGGCGCTTGTAGCGGAACCATTCCTGGCGACGGAACTTCGGTTGCTGCTTCTTCTGCGATGCGCGAAGGTTGAGCAATTCCTTGGTTTCGTCATCGAGGACTGGCTTCTGGCGAGCGGTATGGAAATCGTCCCATTCGTCCTCGAATATTTCATCTCCCTCGAAATCGTCGTCGAGGTCGTCGGAGTCGACTGCATCGTCGATGTCTGCATCGACGTCGTCGATCGCCTCATCGAGGTCGGCTTCAGCCGCCTCCTCAGCGGGACTGTCATCGCCAGCCTCAGTCAGGCGGGCGATGAGCTCTGCCTTCTTGCCCGAGACGGGCAGGCTTGCTGCGCGGAGGAGATCCTTCAGTTCAGCGACGGTCAAATCATCGTAGTCCATTCATATCCCTCCTCTTAAGTTCCCCTTCGAGACGATGTAGATTCCATCTTGGAAGACACGTCGGTCTCGGTTCTTGATGCGGCAGGAGCGCTCGATGTTGGCGGCCGTCTGGCCGACTTTCTCGCGGTCCGCGCCCGATACGGTGACATCGGTCTTGTTCTGCACCTTGACCTCGACCTCCGCTGGGCTCCACGGCAAAGCCGCGACGCGTGGAACCTTCTCTCCGAAGAGATTGGTGACGGTCATCTGATTCCCGTTGACCCTGATGGTCATCGGGAAGTGAGAATAGACGGCTTTGAGCTTGTACTCGAAGCCGGAATCGACTCCTCGTGCCATGTTGGTGAGGTGAGCAGCCCAGGTTCCAGCCAGAGCCTTCTCCTTCTTGCGAGGCAGATTGACGAAGACCTCGAGCTCACCCGAGGAGTCGCGAACTTCGATGCGAGGGTGACGGAATTCACGCGTCAAGGAATTGCCATCCTTGGCGACGGTGACGTCGTTACCGTTGACGGCAGCGGTGACACCCTCCGGTAGGGATATCTTGTGCGCGATGTGATCAAGCTTCGGCATTCTTCTCCCTCCTCAGAAAATGTAAGCGAGCAATCTCCCACCTACTCGCTCCTTCTTGGCATCATGGTGATTCATGATTCCTTGATTGGTGGTGAGAATCAACAAGCCGAAATCCTGAGCCGGCAGATAGCGCGACTCCCACTTGTCGAAATCGGTTCGGCGAACCGAGTGACGAGGCTTGATGACGCCGCAGCGGTTGATCGCGCCGATCAACTCAACGCGGAATGAACCGCCTCGTCCATCCTCTACCGCTTGGTATTCTCCTACGTAGCCGGACACTTGCATGATCGAGAGCATATTGCCGAGTAATTTGCTGGCAGGGCTCACTGTCACTTCGTAATGGCCGGCTTGCTCCGCATTGAAAATGCGGACGAAAGCATCACTGAGTGGGTCGAATTGCATCTTTTTCACCTCACGAATATTTCTTGAATCCTATTTCCGGAGCAACGTCACGGAAGCATTGGCGGCAGAGCCGGAGGCCGTGACGGCGAATCATGCCGCGCTTGCGTCCGCAGCGGCGGCAGCCATTGCTCCGTCCGATTCCTTCTCCATGATCTCTAGCCATACTTCACTCCTCCACGATGGTCAGTCCGAACTGATCCTTGAACCAAGCCTTTGACTCATCCTTGCCTACGCGATGCTCAACACCGACCTTCACACCGCGTCGGCGACGACGCGATACCCTGTGACCGGGGCGTTCGAGTACGACATTGACGTCCATGCCATAGATTCCGATGTCGGGATCGTACTTCTGGGCAGGGAAGTCGGTGTAGTCGGATATGCCGAATGAGAGGTTGCCTGATTGGTCGAAATTATACGACGGTAGAGTGTTCTCGCGGACCCAGAAGGCGTCCTTGAGGAAGGATCGCACCTTGTCGGCGTCGCGGATGGTGACCTTGCAGCCGATCGGTGCGCCGAGTCGAGTGCCGAGGTCGCGGTTGGTCATCCTCGAGATGGTGCGGATCGGCTTCAGGCCGGTCAGCAGTTCGAGGACTCGCTCAGCGAGTTGCAGACGCGACCCACCCTCACCGACACCGATGTTGACGGTGACCTTGGTGATGCTTGGAGTCAGCATCGGGTTGGTATTCTCGTTCAAGCCTTCACCTCCAGTGGGAGGTCTTTGTCAGCGCCGATGATGAAGACATAATCGGCGACTGTGCCGAAGTCTGGGAATTGCACTTCGTTCGGCTTCGATGAGCGCTTGATGTCGCGGGAGACGACCTTGGCTGTGATCCCGATGTGGCTGCCACCAGTCAGATAGGCGGTCGCGCCTTTCGAGAATGGATGGTGGCCAGCGACCGACTGATCGGGCAGGGAGATGACGAGTGTGTCGCCGCTGTCGTACAACTTGGCATCGCTCACGAGGATGTTGCGCCCGTCGTGCAGGTGAATCTGTGTCTTGCCGTCAGTGATGGTGGACTTGCCCATCACGCGGCAGAGTTTGCTGGCGGCTGCCTTGTCCGAGATGGAGCGGTAGCGGAGTTTGCCGTTGACGTCGAGAATGCAGCGGAAGCTGTCTTCGCCGACCGTCAGGACATCCATCAGACCGACGCCACGGCCGAGGTCTGTCTCGATACGGCCATCGACCAGAACCTGACGGGTCGCGAGCATGCGCTTGGCTTCGCGGAGATTATGAGCGAGGTCGAGAACATCGCGTAGAATCACACCGAGAGGCATGCACATCTCATCGCTGTGACCGCCGGGATTGGGCTTCTGAACCCAGATGTCGGTCTTGCGAGTGAGTGGCCAACTGCGTGGCATCATCAGTCGCTTCATGTGGCTACTGCTCATTCTGCTGCACCTCCGTTGGAACGCTCTGTGATACGCTTGATTCGCAGAGGGTCACCGTCGTACAACTTGGTGACCACGAGATTAGAGGGGTGGATAGGCAAAGCTTCCTCCTTGCCGTCTGAAGTCGTTATCGTGACGCCTTCGACGAAGGCGAAACCGCTTTTGGTGTCGACGCCGACGATTGTGGATTTGACGCCTGAGCGACCGCGCGATTGGCCGAGGCGCTTTCCGCGCGCTTCAGCCTTGACACTGTTGGGGAAGCCGAAATCTCCGCGAAGAACCTCGACCGTGTCGCCGACGCGAATGGTGACGGAGCGGATCGATTGCAGATCGGGCTCGTCGCTGAGTAGTCGTGAACGCATGCGCTTGCGCCGTACGTGAACTGGAGCGTCGGTCTGTGCCTGACGCTGTTTTCCTGCTTTCTTGCTAACCATTCATTCCACCTCATACAATCTGCTTCGCTGTTGCAGCGATCCTTGGCCAGCGCTCAGCCGCCTCGCGGCTGACTGGTCCCTTGATATCGGAGCCGCGAACCTCACCACGCTCGTTGGTGAGGACACAGGCGTTATCCTCGAATTGAACCCAGGTTCCGTCAACGCGGCGGAACGGGCGACGCTGTCGCACAATCACCGCGTTGAAGATCTGACGACGAGTCTCGGGAGTTCCTCGGCGCACTGTGACTCGAATCATATCGCCGACACCGCCAGCAGGATAACGACGAGCGACACCGCCCTTGTTGAGGACGGTGATCAACTGCACGATCTTGGCGCCGGTGTTGTCACAGCAATCCATCCTCGCCATGCTCGGCAGAGCCTTGGTGACTCGACCTGCGATTCCCCTCATTCTGCCACCTCCCTCTCTATGACACAGAAATTGACGGTCTTCGACAGAGGTCTGCACTCCATAATGCGGACCCGGTCTCCTGAAGAGACCTCGCCGATGCAGGAAGGCAGATGCGCGGCGTAGCGGCGAGTGCGCTTCTCATAGCGCTCGAACTTCTTCATGTAACGCGTGACCTCGCGTTTGACGACGATGGAATTGGTCATCCCAGTCATCGAGACTGTGCCTTCGATGATCTGACCGCGAACTCTCAGACTACCGTAGAATGGGCAATTCTCGTCGCCGTCCCAATCGCCCTCTGGGGCTATGATGTCTACTCCGATGTCTCTCATTTCAGTTCCTCCTGTATCTGCGGTTGATGCGATCTGCCGGTCGCTGCTTAACGGTTGAGCCGTCAATCGCGAGCTGCTCGGGATCTATGGTGAATGTGATGACATCCTTGGCAAGGGTGACTTCGCCGGACATCGTCCTGACGCGCAGAGTCCGGCGAGTCTCCTCGACGATCATGCCTGAAACACCGACCAGAGTAGGGTCGCTCGACTCGATCACCTCGATCTGTCGAGCGAGCCATGGTGCGTTCAGAATGCTCATTCAGCGCACCTCCACTTGGTAGCCGTTCTGTTCGAGCACTTTTGCGACGCGCTTCTTGTGCTGGCCCTGCAACTCGATGGTACGGCCCTTGACGGTGCCACCACTGGCGCAGGCGCCCTTGAGGAGTTTGGCGAGTTTGCCGATATCGATAGCGGTATCATCGATTCCTTCAACGATTGTAACAATTTTCCCATACCTCCTTCTGACTGTTGAAATGATTGCTTTCTGTTGTTCTTTGGCTATTTCTTGGCAAATGCACAGCTCATCGGGTAGTCCACAGAGATTGCAGATTCCAGCCATTCGATTCTACTCCTTCGTCCCCTCGGACATCTTGGTGAGCAGTCGCGCGATGCTTCGCCGTGTCTGCTTGTAAGCTCCTGCGTTGGAGGAGGATCCACCCAGCGCCTGCTGAGCGCGGAGTTGCAGGAGTTCCTCCTTCAATTCCACGAGGCGGCGCTGACGCTGCTCGGGATTCATCTGCGCGATGTCTCGGGAGCTGATGTGAGTCATCGTATCACTCCCCCTCCTTGCTCTCTTCAGCCGAATCGGCTGGTGAGTCGTCGGTTGCTGCCTCGGGTGCTTCCTCGGTTGCTGCCTCTGCTGAGTCTTCGGTCGAGTCTTCTTCAGTCTCTTCTGTGACTTCCTCTGCTGAGTCTTCGGTCGAGTCTTCTTCAGTCTCTTCTGTGACTTCCTCTGCTGCTTCTGTTTCGGAAGCCGCTTCGAGGTCTGCCATCTTCTCGACGACGCTGTCGATCACCTCGTCGGCATCGACGGAGCTCTCTTCGGCTGCAACCGGTGCCGCCTCTTCGCTCTCTTCTGGAATCTCCAGCATCGATACTTCCTCGATCGGACCAAGGCCGGAATCGACGCGCTCGATGATATCGATCTCGTGTGGGAGTTTGACACCTGGGCGCATTATGCGGACCGTGCAACCGACCGTTCCGAGTTTCTTGACGGCGGTCGAGAAGCCTTCATCCATGAATTGCAGGGCGGTCTCACCGCAGAACTTGATGTGGCCTTGCTGGAATTTCTGCACACGGTGGCGAGGGCCTGAAATCTTGCCGCTGAGGATGATGAGGCATCCGCGCGCGCCGGCGTCCATGATGTTCTGCGCCGTGCTGTGGCCAGCGCGGCGGAAGAACCAGCCGCGTTCGAGCGAAGAAGCGAGGCGGCTGGCCATGACCTGTGCGTTTAGTCGAGGTTCCTCGATCTCGTTGACTTCGAGTCGAGGATTCTCAATCTTGAAGTCGGTCTTCAGACGGTGCTGCAACTCGTGGATGACCTTGCCTCGGCGGCCGATGACTCGGCCGACCTGCTCGGCTGACAGAGTGAGCTTCGTGCCCTCAGGAGTGCGATTGAATTCTAGCCCGCCGAAGCCGGCGCGCTCGGTCTCACGCAGAAGGTATTCGCGGACCAGATGACGCTCGACGTTACGATTGATGAAAGTGCGAATGGTGTTACTCTGACGCTTCATGATAATCACCTCAGAATTCGTCATCTTCATTTTCGCCACCGAAGTGCTCGAGGAAGATCTCGAGATTCACCTGGTAGTGGTTCTTCGGTGTGGCGCGGCCGCGCGCGCGAGGCCTCCAACCGCTGTGGATCTGCCCGCGGTGAGCGGCGCAATGAGTAATCACCATGTCTTCAGCGTCGATGGTGTCGTAGCGCTGACGAGCATTCTCCATCGCGCTTTTGATTAGTTTGATGAATTCCTTTGAAGCTCTGTTAGGGAAGCGACCAGGGCCCATCTTACCCTTGCGGTGGCCCGCCATCGTGTTGCCGCCCTTACCCTTTCGAGAGCGGCGGGTGTAGGGAATCGCGACCTTTTTGTCGATGACTCGCTCGAGATAGTCGATCGCATCCATGACGTTCATCCCACGGATGAATTTCGCGACCTGATAGCAGTGCTTGTGGTGCATGTCGACGTTGACCAACCTAGCGGTTGCGAGGTTTGAGCCCTCGAGCAGTTGGGTGTATCCAGATTGGGGCTGACCGGCTTCTCTACTCATTCCATCTCACCTCACTTCAATGCCACGTGCTTACTCGATCGCGTTGCACCAACACCAGGACCGGTGTGTGTGACGGATTGGCGGGTCGGAGCGAATTCACCAAGAGCGTGTCCGATCATCTCGGGGATGACCTCGACGTTGATGAAATCGCGTCCGTTGTGAATTCCGACGGTCGTGCCGACCATCTCAGGAAGGATGTACATTCCGCGGCAATGGGTTCTGACGATCTTCGAGCCGTCATTGCCGCGAACCTTGTCGAGGAAATGCTCGCATTCCTCGGAAAGACCACGTGAGAAAGAACGCTTCGCGCGAGAAGGCATGAGAGTCGCGATGCAGGGCGAGTCCGGCTCCTCCTCAGGAGGATAGAGAGGTAGAGCGAGAAGTTCGACCATCGTCATGCCACGCCAGAGGAATTCCTTCTTGCGGCGCTCAGCGATGGTCGAGCGGCGCTTACGAGCCTGCCTGCGAGCAGTCTTGGGTGAGCGGAACATCTTCTTCGATTTTCGTGCCATATGTCACACCTCACGACTCCCTCGTCCTGCCACGACCGGTTCGGCTTGGGGCGATGTGTCCGACCTTCTGGCCGGGTGGAGCGTTGCGGCTGACGGAGTTCGGTCCGTGCACAGCCTGATGATTTCCGCCACCGTGTGGGTGGTCGACCGGATTCATGGCGACACCGCTGACGGTAGGGTAGGGTTTGCCTCGAGCCTTGGCTCGATAATGTGCTGCACCGGCCTTCATCAGAGGCTTCTCGGTACGGCCGTGACCGCCGAGCACACCGATGGTGGCTCGGCAATTGGCTGGTAGATCCTTCAGCGCGCCGCTTGGCATGCGGATGCGGACCTTGTCGCCCATGCGGGTCTCGAGAGTTCCCGAGTTACCGCCCGAGCGAGCGAACTTGCCACCATCACCAGGTCTGGCTTCGATATTGCAGATCTGGGTCCCCTCAGGAATCGAGGATAGTTTTGTGACGTTTCCGGGGCGTAATCGGACCTTGTCGCCAAAGGCGAGTTCCTGGCCGACTGAAATGCCTTCGGGTGCGGCGATGTGGGCTATTTCGCCGTCTTCAAATTTAATGCGCGCGAGGGGCGCAGTGTGAGCCGCGCTGTGGACAAGGTCGGTGACCTTGCCCATCTTCTCACTGACGCGAGGCAGTCTGTTAGCGGCTGGGAACCGGTGGCTCGAGACCCTGTTCTTCGGGCTCGACCCGCGGCGTTGTGAACGTGTTCGCTTACCCATGATATCACCTCATCAGAACGCTCCGAGCTTGAGCGCTGCATCCTCCGCGTCGTATCCTTCGGCAAGGCGCACGGAGGCGTGCTTGCCAGTAATCGTGATTCTGGTGTTGACCTTCACGACCTGCACGTCGAGGAGTTCCTCGACGGCCGCCTTGATCTCAGCCTTCGTCGTCTCTCGGCGGACGATGAATTCGATGCGATTGTTGTTCTCGCGGTAACCGCCCTCTTTATCGGAGACGCGTCGCGCCTCGAGGGTTTTCTCGGTGATCCACGGCATCTTGATGACACTGTACGGGTCTATCATGGGAATCACTCCAACGCTCCTATTGCTGCCTTGGTCCAGACGGTCAGTCGCCCAGCGTCGCCGCCGGGTGCGAGATCCTCTGCTGAGAGGTCCTTGGCGACGACGATGTCGACGCCTGGGATGTTACGAGCGGCCTTCGCGAGACCGTTTGTTTGGGAGACTACGAGCAGGATGCTCTTCGGTGTACGGTACTTGCGACCGCGCATCGTGCCCTTTCCGGCACGGATGGTGCGGCCGGTGCGGGCGCGGTCGAGGTCCGCGCCGAGTCCGAGTCCTTCCATCATGGCGACGAACTTGCGAGTCGAGTACTGCAGAGGCAGGCACTCGAGATCGTACTTCTCGTCGCCACCATCTCGCGACTCGACATATCCATCGATGATGATCGGGAAGCGCAGGCTGGCTTCGAAGTGGTGACCGCGCTCTGAGACCAGATTGGATGAAGCGCTGGCTGCAATAGCTGAATCGCGCGCGATTCGGTTCTCCTTGCTGTTGATCTTCTGCGACCAATCCTTGTCGACCTTGGGGCCGTGAGCGCGGCGACCGCCGCGCGTGTGTGGATTCTGAGCGGCGGTGCGCTGACCTGCCTTACGCATGATGCGCGAAACGCCGCGGCCCTTGCCCCACCATTCGACGGAGTGCTTCATGCCGGCTTGCGGCTTGCGCTTGCCATCGTGCTCGCGGTGTCCGTAGGACTGCCTGCGGTTGGCGCGGGAAGCGAGCACGGCACGGCGGATGAGATCCTCGCGAACCTCGCCGCTGAAAACATCGGGAAGAGTGACGGCCTTGCCGTTCTTCGCTTCAACAGTGTAATACTCGGCGAGCAGGCCAGCATCCATCTCCTCCTGCTCGACGGTGTTGATCAGATTGTAGGATTTCGTCTTCATCAAATCACACTCCCTGCTTGCTCGAGGTACTGACATAGGTCAGATCGACATCGAAGACATTTGTATGTGGGCGAACCGGATCACGGAAGCGCAGAAGGCGCTTGGCTGGTCCGGGCAGACTACCCTCGAGCACCATGTATGGATTGGTGACCTCTCCATAATGGAGAAAGCCACCAGCGGGAGTCACATCGGACTCACCGGGGTTGGAGATGCGAAGAATGCGCTTGTTGAGTTCGGTGCGCTGATGATAGCCCATCTGACCTGCCTGACGAATAGTCTTCCTGACATAGCCTGTTCCGAAGTCGCCCATGTTTCCTATTTGTCGGCGGCGCTTACTGTTCTTGTGAGATAGCAACTTGACACCGAATCGCTTGATGACGCCTTGCCAGCCCTTCCCCTTTGTGATGCCGACGACGTCGAGTTCCTTGCCAGCCTCATAGACATCATCGATTCCGATCTCTCCACCCAGACGCTCATGCGCCCACTCGAGTTTGGCTCCTGTGTCGCCACCGACCAGCCCGACTTCCATGATCACGGGGGTCTTGGATGGAACACTCTTGACGAGAGCGGGTTGAGTTGCAACGATGAGGCGAACCTCACAGAGGCTCGAGTCGGCGAGGGCAGCGTGTGCATCCCCGTTCATTCCGCCCTCGCGAACAGGAATCCGGCCGGCGCGCTTCTCCGGCTTGCGACCCTCTTCGATATCACGATCTCCACGAGTCTGGTTGGCGAAGCGTGGCATCAAGCCATTCGGTCCACTAGAAGAATCTGCCCAGATCTCACCAGCGGTCTGCATGCCGTAAGGAGTCATGTGGTAGCCACGGACGGCCAAGACCATCATCGGAGGAACCTCGACGACGGTGACGGCCTTGCGGATCTCTTGACCAGCGGAGGTGGAGTGAGGGTTGGTGTCGCGCATCAGAACGTGGGTCATTCCGGCCTTCCAGCCTGCGAAGCCTTGGACGCGAATCTCCGAGGATTCTGTCTCAGGCCACGAAGTGATTCGACCGAATGGGCGAATGGCGCGCTTCCGAGGGCTGAAGCCCATGCTACCTCGTTTTGGGCGGTGTCGGTCTGCCATTCGCGTGTCCTCCTGTGTTAACCGATTTGTTTGCCGCCGAAGCGGATTTGAACCGGGCCACCACGTTAGGGAGGAACCGTGACACCGAACGCCGATTCCCGATTGGGAGCCAGTGTTCCGGGATGTTGTTACAGAGCCCTATGGTGTCTGGTGCCTCACGTAGTGAGCAGCCTCGCGACCTACACCCCCTTTATGAAAGAATCGGGAAGGTTCGGTTCACACCCCTCTGGGGTGGTACTGGAGCAAGGAGTCAGTGCAACGATTTAGAACCCTGACTTCACTGGTTAGTGCCCATGGCGAGCGAAATTCGGCATTCCTTGCTCGCCTCGGGTCTTCTTGAAGCTCGAGCCTACCAATTGGAGGCGGTCGACGAGACGCTCTCCAGCTCGACTCTGTTGGTCTTGCCGACCGCGGCTGGCAAGACCGCTGTGGCGTGGATGGTGATGGCTGAGATGTTACGGCGCACGGATGGATGGGCCTTGATGATAGCGCCGACCGTGGCTCTGGTCAAGCAGCATCACGATGGCTTGATTGAAGCATTCTCTGGTCAGGGCATCGAAGCGGTGGCTATGAGTGGTGCGATTCCTGCGGCTAAACGCCAATCGATGTGGGGCAGGAGTCGACTTGTCGTCTCGACGCCACAGGTCGTTCGGAACGATGTCATTCGGGGCGTTCTCGACTTGGCGGATTGCTGCGTTCTGGTCGTCGATGAAGCTCATCACACGACCGGCGAACGAGGTGAGGCTCAGGTCGCGGATCTGTATCTAGCCTCGGCCGATGAACCTCTTATCCTCGGAATGACGGCGAGTCCAGGATCCTATGTCGACAGGGTGGAGGATGTCTGCCGTCGACTCGATGTGGATCGCATACACATCCGTTCTGGGAATGAGCCGATGCTCGCAGGACATCTGGCCAACCTCGCCATCGAGGAATTGAGAGTTGCAGTACCTGTCGAGATCAGAGAATTGGCCGAGCCCTTCGTGCGCTGGCAGGAAGGTATCGTCGACCGAGAGAGAAGGCTCGGCCGATACGTGATGTCTGGCCCCATCACCCACGCAGGATTGGCCAATGCGATGGAGCGCGCAAATTCTGCCGTTCGTCGTGGAGAATCTGACGCCTACCGCTCGATGACTCAGATCGCCTTGGCGATGACACTTCACCATCTCATCAACCATCTTCTCTGCCAAGGCACCGCTGCTGCGCGTCAGTTCCTCGACCGCAAGGCTGGCAGCGAAGACGTCGAGAAGAAATCGACGAAGAATCTGCTTCGAGACGCAAGGATCCGCAGCCTAAGAAAGAGCCTTGCGGAAATCGGGGAGATTCATTCCAAAGTCGGCGCAGTCAGGCGTTTGGTGCGTGATAGACTGCGTCGCGACGAAGAAGCCCGAATAATCATCTTCGCCACCTTCAGAGACTCGGTCGGAGCCCTCGAGAAAGCATTGACTGGTTTGCTGGATTGTCGCCCTATCCAATTCATCGGCCAGAGCAGAAAAAGCAGTGCGGGTGGACTGACACCCAAACAGCAGGTGGCGAGAATCGAAGAGTTCCGCAGCGGCTCGGCCAATGTTCTGATCGCCACCTCGGTAGGAGAGGAAGGGCTCGATATCCCGACCGCTGATCTGGTCATATTCTACGAGCCTGTTCCGAGTGAGATCAGAACCATCCAGCGACGCGGCAGAACTGGTAGGCACAGGGATGGCGATGTTGTCGTTCTGATTGCTGAAGATACTCGCGATGAAGGAGCGAGAGCTGCTGCTCTGCGCAAGGAGGAGAACATGCACCGAGCCGTCCAGCGAGTCAGGAGATCACTCTCTAGAAGCGCCCATCTCGACCTCTCGAATCTGGATGCGTTCAGCGTCGTTGATGATGAGGAAGTCATCTCAGCAGCAGATTTCGTCAGCGCCATTCGCGAAGAACATCGACCCGAGATCGTCGAGGAAGATAGAGCTGAAGAAGAAACTCGAACAACCACCCCAACGATCCTCCCACCCTCGACCTTCAGACCTCGAGGACAGACTGGCCTTGAGCAGTTCAAGAGCGCTCCGAAGAAAGAGGGAGCTCCCCCCGAGCCAAGCCCCGAAGCGTCGGATTCCGATGCTCAGGCGAAGACCCAAACCGAACCTGAGCCTGAGAACCAACCTGAGAATCCAGTATCGATTGCCCAAGACCTCCTCGCATTGGAGGAATCGAGCCTTCCAGACGTGCCGGGCTCAGTCATCGCTGCCGATGACCGCGAGTTGAACAGCGCCGTGGTCGCTCGCCTCAAGGCTCTGGGCGCAGAAGTCGTGATCGAGCGACTGAAGACAGGTGATTTCCGCATCGGCGAGCGCATCCTCGTCGAGCGCAAGACAGTTCGCGATTTCGTCGACTCTCTGATCGATGGCCGACTCCTCGAACAAGCATCTCGCCTTGTGGGAGCCGCACCAAGGTCCCTGATACTGATCGAGGGCGAGGGCCTCTTCCACTCGACCAGAGTCCACCCCCACGCTTTGATGGGAGCACTGACCACGCTGACTCTCGACTTCGGCATCCCAGTCGTGACGACGAAAGATGGCGCAGAAACAGCAAGATTCCTCGCCGTCGCCTCGCGCCGAGAGGAATCCATGCTCGACGGCCTCAGCCCTCCGGCGCGAGACCGGTTGGAGGCGGTCAAACCAGAATCCTGGACCGACCCAGTCAGCCAAGCTGCTGCCGGGGCGCGACAATTGCGAAAACGAAGCGACGATGACCGAGCAGCGGCAAGAGCCCTTCTGATCGCGATTCCGAGTGTCGACGATGACCTCGCCATGCGCCTGATGGACCAATTCGGGACCATCGCTGGACTGGTCTGGGCCGATGAGGACGAGATTCGCAGCGTCAGCGGCATCAGCGAGACTCAAGTCCGCGAACTCTGGCGGACCTTCAGAGCCGGCGAGCGCATCAATCAATGATCAGATCGAGCGAAAATCCCAGCATTTCCGAATCTCGAGGATTCAAACCGGCGAATCAGTCACCGATGACGGCGATTCGAGTCCGTAATTGGGCTAATCGATTATTGTGGTTCCCTAGAGCGAAAGACAGCATCTCGCAGAGATGAATCACTGGAATATTAGTCGCAAGACCCGTGTTTCGCCCGGCTTTGCCTTGATAGACATCGAGGACTCCGTGCGAGAGATTGCAAGCGCTGACAATCAGATCAGCACCCTCAGCCTTCGCCTCGGACAGAACCTCGGCAGCCTGCTTCAACACCGTCGGCTCCTCCGAAAACAACCCTGGAACGCCAACGCTCTGAACTCTCCCTTCCCACTGCACTGGCGTACCGCCAAGTGTCGAAATCAGTTGCTCGAAATAATCAGGGTCGTAGACATCGTCGTCGCCGCATGCGCCAGCCTGCTGCATGTTCGGCCCGTAATATCCGGCGACGACGAAATCGATTGGATTGCGGACCTTCTCCTCCACCTTGTCGAGACCGATCTCATCGACCAAGACATGGAGCAGATGGTGCACCGAAACCTCGCCGCTCATCGTCAGGTCACAGGTCTTCGACAACACCTCGTTGACCTCCTGCAGCAGAATCTGATCACTCTTCAGCGCCGCCAGATCCTCAGCCAGATTTCCGGCTGTCGCTGCACACGGCGTCAGGATGTCCAATCCGGCGGCCTCTGCCGCCGCGAAAGTGCGAGCATTGAGAGTCAGTTGCAGCCTTCGATTGGCCTGCCGGACGATGCCAGCCCCGCAACTGGTGGCGCCCGCCAGCGGCACCAGTTCGATGCCGAGCGCGTAGCACAGCGTAGTCATCGTTGTGGCCACTTCGGGGGCGCTGCTATGGGCGACGTTTCCGGGGTGGTAAGCGTATTTCAAAGCCAGATAATCACCTCAGAATCTCCCGTCGAGTTCGTTGAAGATAGCCACGACTTCATGGTGCTTATCGACTGATGAATTGAATTGACGAGGCATCTTTCCGAGCCCGGCCGGCGGCGCTACCAAGGCCAGCATATCGTAGAACATATCGCCGCCGGTTCGAGTGAATCCAGTGACCATTCGAGCTGTGACTCCAGAGGTCAGATTGCCAAGCAGTCCAGCGGGTCCGAGCACTTGCCGATAAATCACCGTGTCATTCACCTTGCCACTGCTCTTGAGCGTCCAGGTGTACCACCAGACATGCTTGCCGTGGCGTCCATTGAAGCCATTCTGGGCCAGGACGCTGGTCTTGGCGTCGAGCAGTGCATCGGCGACGACGACGCCCTGTCCATTCTGTCGGCGGATGCTGACGAGGTCGGTCTCCGCCTTGATTCCATTCGAGGAGCCGAGGAGTGTATCGAGGCTTGCCACAGAGTTGTCCGAAGAGCGTGGGTCATTGCGGCGGGCCCAAGCTGTGACGAGCACTGCGGGCCCGAGGTATCCGTTGGCATGAGGCACCGCATCCGAGGATGCGTGCAGGAGTGGGGCGCTGCTGAAGTCGGTGATCGAGTGCAGCGCATTGGCGACCACAGGGTCCATCGTGCCGATTGTTGCTTGCGAGGTCGCAATCCCTTCACGGGTTGCGGCGACCATCCAAGGCTTGCTCGACTCGCGCTTGCGCTCGAGCGACCAGTGGTCGACGACGAGGTCGCGAATGACTTCGAAGCCGGGAAGTGGGTCGATTCGCAAAGCAAGCGTGCCTTCGCGAATCGGCGCCACCGAGTCGAGGCGGACATTGCCTGGAAGGATCAATCGACCATTGACGCAGATCGCTGTGCTCTGGTCGTCGACGGCACCATCCCTGAAGGAAAGCGTGCCGTCGTGGGTATTCTTGATCTCCCGAAGGGCAGCGAGTACACTCATGTGACCTGGTAGAGCGCAGACCCAGGTGTCGACACCAGTGGATGCTGCCGTCGGGTCGTAGCGGAAGATCGAAATCTCTGCGTGAAGCGACTCAGCGGCTAGATTAGGCACGGTGAATCCATCTTCGCCATCAGCACCACCCTCATCGCCAGCAGCGTGGGCCTTGACAGCCTCGACCATATCCTCGTGGAAGACTCCAGCACCATCCACCGCAGCCATCGCAGCCAGAGCATCGGATGCCCAAGCGGCTGCGGGTGCATCGTAATCAACATCACAATCGACGCGCTCCAGCAAGCGCGTCGCACCGAGCGCCTCGAAGCGCTCATCCCATTCTATTCCGGACTGGCAGTAGAATTCGTAACTGGTGTCGCCCAAGGCGCAAACGGAGAAGTGGACGCCAGCGAGTGAAGGCGCGCCTGCCGTATTGGCGGCCAGCCACAATTCCTCGGCATTGTCGGGCATCTCGCCCTCGCCCCATGTCGAGCAGACGATGAGAACACGCTTCATGCTCGATAGCGATGCGAGGTCGAAGCCATCCATGTCATGAACAGCCCCCTCAAGCCCATAATTCGCAGCCAGCTTGGCCCACTTCGCCGCTAACTCCTCGGAATTGCCAGATTGAGAACCAAAGAGAATCGAAAGTCCACGGTCGCCGACGCTCAGCAACTCTTCGATATCGTCACCTGCAATCTCGATCGGCTCGGCAGCAATCGGCTCTGCCACTGTCACCGCCTCGGCCTCTGAGATCGCTGCTTCTTCGACCTCGACGGTCGCCGCCTCGCCGCTCTCGACGATGATGATGACATCGACTGGGCAGCCATCGGCGGCGTCGAGTAGGTCGTCGTGAAATTCAGCGATTATCTCGGGCTTCAGCTCGGCCTTACCCTCGTTGCAATCATGACCGCCATCGACTCGTGACTCAGCCTTGATGAAGCAGGTATCCTCAGTCACTTCAAAGACTTCGGGCAGCGTCTCTTCGCAGACATCGCAAGTGATGCAACCCTCCTCGATCCAGACGCTGATGATGGCCATTGCTCCAACTCGACCCTGACGGGTGGACTCGCCAGCCGAAATCGATTCTTGAACTTGGTGCAGATATGAGATACGACCTACGGTCGTGAACGACCTCACATATCGAAGCCGTCGAAGTCGCCGCCGTCCATGCCGCCGCCGCCCTTGCTGGAGATGACATCGTCGATGCGCAGGATCATCACCGCGGTCTCTGAAGCCGATTGAACCGCTTGCTCGACCACCCTGCTGGGTTCGTAGACGCTGCTTTTGGTCATGTCCACCACGCCTCCGTCGTAGACATTCACCCCGTACGTCGAGCGTCCTTCCGAGTGTGCTTTGCGCAGATCGATTATGGTGTTGACTGGGTCGAGTCCGGCGTTTTCTGCGAGCGTCCGAGGGATGACCTCGAGCGCTCCTGCGAAGGCCTCGATAGCCATCTGTTCGCGGCCTCCGATTCCCTCTGCGTAGGCGCGCAAGTCGCGGCTGATCGCAGCGAGGACAGAGCCGCCGCCGGTCAGGACTGCGCCGTCCTCGTAAGCCACTGCCACGACGCCCATGGCGTCGTCGAAGGCGCGGCGAATCTCATCTACCACATGCTCTGTGCCGCCGCGCAGCAGGACGCTGACGCTCTTGGCTTGTGGGCAACCGGTGATGAAGACCATGTCAGAATCACCTATCTTGCGCTCGTCGACCGATGCCGCCTGACCGAGGTCGTCGGCGCTGAGGTCGTCTATGTTGGTGACGATTTTGCCACCAGTGGCTTTCGAGAGCGCTTCCATGTCGCTCTTCTTGGCGCGGCGGATTGCGAAGATGCCGGCTTTGGCCATGTAATGCTGAGCGAGATCGTCTATGCCCTTCTGGCAGATGACGACGTTCGCGCCAGCTGCCACTATGCTGTCGACGAGACCCTTGAGGAAAGATTCCTCCTCGTCGAGGAACTGTGCCAACATGTTAGGGTCGGTGATCTGGATCTTGGCATCGACCTCGGTCTTCTTTACCTCGATGGCCGAATTGATCAGGGCGATTTTCGCGCCATCGACAGATTGCGGCATTCCTGAATGAACTCGCTCCTTATCGAGGATGATGCCATCGACCAGAGTGCTGTCCTTGATCGAACCACCCTGCTTCTTCTCGACCTTGATGTCGTCGAGGTCGACCACGACCTCGTCACCGTTCACACGAGCTACAGAGAGGACGGCGCCGACGCTGATTTCAGCGAGGAATTCCTTGACCGCGCCGGCACTCTTGCCGGTCAGTGCGGTCTTCGCGACCTCGTAGAGCATCGCTTTGTCGACACTGATAGAGTGTGAATCGATGAGCTCGGAAGCCTTGTCTGAAGCCAGCCTGAAGCCCTCGCAGATGACCGTCGGGTGAACATTCTGATCGACCAGATCCTCACTGCGCTTGAGCAGCTCGCCAGCGATTACGACGGCAGTTGTGGTGCCGTCGTAGCAATGTTGTTCCTGCGTCTTGGCGATCTCGATGATCATCTTCGCAGCAGGGTGCTCGATGTCCATCTCCTTGAGGATCGTAGCACCGTCGTTGGTGATGACCACATCACCCATCGAATCGACCAGCATCTTGTCCATCCCCTTTGGTCCAAGGGTGCTTCGAACCGCGTCTGAGACGGCCTTCGCAGCGGCGATATTGTTGCTCTGAGCAGTCTTGCCACTCGTTCGAGTCGTCCCTTCTTTGAGGATGAAGATAGGTTGTTGACCGTTGTACATCGGAAATCACGCACCGGAATCCAGCAATCCGCCGACCCAAGTGGGGGTCATAAGGCCTCGCACGCATAGGCGCGTGGACAATTCATCAGACTTCGGTGATTCTGGCTTCAATTGTCCTTGTTCTGGTCGATCCACTTCTGCCCATAATACGCCCACTGCTCCATTGTCCATCCATCTGGGAGGCCGGACTCAGGAATCGGTGGGACGCCGTCAGGCAGTGCCGACTCCTCAGGTGCTGGCACCTCGACCGGCTGGTCAATAGGCTCCACAACTGATTCTTCGGGGGTTTCTTCGACGGATTCTGGTTCCGCTGCCTCCTCAACCTCGAGAACCACCTCGGCCTCGTTCTCTGGCTCGGGAGCCATGTCAGGTTCTGGCATGGCGTCTGGCTCAATCGGCAGTGGTGGCGGCGGCATGTCGGCCGGATTCTCAAAGATCTCCTGCGAGCCGCCGTACATCGAGTTCGCTATCGCATCGGCGGCGGGCAGTTCTGGCGCCGCTGGAATCGCGATATCCTCGCCGAAACCACTCAGACTAGGAGTATAATCCTCCAGACTGGAATACTCCTCGATCGGTGCGCGCGCGTCGTTGACGATTCGCCAGGTGAAGACAAGAACGACTCCCATCGCGATCAGTCCGCCGATGAAGAAGACTAGATTTGCCATAAGCCGAGCCCACCAACTTGTATCGGGTCCGGTCTCGATTGGTTCGGTCTTGATGAGTTGGATTATCGCAGGCGTCGAGACCTTGTCAATATCAGAATCGACAGCGAGAATCACATTGAAGAACAGACTATCCGCAGCCAGATTATCCAGATTCTCCTGGCTGACATCGACCTCGACTATGATCACACGGCTTTCACCCGCTGCCAGAACGAAGTCCCTGTCGTCGCGGTCGACACGAACGTCGAGGACGTTGAAGAACAGGTCCGGTTCGGTGCTCCTGTCGACATCAGCACGCATCAATTGTTCATCCTCAGGATGCAGGTTCTGCACGGTGTAGATGACCTCGTAGGTTCCCTTCTCATCGACGACCAGCGTCCCGGTCGGCGGGGTCACCAGCAACCAGCCGACCCTCCCCACCTTGAACAGAGCCGTTCCTGACGAGGAGACGCTCTGCCCGATGCTCTCCGATTCCTGACTCGTAGCGATGAGGGTGACCGCACGGTCTCCATCAGCATCAGCAGCGAAGGCGTAGTTGACAGTCAGATTCCAAGACGACCCCGCCGGAATCCATGGGGTTCGGCCTCCCTGAAGATCCTCAGCGAAGACGGTCACATCAGAATGGCTGGTCTCGAAGGAGATATGGATGCGGTCGGGCATGTTGCCTCGGTTCCAGACCTCCCAACGCATGGTTCGAGGAGCGTCACCTCCACGGTACACATCCTCGGTCAGATCCTGGTCGGGAACCTCGATCAGATAGGTCTCTGGCACGGTCAGCAGCAACTGGATGCTTCGTTGGTACTGAGGGTCGAGCTGACTCTTCGCATGAACCCAGATCTGGTAGGTCTCGTTCTCGATCCCATATGGCATCGGGAACATAAGCAAGATACTGGTGTCACCGCCGAACGGATCGATTCCGAGAGTCTGTTCTGTGTTGAGGCTGAGCCCGAGGCGCCAATCTGCTGAGAGACTCAGATCGAATGCCTCCTCGGCGTTGCCATCATTGATCAAGCGAATCTCGAGACTTCGCAACGCGCCGTCGGCCGGAGCCATCATCTCGCGAATCTCCGGCTCCAGAGTCAGAGCATGATCGATAGGCACCTCGATTTGGATCGTCCATTCCGTCTGGAAGTTAGCAGGAGCACGTCCGTTGGCGAGCAGGGTTATCGGATAGGAGCCCGGAGTGATTTGCGCGGGTGCCGTGAGTTCGGCGTTCAACTCTACCTTATCCCCAATCGCCATCTCGATGCTGGTCAATTCGACTCCCGTTTCGTTGAACCATCGCAGATTCGAAGGTCCCCAGCGATTGTCGCCATAAGTCGCACCGAGATTCCAATTCGCCACTTGATTCCCAGTGTTCTTCAATGTCATCGTGATATTGCCCGAAGTGCCGGGAAGGAGGGTCGCGGCTGGATTATTCAGTGTCTTTTGAGTCAGATATGCCGAATAAGCAGCGGTGACATCGACTGGTAGAGTCATCTCGGCCTTGGTGAAATTGGTGATGCCATCGCCGATGTGGACATACCAGTCGACCTCTTGCACGGTAACGCCATCAGGAATCGTCAGATTGAACCAGACATCCATATTATGCAGCGCTTTGATGACCTTGGTGACGACGCTGTTGTCATGGTCCGAAGGGTGATTCGAATCGATTCGCAGTGGGTTCTCCCACATCCAGCTCTGGTTCGAGACTTCGGTGTAGAGTCTCAGGGTGATGTCGACGTAGCCGTTGTTGTGGATGCTGCAGTGCAGTGAGGGGGGTCGGGAATCGGCTGGAACCACAATGTAGGCGTTTGGCAGCGGGTCATCGCATTGCACATCGAGAGTGTATTGCGGCACTCGTTGAATCGCGAACATCGTGAAACCGTCGAGATGGATTCCTTGAGTCGCATGGGAACTGTCCGATTCGAAGAGGAAAGAGAGGGTGTATTCACCGGTCGGGTGGACTTCGGACATGTTCCAGACCAACTGGCTCCAATCACCATAGGTCGTCGAGAGAGCCATTGCTGTGTAATTGTAGTATTCAGCAGACCCGGAGGCGGCTTCGAGTCGAATCTGATCTCCAGCCCCCATCTCTCCCCAGGCATTGGTGACGAGTTGCATCGAGAGGTAATCGAATCCGCGGAGGCGGATTTGGCAGAAATTGTTCGCATAGACAGAGGACAGAGCCGAGTCGAGAGTTCCGTATCCTAGTCCATGTCCTGGGTCGTCGCAGGAGTCGAAAGGCGTCAACCAACCCCACCACAGCCGGTCATGCCTATTACTGGCGTAATCTGAACCCTCGCGTGAGGCGCGCCAGTGCCTGTCACCGATGGCGCTGGAGGTGTTATCCATCCGCCAGTGACCGTAATAATCAGGATAATCCGAAAGTGTGCCATCCGCATCGTAGCCAGCTCCGACCCATAGCGGATTGCCATAGCTCAATTGATTCGGGCAATCGACCGTGCCGTCCTCATCGACATCGCCGCAGACGCCGTTATCCATCGGGTCGTCCCAGACGGCGACCGGCATTGGCCGGTCGTAGACATCGTTGTCGGGATTGTCGTCAGCGAGGCCGCCGTCGATGATTCCCTTGAGGATGATTCCACCTTCGAGATATCCATCCTCGGAAAGCGAACTGTGAGCCGCGTTCGGAGTCCAGTAGAATTCGGCTCTCAGCGATTGAAATCCCGAGAGTGTCATGTTGACCTGCCACTCTCGAACCATGAAGCCGACTGGGTGCCAGATCTGCAATTTCCCGGTCGCGGCCGAGGGCTGGCTCGAAGTTCCAGCCTGAGTGAAAGTGACATTGATCTGAATCAGTTCATCTCGCATGACATATTCTTCGACGCTACCGTCAGGATTGGTCCATTCATGGGCTTGAAGCGAGCCGTTGCCGATCTCGATCTCGGTGACTTCGAAGTCGATCAAAGCCCGGGGTCCCACTTGGAGAGCGGGTTGAGAGTCATCCAACGCGGAACTGAAAGCCAGCGGTGAAAGAGTTGTCAACATCAGGATGACAAAGAGTGTAAGCGGTGAGAGGCTACGCATGGATAACGCATTCTTGCGATATCGGTTTGTGTATCAAGGTTCGCTAAGTGTGCGCGCCGCCCTACGGGCGGCTGCTTAGGTGATTGACGGAGGGTGAGATTCACCTCATTGAACATGTATCGTCCTCGGCTCAGCCGATGAAGGGCTTATGTTCGCCGCGAGTCGCGACGAGACGATGGGAAGGAGTCGAGGCACACTTGTTCCGAGGGTGGTGCTCGCCACCATCGTGCTCGGTCAAGTGACTATCGCACCGATTGTCGGATTCTCGTTGACCTATCTGCTGAAGATCGAGAGAGTCGATGACGAGCTCTCGTTCAACGTTGACCTCGCATCACTGGATTGGATAATCATCGCAGGCCTGACTTACGGATTCCTCTCTCTGATGCTGGCTCTGATTGCTGGCGGATACCGCCCAACGAGTGTGGCTGATCGCGGTGGATGGTTCACCGTCCTTGGCCTTCGACGGAAAGTGAATTCAGCAGAATTGACCGATCGAGCAAGATTGAATCTCCATCGCAGCCCATATGGTCAGATGGCGAGGCTCGTCAGTTCCCGAACAGAGCAATTCGACTTGTTGTCAATCCA